>Ga0209514_10000110_pt1 | contig 180804 bp, 164 predicted proteins | sample Subgrocontami58m_FD_187452 | JGI IMG/M metagenome (GOLD analysis project Ga0209514, IMG submission 187452) | Subsurface groundwater microbial communities from S. Glens Falls, New York, USA - GMW37 contaminated, 5.8 m (SPAdes) (version 3) | ecosystem: Environmental > Aquatic > Deep subsurface...
TGGTATAATACCGAGAAGCCTCACCGCGGCATTGGAAAGCTGACACCATTACGCTATTATTTAAATAACTTCGTTGCCCGGGAAAAGTCCAATATGTTATGGACGCTTACATTAGCTTGTAATCCGGTATTCTTTATGATTAAATACGCAATAAAGTAAGAACTTGGAATCGTTATTAAAAAGGAGGATCTAATGAACAAGACAGATCTCGTCGCTGACATAGCAAAGAAATCAGGATTGACCAAAGTGCAGTCCGGGAATGCCCTCGAAGCGGTAATCGGTTCAATTACTCGAGCTTTGTCCAAAGGTGAAACAGTTCAGCTTATAGGCTTTGGTAGCTTTACAGTTGCCAAGAGAAGCGCGCGTGTGGGTCATAATCCGCGAACCGGTGTTGAGCTTAAAATTGCGGCCAAAAAGGTACCAGTCTTCAGACCCGGCCAAGCCATGAGAGCGCCGTAAACAAAAAGTAACACTGTTATCCGTTTTCGGAACTTCTTTTTTCCAGAGCGCCGAAATATCCTGCCGACTCTCTACGTCGACGACTCCCTCCGATGTTCGCAGATTCCGCTTAGTAAAGTTGCAGATGGTTATAACAATGCCACAGTAGCGGGCCGACATCAAAGAGCTGGACGAGATGAAGATGCAACTGTCGATTGAGCGGGCTTTACGGCACAAGAATATACTGAAGGCGTAAGTTGTACGCTTTTTCCTGCCGCCCATTACAAGGTAGCAAGGCAACGGTAAATAAAATCGAGGTGGATTGATATGGCTGGAGCATTAGACGGGATAAGGGTAATAGACTGCGGCGTAGTACAGTTAGGACCGACGGCTGGCGCCCTTCTTGGGGACCTCGGAGCTGATGTAATAAAAGTTGAGCCGGTTGGGACCGGCGAAATGGGTCGGGGAACAGCTCCAAGCCATTTCGAGATTTTCAATCGCAATAAAAGAGGATTGGCCGTTGATTTAAATACGAAGCAGGGACAGGGAATCTTCTACCGCCTTGTTAAAACAGCCGATGTCGTTTTAAATAACTGGCGCAATGGGGTAGCTGAAAAGTTAAAAGTTGATTACAATACGCTGGTTCAGCATAATCCGAAGATTATTTTCGGCAGCGCTACGCCATGGGGTCTGAAGGGCCCGGATAAGGATGAAGAAGGTATGGACTTCTCCGCAATGGCCCGCTCCGGGATGGCATACCAGGTAGGCGAACCAGGGGATACTCCGAACATTTTTATCTCCGGGTTTGCTGATACAACCGGGGCGTTTATGCTGGTTCAGGGTATTTTAGCAGCTCTCTTGACGAGAGAACGAACCGGTGTTGCTCAAAGAGTCGATGTTTCACTACTTGGAAGCATGGTAGCAGGACTGGAGAGACTACCCGTTAACAGCAAGTATATGGGCGGGATGGAAATGGAAAGAAGAGCACGAAGCAGGATGAGGAACCCACTCTGGAACTACTACAAATGTTCAGATAGTAAATGGATTGGCCTGGCGATGCTCGCCCCGGATAAATACTGGCCATCTCTGTGCCAGGCCCTCGGTATTGAAGATATGGAAAAGGACTCAAGATTCGCAACTGTGGGCGCCAGAAACAAACCAGAGAACTCAGAAGCTCTTATTCAGATTATGGACCGTATTTTCACGACCAGACCACAAAAGGAATGGTTGACCGTACTCAAGCAATGTAAACTGATTTGCGCTCCCGTACAAACGTTATCTGACTTGGCATCCGACCCTCAAGTGCTTGAAAACGAATATATTATCGATTATGACCACCCTGTGATGGGGAAAAAGAAAACCGTTGGTTTTCCCTGGAAGTTAAGCGCCACACCGGCCAAATTACGTTATCCCGCTCCTCAACTGGGACAACACAATGAAGAACTCCTTCTTGAACTCGGTTATTCATGGGATGATATCAGCGGTCTGAAAGAAAAGGGTGTAATTTAGGCTGATTCAAACGTGAAACATTATACTTTCAAGTTGCTCACTTTTTCAGAGCAATATGCCCCTTTTTTGCTTAGCATTTTTACAGATATTTCAGGCTCTGAGTACTGGCGGGAATTATTCCTATGTGATAATGGAGAAAAGATTGCGGCACAGATGTTAGCTTCTATGAAAATATTAACTGTAGATAAAAAGCTAGCAAGTATGGGCAGGCATTCGCACTGTACATTCCATCGGAATGCTATCTCGGACAAAGCTTCTGCCACTGCACTGATCAGCTTTCAGTGGCAGAATTAGCAGTGAATGGCTCAAATGGTAAGAGCAAAAGACATCTCAAAAGTTCTGCCTATTGTCACCCCATCTCCACCATTATTTGCTGGAGCGGCTGTAGCTATATGTAAGAAGATGGGGATTGCCAATATTGCCAATCCCCATTCAAGTCGTTGTAGGGTATCCTCGCTATCATTTTCCCCTCACCCGTTTGAGTCTCCCGGTGATTTCGCCTATGTCCAGACCACTTTCTAGCAGCGCGAGGTGTTTCTTGTAAATAGCAGGGTCTATCTGGTTTTGAACTTCAGGCTCCATAATATGATAGACGGGCAGTCCCAGCGAGACGCCCGCCAATGGCCCAAGCCAACTCGGGTCTCCGGTAGTCAGGGTATCGGCATACAGTTGAGCGCTGCGAGTGTCTGGAACTCCGAGGATGGCTATCAGGTTATCCTTGCCGCGTTGCTCGACGAGTTCTTTTACTTTCTCTTGACCATCCAGGTCAAGCGCACCGCTGGCTGTTCAGGCAGAGCAGTCAACCTCCAATACAAGCAACGGCTCTGCTCCGGCGCTGCGTACGCAGGCTTCAATGGCCGGCCCCGTTATACCTTCAATCTCTCCGATTATAATCAGCTTCTTGCCTTTGAGTTCCAACGCCTTCCCCTCCGTCACCGAAATTCAGAAGATTTATCTGTCTACCGTGCTAGCCGCTCTAGTAATCCATCGGGGGCGGCCCCAGTTCATCGGCGGCCTGAGTCATCAGCTTCTTCCAGTTAGCGGGTAATTCCAGTGGCACATTCCCGCGCACGTCAATATTCGGTATCCACATGGCGCGCGAAGGGTGGTCGCCGCCGCTGACCACCAGGCGGATGCGCTGCGGGTCTGAATAAAGCGCAAAACGCTCGGGCAGCGAGTTGATATCGATACCCTTTTCCTTGCATGCTCTGAGTATGCCAGATTTGTTTTTGACCTCGTCCCGCAGGTAATACAATTCCTCGGTAAGGTGCTTTTTGATTTTGGTCTTATCCCAGCCGGCGCGGGCCATATTGTTACAGACTAACGCAGGATACAGCAGCAAGCCTTCATTACCCGCCTGGTCCGCAGGCACGCCGGATGTCGGTACCGCCTTCATAACGGCTGCCGCTCTGTGGAAACTCTCTAATATTTCGACTTCGGGAGAAGGTTCGTCTCCCCTTCCCCGGTGCGTAAACCCCCGGACGCCGCCACCCCGCACCAGAAAATAGGTGACGCTGTTGGCACCTCCTGGGCGTTGATGATACTCCTCGGCGTAGCTTGTCCATCCGGCCGGAGCGGCGCTTTCATTCTCGGCAAAGCAGAGGCAACTGTGCCTCATCTCTCCGTATTGCGCTATCGTCCCGCCCCCGGAAACCAGCCCGCCTACGTTTTGCAAGACAAACCAGAGAGCGCGGCCGATGGCTGTCCCCGCGGGACGGACAGGGTCCGGGCCGAACAATCCGAAACCAGAACTGAGACGGATTTGTTTGGCGATGGGACCGTTGACCATTATTCCTGGATAGGCTGACATACTGCTCGTCAGGAAATCATTGTCACGGCCGACAATGCTCTGACAAGCCGTCGCCAGGACGGGGAGGTATTCGGGACGCCCGCCTGCCATAGCCAGGCAGGTGGCCAGAGTTTCATATGTGAGTATGCCGCCTTTCGGCATTACCTTGCCCGCGCCAACCAGCTCATCGGGACGGTGGTCGGTACCGGTTAATATCCAATCTACCCGGCTCCTGGTCGGCGGAGCGATGGTTGTCCCATCACCCCATTTGTTTTTCAGGAAAAGCGACTGCACATTTTGGAAGATTTCCTCGCTGTCTTTGCCGGTAACCGTAACCGGCTCCCGCTTGATTGTGCCTGTAGTTTTTCTTTCAGAACTCCAGGATGTCAATCGGCCGATTACCTCGTCCATCCGCTGTGTGAGAGGTGTCAGGTCGCTTCCTACCAGGAATATGGGGTATTCAAAAATAACGACGGGGGCTTCCGGCGGCATGCCCTGTCCCATAATTGCGCCGAGCGTCGCGGACAACAATTCTCTCCTTTGTATAATCGCTGACGGTATACCCAGCTTTTCAACTTTGGCAGCGGCCACGCCGCTGGCTGTCGAGCAGGACCCTCAGGCTGCGTTGCCGATGATACAGGCGTCCGCCCCCCTGGCTTTTACGGCAGCAGCCACTTCATCGCCGCTGATGGCCAGTCCCTGGGGAAACTCCGTGTGGGGGATGAAGGTGGCCGTCGGGTACCTCTTTTTAATCTCCTGTTCCATGTGCGCAAATGTCCGGTGGGGCTGCCATTTGACGGTATCCGATGCTAATTCTGCGATGACTTTGCCATCCAGAGTGCCGAGGCGCTTCGCGAAGAGATGCTGTATCTCATGGGCGCCCTCCGGGTCAAGCACTACAAGCCCGGTTTCACCACCGGCGTCAACCTTCAAACTTACCTTTTCCATGCGTGTCTCTCCTTCACTCCGGAATCAGATATTCGCTGTCATCCCGCAGCTCCTCAACTGAATACATGCCTGCTATTTGTATACTCCATATTTTTTGGTAGCCAGTATCATCGCCCGCACATTGTCAGGCTTAGCATCGGCGCCGAGAGCGCCCGGGCTGGATACTATAAACCCGCCGTCTTGCCCGCAAAGCTCAATCAGGTTCTTGCAATACTCCTCAACCTGCTCCGGCTGGCCTGTTGACAGTAAAGATTGAGGTACGGCGCCCACCAGACAGTAGTCTTTGCCAAGAGCTTCCTCCGCGTCTTTCATATCGGTCAAATAGAGGTGCCAGATGACCCTGCCTCGCGGCAGGCTGCCGCGTACTGCCTCCAGGCGTGTGGTATAACTGCCCTGAGTTCTCAATTCAGGGATGAAGCCTTCTTCGATGAGGGCCTGACATATCTCGCGGAGTGACGGCCAGTAAAAAGTCCGGAACTGCTTATCTGACATAAAACTATCCGCGCCTTTGTGCAGGGGGAATCCGATAATCGGGCTGCCGCCCAGCTTGACGGTTTTCCCGCTCCGGCGGATTGCCATTATGGCTTTCTTTTTAAGCATATCGATTGCCTGGAGCAGCTTCTCCGGCTGCTTGTACATGTCTAGAGCGATGCCGCGTTGCCCACGGAGGTTGTCGCCTATCCGGTCGAAGGGGGTTACCGCCAGTCCGGCGCCTCCGCGCAGGTCCGGGTAGCCCAGCTCATTCAACTTCTTGTTGGCTGCGGATATCCGGGCTTCATAGCGGCGTGCCTCTTCACCGGCTTGCATCAGCTTCTTGAGCGCCGCTTGCACCTCCGGCAGACCGAAGGAGCGGACGGCGCCGAAAGAAAGCTGATGCAGCCCCTCGGCGGAGCCCCAGACCCGGGGCAGGTAAGTGCGCATGCGGAAATCGGATTCATCCAGAATGAACGCATCGTACTCATCTGCTTTCATGTATTCGCCTTCGATGAATTGTACCGCGGCATCATCCGGCAGCCCGTGGCCGGGCCATCTGCGCTGCCTCTCATCGATAATCTCGTAAGCTACTCCCTGTGGAGCGCTGGCGTCTGCCTTGGCGTCGAAATCCAGTTCCAGCGTACACCTGGTCGCAACCTCGATGACCTTATCCGCGTCATACCACATGTCCTTCTCGGTGTAGCCGCAGTAGGCGGCGGCGAACTCGCCGAGGTGCGGCGTAACGGGCACCCGGTCGGGCTTTCTTAACAGGATTGCATTGGTAAGGCGGGTCACCCGGGCTTTGTATCCCGCCTCCGCTTCCGGAGATGCAAAATTGATTCCCGGCGGTGATAGCCATGCCTGCAAGCGCCTATCGAGCTTTTCATCAGGGGTTAGCTCCTCCCAGTTAATGTTAGCTTCGATTGTCTTCGTTGTCATGCTGCCCTCCTTTGATAAATCTCAAAGTTATGCTATCAATAACCCATGGATTTCTTCAAGTTCTGGTCTATCCATACCCATTCCGACCACCGGTAGTAAATGGAAAGTTGTATGGTGGTTTCACCGCTATAGCCCTTGAGCCATGGCCACCAGAAGACGCTGAACGGGGCCATCGGGGTGGGGATGGCGTATGCCTGCCCCAGTATATAATCCCTTACTAACTCCCTCATCATCGTCATCGCCGAAGACTGGTCTGCAGGCTTGTCTGACAGCGTCAGCGCTCGAATCTTGTTCAACGCCGCCTCGATGGTGGGGTCCTGCCTGATCATAGAACGGTTGGAGTTCCCCTCTCCGGCAAAGACCGTCGGTTGAGAGAATCTGCCCACGGAGTTTGTATTACTGACCGATAGCGGCGGATGCTGGTAGCTGCTGGCAAGAGAGGTGACGGTAGCTGTATCCCTGATCATCATGTTTAGCTCGACTCCCACCTTGGCCCACATGTCCTTGTATATTGACAGGTAGTCGATAACGGTGGTCGGGGTTGAAGCAATGAGGACATCTACCTTGAATCCGCTGGGGAAGCCCGCTTCTTTCAGGAGTTGCTTGGCTTTTTCCGGACTATACGTATAAAGCTCCTTTACATTGGCGGGCAGGTCGGGGTCGTTAAGACTGACATAAAGCCCCTTTATGGGGGAGCCTGGGGCGCCGCCGTAGGCTATGCTTGGCATGAAGGGGAATGTGATGATTTCACCCTGGCCCTGGTTGACGGTCTTGCGTATGGTTTCGAAGTCGGTGGCCATCATCAGCGCCTTGCGTACACGGATGTCGCTCGTTGGCGGTATGTCGATTCTCATGTAAACGGCGCCGGGTGAGCTTGTCCAGTTGTGGAACTGGAGCTCCTTCAGCTTGGGCTGGCTCTTTCTCATCTCATTGGCCCCCTGGAGGTCGTACGGGAAGAACATGTCTATCTTGCCCGTTCTCAAAGCGGCGTTGCGGGTGGAAACATCGGGTATATCGAGCTTTCTGATTGAATCGATGTATGGAAGCTGATTGCCTTTGCCCGGGCCGACCGGGTCCTTTGCCCAGTAGTTCGGATTTCTTATCTGTGTGCCCACGCTGCCGGGGACATAATCTTTGAGCATGAAGGGACCCGTACCTATCTGGCGGTCCCACTTATCGAACGAGCCGTATTTCTTTTCTATTTCCTGAGGCCGGATGGGCCAGCGTTTGCCGGTGATGTTCTGCATGGCCGGCACTATCTCCTCAGCCGAATTAAGATGAACGGTAACCTCAGACGGGCCGGTCTTCTCATAGGTGGCGGTTCTCAATTCCGGAATATAAGTATAGCCATACATCCTGGGTGAACTGTATTGCCATTTCAGTGTGTAGATAACATCGTCCGCCGTCATTTCCCGTCCGTTGACCAGCGCGCTGGCTTCATTATTGGGAATGACATGAAAGCGAACGCCCTTCCGGATCTTGAAAATGATATTGGCTTTGTTTGTCTTTTCATCGATTTTCCAGGACCAGCTTTCGGCTGCCCAGCCCTCGTAGTGGCTCGCAATGTCGTAATTGTTCGTGTAGTCGGATTCTTTGGCACCGTAGCCTCCCGCGGGGCCTTTCTCCCAGGCGCCTCCAATGAGCGGGTCATACATCTCACCCCATGAAGTACTATGGTCGAATAGCCAGTCTCTCGGCCCGGTTACGGCCACGCTAAGGGTGCCGCCATATTTCGGTAACTCCACGGCGGGTTTCGCTGCCTCCTGTTGCGGTTTCTCCACAGCAGGAGCAGATGGTGCACTCGGGGCAACAGGTGTCGGAGCCGGAGCGCTTGGAGCGGCGGGGGCCGCAGGCTGGCTGCAAGCCACCAGCACCAGTGACAATGTTGCCAAGCCGATTATGATTAGCCGGATAATTCTTTTGACCATCTTACTCTCCTCTATACTATACTCATCTTTCGTTTTGCGATAAATGTTTTTTGACATGCCGGGGGAAATAAAACCCCCTTGTTTCCCGCTACCCGGAACTGCTACCCAGAATAAATACGTATAGCTTAGCATGGCTGAATCAGGAATACTATCGGGCAATGCAGAGAATATTCTTTCGAAATACCTGAATTATCTATAGGGTAAAGTATGAACCGGACTAAAAACCAGTCCTGTAGTCTCTTAAATCGCCTGGATGATGATGTCCAGTGCAGGGGCTGTGGGAGCTGTCAGGGCGAATTCTCCGCAAATGGCCAGTTTTGGAGTGATGCTCAAAACGTGACTTGACTCTAATCACATGTGTGACTAATGGTGGGGAAGGACAAAGATTCCCAACTTTATGAGGTGGTTCTATTACTTTCCGCCTTTAGTTTCTGGGATATATCTTGAGCAAGTACTTTCTTGTCTATCTTCTGTCCGTCCGATACCATAGGAAATTTATCGATGACCTCTATTCTTTCTGGTATTTTAAATGGCGCTATGCCCTTCTCCTTCAAGAATGATACCATCTCATCCATGGTCAGTACGTTTTCGCCTGCCGGCACAATATAAGCGCAGGCTTTCTCCCCCATTATCGGGTCAGGCATGGCTACAACCGCTATGCTCTTTACTTTGGGGTGATTGGCCAGCAAATTCTCTATCTCTGCGGGATAAATATTCTGGCCGCCCCTTATAATCATGTCCTTCTTGCGCCCTACGATCGCCAGGTTTCCATCTTCATCGATTCTGCCTAAATCGCCTGTGGCATACCAACCATCTTGGCTCCAGGCCGCTTCTGTAGCCTTTGAGTCCTTGAAATATCCCAGGGCAGAGTAAAGACTTCTGCCCATTATTTCACCGCTTTCACCCTTACTCAGTTCCTGGCCGCTATCGTTGACAATCTTAATGCTGGTCCCAAACCTGGGTTTCCCAACCGTAAACATGCGGACTTCGAACGAATCTTCCGGCAGTGGTATAGACGCCATGCCAAAGTCAACGGCGCCGTATTGACTGAGCACGACGCCGCCTATTCTGGTTTCCACAGCCTCAGCCAGGGACGGTGGCAGCAAGGAACCAGCGGAAAGCCAGATGCGCACCGAAGAAAGGTCATAGCGCTGTTTTTCAGTTTCTTCCAGCATCATAGCTAACTGAGCAGGGACAAGACAAGCTAATGTGACCCTTTTTTGTTCAATCCGTTCAAGGGCCTCTTTGGGGCCGGTCCAGGGCAGCATAACGATTTTCGCTTTCGCTTTGGGAGCGGCCAGATAAAGCCCCGTGTTAGGGCCGCGAGAGGCCGGAGAAATCGCTGCCACGACATCGCTGCTGGTTAGACTCATAATATTTATGAAATCGTCTGCGATGCCGCTGGCGGCTGCCGGGAACTCGACGAATTTGGGGAAACCGGTCGTACCGCTGGTCAGTCCGATAAATGAAACGTCCTGCGGCTGGTATCGTCGCCGCTCAAGAAAGTCGGGAGGAAACCTTTTCTCTATCGGCTGTTTAGCTAATTCAGTGATTGACAGGTAGCCCCGGGGGACATCGCTGCCGATAGCAAAAACATGCCTCAATTTTGGCAAACCTGGACGGATCTTTTCTATCATGGCTGCATAATCGAAATTTCGATATACCGTTGGTATTACAATAGCTGCCGCATCGGTGTACCCCAGGCTGTATTTTACTTCGCTTTCCCGCATATTACTTAATATCGGGAGGCAGAGTACTCCTGCTTTTTCGCAGGCAATACGCATCAGGTGCAGTTCAATAGAGTTGGGTAGTTGCAAAGCAACTACCTCATCTCTTCCTATTTCTGCATCTACCAGGCTAAGGGCAACTCTGTCTATCCATAAATTAGCGCTAGCCCAGGTGAGTCTGGCTGTAGTATCCTCTATAGCGTCTTTAGATGGGACTTCGATGGCATTCTGGTCCCATACCCTGGAGATGCATGTTTTCCAGGTTCCATTCGCCACATACTCACTCACTTCTTGCTGCTTTTTAGCCCAGGTTGCTTTCGCCATTATAGTCCCTCTGCTGGTAAAGTTGTTTTCAGCCTCTACAGACGTTCACAATGTCTTGATTTTCAGAGTGGCGTTTTTATTCTAAAACGCTCCCCCTGAGGAATAATGGGTATAGTCTATGACCACAGAGTATGGGTGTCAAGTTGCAGTTGCGCAGATGTCTTGGATTTCTTGTAATTGTAACGAAAAAGTAGAATCAGAGTTTCTATTTGGTTAGTCCCATACTTTCCCTTAGCTAATAACCAGATATTTTGAAGTCATATTTCAGCAACTGCCTGATTGTTTTAACCGCCAGGATGTCTTATGCTGTATCATATATGATATAAAAATTGGAGCCAGCCCCGGTGCGATTTCAAGGCGGGTGATTACAAAACTGAGGTAGTTTATTGAAGCATATTCTTGCAATGGTGAAACCATACCCTGATACCAGAGGCCATCAATCGCCGCGGGTCGAGCTGGACTACCTGCGCCTTGTCTACGCCGTCGGCGAGATGAGAAGACGGGGGGAAAATGCCCAGGGATATTTCATCGTTATCGGCGATCAGATACCCAGGCAAATGACAAGGTGGGAGCAGGATTATGGGGGGAAGCGGTACGTCGAGTTAATGAGCACGTTACCGACGAGCTATATCCGGCATTCCGTGTTGAATGAGAGGGCAACCGACCTTTCGGGAATGGTTACTGCGGCAATACTTGATACAACCCGGCTGTCAAATTCAGGCATCCTCCGCAATATTGAAGACTATATCATGGAAGAGACGATACTTGCCCTGGAGCCACACGTTCAAAGGATTAAAGACAGGGGCCGGTTTCCCTTGGACATCCGGTGGGATTATTACGGCGTAGTCGAATTTTCCGAAAGTAACAGGCCATATTAGCAGTCTCCTGGGAAAAATTATGGCTGAAAAACACTATATTGTTCCCTGCGGAGCTGCCTGGTTTTGACCCCCGGTTGGCTTCTCCCTCTGAGCTTCACTTCTTGCGGTTTATTTCCCTGCGGGGATATGGTAAAGTCTTGTTGTAATCAAGGGTTTGTGTAGAATTTACCGGGATATGAGGGAGTTCTAAAATCCGGAAGCAAATAGGGGAATGGACCATGAATCAGCAGCTTAACAACAGTTACTCTCCGGCCGATGAGGACTTTAAGCTCTGGAGGTTTCTGGACCACACCAGGTATGCTATATCGAGAGTGCGGGAGCTTGAGCTTGCCCGGTTCGGGCTGACTCCGGAACAGGCCTATGTCCTGGACTTGCTCACGGACAGAGGCGGGTCGACGACGATGAACGATATAATGGATATGACCCTGCGGCAGCATCACACTATATCTACACTTGTAGCCAGGATGGCCAAGCACGGGCTGGTAGAGAAGACGAGAAGCGCCACTGATGGTAGAAAGTACAAGGTTGTGATAACGAAAAGCGGGCGGGAGCTATTTGAGAAAGTGACCAGAGAATCGATAGTCATGGCATTCTCGCCATTATCTAAGGCGGATAAGCGGGAGTTTAGCGCTCTCCTGAAGAGGCTCCTCACCAAGGCTTATGAGCTAAACGGCAAACGCTTCAATGTTGAGCCGGAGGATGTTCCCTGCCTGTAACGCATTTGCTGAGTCACTGCGGCCACCGCTTTCTCTCTCCAGTTGCCGGGGAAAGCTCACGCTATAACCCCCTCTTTTACAAGGCCGGCAATTTCGTCATCTGACATACCCAGTATGTCCTTGAAAACATAATTATTACCATCGCCTAATTGAGGTCCCTGGCGGACGCGTATGGCCAGCCGGTAATAAGGGGGTGGTGAGTTCACGTATTTATTAGGTTCCGGTGACTCCAGCTCCCAGAAGAACTGGCGGGCTTTGAGCTGAGGGTCTTTCTCCACCTGGTCCTGGACAGTTTCCACAACGCCGGCGGCAACCCCGGCTGCCTGCATCACGCTCATCACCTCTTCTGCCGTGCGGCTGCCCGTCCATTCATTTACCGCTCTATCCAGTTCCTCTTCATTTTCCTTCCGTGCCAGCAGGGTAGCAAATCGGGTGTCGTTAGCCATTTCAGGCTTGCCGAACGCCTTGCAGAAACTCCGCCACTCTTCATCTGTGAAGACGGCGATGGCACACCACCTGTCTTCACCCTGGCAGCGGTAGGCATTGTGAGGCGCTGCGTAAGAACAGCGATTGCCTTCCCTGTTAGCCACTCTCCTGTTTACTGTGTAATCGAGGATAGCCGGCGCCATAAACTGGAGGCCGGGTTCATACTGGGACATGTCCAGGAACTGCCCCTTCCCGGTACGCCGCCTGTATTCCAGAGCGCCGAGAATCGCGAGGATATTGTAGCGGGGAGCCACGAAATCAGTATAAGTGCCGACCCAGCCCGGCTCGCGGTCGGGCCAGCCGGTAATATGGTTAAAGCCGGCCAGAGCCGATAGTTTGTGTCCCGAGGCGGCATGCTTGCCATGGGGGCCGGTCTGCCCCTGCATACACGTGGCCAGATAAATAATATCCGGCTTGATTTTCCTGATGTCTTCGTAGCCCAGTCCCCTCCTGGTCAGAACTCCGCCGGCCATGTTTTCAACGAAAACGTCTGCCGAGGCTATCACACGGCGGGCTAATTCAAGTCCTTTGGGAGAGATGAAATTGATACTTACGCTAAGCTTGCCGGAGGTGTTTTTGCGCTGGACTTGCGGCCTGCCGAATCCCGCTCCGCCGCCCATCAGCCCGCGCCGGCTGCCGGTCTCTATTTGAATTGCCTCCGCCCCGCAGTCAGCCAGAAGCTGTGTAGTCACAGGGCCGGTAACATGCCCGGTTACTTCTACTGTTCTGATGCCTTCAAACAATCGCTTGCCCGTCATATGCTCCTCTTTTCTTATGAGTCTGACTGGAAGACGCCAGCCAGTCCCGACACGGCCGGTCCTTTTTCTTACGAGTCTGGCTAAATGACGCCGGCCTCTTTTAACACGGCCAGTTTTTCTTTTGTGATACCCAGCTCGCCCTCGTAGATTTCCCGGTTGTGCTCTCCGATGAGCGGCGCCCGGCGGCTTATCTTCGGAGGCGTTTCCGAGCATAAGCCGAAGGCGCCGGGATAGGTTATCGTCACGCCCAGTTCGGGATGCTCCACCTCCACCCAGAAACCTCTGGCCTTGAGTTGGACGTCATCGAACATGTCAGCCGTTGTCGCTACAGGGTAGAGCATCACGTCACGCTTGATGGCTCCTTCCAGAAGCTCGGCTTTGGTTTTGGTCATAAAGAATTTGGCAGTCGCCCCCTCTATATTGTCCATCTCTTCCTGCGATATGGCGCCGAAGTCCGGCCTGCTCCAGTCGAAGTTGTCCAAAAATTCGTTGGACATTCCTTCCGCCTGCATCCACTTGATAAGAGGCAGACTTGGGGCGAGTACCGAGACGCCTCCGTGAGACCAGGAGACGTAGCCGTCTTTACAGGCGAATAGCCGCGTAGTCCGGTGGCCGGCGCCCGCCATCGCCGGCTCACCCCGCTTCCGCACCGTCCCGGGGTTACGGCTCCAGGCAGGGTTGCGGTTATCGCCATCCATTATAGACAGCGCCTCCTGTATCGAGACGTCAATCTGTTGTCCTTTTCCGGTGCTCCATCTCTGATTGAGGGCTACCAATGCGCCTATAGCGCCATCGGCAGCGGCATTTAGATAGGATTGGGAATGATGGCTTATCCTGACTGGAGGACGGTCTATGTCGCCCCAGCCTGACATCTCGCCGCTCAAGGCCCAGGCCACGATATCAGATGTCTTGTAGTCTCGGTAGGGGCCGGTCTGCCCGAACGGCGTGATCGAAACCAGGATTATCCCGGGCTTGATCTTATTCAGAGACGTGTAGTCCAGTCCGAGCTTGTCCAGATATCCCGGCGGGAAAGATTCGATGACAAAATCGGCGGTCTTGACCAGCTTTTTGAAGATTTCCCGGCCGTCGGCAGTCTCGATGTCGAGGGTTATTCCTCTCTTGCTGGTATTGAGTGAGAACCAGAAAAGACTCTTTTCCGGGTGAGGTTCATCGTGATAATAGGGTCCGATGCTCCGGGCAGCGTCACCGCCAGGCTTTTCGAGCTTAATGACATCGGCTCCCATATCGCCCAGTATCTTGCCGCAGAGAAGGCCCTTCTCATCGGTGAGGTCTAAAGCTCGATACGGGCTGAGCATCGTTTCGGTCTTATCATCTGCTGGCATTTGTACTCTCCCTGATTTATCTTAGTCCGCATTTGACAGGCTACGCCTGGCAGGGTCTATGGTTTACTAAGATTTACAGACTGAAGAACCAGTACCGGCTGCAAATTAGAACGAGCTAAAAGTTGACATGATAATGTCGAATATGATACATACATTAGTCAGGCTTGTCAATAGGTTTTAATGCGTTAAGAGGAAGGTAGATACATGAACAAAAAGATTCTCTGGCCGCTTGTTAGCGTGATAATGTTACTTTCCCTGGTGGCGGTTGCCTGTGGCCCGGCCGCTCCGGCAGAACCACCTGGGCCGTTGACTCCGAGCCTCCCGGCGCCGGCCTCCAAAACCGAACCCACTGTTCCGACGACCGAAAAGCCTCAGCTAGCCAAGCCTCCAGCTGATACCCCCAAATACGGCGGTACTATCACTTACCGCCTGGCAAACGATCCAACCAACTTCGATAGCGGGACTCTCCGCAGCGGAGGGGCTCTCGTCAATAATGTCTATCAGCAATTTATGGGCGGAGACTGGCTGAGAGGTCCGGCCGGTAGTGGTGTCACCAATCTGGCCGCCGGCGGCGGCGCTATGGAAGACTCGCTTGGTCCTCAAGTCGCTGAGAGCTGGGAAATGCCCGAAAAGGGTGTTTGGAAACTCAATATTCGCCCGGGCGTGCGCTGGCAGCCTGTGAATACCGATGCCGGGCGGCTGATGGCCGGCCGGGAGGTAACAGCGGACGATATCGTTGCCAGCTTTAACCGTCTTCTCAACAGGGACCCGAAAACTCCCGCGCCCGAATCCTGGATTCTCTTCGGACAACCGGCAGTAGCCCGTACCGCCAATATTACCAAGACCGGCCCTCGGCAGGTAACTATCACCACTCCCGAAGGCTTCATGACTGCTTTCACATGGATAATCCAGGGGGCTGGCTTCATGCGCGTCTATCCCCCCGAAGTAGTGGCCAAGTATGGCAACCTTTCGAACTGGCGCAATGCTGTCGGGACAGGCCCGTTTATGCTTATTGACTATGTCCCGGGCAGCCAGTTTATTTACCAGAAGAATCCATCCTACTGGGAAAAGGACCCGGCAGGTCCGGGAAAGGGCAACCAATTACCCTACGCAGATACTTTGCGGGAACTCATAATTCCTGACTATTCAACGACACTGGCCGCGTTGCGCACCGGCAAGCTTGATTTGCAAACAGGCATCGTGCTCACAGATGCGCAAAGTATGTGGAAAACTGCGCCCAGGCTCCAATACACGAATTATTTAAACGGGTCATATGGTATTGGTATGAGACAGGACAAAAAGGACAAACCATACAACGATGTCAGGGTGCGCCGCGCCCTGATGATGGCGGTTGACTTCGAATCAATCAAGAATAACTACTACGGCGGCGAGGCTGAGATTATTTCCTGGCCGGCAAACTCGACAACGCTATTCTATGAACCTGTTGAAAAGCTGTCGCCAGCCATTCAGGAGCTGTACAAATACAATCCTGAAAAGGCGAGGCAGCTTCTCAAAGAGGCCGGTTATCCCCAGGGCTTCAAGGTCAAGATAGTCGTCCAGAATACGTCGCAGCGTATTGATGAGATGTCCATTATCAAGGACATGTGGTCGAAGGTCGGTGTCGATGTGACCCTGGATATAAAAGAGCCGGGAATATACGCTCCATTCGTTGCTGCCGGACTTCCCTATGAAGAAATGCTCTTCCGGCTTCAAACTTCTCCGTTCCTGATGCATTTGTATTCGAGCTATACCCGCGGGACGGCCATCTTGAACATAAGCCATGTCAATGACCCGCCCGGAACAGACCCTTACCTGGAAAACCTGTTTCAGGATGAGGATAAGTACCTGTTCATCGATATGCCCAGGGTCTACAATGCTGTCAAGAAAACTAACCTGTATGCTATGGAGCAAGCCTTCGTCATACCCTGGCCCTTACCGAACCAGTACAACTTCTGGTGGCCGTGGCTCAAGAATCACTACGGCTCGGGAGCGGGATTCGTCAGATATGCCTGGGTAGACCAGGACATGAAAAAATCGATGGGTTACTAGCCTCGGTATATCCGAAAGTAATCGAGTTAAATAACGAGGAGAGGAAAACTGATGAACAAGAAAATTCTTTGGTTGGTGGTAAGCAGCCTGATGGCGCTGTCTCTGTTGATGGCGGCCTGCGGGCCGGCGGCGGCGCCCCCAACTACCCCCGCTCCGGTATCCCCGGCAACCCCAGCTGCCCCGGCTGCTCCGGCCAGTCCGTCCGCGCCGGCAGCCGAGAAGCCGCAGCAAGAGGCGGCGAAGCCTGCCTCTGATACGCCAAAATACGGCGGCACTTTTACTTATCCCCTGGCGGCAGACATTCTGTATTTTGACGCTGCCAAGGGAACCTCGGCCACCTTTACCCTGACTAACGATTTGCTTTTTACGCAAGACTGGGCGAAGGGTCCGGCGGGCACCGGCGAAGATGATTTCAGCGACGCTATGGTAGACCCGAAACTTCTAGCAGGGGGTGTAGCCGAGAGCTGGAAGATACCTACCATCGGTACATTTATCTATCAGATACGCCGCGGGGTCCGTTACGGCTTGAATCCGCAGAGCGAAGCCGGCAAACTGGTCAATGGCCGCGAGCTAACCGCTGATGATGTCGTTTACAGCATCCAGAGAGACTTCAACGAGCCGCTCTCCGGTCCCCGCACGGGCATACCGGAAGCGGTAAAAGCGGCATCCATAACCAAGACGGGCCCCTGGGAGGTTACTCTCAAGGCCCCCGTGGACTCATGGCGGGCCGGGTTCTACTGGTTGTGGAGTTCCCGTCTGTATGTGCCGGAAGTGGTTCAAAAATATGGGGATATGAATAACTGGCGCAACTCCGTAGGCGCGGGTGCCTTCATGCTCTCCGAATACGTCCCTGGGAGTTCAGCCACCCTTATTAGGAATCCAAATTACTACGGCAAGGCGCCGGTGGGACCGGGTAAAGGCGACCAACTGCCCTACATAAACACGATGAAGCTGCTGATTATCCCGGATGTTTCCACCCGCATGGCAGCTTTACGGGCCGGCAAACTCGATCTGGCTCATCTGGTAACGGCAGATGATACTAAAGGTGTGCTAAAGACCACACCTAGACTGCAATCCGGGCGGCACCGGGTGCCGTTCCCGATGGGCATCAGTCTGAGACTGGATAAACCGGAGCTTCCCTACAAGGACATAAAGGTCAGGCAGGCGTTGACGATGGCCACCGATTTCGATAGCATAGTGAACAGTTACTATGGAGGCGGTGCCGTAAAGATGGCATGGCCGGCCGGGCCTTCCAAGTTGCAGGAGGGCGCCTACTGGCCCTTCGAGACACTTCCGGACTCAGTGAAAGCGCTCTATACCTACAATCCGGAAAAAGCCAAACAGCTCCTGAAAGAAGCTGGCTATCCCAGCGGCTTCAAGAGCAAAATCGTTGTTCAGAACGTCGCCGCTGTAGTGGACCTTGCCTCGATAATCAAAGACCAGTGGTCCAAGATCGGCGTTGACCTGGAGATTCAACCCAAAGACACCGGCACCTATAACAGCATCTCTGTAACACGGAATTATGAAGATATGATTTTCAAGGGCCTGCCGGTTGATATGAACAATGTCGTATTCATGTCGACCTTCTATAGTGAAGGTCAGTGGAACATCAGCTATGTTAGAGACCCCAGGATTGACGAGCTTAACCGTGAAATGCAGAAATATATCTTCGTCGATATGACCAAAGTCAAACAGCTATTCCATGACCAGGTGCCGTACATCCTGGAGCAGGCTTGGCTCGTCCCGGTGCCGAGCGCCTTCCAGTACGCCGTGTGGCAGCCGTGGCTGAAGGGCTACCACGTCCAGGGAGTCGGGGCGCTGGGCGCATGGATGAACTGGCCGCCTTACGTCTGGATAGACCAGGAACTGAAGCAACAAATTGGGTACTAGGTCTTCATAGAAGCATTAGTATAAGTCATGTATCAAGCGGGGGGAGCTACCGGAACTGCCGGTAGCTCCCCCCGCTGATTTCGTAATGACAGCAAAGGCAATTGAGGAACAGCCGCGTCAGAAAAATATTAAGCAAGCGGAAGAAACCCGCAAAACATCAGACGCTATTGAATGTGCCCAATCGAAAAATCACTTCATTGACGATAGCGCCGTGGGAACCATGAGCCTGGTCGTTTCATAGGCGATGAGAGTCCTCAGATGCTCCGAAGCCTTTGTAAATTCTGGGCTTTTCGCCCTGGCTTCCTGGAAGCGCTGCATGTGGCTCAGGTCATCATAAGCCCAGAGGTCTGTAACCTCGTCAAGCGTCCCGATGGTGGTGCGCCATTGGGCAGCCAGTTTCCTGCCCAGCTTGTTAGAGAGCGGCAGAAATTCCTTCTCGAATACTTCCATGAACTCATTCATCTTGCCTGGAACTACCCTTATCGATGCTTCTACATAAATCATTTGATGTTGCCTCCTTGTGATATTCCTTATCTCAATCGAGCGTCTGGCTGGACACAACTATCAACCAAATTTAAATTATCCCCCCTGCCCTGAGATTCCCCCTGCAGCGGGGTCGGGGGTATACTTCGTCCCGACAGGTCTGGACACTAGAATGACCCCCCTTACTATTTCCCCGCGAGCAGGTTGCGCATCTCCTTGCCGTTCAACATGCACCATTTGTATATTATGCTCAGGTCGTTGCCGACGCAGAAATCAAGCACTCCCATATCGGCGTATTCCTTAGCCTCTTCGTAGCTGTCTATTACCACCCGCGGACGGATACCGCGTTTCAGCGCCGTTTCAATCACGTAGCGGTTCTTTTTCTGTATTTCAGCGGTCTTGCCTTTACCAGGCTTACCTACACTCAGTGAGTAGTCGCTGGGACCAAAATGCACCATATCCAGACCCTTAACCGCCAGTATCTCTTCTAGCTGTTCCAGGGCGCTCTCTGACTCTATCATAACCTCGATGACCACATCTCTCATCGCTTGTGCCCAGGCTTCATTGCCGACTTCGAGAATATAACCGACATTTCTTCTCATCGAAGCGCCGTGAAGCCCGCCGTCTTCAGGCATCTGAGGTTTGACACAGCGTATACATTCCCTGGCCTCTTCGGCTGAATCAACATCGGCAAAGAGCACATTTTGTATTCCTGCCCCCAGCGCCCGCTGAGTGATGTGCAGGCGGGGTTCTCTCTCCACCTTCATCATCGAAGACATATTGGGAAAGAGTTCCACGGCGCGGGAGAAGTTTTCCAGGTCGGTAACCGTCCAGGAAGCATACTCACCGAGCAACTCGATAAAATCGAAAGCCCCGGAATGACCGATGATTTCGACTATCTGCGGAGAAGTGGTTATCATTCTGGTGCTAAAGGTTGGTTTTCCCGCTTTTAGTAACTCTCTCATTACATTTCTTCTCATTGTCTCTCCTCTTAACCCGGCACGGATTAACATCCTGTGACTGATTATAAACCGATTAACTATCCCGCGTGCGATTCTTGTATTATAATGATAATTGGTTGACCTTCATACCTCTGCTCTTGATTGCAGGCTTTATGGCATTTAATGTCTAAGTATAGTCTCACAACTAAGATAGGTCAATACGAAAATACCGGTTTCAATCTGGAGGTGCTTTTGGCCGTAGAAGACAAGAAATTAGTACTGAAATTCTATTCCGACTTCGTCTGACCGTTCTGCTATGTCGCGGAGCGGTCCAGTCTGGTCAGACTGGAGAAAGAATTCGACATCGAGGTAGACTGGCGGGGGTTTGAACTTCATCCTGAAACGCCTAAAGGAGGGATTGAGAGGAAGAGTTCAACCTCATCGAGTAGTGGAAATAGCATGGGTGGGTACATGCAGCAGTTCGCCGCCCGCTTTGGCGTCGAGGGTATGAAACGTGCGAAAAAAACGCCGAATACCCGCCGGGCGTTGGCTGTAGCCGAGTATGCCCGTGATATGGGCAAGCTGGACGAGTTCCGTTCGCTGGCTATGGATGCCCACTGGCAAAACGACAAGGATATCGAGGACAGCGCAGTTCTCTCCGAACTGGCTAAGGCTTCGGGCCTGGACCCGGAGAAGGCGCTGCTTGCCGCAGATGACCCGGTGTACCAGAAGCGGATAGATGACCTTAGAACCGAATATAAGCAGGTGGGGGTGGGCGGCATACCCACCTTTGTTATCGGAACCGAGAAAGTCGAAGGCTGCCAGCCCTATGAGGTCCTGGCTGCCGCCGCTCTTCGCGCCGGCGCTCGGCGCAGGTAAGAAGTCTGATTCTTTGCCGTAAGTTTGGCGAAATGTTACACTGTTAGAATATTTGAACTTTAGGGAGGTCTTAATGGAAGCTGTCGAGTTGATTATAAAGTCTCTTGAACAAAGTCAGGGTAATGTTAACAAGGCTCTTGACGGGCTGACTCAACAGGAGGTTGCCTGGAGTCCCAAAACAGATTGCAATAGCATTGCTTTTATCCTCTGGCATGTGACGCGGGTGGAGGATATGTTCGTGAACCGCATGATACTGGGTAAGCCGGAACTGTACGAAACAGCCTGGCAGGCCAAGCTGGGCACTCCGGCAGGGGATTCTGGCGGTGGGGGCAGGTATACTCTAGAGCAGCTCCAGGCCTGGCCCGTACCCAAGCTGGATGTTCTCCAGGGCTACCGGAATTCTGTGCGAGAAGGGACATTGGCTCTCCTGAAGACCCTCACTCCTGCCAAGCTGGATGAAATGCCTGTCTCTACCCGCTTCCCCGGTAATGTTGGCGCTCTCCTGTCCCGGATGATTACAGAAATGGCTGAACATTCAGGGCAGATAGCCTATCTGCGCGGCCAGCAACGGGGAATTAATAAATAGTTGTCTACCAATCCTTTCCGGTTTATGTATATTTCGATATTAGCCGCAAGCCCCGAATCCGCATTTTCAAGGCGAGGTCTCGCTCAGCAAGGCCTCGCCTTACGAAAAGTCGCAGTATATCCGGGCGAAATATTTATACCCAAAAAGAAAGAGGTCAGTTATTGATGGACATGCTCCCCAAAATATTATTACTGCTCGGATTAATATTTTTGATTAATGTGCCATTCGGCTATTGGCGGGCTAACTCGAAGCGCTTTTCCTGGCAGTGGATATTGGCCGTGCATATTCCTGTGCCCATCGCAATCGGCCTCCGTCTTTTGTTATTAGGATGGATGTGGCTGCTGGTGCCCGCGTTCGTAGCCGCCTACAGTATAGGACAATTCGCCGGCGGCAAACTGAGACTCCGGCTCGCAAAATACGGAATACCTCTGAGTTCCAATCTGGTAATAGATTTAGTCAGGTTGCATGTGAAAGAGTTGAGCAGTAATCCGGGCTAGGGGAAAAATTAACACGCAACAAATCACTTCCTGAAAATACTGAGATAAGCCTCTTCAAGGGTCGGGTCGCGCGTAACAATCGATTCGACGATATCAATGCCGAGTTTTATCCTGACCGTTTCCTGAATATCGACCCCCGGTTTGACATGAATGGTCAGTTTCTGAATCGGCCCGTCTACCATTGACGTCACGTGCTGAATACCCGGCATGGGAGACAAACTTTCCACGGCATTAGTGATACTCTTTCTCAGAATCGCTTCAAAAACCGTTACCTTGCTGAACTTCCGCTTGATATCCGAAGGAGTGCCTTCAGCTACGATGGCACCATGGTCGATTATGGCTATTCTGTTACTTAATTCATCCGCCTCAGACATGTAATGGGTCGTCAGCATGATTGTCTTACCTTCACGAACCAGAGCGGGTATCATCTGGCGCAACTCCTGGGCGCCCACAGGGTCGAGGCCGATTGTCGGCTCATCCATAAACAGTATTTCCGGGTCGGTTAACAATCCGCGGGCGACATGCAGCCGCTGCCTCATTCCTCTTGAGTATTGCTCCACCGGCCTGTCACTGGCCTCCGTCAAGCTCACCATCTCCAGAACCTCATCCACCCTTCTGCGGGACAAGGATGTGCTCAGGTGATTAATGGCAGCGAAATACCTTAAGTTCTCCTTACCTGTCAAACGTCCGTAAAGTCCCCGCTCCCCTCCCAGGATAAGCCCTATCTTTTTCCTCACCTGTGAAGCCTCTTTAACAACGTCAAAACCGGCCACAGTTGCTTTACCCGAATTGGGAATCAACAGGGTAGACAGTATCCTGATAGTGGTCGTTTTGCCGGCTCCATTAGGGCCGAGCAGGCCAAAAACCGTTCCTTTAGACACCTGCAGATTCAGGCCGTTCAAGGCGACTGTCTCTCGTTTCTGACCTGTCCGGGTCCTTGAGGAGTAGATTCTTTTTACATCAGTGCATTCGATTATTGTTTCCATTTCGTATCCTCTGTTCGGGTTTGCTAGAATGATTCTTGTTCCAGTGTGCCATTCCGGCGGGCTACCTTCTCAAAAAGGCCAAATCCTAAATATCCCAAGGCAAGGTAGGTCAGGCCGGTCAGTCCTTCTCTGATAAGATAACCGGCATTTTCAGCTAGAGGGGCTCCGGTAAAAGTGCTCCGGATAGATACCAGTCCGTTCGTTACCGGCAGCAGTCTGGCAAATTCCTGAATAGGTACGGGGAAGACATTAATAGGAATAATCACTCCGGAGAATACCAATATCAGTCCGACCAGGACGTTCTGGATGTTAGACCAGTCGCGAAATGCAATTGCGAAGGGGCCCAGAAACTCTCCCAGCGCGGCTATGGAAAAAGCAGTGATAAGGACAGCCAATATGAACCCGCCCCAGTTTACCGGGCTGAAATCAATTCCTACCACCAACCAGGCTGTGACGATAGTGGATACAAATGAAAGCAGGCCGTTAGGGTAATGAAGTACCGCCCTGGCAAGATAACTTTCAAACCGGTTGGCAGGGGAGGCGAAGAAGAAAGATAGAGTGCCTCCGGTCCTGTCGTAAGTGTAGCATTGAGCGATTCCCGGCAAAACGTTCATCGCCATAGTAAAGGAAGCTATGCCCAGAGCGTAATTGCGGCCTGCCTCCGGGCTGCCGGCAAATCGTCCCAATACCGAGTATATCAGCACCAGCACCACCGGTCGGAATATCACATTGGAGATGTAGCCAAACCAGTTAAGCCAGCCGAATAATCCTCTATAGGTTACGTCAGCCTGTATCAGAAAATTTCTCACTGGGCTTTCCCATGACACTTCTTTAGTAAACATCACGGATTCCTTCGACGCGCAGTTTTTTCTCCACTACTCTAAACATCAGGTAAGTAACGCCGAACATAACTATTGCCGTTAATATCGACATTCCCCAGGCGCCAATAATAGCCGGCGAATTGTCAGTGCCCCTGATAGACATCGATACTGCGTCCATGGCCCAGGATGTCGGCACTAACCTTGCCAATACAGCCAGGACGACAGGCAACCTGTCCACCGGAAAGACGAAACCACCGAGCAAAGAACCGAGTAAGATGATTACTCCAAAAAACCCGGTTGGTCCTCCCACAAGTACCATGAGCGGTGAAAAGAACAGACTGGCTACGGCAATCCCTACAATGACAAGAATCAAGGAGATTATCAGCGAGCCGACATCGGCTACCTGTGGCGCCGTTTTCGTCATCAAATACACCACAACGAGTGAAACCAGGCCGGTTGGCAGTCCCCAGATTACCTGCGCTGCGGCTTTACCGAGAGAGACCAGAATTATCGGCGTCCGCGATATATAGACAAATTGGAGTACCTGGTTGGACATTTCGGTGTTTAGAGTATAACCGATGCGGAAGACTACCCCACTCCAGACTGTCATTAATGGAAGCCCTACCAGCAGATATGAGAGCGCAGCCGGATTTCCTCTTTGCATGGCAATCCATGTAATTACCGCTGCCATTGGCACCGAGGCTAAGTGCAAAGACAAATTTCCTCCTGTAAGAGCAATCTGCTTCCACTGTTGAATTGCCGATGCAATCATCGCCCTGATTTGGTTCATCATTTCAGCCTCATTGCTGGACAGCCGAGGCATATATGGCAGGAACCTGATTCATCACGTTTAGCCTCAAACAATAAAGCCCGGACATTTTCCTTTTCCCGGGCTCCCATACCGTCCGGCGTAACGGTTATTGATGCTTGCTATGCTAGACTATTCGGCGTGGGTTGTCAAACTGGACTTAGCATCTGTCGTTCCTCGTGTCATTCTGAATCCCTCCGCAGAGGGCAGTTTACCCTTGAGCGTAGCCGAAGGGAAGAATCTGGAGGCGTGGTTGTAACCTGTCGCTTTGTCGCTTGACATGGAAAAGCCCGAAGGCGTTACCATCCAAAAAGAGTTATCCATCCTTATTATCCCCCGCCGCTTAACAGGGGTTCAATAGGGGCGAAGCCCCTATTGAACCCTATGGTTTCCCGTAGGGGCAATCCCCTGTGATTGCCCGTTTTCAGGCTTCCTCTCTCCTTGCGGGAGAGGAAGCCTGCCGAATGGGGTGATCGTGAACTCCTGGTAGCACAGGCGTCCTCGCCTGTGCCCAGCAGTTCCAAGGGTGGGTGCAGCCCACCAGTTCGTCCCTAACCCCCATCCTGCGATAAAACTCCCTCGACCCACATAGAACATCTGTGCTATCATATCCTTACGTATTTCATCTCTCACCCTGTAGCTGCTTTGGCGCTCCCTTCTCAGCCCGCGGAGAGGGGGATAACGGGCTGAGGTCGGTTCTTGGGTCGTTTGACCCTGTTTTTGTGTACTTTAACAACTTAATCGTGCGCCGTAGGGTAATAATGATAAAACAAAGCCTGTCCTTACTTCGTCGTGAAACCTCGAACCTTGTTCTGCTGAAAGGGGAATTGATTCCTTTGATTTGATGTATGTGTTATTTTGGGTATTTGTTCCTCATCGGCGGGTCGAAATTTGAGTTTATTTATTATTTAGAGTTTTAATATTTGAGATTTTCGCCCGATTTGCCTATCCTGCCCCAATCCCCTAAAATAAACAAGATGCGTATCTTTCTGCGTGTGACGGCGCTATTCTGGAAGTACTGGCCGTGGGCGGTGCTGGCTTACGTTACTCTTTTTGCCGGAGCCGGCTTTGCCTTGCTGATTCCCCGTCTCACCGGCCAGGCTATCGACCTGGCCCTCGGCTCAAAAGACCGCCATGCTCTGCTTTTGATTACCCTGGGGGTGGTAGGGGCAGGAATCCTGCGCTCGGTGTTCAGCTACTGGCAGAGTTATATGTCCGAGTTTCTCTCCCAGAAAGTGGCTTATGATATCCGGAAGCTGTTTTATAACCGTCTTCAGAGCCTGAGCTATTCCTTCCATGACAGGTCTCAAACCGGCCAACTCATGTCACGGGCTACCGCCGATGTCGAGGGAGTTCGCCAGTTTGTCGGCTTTGCCCTGCTCAGGGGCGCCTATTTCGCCGTCCTCATGGTGGCCATCACCGTCTTGCTCCTCGCTCTTAACTGGAAGCTGGCTCTCATCAGCCTGAGCGTTGTGCCTTTCATCTCCTACCGCACTATTTCCATTAACAATAAGCTCAAGGAGCTATGGGCAAAGATTCAGCAAAATCTGGGTGTGCTGGAAACGACGGTACAGGAAAATCTGACCGGGGTGAGGGTGGTGCGCGCCTTTGCCCGTGAGCGTTTTGAGAGTCAGAAATTCCGTAAACAGGCGGAAACCCTCTATAACCAGGAAATCGAGGTCAACAACCTGCTGGCGGCCAATAGTCCCCTGATGAGCTTCGCCCTTTCTCTGGCGATGGGCGGCATCCTCTGGTATGGGGGCAGCCTGGTGGTAACCGGCCAACTCACCCAGGGCGAGCTTGCCCAGTTCCTGCTCTACCTGGTTATGCTCAACATGCCGATAAGGATGATGGGCTGGCTGACCATCCTCTTTTCACGGGCGGGCGCTTCCGGCCACCGCATCTTTGAAATCCTCGACCAGGTATCCCCTGTCACCGAAAAGCCCAATGCTGTGAACATCGATGAAGTCAAAGGGCTGGTCAGGTTCGAGGACGTTTTCTTCAGATACGATTCTCACGGCACCATTCTGAAGGATGTGGACTTTGAAGCTCAGCCGGGGCAGATAATTGCTCTGGTGGGAGCCAGCGGCAGCGGAAAATCGACCATCGCCAACCTGATACCGCGTTTTTATGATGTAACCTCCGGGCGTATCACCGTCGATGGACTAGATATACGGGATTTAACTCTGAACTCACTTAGGCGGCACGTCGGCATCGTTCACCAGGACGCCTTTCTTTTCTCGGCGACTATCCGGGAAAACATCAGCTACGGCCGGCCGGACGCCAGCCTGGAGCAAATAATGGAAGCCGCCAGGGTAGCCCGCTTGCATGACTTTATTATCAGTCTGCCCGATGGCTATGAGACCTGGGTGGGCGAGCGGGGCATAACCCTTTCAGGCGGGCAGAAGCAGAGGCTGGTCATCGCCCGCACCATTCTGCTCGACCCGCGCATCCTGATTATGGATGACTCCACATCCAGCGTGGATACGGAAACAGCCTATCTAATTCAGCACGCCCTGGCTGAACTCCTGGTGGGACGCACCACGTTCATCATCGCCCACCGGGTGCGCTCGGTTCAGATGGCTGACCTTATCCTGGTGTTGAAAGACGGCAAGATTGTCGAGCGGGGCAAGCACTCGGAGCTGCTGGCTCAAAACGGCATTTACCAGCAGCTTTATAATCTCCAGTTCCAGGACCAGGAAGACTCCGAACCGGTGGCTCCTGTCATAACTGAGGAGCCAACCGAGAAGCCGATATTGCCTGATGCCGGCGCTCAGCATCAGACCCACATACCCGGTGAGCGCTTGAAGAGCGGCCTGGATGATACAGATGATGTCGTCTACGGCAAACCCTATGATTCACGGGTGTTTGCCCGCATGATTAAATATTTCGCGCCTTATAAAATAGCCTTGCCCCTGACCATCGCTGCTACCCTGCTCTTTACCTTTTCCAATGTCATCAGCCCTTACCTGGTCGGCCTGGCTGAAAACGATTACATCCTGGCCGGTAACCTGAGCGGCCTGAACATGATTGTGCTGCTTTTCCTGGGTAATGCCCTGCTCAACTGGGCGTCTTATTATGCCCAGATTAAGGCGGAAGCCCGCCTGGGGCAGGGCATTCTGCTTGACCTGCGCAGCCAGGTCTTCGATCATCTGCAGCGGCTTTCACTGAAGTTTTTCGATGTTAATAAAGCCGGGCGAATTATGTCCCGGGTGCTGAACGATGTAGGGGAGCTGGGGGATTTTCTTGATTCTGGGGCATTCTGGGTGGCCGGGGAAGTGGTTAGCCTGATTGCCGTGGTCATAGCGCTCTTTCTGATGGACTTAAAACTGGCATTACTTACCTTTGCCGTGGTGCCTGTCCTTATTCTGTTCGTTGCCCTGTGGCAACTCAAGGCACGCAGTTACTTCGTCAAGGTGAGGCAGGCTATTGCCCTGGTGAACGCCGCCCTCCAGGAAAATATCTCCGGTGTTAGGGTTATTCAGAGCCTGTCCCGCGAAGAACTGAATTCCCAGCGCTTTGATGAGGTGAACAAAGCAAATCTGGAAGCTAATCTTGCCTCGGTGCGGGTATCGGCCTTGATGTCACCGGTCGTCGAAATGCTGATGGCGATATCGACTGCCGTCATTATTCTTTATGGTGGCGGTGGGGTGCTGGGGGGAACGATTCTCGTCGGCACTCTGCTGGCCTTTCTGCTCTACATTCAGCGTTTCTTCGACCCGATTAGAACCCTGACCATGGAGTACACCCAGCTTCAGAGGACGATGGCTTCGGGCAACCGTATCTTCGAGCTTCTTGATGTTAAGCCTGAAATGGAAGAAAGCCCGGACAGCATCACGGTACCTGCCTTGAATGGGGACATCAAATTCGAGGGGGTCTCATTCAGCTACGAGCCTGGCATTGAAGTTTTGCATAATATAGACCTGCACATCCCGGCGGGCAAGACGGTGGCCTTGGTCGGCCCTACCGGAGCCGGCAAGACTACCATGGTTAATCTCATCGCCCGTTTTTATGATGTTACCGGCGGGCGTATTCTGGCCGATGGCTATGACCTGCGCGATATCAATAAGATGGCCTACAGGGGGCAGTTGGGACTGGTTCTTCAGGACCCGTTCCTCTTTTCGGACACCGTTAAAGAGAATATCAGGTACGGCAGATTAGAGGCCAGCGATGAGGAGATAACGGCGGCGGCAAAGGCGGTCGGCGCTCACGATTTCATAATAAAGCTGGAGAACGGCTATGACACAATGCTTCAGGAGCGGGGACAAAACCTGAGCATGGGGCAGCGCCAGCTTATCAGCTTTGCCCGGGCTATCCTGGCAAACCCGGCAATCATCCTGCTGGATGAGGCTACTGCCAGCGTCGATTCCTACAGCGAACACCTTCTTCAGGAGGGCATTAAAAAGCTTCTGAAAGGCAGGACGACGGTCATTATCGCCCACCGCCTCTCTACTGTCCGCGACGCTGATAATATCGTCGTCCTGGACAAAGGGCGGATTGTAGAACAGGGACGACATGAAGAGCTGCTCGCCCATGGCGGTTTATATACCCGCCTCTACCAGATGACGTATGCTGGGGTGGGGACGTAGGGAGTTACTGGAGGAGTTAAGAATGAAGGAGACAATAAAAGCACTGTGGCAGAAAGCGGCAAAGACCCCTAGTCCTATCTTACTTTGCTGACGCGTAGGAAATATCAAAATAGCCTAGTGTATTCAAATCATGAAATTGTTTGTTGCGTTCACGCTGCTTGTCACTTATTCTAAACAGCAATTCGTCATATTCGCCGTTGTAAGAAGCTCGCTTTTTTGAATATAAATCATCGTAATAGTCCTTGGATTTACCTTGTAACTCCGATATAGCCAAGATAAAATATACATAAGCCTCATATATTTTTCCTCTACGTTTGAATGTTAAACCAAAAATAGGCTTGCTGTCTCTGCGGTAACTAGCGTAATACCAGCTTCCATCTTTAGATACGAAATCAGCATCTTGATAAAGACCGGGAATAAAGTCTAATGCTGATTTGTCCCATTTACTATCCACTGTTTTTCTAAGCTTGGCTAAGACATCTTTTAACTCAGTGACCTGAGGTTTTGTTAGCTTCTTATCCTCGCAGAGGCTTGTCAAAGAACTGTGTTTGTAGCGTTCAGATTCAAGAAATAGTTCAAGATCGCGTAGAACATGGTCTTCTCCACAATCTTTGCAAAGCTCTTTTACCTCAGTCCACGTGCGGGGATCACAGATAAGATTGGCATTAGACTTAGGGAGTCTTTTCTTAATCATCTTATCCAAGTGGCCAACCATTGCCTCTTTCTCAATCCAATCATCATATATAATTAATAAACCTTGCTTTCCATTAGAGCGATTTTTTAATAAATTCTCAGTATACTTCTTGCATTGTTTATAAGTTGGTTTGCTATGATACCTTTTTCCTTCGATTATCAAACGTGTTTTGTTATCTATAATGATTTTGATGTCAGGGCGTAATTTATCTTTTCCTTGTTGTTCAATTTGTACAGTGACCTTCTTGCCTTTACTGATTTTTCTTATCCCGCCCCATTCGAACAGTTTCGTGCGAAACTTAGTACTTTTAGCAATCGTGAATCCTAAAGCATACGTCAGAGACTTTTCATTATTATCAGGTAGACCGAAAAAAGTGCTTACAGGACGTCCATAGACTAATATTTGTGTCTCCATTAAGTTAGTCTGCCTCCATGGAATCTTGAGTCTCCTACGGCCACAAGTCCTTTGCCACGTCATCCAGCCCAAGCGAGAGCAGTTTTTTCTTGCTGGGTTTGGTGGTGATGCGGTCCCAGTCCAGGGCGCCGAGGTTCCAGTAGTCCTGAGCTTCGATATCAGCCTTGATGCCGGTAAGAGGGCCCTGCTTGTGAGGAGGTTCGCCAATCATCCTGGGGTTGACGCTCCATTTCAGGGGATTAATACCTTCCCTCAGGTTGAAGACATGCCGCATATTGACAATCCGCTCTCCGGCCTGAAGTATTTCATCGGGTGAGCGCTCTATTCCGGTGACGGCGCTGATGAATCCGGCGATGCGCTCGATAGAACGGCGGTGACCGGCGCTCAGGCAAAGGCCGCTGACATTAACGATGTGCGTCACATGGCCGTTAGGTCCAAAACCCTGCATATGGCGGGCCGGAGTCGTCTCCAAGTGATAAAGAGAGGCCGTGGTGCGTCCGCCGCCGAAGCCGGTCATCAGCTTCGGGTCGTGCATCGGTAATTCCTGTCCCCCGATGTGGATAGCATATTTTTCAGAGCCCTTGCCGATTTTCTCGGCCGCCACCTTGACTCCATCAGCCAGGATATCGCCGAAGCCTTCCCGTTTCGCCAGTTTCCAGGTCATGTCTATCATAGCCTTGTGATTGCCCCAGGTAAGCTCGATGCCGCCGGTGTCCTTTTTATTTATAATACCTTCCTCATAGCACTCTATGGCGAAAGCGATGGCGGCACCGGCTGAGATGGTATCCAGCCCGTAGGCGTTACAGATATGGTTAGCCATATGTATGGCTTCCAGGTTGTTGTTAAGGCACATCGAGCCGAAGGAGGAATATGTCTCGTACTCCGGCCTGCGGACACCCTTCGGGTATTTGTATTCGCCGGTTCCCTCCTTCAGCCTGCCCTCACATGCAACGGGACATTGCCAGCAGCCGGAGTGTCTCTCCAGGTTGGCGATGGACGCATCCGGGGTGAGTTGAGAAATATCCGGGAAATCGACGACGCCGATGCCGCCCCAGTTCTTTACAGGCGAATCCCCGCTGTGGGCTGAGCGGGCCGTCATACTGGCTGTGCCGTACTTGTGGAACCGGTCCAGATACGACATGCCGCCATCAGGGCCGGGTCTCTTTATTTCATCCAGGTGCTCTTTCCTCAATTGGAGGGCACGTTCTTTGTCAGCCACAGGCACCTCCCTGTTGCCCCTGGCGACTACCGCCTTCAGTTTTTTAGAGCCCATGACGGCTCCCAGACCGGAGCGTGCCGCCGCTGCTCCCCTGTTGCCGACAATGCAGGAGATGAGCGACAGTTTTTCACCAGATGGGCCGATGCAGACAAGCTCTGTTCCCTTGCCAAGCTCAGTTTTGAGGGTATCCTCTGTTTCGTAACCGTCTTTGCCCCACAGGTTGGAGGCATCCTTCAACTCGGCTTTACCGTCATCGATAAACAGATAAACCGGTTTTTCTGACACGCCGGTAAAGAAGACGGCGTCATAGCCGGAAAACTTGAGGTGAGGCGCAAAATCACCTCCGGCATTGGCATCACCCCAACCGCCTGTGAGCGGGGATTTTGCCACCGCTGTGTAGCGGGTGCTGCCGGGAATGAGCGTCCCCACAAGCGGGCCGGTAATCAACCCGAAGGTGTTTTCAGGACCCAGCGGGTCTACGCCTGCTTTTTGGCGGCTGTAGAGCAGCCGGGAGCCGATGCCGTAGCCGCCGATAAAGTCCTTTAATAGACTTTCATCTGGGGTTTCCTCTGTGAGTTTCCCTGTGGACAGGTCTACCGTGAGAAACTTGCCTAAATATCCTCCAGCCATTTTCGTACCTCCATAAATCAATTAGATTGTTTAAACCAAACTGTCATTGCTTCGGGCTTCGCTCGCAATAATGTTTTGTTGCCCCTAATCCGTTGGACTTTCGTGATGTACCATCGCTGTTATTGTCAGCTTGTAATCTGCCAATGGGATTAGCCACGCCAGGTTCCTCAAAACGTCACCAGGTAAATTCTTAACAGGATACCACGCCACTTCTTCATCTGTCATCGTCGAAGGTCGGGCTGTGCGGCTTCTGGCCGAGAAGACGAACAGGTTATAGCTACTGCCCCACACCAACCCCACGTTCCGCCAGTCCAGGCCGTCACAGTTCGCCTCCTCCTTGAACTCCCGCCTCATAGCCTCTAGCGGTATTTCGCCCGGCTCGATTTGCCCGCCGATGCCGTTGAGCCGACCTGTCTGCCAGTCGGGGCGGTGCTTCCGAATCAGGGCGACGTTGCCTTTATCATCAAAGAGAAAGCCGACTACAAAGTCCATCCGTTAAAGTCCTCAATCCCGCGCATTGACTCGATTTATCGGGGCGTGGCAATGACATCAATAATTAACCGGATAGTGCCGTAACCTCGCTAGTTAGCAGGACTCTCTAACCTGACATCTATCACCGCCGGCACACCGTGGCGCACCTGGTCGAGTCCCTTCTTTAAGGCGGGTAGCAGTTCGGCCGGGTCTTCCACCTTCTGTCCCCAGGCGCCGCAGGCCTGGGCAACCATCGCATACTCAGGCGACGGTAGAATATCGATGCCCTCCCAGACTCCCGTCTTCTCCGAGTAGCTCTCTTTGCCATAGTTGCCCCGGATGCCCAGGCCGCCTTTGGGAGCGTGATACTGCTGATTATTGTATATGACAGACAGGAATGGAGCCTTATAGACGCTGGCTGCCCAGAGAGTGGCGATAGGACAACCGAAGACGAAACAGCCATCTCCCATCAGACTGACTACTGTCCTGTCAGGTGAGGCAAACTTGATGCCTAAGGCGCCGCCGAGACCGAATCCCAGGCTGGAGCCGCCGCTTCCGAAAAGGGTGCCCGGCTTGGTGCGTTTAATTTCTCCCGCGCCTGCCATTTCATGTACCAGAATCATATCCTCATCCATTATCTCGTTGAGAGCACGGCCGAGCATCATCGGATTGATTAGCTTTTGTCCGGTTCCAGGCGCAGCCGCAGGCCGGGGCGTGGCTCTGGCCTGAGCGCTTTCAGTCTGAACCTGCTTGATGCGCGCTTGGGAGCGGGCTTTTTGGTCGGGAGTTATTTTCTTGCGAATCAATTCATTCAAAGCCGGCAATGCCTTGCTGGAATCAGCCTGAACGAACATATCTCCGGGGAAAACCCAGAGCGGGATGTCTGCCTTTATCGGGTCGATGCTGATGTGGATTATCTTGGCATCCGGTTTTGGTTTAGTGGTGCGGGGGATATAGGGGATGTCCCTATCGATGATTAATACGACATCGGCATCCTTGAGATAATTTTGACCGAAACCGCCGGCGGTGAGGGGATGGGTGCTGGGGAAGCTCATCCTTATCATATCGGGCATCACCCGTGCTCCCAGACTCTCGGCAAGCTCCACCAGTGATGCCACCGCCTGCAGGTGCCTCCCGGTATCACCGGCCATGATAAGAGGCGTTTCAGCCTTAAGCAGCATATCGGCTATCTCGGCCAGCTTGTTCATATCGGCCTGCGGAGTTGTTAACGCTGTATGTTTAGTGACATCAGGAATGGTGACGCTCTTAATCTTCTCCATGAGCAGCTCCCTGGGTAAAGTGAGATAGACAGGGCCGCAGGGCTCGCTTCCGGCTACCTGGAAAGCCCGCTGCATTACCTGATGAATACTGGCATTACTGCGTAGCTCATACTCCCATTTCACATAGTTGCGCACTATCCCGCCCTGGTCATACTGCTCCTGAATCCAGTGTATTCCGGCAGAGCGTTCGCCTCTAACATTTTGGTCGATAGTGGAAGGTGCCCGCCCGGCGCAAAATACAACGCCGATTCGTCCGCGCTGGGCATTGTGTAAGGCGCCTCCTACCTGTAGAGTGCCCAGGTCGACGTGCAGCAGCACTACCTGCGGCCGGCCGGTGACGGCAAAGTAGCCATGAGCCGCCGCCATAGCTACGGACTCATCGAGGCAGAGGATGACTTTCGGAGTCTGTTTGCCCAGGGCTTTGAACTTGGAAACAGCTTCCTGGATAGGGAAAGTGTCTGTTCCCGGGTTCAGGAACAGGTACTCAACACCATTGGCATTAATCAACTCGATAAACGCTTCGGCTCCTTCGTCAACAGGTACTATCTTTTCCATTACATCGCCTTCCTTTATGGATTGTCACTGAATATTGGTTACAATATTAAACAAGGCAAGACCATCTGTCAATTAAAACAACACGCCTCAGAAATTGGCTGCCGAAGGTTTAACCTTCGGCAGCCAGGCTCACTACTCGATTATCCGCGATGTCCGGGTTAACCTAGTACCCCATTGTTTTCTTCATCTTCTGGTCGATCCAGGAATACCGGACAAAACCTGTCCCCTGACCATAGTGGTTCTTAACCCAGGGCCACCAGAAGTTATAGACGTATGGTGACGGCTTCGCTATCGCATAGGCTTGCTCTAATACGAAGCGGTTATTGTCCTTGACAAGTCCGTTAAGCTTAGGCATATCTACAAAAAGGTTCTTATTGTATTGAGTGAACAGGTCTTCGAGGTAGGATACACTTCCGGTAGGGTCGTTAATGTGGCTGGGGTTCCATATAGCCGGTCCCCGGCTGAAAGCCATATATAATGTCTGGTCAAAACCAGGTCCCACGTTACGGTAGAGCATCTCCTCATAAGGATTACCTGCGGCGGTTAGAGTAGCGTAAGTGCCCGTCTCTTTGGGATCCAGCACCATCTCAACGCCTATTTTAGCCCACATAGCCTTGAAGATAGAAAGCTCATCTATCCTGTTGGCATCACTCTGAACAGCTATCGTAACCTTGAAGCCGTTGGGATGGCCGGCTTCCTTGAGAAGTTCCTTAGCTTTATCAGGATTATATCGGTAAAGCCCCTGCACCGATTCCGGCAACTGCTCCAGGGGTAAATACCAGTCTTTATAGCTGCTGTTAACCGGCCAGACGATTGTCTCAGCTTCACCCCCATAATAGCTGTTTTTAATTTGATCGAAATCGGTCGCCAGCATCAGCGCCTGACGCACCTTAACATTGGAGAAAGGCTTATCCGCCTTATCCTGCCTCATGGCCAGGACCCATGTCCCGCCCAGATATCTAATGTAATTAAGTTTGGGAGTGGTTTTCCACAGGCTTTGGGCATCAATCAGCTCGACGCCGATTTGTAAGTCAAGCTTGCCGGTGCGCAGGGCTGCCTGAGTGGTAGACATGTCAGGGATTATCAACTCCCGTAATTCATCCGTATAAGGCAATTGATTGCCCTTGCCCGGACCTGACGGGTCCTTCTCCCAGTAGACAGGGTTCTTCTGATAGAGCATCTGGCTGCCCGGCACATAGTCAACCAGCATATACGGGCCTGTCCCTACGGCGTTTCGCCAATTAGACAGGTTACCGTATTTGGCAACAACATCCGGGGGATAGATGCGGTAGAAGCCCGACCCGGAAACCAACCAGCTAAAGGCTGTCATGTATTCCTGCGGTGTTCTGATGGTCACCTCGGACGGGCCGGTCTTCTCGATAGTCGCTGTCTTTGCCACTATGGGCTGGCTGAAAAGAATCCATGAGTCGGGCGATTTTCCATCCCTGTTAAACAGGCGGTCGAAGCCCTTAACAATGTCGTCTGCGGTGAGTTCCCGTCCGGCCATTAACCGTCCCGCTTCACTGGGCACCGGCTGCCAGCGCACTCCTTGACGGATGTGAAGTTTCCAAACACCGATTGCGGGCATCTCCCACTTGTCGGCTATCTGAGGGCCGTAATCGTCAAAAGAACCGAGCACGAAGGCACGTTCTGTTACTCCACTGCCGGCAGGGCCTCTTGACCAATCTGAACTTATGAATTGCTGGTAGACGGTGCCAATCAGAGCTCCGCCCCTTCGCAGGGTGCCGCTATCGAAGTTGGTTGGGTCACTAGCGATGCGGTAGGTGATGGTGCCGCCGTATTTGGGCACATCAGGAGACACTACCGGTTTTTCCTCTACTGCGGGCGCTATTGGTTGCGTCGGTGTGGTTGGCGCATCTGGTGTCGTCGTTGGCTGTTTGGGCGCTGGTGGAGCCGTTGGCGCCGGGGCAGCCGCCGGGGTGCAGGCTGCCACCAGCAGAGATAGTACCATCAATACGCTTACTATTCCCCAAAGTATTTTTCTCATCCGGTTACCTCCTTACTTGATTCGATTTCCATCTCTTCATTTAATTTAACGCGAAGAAGTCTGGTTCATTCAGTCAGGTTCTGCTCAGTTTCGGTTGACTACAGGATTGGCTCAAGGGTATGTTAGGCAAAGTGTAATACGGTAAGAGTAGAAATACAATCGGGAAAGTGCTGATATATGACTTCCCAAATAGCTGAGTTACATATGAGGAAAAGTATTAGGTATTGGGATTTGGCACTTTCAAAACCGGGGGCGTGGTTTGTTTTCCGCCGGTAAAATCTTGAACTTTTTGCCAGTTTTTATGCTATAATTACTGGCTGGTCGACTCGTACGACAACTGGACAGCGAGTGAAGCACGGGTGTTACAAGATTCTACTGAGGCATATAAAACTATCAGTATTGAGAAATTATGAAGAAATCTCTCCAGGAGCTGTTAACTTATATCTGGATACCTTTCATGCTGGGGTTTGTCTTCTACATTTTCCAGAACCAGCATGATTTGCCGCTCGCTATCGTATTGCTGATTGCCTTCAGCGCTATCTATACCCTGGTGCGGGTTTATTTTGCTCAAAAGAGCTGGTGGTCTCTGGCCGCGGCAGCGCTTGTCATCGCTGGAACATTAGGTTTTGTTTTTCTGCGCCCGCAGGGAATAACTCTCTCGGTCAACGACCAGGTAATGATAAGTTCCAGCGTGAGCCTCAATGATGGCAAAGTATTCGTAAATCCCAGCCCGGGGCCGGATGGTAAGTATGCTAAAGGTACTGTTGTCAGTCTGACCGCCAGCCCGAACGCGGGCTACGACTTGAAAAGCTGGAAGGGTACCAGCAATGACATATCCAATCCCACTACCATAACTATGAGCGGCAGGCAAAATGTATCGGTAGTCTTCAAGTCCCGCTCCTCACTGATAGTCAACAACCAGGAGGTAATTGGCTCAATAGTGAGCTTCACTGAAGGCTCGGTGTCAATAAATCCCGGACCCGAGGAAGATGGCAAATATACCCAGGATACCATCGTCACCCTCACCGCCAATCCTAACTCGGGCTACGATTGGAAGAATTGGACGGCCACCGATGGCAATGCCTCCAACCCCACCACCGTCACTATGAGCAGCCGGAAGCAGGTTTCAGTCAGCTTCGAGCCGCGCTCATTGCTTTATATCAATAACCAGGTAGTCAGCGACGCTACAATGAGTTTCAACGAAGGTTCCGTGATAGTAAATCCCGCTCCCGGCGCCGACGATAAATATGCCAAAGGCACAGTGATTTCTATGACGGCAAAGCCGGATTCAGGTTATGGCTTGAAGAACTGGTCGGGCACCGGCAGCGATGTCTCAAATCCTACCACAGTAACGATAAATAGTGATAAACATGTTACGGTAACCTTTGAACTGCGCTTCCCGCTTGTTATCAACAACGTGCCGGTTAGCGGCCCCAGCGCCAACTTAACCGAAGGCTCGGTATCCTTATCACCCGCTCCGGGAGCAGACGCGCGGTATGCTAAGGATGCCACGATTACCCTGACTGCCCAAGCGGGGCCGGGTTACCGGTTCGACCATTGGAGTGGCGATGCTTCAGGCACCGCTACGGCTGTTTCCATTACTGTGAACTCTGCCAAGAACATCACGGCTGTTTTTAAACAGGTTTACACCCTGACCAACTCTGTGAATGCCACCGGAGGCGGCTCGGTCTCCCCCCCCAGCGGCATCTTTGATGCCGGCAGCACTGTCACACTCACCGCTGCCCCGGCAGCGGGTTACCGTTTCGACCGCTGGTACGGTGACGCCTCGGGCACTTCCGCTACATTCACCGTCACAATGAACTCCGATAAGACTACTTCGGCAGCCTTCAGAAAGGTTTATGCCTTGACCACCTCGGTGAGTCCGGCAGGGAGCGGCACAGTCACCCCCGCCAGCGGCAGCTATGATGCAGGCGCAATTCTCACTCTCATTGCCCAGGATGCCAGCGGTTACCGCTTCGATCACTGGGAAGGTGATGCCTCGGGCAATGTCACCGCTAACCTCACTATGACTTCAAACAAGACTGTCATCGCCTTCTTCAAGAGTCTGACGCCCTAAGCAAAGTAAAGCCAGACTGCCTCGTTAGACTGTTTAAGTCCCTCCGATTCGTTTTCGTTTTTGCGATAAAAAAATTTTGGGGGCTAATAACTGCCTGTTTTCGTGCCTAGCATGTTACATAAAGTTGGTAACAATTCCTTCAGGTACACTCGATTCGTTTTCCCAAACCCTGTAAAACAATGTTCGCGATGTGTGGGACTGGGCGGGTTGTCTTGGCATAGCAACGTGTGAACGTATCGATTCATACAATATTCTTCATGAACATCTTGCGGGGTCGTGGCAATACTATAAAATAAGATAGCACTGATGTTCTGTTTTGACAAGAGTGTTTTGTCGTGACCGACAAATACGTTGAGATGGGCGGGGCTAAAATGAATGAGGGCGGCGAAGCGATTCGGGCAAGGCTGGGGATGTGAAGCGGAACTAAGAGCTTCGAGGCCAGTACCGCATGCCACGCTCGGCAACGCAGAACAAAAGGCTTGATAAAATCAAATTAAAAGTATTGACATAGTGCATACTATTAGTTATACTTAATGGAGTAACAGGAGTATGAAACATGGCAAGTATTAAAACAGCTATATCGATTGAAAAACCACTCTTTGAAGAAGTAGAAGCTTTAGCCGAAGAAATGAAGGTTTCACGAAGTCACCTGTTTACATTAGCCGCCCGGAAGTTCCTTCAGCACCACAAAAATCAGAAGTTGCTGGATGCTATAAACGCTGCGTTCGATGACTTACCTGACCCGGAAGAGGAAAAACTGAGAGAGCAGATGAAAGCTAAGTACCGTGAGATAATGATGAAAGACGAATGATAATAAATCAGGGAGACATTTTCTGGTTTGACTCAGGGAAGCCATCCGGGTCGGAGCCAGCATATCTCCGCCCTCAGTTGGTTATCCAGAATGACGCGTTCAACAGCAGCCGCATCAACACAGTTCTAGTGTGTTCATTGACCTCTAATCTGCGTCGCGCAAGGTCGCCTGGCAATGTCTTGCTTGACAAAGACGAAGCGAATCTTCCGGAACAAAGTGTCGTCAACGTTACCCAAATTTTCACCGTGGACAAACGAGACTTGACGGAAAAGATAGGCTCACTTTCCCGGGAACGGATGGCCCAGGTATTAGCAGGTCTTGAGCTACTCATCAAGCCACGAGATGTTAGGGAGTAGACAAATCTGGATACTATCACAACTATTCCCAGGGACAGCCTCCAGAGCCTTCTTACAACACTGAGCGCTAAGAAGCTAGGCGAAGTTGAAGCAGCGATTCGGTTTAGTTTGGGGTTGGAGGAATGAGAGAAGCGCTTCTCTGTACCGCACACCACCGAGGTGATGAATAAAGTTGACAGGACAGTTTGTCAGTAATATTATTATGTTAAAGCTGGCCGGGATACAAGGTTTATGGCTTGTTCGGTGTTGAAAAGGGGAAATATGAAAACGATTCCGACCATGAAACGGGACATAAAGGTGCCAATTCGGTATTATTCGTCGCTTACTCGAACGTTCTCTCCCATCGTCTTAGAAAGCCTCATTGACTCGGGTTCCTCAGAATATTTGTCTGAAGTACTAAAAATTAGTGGGATAATAGGGCAGATAGACCCAGATATGACATTGGGCGATTTTCTCGAGTGGTTATATAATAAGATGTCCCATTATTACAGGAACGAATACGTTTATAAGAACGCGCTAGCCAATAAGATATTGTTGGGTAAGCATTCTCTTAACACGGCGTATATGCTTACGGAATTTAGGGTAGATAACTGCAGGGCGGATGTTGTAATTCTAAATGGTACTTCAAATGTTTATGAGATTAAGTCCGAATACGATTCTTTGGATAGGATTCAAAATCAGGTTGAATCTTACATGAAGATGTTCGACATGGTGAATGTTATTACTTCATATTCTCAAATGGACAAGGTTGGTGCGGAACTACCTATTGAAATCGGTCTACTGGAGCTTACATCGCATTACACGATAAAAACAGTGAGGGAAGCGGTCTCGCTTAAGAAGACAGTTAAACCGGAGATAATTTTCGATTCTCTGCGGAAGAGTGAATACTTAAAAATAATTAAGGAAGTGTTTGAATTTGTGCCGGATGTCCCAAACACAAGAATTTATCGGGAATGCAGGGACCTATTTTGCACTCTGTCGCCGGAAGTTGCTCATGACGAAATGGTAAGTGTTCTTAAGATGAGGGGAAACAAGAATATGCTTAAGGATATCATTTCTGACTTCCCTAAATCGTTAACGGCCTATGTTATTGATAGCGGAATCAATGAAAGGAAGGTTAAGAAGTTTGAGGAAATGTTGGGTAGAAATCTAAATACCATAGTGGTTCCGGGTTTGAGTTAAACTATGTATTATCCATACTTTAGGGGAAAACAGTTTGAGCTCGTGTTACTTCGGGAGAAGGCTAAGTTCATTGCTTCGAGTCCTATAAACCCGATAATTGAGCTTGTGAAAGACGACTCGGCTTCGGTGCGAAGGGTCTTAGAAGCCTTGGTCGACTTTGAAGCAAAATTTACTGTAATCATAAACCCGGTATTTGGAGAACTAAAGGACCAACAAGGTAAAATATTGGGTTTTATCGAGGACTTTGTACCAGATGATTATGAAAATATGTCTTTAGGATATATTGTAAAACCTGATACCAATATCCAGGATTTAAGACAGACCATTAATGCCGGGGATCGTGATAATTTTGCGGTCATACACTACGGTTACTCAGATGGCGTAAGTCTATCTGGGGTTACGAATAGTTCTGAACGGGTAAAAAAGCACATATTTATTGACGGAGTCACCGGTAAATTGTATCAGAGCCATTTTCGGAAAGATGGAATTGAAAGGGTGCTAGTTCGTGATGGTTTCATACGAAGGCGAAATGCGGATTACCTGCCGAATGAACACTTCTCAGATTTACACATAACTTATAAATATGAGGGCGTGGATGGGTTTGGGGACTTTCTAATTGTTGGCGATGAGTATCGCGAAGCTGGAGGTCCAGCATATGCAATTGCCATTCATCTAACTTATCTGAATGCGGAAGATGATATGTTCATTATGCATTTTGTCTCTGACAGCAAAGGGTCACCTATGAACCCAGCTGGTAAGTTCCAAGAGGCCGTTGAAAAACTGGTAGCGGAATTAGACAGGACGAGCCCGTTATTATTGTGTTCTGATGCTTGTAATGAATATCGAGGTTTGTTCAATAATTCGCATTTCCCGGGTCTAGGGTATGCTAAGAAACTATCGATGCAACACCACTTGGAATTATTGGCAGATTTTTTAAATAGAACATAGATAGAATTAAATTAAATGTACTGTTGTTCCGAATGTTTTTCCGACAGATTCCTTAAAGATTACTTTAAACAAAAGAGCAAGACGAAAAGCTCCTGTTCTTTTTGTGGTAGTGCTAGCTCTCAGGTTTTGGAGGCCGAAGATTTATCCGATACGTTTCAGATATTAATAGATTTGTATAAACCAGGTACTAGCAAAGATGCACAGTCTCTAGATGAACAAATCCAGAAAGACTGGTCTATATTCTCTAACTCACTTAAACCAGAAAAGCGTCGCGAGTTACTGAACGAAATATGTTCTGGCGGGATCCCTCTAGGAGAAAGATATGTACCGAGAGTCGAACAGCAAGTTGGTAGGATTGAACAATGGAATGAATTTAGGGAAGAATTAAAACATGTCAATCGCTACTTCCCTACAAAGGTTCCCGCGAACGATGCTCTGGGGCTTTTATTCAGCTTCTTAGTGCTGCCAGAAGAAGAAAAACCGCTGGATATATTTAGGGCGCGTATAAATAAAAGGGGAGAAACATTTACTTTTGAAGACTTGTCACGCCCCCCTAATCAAAAAGCTTTGAACGGGCGGGCAAATCCATTAGGGATATCTTACTTGTACGCGGCGTCAGATGCTTCGACTGCGATTTCGGAAGTTCAACCTTACAAGGGTGAGGTGGTTACAGTAGTCCGCATTCGGATTAATGGTCCATCTACAATCATGGACCTTCGCGACCCGAAACGTAATGTATCTCCTTTTGAATTAGACGAGGATGGTTTGAGTTCGCTCTATTCGGAAATGCCTTACTTGGTTACTTTGGGCGAAGAACTTTCAAAGCCAATAATTCCGGCAGAAGCTGATTTGGAATATTTACCTAGCCAGTATTTGTGTGAGTTTGCCAAGAGTCTTGGTTTCACTGGGATAACATACAAAAGCTCTTTAGCTTCTGGATACAACATAGCCTTATTTGACGACACTGGTCTAGATTTCGTCGAGAAGAAAGAATATATTATACTTGACAATAATGTCATATATAAAGAGTTGTCATAGCCTCTAAAAAAGTCGTCTGCTTGCCTCCTCCTTTTGTCATCGTCCCTACCCCCCCCAAATTTGCCATCCGCCTTTACCCCTTCTTCTTATACACCCCGTATTCTCGCACCGCTTCCATCATAGCCCGCAGATTCTCGAGCTTGGCTCCATCGCCCACGGCGCCGGAGGTGAGGATATAGCCTCCCCCCTTACCACAGCCTTCTATCAGTTTGCGGCAATACTCTTTGACGTCCTTTGGTGAGCCGGAGATTGTCAGTGACGATGGCACATTACCCTGAATGCAGCAGTTATCGCCCAGCACCTTCTTGGCCCGGAACATATCCGTCTTGTCAAAATGCCAGGTAACAAACCCCTTGGGGAAGACGTTGATGCTCTCAAGCCGGGTATCCATCCCACCTTCGGCAAAATGACGCTGGATGAGACCTTCATTAATGAGAGCGTCCATAACTTTCTTCAGAGAGGGCCAGTAGAAGGTATCGAACTGCTTCTTGGACATCCAGCCATCGGCGCCCTTATGAAGCGGGTAACCTGTGATGACAGCGCTGTTAAAGTTCGGTGATTTCAGGATGTTGGCAATGGTGAAATCAGCCACCACATCCAATGCTTTCAGCAACTTTTGAGGGTAACGGAACATGTCAAACATGATACCCGTGGTACCTCTCAGCGTGTCACCAATAATATCAAAGGGAGCTTTGCAGAATATGCTGCTCATCATGGGGAATCCGTAAGCCTGTGCCCCTGCATCGGCGTATTTCGCCATAGACTGGTTGACTCGCTGCACCTCTTTCCCGACATCAATCATTTTATGTAGCATTCCCTGCATAGCCGGGTTTGCCAGCGGACTTATTATCTGCATGGCGTGGACATTTTCCGTGATATTGGTAAAAGGTTGGAACAACCTGAGCGGTTCGAGCGTGCCGAAAACGCGGGGAAGATATGTCCTGATCCAGAAGTCGGTTGGATCCTTGATAAGGTCATCATACTCATCCACTGTCATATATTCGCCCTCGATATATTGCCATCCGGAAGCGTCTTCCGGGATGCCATGCCCGGGCCAGAAGTAGATTTTATAATCCAGCATTTCGAGAGCCTTGCCCGGCATGCCTCCGCCGCCGCTGCCGGCGTGAACCTCAAGTTCATCACCGTACTTTTCGTTAAATTTCTGATTCGCTTGGGCTACTTTCTCCGGGTTGTAAAAAGAGTCGTAGGCTTTGGCTCCAAAGAGCTTCATGGGCAGGTTACCCAGAGGCAGGCTGACCGGCACCATATCCGGTTCACGCACGTTCAGCACGTCGACCATCCGTTGAGCTCTTAATTTGTAGGACTTCTCAGCCTCCGGACTGACGAATTTCTTGCCTTCAGTGCTCAGGTAATTGTTAAGTCTGTGTGTCCGCTTCTGGTCCGGTGTCATCTGTTTCCAGTTGTCTGGTAGCTTGGCGGGAATAACGAGATTCCGATTGCCTCCCATCATAGGTGTTGCCCTCCATTTTTCTTTCTTGGAGTTTTGCTCCATGTTGTAATTATATGAGTATAACACGGCAGCCTGATATTTGGGTAATCACGATAGAGTCTTTGGGTTTATAGAGGTCGCCACGTCCCGATAGAACTGGGACGTGCCAATATAAGGAAGACGGATTGCTTCCCTTCGACTACGCTCAGGGTAAACTGACTTCTGCGGAAAGACTCGCAATGACATCAGTAGTAGCCAGCCAGACTATATGTTAAAATCACTATTAACCAAGCAGGAGGTTCACCATGGAAAATCAGCAGAAGATTGGCATAATGACCGGGGGAGGGGACTGCCCGGGGCTGAATGCAGCTATCCGGGCCGCCACCAAAACCGCCATCAATGAAGGTTACCAGGTCATTGGCATCCACAATGGCTGGGAGGGCTTGATGGAAAATGATACCGAGGAACTTACCCGTGTGAAGACCTCGGGAATCATAGATAGGGGAGGCACCATCCTGGGCACCTCCAGGACCAGTCCTTTACAAGTTGAAAACGGGGCCAGGAAGGTTTTTGATAATTTTAAGAAGCTCGGTTTAACTGCCCTGGTGGTGCTGGGTGGGGACGGTACCCTCAGTGTTTCCAGCAAGCTGTTCGATATGGGATTGCCTGTGGTGGGCATCCCCAAGACAATCGATAATGACATCAGAGGGACTGATTACACTATCGGCTTCCAGACGGCTGTAGAAATTGCTACCCAGGCTTTAGACAGAATCCGCACTACTGCGGAAAGCCATCATAGAGTCATGCTTCTTGAAGTGATGGGGCGCAACGCCGGCTGGATTGCCGTCTATGCGGGTATGGCTAACGGCGCCGACGCTATATTGATACCGGAGATTCCGCTCGATGATGAGAAACTGGATGACCTCTGCCGGATGCTGGTAACAAGAAAATCAAGGGGTGTTAACTACAGTATTATCGCCGTCGCTGAAGGCACGATATTGCGGGGTAAGACGGTGACCCGGGAATTTGTCGATGCCGCAGGGGAACAGCCGAGGCCGAAATACGGTGGCGTAGCGGCGCGGTTGGCGGAAATCATTGAGAAGAGAACCAAACTTGAGACAGGTGTTTCCTCGCTCGGCTATATACAGAGGGGGGGCACGCCGGTAGCTTACGACAGGAGCCTGGCTACTGTCTTCGGCGTTAAGGCAATTACACTCATCCAGGCAAAGAGCTACGGCAGAATGACGGCCCTCAGGGGTAACCGGATTACCAGCGTGCCTTTATCCATAGTCGCGGAAGGCACAAAACCTGTGGACATGAACGCCTACCGGACGGCGGAGAGGTTTTTCGGGTAAGTGGCAATGAAGCCTGATTATTGCTTATAATAGCTAACTGGCATAAAAGGCGATGCTTGTCTGAGAAGCCGCAATCGTAAGTCTGATAACCGGTTTGGAGAATGCGGGTATGAAACTGGAAATGAAGTACGATACCAAAGCCGATTCCGCTTACTTCTATTTTTCGGATAAGAAGATTGCCTACTCAAGAAAACTGGACACAGAACGGACTGTCGACTATACCGAAGAAGGGGAAATCAGAGGCATTGGATTCTTGTACGCCAGCACAGGTATAAAGACAGACGATTTGCCTCACAGGTCGGCGATAGAGCGCGCCCTGCACGATAAAGGCCTCGCAAGAATAATCCAAAAGCCTGGTACCAGTCGAGTTACCAGCGGGCCGCATCCGGAAGCCAATGATTCAGGCGAAGCTCATTGGAAGACACGGATGAAACCCCGAATGTCGGCCTTAATGTGGACTATCATCACTATCCTGTTTTTCACCAGTATCATCGCAGCGGATATTCTGCTGGCGCGGAATATGTTTATTTTAAACTCGATATTAGGTCTTATGGCTTCGATGCTCGGTCTGATTATCACCTTGTTTCCGACGGTGCTTGGCGGCCTCATCTTACTGGCCTGGGTACTCTATACCCGTAGTCAAACCAGCCGTCCCTAGAGCGTGAGCGCCAGTCTCATGTATGCGCTTTCAATACTTTAACTCTGTGGATGTCCGGTGTATTCCTGGTTTTACAGCTATGACATAAAGTATACGAATACATTCCATAATACTATTGCGCCATATAGCAACACAAAGCAAGATGAGACTATCAGTGCTAACCGGTAGTGCCGTTTTGATATGTCCCATAAAAGAAATATAGCCAGCATCGCACCAAAAGCTTTTACAGGCAAAAAGCCACTGTCACTCACCCAGTTAACTAAAAATGGATTCCACTCCCTGGCGAGTCCACGGGCAATAAGATATTTAGTTACTATTCCATCAGATACGACCAGAATAAACAAAGCTGCCCATAGCGCTATCAAGAGGCGGCGCCGGGTACTCATGTCGTGGTGAGATTCGGCCGTTTGCAGGCTCCTTTGGAATTGCAGACCACTACTTTTCCAAGTTCAGTATCTTCTGTTACGTTGGCATTTGCTGACACGTCAAGGCTATGCTAGTTGTTCGTGCCCGACAAGAGGAGATGAATCACCCTACGAAATCAGCTTCTTCTTTTTAGTGATGTAATCGTGGAGGACATATTTGCCTAGGTTGGAGGGGTCGGCAAAGAAGACCCGACCCTTATTTAACTGTGTCATGCGGGTAACGAAGGCGCTCAGGTAATTGGAGTCATCCAGCATGAAGGTGTTTATCACGATGCCTTTCTTGGTGACGTTTCTGACCTCTCTCAGGGTTAGCTGCATAGTGCGCAGGCTGGGCGGATAGCCGAAATAGATATCCCCATTCTCGACGTGGGCGGTCGGCTCCCCATCCGTGATGACGATAATTTGCTTGTTGGTGGCGCCTTCTTTGGCGAGCAGTTTTTCAGCCAGCATCAGGCCGTGCTGAAGATTGGTGCCGTGCTCATACCGGTTCTGGCCGACATAGAAGAGTTCCTCTTTCTTAATTACCCGGGCGTACTGGCCGAAACCAATGATATACAGATTATCTTTGGGGAATTGGCTTCTGATAAGACAATCGAGGGCGATGGTGGTTCGCTTGGCGGCCTCGAAATAGTTGCGCATGAACATAGAGAGGCTCATATCCAGCATCAGGACGATGGCCGTGCGAGTGGCTGCGTGCCACTGGTTGACCTCGAAGTCTTCTACTGACAGTTTGAGGGGCGGTTTGGTGGCATTCCGTTGCAGGGCATTCATCAGAGTCTTCTGAAAATCGAGGTCGAGGTCATCACCCCACTCATATTTCTTGGTTTCTTCTTCTCTATCTCCGCCTTTGCCCTTAGCTTTGATGGTGTGTCCGGCGACGCGGTCTTTGCGGAGTTGGGAGAAGATGTCCTGGAGGGCTTTTTGCCCGATTTTCCTCATTCCCTGCGGAGTTAATTCATATCTGCCGTTCTTTAATTGGACGTAGCCGGCTTCTTCCAGCTTCTTCATTATCTCACGCAGTTTTTCAAGCTCATCGGCGGCTTCATCACCCATCAGTTCCTTGAATAGCTCGGGGTCAATGTTATCCATATCTCCGCGCTGGGCGTCCTTCATCTGGTCTTCAAGCTCGTCCATTTTCTGAAGCTCTTCCATTAGTTTGAGGGCTTCAGAAAATGAGAGCGATTCCTCTCCCTCGAAATCATATTCCCTCTGCAAATCATCGCTGGGGAAGAGGGTTTCCAGGTTGCGGGATAGCTTGGCAAGCTCCATCTTGGTGGCTTCATCCAGCATCGAGTCCAACATATCCTGGAGCGCCTTCCTATCTTTTGGCGACAGGCTGTTCATCAAGTTCTGCGCCTGGGCCATCTGTTTCTGCATGTATTCCATCAGCTCATCCAGGTTCTGGGGCGGGTTGTCCCCGAAAAAGTCCCCGAACTGCTGCATGAACTGGTTAAAATCAGGCTCCTGACCTTTCATCCTCTGTTCCAACATTTGGTTCAGGGCTTCTACCATATTCCTCATATTAGCCATCGCCTGGGGGTCCATATTCTGGAGTTTTTGCATCATGTCTTTGCCGTATTGTTCCATGGCGTGTTTCTTGAGCATATCCATCAACTCCTGAAACTCTTGCCTGGCTTCGGCGTCCATAAAATCATAATCCGAGAGTTCTTTTATCTGGCCGCCGACGTCTTTCGGCAGCTTGTCCAGCTTCTGCGTGTTTTGTTTAGCGCGGTCTTCGAGGCTCTCCAGTAGTTTTTTCAGTGTCTCCTCATTAAGGCCGCCGTCCCCCTGTTGATTTTGCGGGCCGGACTGCGGCTGAGATTTGCCTTTTTGTCCCTTGCCGCTCTGGCCGGATTGCTGCCTCAACTGATTCAAACGTTCCTGCATCTCTGCGGTCATATCGCCGGCGCCTTCCTGCCCTTCGTCCCCCTCCTGTCCTTCCTGGCTGCCTGCCTGGCCTTTTTGGCCGTCTTTTTGCTTGCCCTGATTCTGTTGCCCCTGTTTATCATCACCGGGTTTCTGTCCGGCTCTCTCCCGGGCTTTGTCCAGTTGCTCCCTGATGCCCTCACGCTCTTTCTTTTTGATTTCATTGAGCTTCTCGCGTATCTCATTGACTATCGAGCCGAGGTCGTATTTATCGAGCTGTTCCTGTCTCTTCTGGCGCAGCCGCTGCATCATTTCCTGCAAGCCCGGCAGACGCTTGCCCTGCTGGTTACGCAGGCCGTTGCGCATCATCCGGCGCATAATATCGGACAGGTTTTCATTTGACATAAGGTCATCGCCGACCTTATCCATCAATTCATCGGCATCCATATTGAATAATTCCTGGCTGCCGTCCCATTCAGAATAGCTAAATTCACCCATATAAACACCTCTCCTGCCAGATTAAATACCAATACAAGTCCTTCGGACGAAGGATTCCGTTCGGCTTCCTAAAAAGGAGGCCAGGGCACGCTATGGCGAGACCCGTAGGAACTGGGGAAGACGGGATTATTCAGCATTCCCGCGAGCCTCTGCCTCAGGGCTTGAATCTCTCTTCGCGCTAGTAATTCAGAAAGTGTGGTTGTCAGTCCGTTCTGACCGTCCAGTTCCTCTGAGAGTAGTTCTAAATCAGCCAGCAGTTCATCCGGCACCGCTTGTCCCGCGAAGTCCCAGATGACCGTGCGCAGTTTAGGCTCATCATGGAAGGTAAGGCCGTGGTCGATAAGCCAGAGCCTGCCTTGCCTGTCTTCCAGGCAGTGGCCGGCTTTCCTATCGGCATTGTTTACCAGCCAATCGAAGGTTGCAATCCGCTTGAACTCCGGGATATGGTTCTCAAATAGCTGTGCGTAGTCGATAGTCTGTTTGGTATGCACGAACTGCTGTAGCATGCCGACGCCATACGGGCCTTCTCTGATAATAGTAGGGGGAATCAGAAACCACTTTAGAGCCTCGCTGACCAGGTAAGCGGCGCATTCCCTCTGATAGAGAGTGCCGTCAGGGAAATCCCATAAAGGAGCCTCTCCCCGGCGGGGCTTGTAAATTGCCCTGGCATTTTCCCCGTTCCGTTTCAGGGAAAGCAGATATACGTAGTTGGAACCTCTGGGCACTGGCTGGCAGTCGGTAATCTTGCCTTCCCGCAGCAGCATGACCGCACTTTCCATACTCGGGTTATCACTCTCAGATAACTGAGTTTTGACTCTCTTGTTCGGTCTCATTGAGAAAGATTTTTCCTCGAACATCGCCAGCGTCCACCATTTCTCTAATATAATATTGTCCAACACCAACGCCAGTAAAGTCAAGGAAAGCCAATGTTGGTAGTTTATCGATTTGAAATTCACAAATTGACACCCAAGAATTTATTATGTTACTCTTATTCCTGCGGCATATCAGATGAAGCTACTACTACACAATAGGAGTGTAGTTCTTATGCAGAAAATCGAATACACGGTAACCGACCAGAGAGACCTGGACTTAATAGGCTCTTTGTGGGAAAAACTGAATGAGCACCATCGGGTACGCTCGCCTTATTGGGCTGGCTATTATGCCCATATGACCTTTGAACTGAGAAAAAAAGAATTACTGGAGAAATCCGGTAAAGGTGCTATACGTATAGATATCGCAAAGGACGGGAATACCGGAGTGCTGATTGGTTATTGCGTGAGCATCGTATCCGAAATGAAACAGGGTGAGATTGAATCTATTTTTATTGAGAAGGACTATCGCCTGCATGGTATCGGTGATAATTTCATGAAGAAAACACTTGCTTGGATGGACAGTCTATCGGTTACGAACAGGGTAATCGCAGTTGCCGCCGGTAACGAAGAGGCGAACGCCTTCTACTCACGGCACGGTTTTTATCCCAGAAGGACCATTTTACTTAGTGGCTCATCAACAGGTTAGCTTTAATATTTCGTCCACAGTCCAGATATGGTTAGCTATTCCAGAAGCCAGGCAGGGGGTCTAGGGTGATGACATTGCTCAGTCTCCTGCGCGTTCGAGCCAGGGGTCATATCCAGGATTCGTGACTCCATTGTTTAAGCGAGCTGATACACAGAAATCGAAAGTTGACAAATAGTACCTTATAAGGTACTATTTGTCTAAAGTCGATATGAGCAAGAAAGAGAAACTCGAAGCTAAAATCAGGAACAACCTCAGGAATGTCTCCCTGGACGACTTCGAAGCGCTTGTTAACAAATACGGGCACATCGATATGGGCAGCAAACACGCCAAGGCTAGAATCGGCAATGCCGTCTTGACCTATAAAAGAGTTAACCCGATTCCGCCCGAGTATGTGGCTGACCTGCTCGAAATTATCGACACACTTTAAAGCTGGAGGTGAAATGTGGCAAAAAAGGATTTAGAATATTACCTGCGACTCCCTTATACCGTTACTCTCAAACGCGGCACCGGCGACGGCGCCGAATACTGGGTTGCCCGCATGCTGGAGTTACCTCATTGCATGACTCACGGGGCAACTCCGGAAGAAGCCCTCAGAGACATCGAGGACGCCAAGTGTGAATGGTTGAAATCCAATCTGGAGGATGGATTACCCATCCCCGAGCCGGCGAAATTCACCGGACAGTACCACCTTAGAATGCCGCCCTCACTACATGAAGCCATAGCGTTAAAGTCCGAGAGTGAGGATATCAGCCTGAACCAGTTCATCATTACCGCCCTGGCACGGGCCGTAGGCTATGCGGAGCAACCATCCAGAAAAAAGGTTGCAACCAAGAACTAACTTCGTCACAATGGTCTCGCAATGACATCTAGGCAACCTACCCGTTTGAGCCAGCCGTCATATCCAGGATTCGGGACTCCCAGGGCTTGAGTTCAAGATAGAGTCCGTGGCTCTCCGTGCGTTTTACGTTATAGGCCTGTATGCTGCCGAGCAGTTCTTCCGGCAGGTTCAGGCTCCGGGTACTTTCAGAGCTCGCCGGTAGCTTCAGCCAGCACCGAGCTGATTCAACAGAGTAATTTATCACCACTATCTTGACCTGCTCCTTAAATTGCCAGTGCCATGCCAGCACATTGTGGTGGTTATCATCAGCTTGTCCGTCCGGCTCTAAATCCAGCAGCCCCCATTCTCCATCGTGAAACACGGGCGAATTGCAGGCTGTCAGCAGTTGCTGGTAGAACCGCCAAACGCCTATATCAATAGCTTCTTCCGGCCCGCGTATCATCTGGACCGGTAACGGAATGTGGTCGCCTTCAAGCTGGCCGGCATAGAAAAGTCGAAGGCCGGGCACGGTACTCACGATTACGGCGGCGGCCAGGGAGCGTTCGTGGCCGAAGGCGGTGACAGCCCGTTGCTCATCATGGTTCTCGATAAAGTGTACCGAGCGCTGCTGGTAAGGTCTGTCAGCCTTGAGATGATTCCGGACATCCCCGTTGTTGGCGTACCTCAGCCGGTCATAGAGGGTCTTATCATAGGTAAAGTCAAAACCAAGTTGCTGCAACTGGCGCTCAAGGTCCCAGTAAGCCTCGGCAAGGAAAATGAAGTCAGGCCGCTCTTGCTTCACCTGCCTGATTGCTTCAGTCCAGAACTCCGTCTCCGGCCTGGGATGTTCGGTGAATCTTCCCCACACCCGTCCAAAAACATCATTCAGCGCCAGCATAGCCATATCGCAGCGGACTCCGTCAGCTATGTCATCGATTCTCTTTAGTTCATCTATCAGGGCCAGCCGCAGGTCGGGTGAGTAGAAATCTACCTGGACGGTGTCCATCCAGGGGGGGAAGTTAGGGTCTCTGCCGTGGGCGAAGTAGCGGCTCCGGGCCAGGTAGCGACTGGTTTCCGCTGAAAAGAACCAGCTCGGATGAACACCTTCGACGGTTTCTCTCTGAACAAAACGCTCAGGGTTGGAAAAGACCCACGGGTGGTCGCAGGCAAGGTGATTGGGCACAAAGTCCAGAATGAGCCTCATTCCCAGATGGTTTAGCTTTGATTTTAGCAGGGCAAGCTCTTCTGGCTCTCCCAATAAAGGATTCAATTCATAGGCGTGAATGGCGTAGGGAGAGCCGCTGATATCCGCATCGGTCCAGCCGGGCAGGGCGCGGTCGAATTCATGGCGCAGTTCCGGGTGATGCAGAGCTTCCTGGCGTGAGTTAGGGCTGCGCTGCCAGACGCCCATCAGCCAGACCAGGTCGAAGCCTTGCCGGGCGAGCAATTGCCACTCCTCATCAGGGACCGTTATCAATGTCATTGTCTGCCTGTATTTCCTTGCCATCCGGTTGATGAAGATACAGGCATTGATTTCGTAAAGATGGGGATTGCGGCGTAAACCTGGATTGGTCATCCGGGTTAGCCGCCCTTATTTTCGGAGCTGCTCGAAGTTTCGGCGGCGGCCTTTCTGCCCCGCCTTTTCCAGCCAAGCACTTCAAGCAACTCACCCACGGCAACATCGGTCGCCGCGATGGGTACTTCCGGACGGACCCGGTACATATTCTTATTGCCGACCTTGGTTTTGGTGATATAGCCCTCTTGTTCGAGGTCGAGAATCATCTTGTGGGCCGTTCTCTCGGTTACGCCGACTTCATCACCGATTTCTCTGGCCGTTTTCCCCCGGCTTTTGGCGATAGAAAATAAGACCAATCCGTGATTGGTTATGAATCTCAGTTCACTCATCCCTTAGACCTCCGGATAATTTTAAAAAACTATTGACAATTTGCAACATCAATGTATAATAAAAATTAAGTATATTGCTAGAAGAAAATTTCAGGAAGCAAATTACTGTTACTTGACTTCAAGAAGAAATATACTGGAAGATAGGGAGACTTGTCAAGAGGTTGCTGAGTGCGGGGTTGTTTCTCTCCGGTAGGGTGATGTAGAATAGTGGGTGTGAGGAGGGATGAAGATGGCTACGATAAATGAGGAAATTGCCCGGAAAATGCTGGGAGACGTCCCTGAAGATAAGCAGTTCTACGGTAATGATGGCAGGGTGCTGAAAAACCTGAGCGAGCTAAGCATAGGTCTTTCCGCAATGAATGATGAAACTTTTAACTATCATTCCAACGCCACCAAGAAGGACTTTAGCAACTGGGTTAAGGATGTGGTGGGAGATGAAAAGCTGGCTTTAGACCTGCAGAAGAGCGGTAACCGGATAAAAGCGTATAAAGTAGTATTCGATAGAATCGCCTGGTTACGGACTAAAATTCCGGCAAATCGCCGGCCGAAATAAATAGATTGAAGTAAATTGTTTATAAAAATAAAAAAACAACAGGAATAAGGAGGACAGGAAAATTAAAAGAAACATTACCACACTAGAAAGTCAGGCATTGGACGAGAAAGAAGCCGAACCCCCAAGTAAAACCGGCATATTCAGTAGTCTGGAAGAAGAACCCCCCGGTACTAGAGAGGAAGAACCTCCAAGTACCCAGGCCACCAACAGAGCCAGGTTGTTCGGAGATGTTCCGGATAGTTCTTGGAATGACTGGAAGTGGCACTTCAGAAATAGAATAACCACCGTCGATCAGTTAAATGAGTTTATTCCTCTATCGATTGAGGAACAAGCGCAACTCAGATGGGTGACCATGCGTTACCCCCTCGCTATTACGCCTCATTACCTCTCGTTGATAAATCCGCGTGACCTCGAGGACCCGGTGAGAAGGCAAGCCATACCCTCTATCCTTGAGATTTCTATGGGCAAAATGGGCGCTGAAGACCCGCTGGATGAGAAAGAAGATTCTGTCGTTCCCGGTCTCGTCCACCGCTACGCCGATAGGGCTTTAATGGTGCTGACCGATATTTGTCCCATGCTCTGCCGCCACTGCACCCGCAAACGGGAATGGCGGCACGGCGGCTGGGTGCGGACGGAGGCTGAGATAGAAGCTATGCTGGGCTATCTGCGCAAGCATGATGAAGTCAGAGATGTCATCATCTCAGGCGGAGACCCGCTTACGCTTTCAACTCCTCACCTGGAGAGCATCATTGCCCAGGTCAGGGCGATAAAGCATGTCGAGATTATTCGTATCGGCACCCGTTTCCCCGTCGTTTTACCGCAGCGTATCGATGACGAGCTTTGTAACATGCTATCGAAATACGGGCCTATCTGGCTGAATACTCACTTCAACCATCCTAACGAGTTAACTCCGGAATCGGCTAAGGCTATCGACCGGCTGCTGCGCGCCGGCGTGCCGGTGAACAACCAGTCCGTCCTGCTGCACGGGGTCAATGATAGCCTGGAAACCCAGTTGGAGCTTTGCCAGGGTCTGCTCAAGATAAAAGTGCGCCCTTATTACCTCTTTCAGTGTGATGAGGTACAGGGTACGGAACACCTGCGCACTCCGGTTGAGGTGGGCATAAAGATAATGGAAGGCATGCGCGGGCATACCTCAGGATTCGCTATACCTAATTTCGTCGTCGACCTGTCTCATGGCGGCGGCAAGGTTCCTCTTCAGCCGAACTATATCGTCTCACAGACTGAGGGTGAACTGGTGCTGAGGAATTACCAGGGGCGCAAGTTCCGCTACCGCAACCCGAATTATAAGATCAAACGGAAAGAAGTTACAGTAGAAAGTCTTTTGGCAGGCAGCGGGAAACAATCAAAAGGAGTTGTCGATGCGGATAGGGTTGGCGTGTGACCTGAAAGAAGCCGTCCCGGCCGAGCCAGGCAGTCCCGATGATGCCTTTGAGGAGTATGACTCCCCGAAGACAATTCAAATTATTGTCGAGGCATTGGAGTCTAAAGGGTACCAGGTCGTTGTCCTTGGCGGCGGCCCCGAGTTTCTGGATAACATCCGCCGGGAGAAGGTGGACATGGTCTTCAATATCGCCGAGGGCAGGGGTTCTTACCGCTCGCGCGAGGCACAGGTGCCATCGGTACTGGAGATGCTGGAAATACCCTATACCGGCTCCGACCCTCAATGCCTGGCGATATGCCTGGACAAACCTGTCACCAAGAAGCTGGCGGTTACCTTTGGCGTCAGCACCCCGAACTGGCTAACTGTAAATAATAAAACCGAGTTAGAGCAAGTCGACTGGGGCGAAATGCCTTTTCCGGCTATCGTCAAGCCGGCTTATGAAGGCTCGAGCAAAGGTATTCGTCTTACCTCTCTGACTTACAACGTGAAACAGGCGCAGATGGAAGCCGGACGTATCCTTGAAAGTTACCGGCAGCCGGTGATGATTGAGGAGTTTATCGATGGCGATGAAATTACGGTAGGCATTATCGGCAACTCATCACCGCAAATCGTGGGCATGATGCGAATCATCCCCAGAAAAAAGGATAGCCCGTTTGTTTATTCGCTGGAAGTCAAGCGGGACTATGTTAACCTGGTAGACTATGAGTGCCCGGCCCGTCTCGGGCAGGAGGCGCTGGATAAAATATCGGCTGCCAGCCTTAGTGTTTTTAAGGGGCTGGGATGCCGTGATTTTGCCCGGATAGACTTCCGGATTAGCCGTGAGGGAATACCTTATTTTCTTGAGGTGAATCCTCTACCGGGACTGGGGACTTACAGTGACCTGGTTATTATGGCGATAAAAATGGGTTGGACTCACCAAAAACTGATAGGTGCTGTGCTTGATGCTGCGCTTGAGAGGTGCCTACAGTGCGTAAGCACGTAGCAATTGTCTACAATGAGCCGGTACCCTCTCGCTACGATAGCAAGGGAGAGGCAAAGGCGGTGCTGGGTGTGCTCGATTCTGTTCTGGCAGTAGAACAGGCCCTGCTGGAGCTAGATTACCGCGTGAATCTCCTGCCATTGGCTTATCCCTTCGAGCAGGCCAAAGATAAGCTCGACTATCTGAATGCCGACCTGGTTTTTAATCTCTTCGAGGGCTTTTCCGGCTACCCTGAAACAGAAGCCTTGGTGCCTGAGACCCTCTTTGCCTTGGGAATTCCCTATACAGGTTGCCGGGGAGACATACTAAGACTATCGCTGAATAAAGCTAAAATCAAGGTACTTTTGCAAGCTGCCGGCATCCCGACGCCGGACGCCCAATTGCTCACCTCTCAGACGTTAGACATCTTCCGGCTTGGATATCCGAGTATTGTCAAGCCATGCGGTGAGGATGCCAGCCACGGTATAACCGGAGACAGCGTGGTTAATGATTTTAACTCGTTAAAAAAGCAGGTAAGAGTAATAAGCGAATCTTACGGGGGCAGCGCCCTGGTTGAGAAATTCATTGACGGACGTGAATATAACGCTACCGTTTTGGGTAATACCCGCTTCTCGGTGCTGCCCATCTCCGAAATGGTCTATGCCTTGCCTCCTGGAATGGCCAGAATCCTTACTTTTGAGGCTAAATGGGAGCCGGATAGTCCCTATTTTAAGGGCACATCGGCTGTTTGCCCGGCTGATATCGTGGTCGAAGAGCAGGCGCGCATCGCCGGGACCGCGTTGTCGGTCTTCCGGTTGCTTGGTTGCCAGGGTTATGCCAGGGTGGATATGCGTACCGACCGTGAAGGGCGGATAAACGTCATCGAAGTCAATCCCAATCCTGATATCTCCCCCGGTAATGGCGCAGCACGTCAGGCTGCCGCTGCCGGAATGACTTATGCCGAGTTCGTCGAGAAGATAATCGAAATCGCTCTGGAGAAGGAAGCTGATGACAACCAACATCCGTCCAATGCTGAAGACAGACAAACCAGCCCTGATGCGAATCCTGCGGAATACCCCCGAGTTCAAGCCGGCTGAGGTGGTGGTCGCCGAGGAGCTTATCGATGGTTACCTGGAAGACTCTGTTGCCTACGGATATTATATCCTGATCGCCGAATCTGACTCAGGCTTGACGGGATACATTTGCTACGGGCCTACTCCGCTAACCGAGAGTACCTGGGATATCTACTGGATGGCAGTTGCCCCGGGAAAGCAAGGGCAGGGCATTGGCGGCGCTCTCCTTGAAGCGGCGGAGGGGAAAATATCACAGGCCAATGGCAGACTGGCAATCATCGAGACATCTTCCATCCCGTCTTATGAAAAGACGGTACGTTTTTACCTCGGTCATAAATACGGAATAGTGGCGACTATTCCCGATTTTTACGAGCCGGGGGACGGCAAGATAATTCTGACGAAACGGATGAGTTCCGGTCAGTAAGTGGGTGGGGCACTCTCTGCGCGGGGGAATTTAAGGGAAAGAGCTTATGGCAGATATTCTGCAAGATTTTCTGTTAACTTTCGTGCCCTTGTTTATCGTTGTCGACGCTCTGGGTAATCTGCCTTTCGTTATTACGATGAGTGAAGGGATGACAAAAACCGAGCGCCGCAAGATGATTTATACAGCCCTGCTTACGGCTACCGTCGTCGGCCTGGTATTTCTCTTCTTCGGTCAACTCATCCTGGGGGTGATGAATATTTCCGTCGGCGCCTTTGCTATTGCCGGCGGGCTGATTCTGCTGATACTCTCTATCAAATATGTCTCAACAGGGCGTATGGTGGAGGCTACCAAAGATGAGATGGTGGCTGTGGTGCCTATCGGCACCCCCTTAGTGGTAGGTCCGGCTACTATCACCACTCTGCTCCTCCTGGCGACTCAGTTTCCGATGTATATGGTGCTGATATCCTTTGTTTTGAATATGCTGCTTACCTGGGGCGTCTTCATGTCCAGCAGCTATATTGTGCGCATTATGGGTGAGGGGGGGCTTAAGGCAAGCTCCAAAGTATTCAGCCTGCTGTTGGCAGCCATTGCCGTGAGTATGATTCTTCGCGGCATCGATTTAGTTGGTATTATTAAGATTACAGGATAAATTATGCCTTACAATCTCGACCTGGAAGACAGGATAGACCGTTTAGCCACCCGGCTCGGTGACGTGAACAAGAAGAAGATGTTCGGCGGGGTTGGCTATATGTTAAACGGCAATATGTGTTTCGGTATTCATAAAGAATCGTTGATGCTCAGGGTCTCTCCCGAACAGGGTGAAAAGCTGCTCAAGAACGAGTATATCCGACCCTTCGATATGATGACCCGTAATCCGATGAAAGGCTGGGTGCTGGTCTCGCCTGATGCCGTGGAAACTGAAGAACAGCTCTCAGACATGTTGCAGCTTGGCCTGGATTACGCCGGGACTTTGCCAAAAAAGTAAAACCGGCCGACATCAGTAAGCGCCCGATTAAAACCACGAAGTTTTGGTTTGTCATCAGCAAACCACACGTGGTAAAATGATATATCGAATTCCCCCTTTGTGCTCTGGCGGATGTCTCAACTTTTGAGGGGGTACTCTGGCTGCCATGAGTAAATAAAAGACAACTGGCGAAATAAAATATTGGCTTGCCGGTCTGTAACATCAGAGAGGAGAGGAAATGGGTCTGTTAGATATGTTAAAAGGGAAGAAAGAAGTTACTCCTATCAAAACCGAGGTTGTAAGCCAGGTTGCGCCGCGGGTAGTGAAAAAAGGCGATAAAGCCGGCACGCTTGGTGAGCTAAAAGCTTCAGGTTACCATACTGTCCCTTTGAGAGAGGAAATGAGGCGTAACCTGCTGAATATGATAAAGAATAAGAAGAGTGTTTTCCCGGGCATCATCGGCTTCGATGATACCGTTATACCCCAGATTCTGAACGCAATCATCTCCGGTCAGGATATCATCTTTCTCGGTGAGCGCGGGCAAGCCAAGTCAAGGATTATGAGGTCGCTGATTAATCTGCTCGATGAGGAGGTACCCACCATCCTGGGCTGTGAAATCAATGACGACCCATTTGCTCCGATATGCAAGTATTGCCGGGAAAAGGTGGCTAAACAGGGAGCCGCTACCGAAATCGCCTGGCTGCCGAGACAGGACAGGTATGGTGAAAAACTGGCCACCCCGGATATCTCTATAGCCGATTTGATTGGAGATGTCGACCCGATTAAGGTGGCAGAGGGCAGATACCTGTCTGATGAGCTTACCATGCATTACGGGCTTGTTCCCAGGACGAACCGGGGCATCTTTTGCATAAACGAGCTGCCGGACCTTACGGAAAAGCTGCAGGTGGGTCTTTTTAACCTGATGGAAGAAAGAGATATCCAGATTCGGGGCTACCGTATCAGATTGCCCCTGGACATACTTCTGGTCGCCAGCGCCAACCCGGAAGACTATACTAACCGCGGCCGCATAATCACCCCCCTTAAGGACAGGTATGGCGCTCAGATAAAGACTCACTATCCGGCTACGATTGAAGAAGAAATATCCATCGTCGAGACCGAGCGCCGGCAGTTTGAGAGTAAAGATATTGAAGTCTCCATTCCTCAGTATATGAAAGAAATCGTCGCCACGGTAACCCATCTGGCCAGGAAGAGCCCGGATATTAATCAGCGCTCAGGAGTAAGCGTCAGGGCGTCAATCGCCAACTATGAAACCGTCACAAGTAATGCCATCAGGCGGGCGGTGACGGTCGGTGAGAAGCTGGCCGTGCCCCGCATTACAGACCTGCCTTTTATGCGTTCATCCACCGGCGGTAAGATAGAGCTTGAAAGCTTTGAAGAGACTAAAGAAGAGAAAGTCATCGATGACCTGATAAAGAAAGCCGTGCTCCAGATTTTTAATAAATATTATCAGGTATCCGACCTTGAGGAACTCGTATCCCAGTTCAGCGGCGGTTTTAATTTTACTGTTTCGGACATGATGCCCGCCCGTTCTTATATGAGTAACATTAAGGATATCATGGGTCTGCCCAAGTTGCTAAAGACGGTCACTGGCTCAGAAAGGCCGGAAGAAATTGCGTCTGCTGTGGAGTTCGTTCTTGAAGGGCTTCATTTAAATAAGAGATTAAATAAATCCATGCTAGAAGGCAAGGCAATCTACCGGCGTTAAAATAGGCGAATAATGAATGAATATCGTTATTCAGAGTGGGATGGCAGTCAGAACCTCTTCGACCTTAATGCTGATGACCTGATGAGTCAGCTTGGGGAGAACCTCATATCCCACTGGGACATGGCTGATGCATTGCGCCGTATGCAGAACAGCGGTCTACGGGACAGCCAGGGCAGACGGCTGCCGAGCATTCAGGAATTGCTCCAGCGGTTACAGCAGAGGAAACAAGAGCAGCTTGATAAATATAACCTGGGTTCCGTGCTGGACGAAATACGCCGGAAGTTAGATGACATAATGAAGGCTGAGCGGCGTGGCATTCAGGAAAAACTGGACGAAGCCAGGAAGAAAGCGGAGCAAGTCCCCGGCGAGCTAAGCCCTGAAGTGCAGAAACGGCTCTTAAAGAACATCGAAGACAGGGCTAAACAAAACCTTTTCAAACTCGATAATATGCCTCCGGACATAGGCGGGCAGATAAAAGAGCTGACCGACTATGATTTCATGGACGAAAGCGCCCGCAGCCAGTTCCTGGAACTGATGGAGATGCTGAAAAAGCATGCCATGGAATCATACGGGCGCGACATGGTTCAGAAACTTAAAGATATGGATGCCGGCGCCCTGGCTAACATACGGAATATGGTCGAGGCTCTCAACCAGATGCTGGAATCCCGGATGAAGACGGGAAGTGGTGGGGAGCCGGATTTCAACCAGTTCATGGAGCAGTTCGGCAGCTATTTTGGAGACAACCCCCCTAAGAACCTTGACGAGTTGATGGAGCATATGCAGAACCAGCTTGCTCAGGCGCAATCTTTGATGGATAGCTTGTCAGCGGAGGACAGGGAGTCACTTCAAAAATTATTGCAGTCAATGCTCGATGAGGCAACAAAACGCGAACTGTCCAAGCTGGCCGCCAATCTGGAAGCCCTCCATCCTTCCGGCAGCGCGCGCAAGCAGTATCCGTTCTCAGGTAAAGAATCCATTTCATACGATGAAGCCCTCAAGCTGATGGAAACGCTCCAGAAAATGGACGAGCTGGAAGAACAGTTCAATGATTCCAGGAATAACCGCTCCTTAGACGGCGTGGATGAGGATTTAGCTAGGGAAATAATGGGAGATGAGGCAGCGGGCGAGCTGGACAGGCTGCGTAACATCAGCAAGATTCTGGAAGAGGCCGGTTACATTCGCTGGCAGGACGGCAAATACGAGTTGACTCCACGAGGCATGCGGAAAATCGGGCAAAAGGCTCTCGAAGACATCTTCGCCCAGCTCAGAAAAGACAGCTCCGGCAGTCACCCTCTTGATTTGAAGGGCAGCGGTGGGGAGAGGATGCCCGAGACCAAGAAGTTTGAGTTTGGAGATGACTTTCAGATTCATCTCCAGAAGACAATCATGAATTCGCTCTACCGTGAACCGGGAGCAGTACCTCTGAAATTGGAAGTCGATGATTTTGAGGTATTTAGAACAGAAGAGGTAACCCGGTCGGCTACGGTTCTAATGCTGGACATGAGCTTATCCATGCCGATGAGGGGTAATTTTGAAGCGGCCAAGCGAGTCACCCTTGCCCTGGACGGACTTATCAGGAGCCAGTACCCCAAAGATACATTGCAGATAGTCGGTTTTTCCAGCTATGCCCGGAAGTTAAAAGCGGAAGATTTAGGCAAAATCGGCTGGGATGAGTTCGACCCCTATACCAACATGCAGCACGGCCTCTGGCTTGCCCGGACTCTGCTGGATAAAGAGAGATGCACCAACAAGCAGATAATACTGGTATCTGATGGCGAGCCTACCGCTCATTATGAGGACGAGCGTATTTTCTTTCAGTACCCCCCATCCCCCCGCACCATCCAGATAACGCTCAGAGAAGTGAGGCGGTGCACTCAGAAGGGGATAGTGATAAACACCTTTATGCTTGATAGCGGCCGCTTCCTGGGCGCCTTCGTCAGCCAGATGACCAAGATGAACAAGGGGCGGGTATTCTTTACCAACGCCGATAGCCTGGGGCAGTATATGTTGGTGGACTACATCTCTAATAAGAAGAAAAGAATCTAGCAGTTACTTAAGAAATCTAATAAAGTCTTCGGTGGATAGGTCAGCGTTATCAAGAATATTACCCAGTGTTTCCGTATCGATGCTCTTATGGTTAGGTACTACTACCTGAGTAAAAGGACTGTCTCGCCGCAAAATAATATGACTGCCCTTTTGCCGTTTAACGTAGAATCCCGACTTTCTTAACGCGATAACTACCTCTTCGCCCACGGGGTAGTTTACTCACTTGGCGGCAACCTCAAGTTCCACAGTGTCTTTGCCTACCTCGGTTGGGACGGGAAGACCGTCTTCAACGAGGGCCTCAACGTAAGCTTCCATAGCCTCTTTGATATTCTTCAACGTCTCTGCTTTGGTCTTACTTTGGGCAACGCAGCCTTTTGGGGCAGGCGCATGAGCAACATAGCCTGATTCAAGTCCCTTTTCGATAATGATGGTGTATTTCATACCACAACTCTTTCTTTGGCGAATTAGCTCCGTTCAATGATTCTTTGTCCTATCACCTTGAATGCTCTGGCAGCACTAGCCCGTTAGCTTCCTAGAGCTTTCATGAAAAACGCTAAAATCCTTGCTATTTGCTTAAGGCAAATCCGCCCCCGATGAGCGAACCGAAGAGGGCCATGTCGAAGCCGAATATGCCACCCAGCACACCTGCGGACGTACCCCTACCCAGGAGCAAGCCGAAGCCAACAATCTGCAGGAGCAGAGGCAGAATGCCCCATATCACACCGACCACAATCACGCTACTGTAATTTCCGCCAGATTGAACCGCTTTATAACCGACCCAGATACCAAAAGCCGCTACCACCGGCGCCACAACAGCGGGCTGGAAATACCCTTTCAAGTCGGGAAATATGGCTTCCGATAAGAGGTGGACCAGACCGACAATAACTCCACTGATGACGGGCAATTTTAGGACCTTCATGTACATCTCGCACCCCCCTTGTTTAATTACTGATGCATGTCAGTATGGCGCTAATTTATATGAAAACCGGGCAGAAGTCAAATAGGCATACCTAAAGGTGCTTATAACATACACGGTGGGCGGATTGGGGTAAGGTCAACAGTATTCTTTTAATCCACTTATTACAACTATGTTACTTTTCTGAAACCTGTAACAAGGACACCCCACTTCGCTGTCTGTGCTAAATTTAGACTCTTAGTGAGCCACGGAACCCCCTGGCGCCATAGTAAGATTCTGCACCGTTGTGATACACGAAGACATTGCCATAGCGGAAATCAGCAAAGACAGCACCGCCGAGTATTCTAATATCAGAAGGTGTTTTCACCCAGCTCGACGTTTTCGCATCGAACTTTCCAAGTTTCTGCAGCTCCCGATACTGTTCTTCTGTTAAAATCTCAATGCCCATGGCATTTGCCATATCAATAGCGCTATTTTCCGGCTTATGTTCTTTCCTTGACTCCAGCGCTTCGCCGTCGTAACAAACATTTCTGCGGCCTACAGGACTTTCCGCTGAACAATCAAAAAAAATGTATTCGCCTGTCTTTTTATCACGACCAACAACATCCGGTTCACCGCCGGTTCTTTCCATTTCATCGAGTGACCACAGTTTTTCAGTATTAGCTTCCAGCTTTGCCTGTACTTTAGCCCATTCAAGGCCTTTATGGCGGTTTAGGTTTTTCTCAAAACGGGTTTTTAATGTTTTGAGTAGTTCTTCATGCTGCTTTGATGATAATTGCTTTTTCATTTTATTCATTTTTTTGTCTATTTTAAATTAGTTAATATTTGTTGTTATTTTTTCCCCGCTGGTTCGTATTTGTAACATTCTTGTAATACGTAGCTCTCTGTTTGCTATGTCGTTATTTGCTTTCCCATTTTTTTAGATTATTTGATTGGGCGTTATTCATTTATTTTCTCATCGATTGTACTAATCATTTAGTCCCTTTCCATTGAGAATTTGCTTCATTTTTAACCATTTGCCAAGTCGCCGTAGGGTGGGTAAAACCCACCACCCCCGCTAATCCTGCCGGTTTATCCCCGGGTCATCCCTGAAGCGCTTGTCCATTTCGGCAAGGAATTTCTCTATCTCGGGAGACAGGCGGGGCGTTTCTTCTTCCCGTCTCCGCTCAGCGCGGGCGTCATAGTGGTTTTCCAGTTGCTCGACGATGCTCTTTAGCTGTGCGTTCTCATTCAGCGTGGCGTCAATCTGTTCCCGCTGCTTCTGAGCTTTGGCGATATAAGATTGGTCGGGCTTGATGTCATAAAGCGTGCCCAGAGCCTCCATAACCCGCACCGCTCCCATGTAGTCCTCATCTAACTGGGTATACTGGGGCAGGTGAACAATCAGGCTCATCGTCTCAACTCCCGTAGGGGCGGCAAGCTGGGATATTAATGAGGTAATCGTGGTAGGTCCCTGATAGACGCTGCGTCTGATATTCATTCTATTAGTCTCTTGCTGGCTTCTTTGCGCCGGGCCGCCGGTGACTATCAGAGGTCTGGTGTGAGGCGCGTAATCATACATCGAGCCGAGGAGGCAGTACCTTTTTACATTGAACCTGGTCATGAGCTGCAACACCGAGTCGATATAGTCCTCGCTGTGGTTGTGAGGCTCCAGCAAGTGCAGGAAGATGAAGTCATTTCCGGTTTCCTGCTTGCCGGTTTCCTGCAGGCTGTAAGTGGCTGTAGTATTGGGTATGGCCATCAGGCGCTGGCCATCCTGCATATATGTAGTGGGGCGGTAGCGGGTGAAGTCAAAGAATTCCCCCGGCCTGACTAGTTTGCCTAGCTCCTTAGCCTGGTAGTGCGCTTCAAGCCAGGCAATTACCAGACTTCCCACGCTGCCTATGTCTATCCAGGGCCGCAGCATCGCCAGTACGTGAGGCTCTCTCAATTCCGGGACAGGCTCGTTCAATTCAAAAGCGCCTATTTTCATATGTATACAATTCTAGCACCGATTATGAAGGCTGGCAAATTAAGGCGGGCTATTTACAACACATGTCCATACCGACGAAAGTCGGTATCCAGAACGGGTACGGGTATGTGTAGGGGATTCGCTGGATTCCGTGTCGAGCATGGAATGGAGAAGGGTTGGAAGGTGTGAATTGGAGCGGAAGACGAGATTCGAACTCGCGACATCCTCCTTGGCTCGGAGGCATTCTACCGGTTTGGTGTGGAAATACTGATTGGAGCGGAAGACGAGATTCGAACTCGCGACATCCTCCTTGGCTCGGAGGCATTCTACCGGTTTGGTGTGGAAATACTGATTGGAGCGGAAGACGAGATTCGAACTCGCGACATCCTCCTTGGCAAGGAGGCATTCTACCACTGAATTACTTCCGCTCGCTCCAGATATGATAACCTCTCCGGTTATCTGGTGCCGAAGGCCAGGATCGAACTGGCGACACGCGGATTTTCAGTCCGCTGCTCTACCGACTGAGCTACCTCGGCACGATAGTCATTGTAGCACAACATCACTGGTTTGAGAAGATTGACGGCGAATTCTGTTTGAGCTACGTTTCGGGCACCGTCAGTACGGCTTCCCCGGTGATAATTTGTTCGCCTTTTTCATTAGCGCACAGAACTGAGCAATTGATGATGGTTTGTCCGCTAACCTTTTCTATTTTGGTTATTTTCCCGCTCACTGTAATTGTTTCGCCCGGGCGGGCCGGGGCTTTGAACCTGACATTGAGGCTGCCGCCTGTAAGCCACCTCTTGTTGAAGGCCGCCGTCATCATCTCAGAAACATAGGCAAGTATAAGCATGCCGTGGGCGATAGTGCCATCGAGTCCGGTTTTCCTGGCGAACTCCTCGTTAATGTGGACGGGGTTGAAATCGCGGCTTGCCTCGGCATAAAGGTTGATATTACGCTGGGTGATAGTTTTGATTATCTCAGGCAGCGCCATCCCTTCTTTCAGTTCAGACAATTGCCCTCCGGTCATCACTTGTCACCATCCGGCTGGGGCAGGATGAAGCTCGTCTTGCCGGTAAGCACGGTCTGCTGGTCCTGGTTACGGACATTAATGTCGACAGAAATCAGGTGAAGCTTACCCCGTTTTTGGGCACGGCTGATTTTGGCATAGCTGGTTAGAGTGTCGTCCTGGCTCACTGCCGCGACAAAACCCAGCTCCTGTGAGACATGGATTGACCCCGGAGGCAGGCTGATGGTGTTTGATAGTGTTGACATAGCCAGGGCAGCCACCGCCATCGGCGGGATAAGCCTGCTTTCCCGGTACGGGTAGCTCGTGTCCTGCACTGCCTCAAGGAAGAGGGAGACCCTCGAAGCGTCCAGCACAAAGTTACCCGGGGGAAATTCGTACCCGGCTTCTAACTGGCTATAGGTTTCAGCCACTCTATAACCTTACACCCATGTTTTGGCTATGGTGACACCGGCCATTGCGTCTTTCCCGTAGGCATCGGCGCCTGAGAACTTGCGTATCTCCTCGTCAATCTGCCCGCCGCCAATCATAATCTTGACCTTATTGCGCAGTCCGGCCGCTTTTATAGCATCGACGGTTTCTTTCATGGAATCAAAGGCCAGGGTCAGGAAGCCGCTCAGGGCGACGATAGAGGCGTTCGATGTTTTGATAGCATCGACGAATTTCTGAGGGGGAACGTCCACGCCCAGGTCGATTACCTCGAAGCCGTTCATATCCAGCATGAAGACGACGATGTCTTTGCCGATGTCATGGATGTCACCTGCGACAGTGCCGACGATGGCCTTGCCGACCTTCCCCGTCTTCACTTCTGCTTTCAGCTTGGGTTTGAGGAGTTCGGCCAACTGTTTAAAGATTTCAGCCGAATAGACCAGTTCGGGCAGGAAGTATTCTCCCTCGCCGAATCTCTTGCCGACCAGTTCCATGCCTTCACGGCTATCGGCAAGAAGCTTGTTGGCATCCTGGCCTTTAGCCAGCCCGTCCTTGACCAGCTTGACGGCCTTCTCTTCCTCCAGGTCAGCCACTGCCTTGGTTAATTCTCCAGCCATTGCTATCTCCCTCCTAAATAATGATTATTAGTTACGTTACTAATATGTTGCGTATTCTATCCTATAAAGGAAGCAAAGGTCAAGAGTTAATTTTTGTGTTTGGTGAGGAAACAAAATATTTCCTCTTGTCTTTCCGTCTGAGTTTAGAATTCAGACTCCTTTCCTGCCGCTATTACGCCTATTTTACAAGCTGCCCGTTTTAGTGTATTATTAAATTAAGTTAGTTCGTGTTTTGGTTATTGCAAGCTTTTTATCTCTCATCATTTCTTGAGCACTGGATGACCGAACTCTAACTAAATGAATAATAGAGGAGGTCATTCAAATGAGTCCAGTGGACAAAAGTCTCACGTGTTCTGACTGTGGAACAGCTTTCACTTTCAGCGCCGGAGAACAGGAACTTTTCCAGCAGAGGGGTTATACCAACGAGCCGAAACGGTGTCCCGAGTGCCGTGCCGCAAGGAAATCAGAGCGTCCCGCCAGCAGTGGTAGTTACCAGGGCGGCGGAAGCGGCAATTACGGAGCCAGACGCCAGATGTTCCCGGTGACTTGCGCCGAGTGCGGCAAGGCTACCGAAGTGCCCTTTGAACCTCGCGGTGACAGGCCGGTCTATTGTAGCGATTGCTACCGCAAAAAATCACCCAGCCGCTAATTAGTTAGAGATTGGTTTAGCGCATACACGGGCTAAGTTTACTTAGCCCGTGTATTTGTTTATGTGAGTCCTCCACCCAGCCGCCATTGCTTAGTCTGTTTCTCTGATGTATCATACACTCAAATACATTTGGGGTTGGTAGGGTGGTCAGGTTTGTCGCTGATACTGATATTAGTTTTTGCCTTACTCGGGTTATTCGTCGGCAGCTTCCTTAATGTCTGCATCGATAGACTGCCTCGGCGCCAATCCATCATTACGCCCCCATCTCATTGCCCCGGCTGCAATCAGAAACTGGCTGTTCTTGACTTGATACCCCTCATAAGCTTTCTCTCTTTACGGGGACGCTGCCGCTATTGCCAGTCTCCTATACCGATCAGACTGCCCCTTGTAGAAGGAATAACCGCTCTCCTCTTTGAGTTCCTATATTGGAAATTCGGGCTTGGGCTTGAGCTGGGTATGTTTCTTGTTTATATATGTTTGCTCATTATCATATTTTTTATTGACTTAGAGAATCAGCTGGTTCTGGATAGGGTTACGTACCCGGGAATGGCAATTGCCTTTGCTTTTTCGTTTTTCCGGCCGGAAGTCAAGACATTTTCCTTCTTCTGGCCGGTGCTTGGTGTGGAAAGCGCGTTGTTGGGTGGAGCTATAGGCGCAGCAATTTACACGATTATTATCAAGATTACTCGTGTTATATACGGTCGCGATGCGATGGGTTGGGGGGATATGAAAATGGCTGCTCTGATAGGACTGATGGTCGGGTTTCCATTGGTAATCGAAGCCCTGCTACTTTCCTGGATAGCGGGTGGTGTAGTGGCAGTCTTTTGGCTCGTTCTCAGACTTAAAAGACGTAAAGACATGATGCCGGCTGCTACTTTCATGGCTGTCGCAACCATGGTTTCATTGATTTGGGGACAGGTTATCTACACATGGTGGCTTCCATAACTTGGAGAAATTCTAAATTCTAATATCTAAACAATATCAAAATCAATACTTCTAAACCTGTTTGGCCTTTTGTACTCTGGTTATTTGAATTTGTTTATGATTTAGTGCTGGGACGTTGGGATTGTCTGATTTTCATTACTTGACACATTGAGCCAGGATACATTAACTTGGTTTTAAGAGAATACAATGTTTGCTAAATATGAAAAAGAAGTCTATCAGTTTCTCGCCGTCTACCGCTTCCTGTCTTATGCACTGGCGGTGATGTTCACTCAGATTGGCCGTTCGCCGCTGATTGCGACGACAATATCCGACCTTCAGATTTATATAATTCTGGGTACTCTCGGCATCTACTCCCTGCTGAGAGTTTTCTCGCCCCTGCGCTGGCGTGAAAAGAGTGGAATAACTTATCTGATTCTGGCCGGTGATTTCATACTCGGCATGTTACTGGTCATTTATACCGGTGGATTGAACAGCGCTTTTCTGCTTTATTCCCTGACTCCGATTATGACCGCCGCTCTCCTCTTTGAGCAAAAGACTGCCCTCACTCTGGCGGCCATCGCTACATTGTCTCTTTCTCTAACACATCTGTCTCTAAGCCGGTACAGTGAGCGCTTTGCCCCGATTATGCAGGGGCTGAACCTCACTCTGCTTATAGTCTACGCGCTTTTCTGTTTTGTCAGCGCCTCGGTGCCTTACCGTATTAACCTGAATATCCGACGCCATATTGAAAGTGAGGCTATAATAGGTGAGCGAAGGAGAATTGCTCGTGAGTTGCACGATGGCGTGGCACAATCTCTCGGGTATCTTAACCTGAAAATCAGACAGGTAAGCGATTCTGTTTCTACTCATAACACCGGGCAGGCGCTCACTGAGCTTAACGACATTCATAAGGTAGTGCATGATACTTACGATGATATCAGGGAGTCTATCGACCAGCTAAGCGCTGAGATGAAAACCATCCAGCTAATACCGGCTATGGCAAAGTATATTAGCGAGTTTGGCAGTAATAACGGGCTTAAGGTGCGCTTTGATTGTACCAGGCCTTTCCCCGAGCTTTCACCTGTCGCTGAATTACAGTTGCTGCGCATCGCCCAGGAAGCGCTTACTAATGTCAGAAGGCATGCCCGGGCTACCGATGTTGAGGTGACTATGGAATACGGCAAAGAAGGTCTCAAAATGTCAGTTAAGGATAACGGGCAAGGCTTTGTTCTCGGTAATCTTGAAGAGAGGCCTCCCGGCTACCATGGACTGAACATTATCAAGGAAAGGGCCGAGTTGCTCGGTGGCGTTTTGAACATCTCTACTGCTCCCGGTGAAGGGACTGCTGTAAAGGTCAGTTTACCCCTGGATAAGGTGAGGTTGTAAGTGAGCCGGATTAAAGTATTGATAGCGGATGACCACGCTTTATTCCGGCGCGGTATTGCCTCAGTGCTGGCCGGTCAGACAGAGATGGATGTGGTAGGGGAAGCGGCTGACGGACTGGAGGCAATAGCTAAGGCTAAAGCGCTTGCTCCTGATGTTGTGTTGATGGACCTTAACATGCCGAAATGCAGCGGACTGGAAGCTACCCAAGCCCTCCAATCAGAGATGCCCCAGGTGAAAATCCTTGTTCTGACCGTCTCTGATAGCGAGGCTGACCTTTTTGCCGCTGTAAAATTCGGCGCAAAGGGCTATCTGCTCAAGAAAGCTGAACCGGAGGAATTGGTAGACGCCATTTTCAGCGTCGCCCAGGGCGGCGTGATGGTGTCGTCCCAGATGGCCATCAAGTTGCTCGCCGAGTTTAATGACCGGGCTGCCGGGCAGAAAGAACATGCCGAACCGCCGGATGCTAAACTGAGCAACCGGGAGGGAGAAGTGCTGCAACTGGTAGCCCGTGGAGCGACCAATAAGGAAATCGCGGATTCTCTCTTCATCTCCGAGAATACGGTAAAGACCCACCTGCAGAACATCATGGAAAAGCTGCACCTGGCTAACCGTTCCCAGGCGGCGGCTTACGCTGTCAAAAAAGGGCTTGTTGCGGACAAGGAAAAGTAAATACTGAAGATACCGGATATCAATATTTAAACTCAGGACAAACTTAAAACCCCCTTTGATAAGGAACCTGCGCCACCCAGGACGGAAACAGCATCCACTCTGTCATTCTCCGGCTTGACCGGAGAATCCAATTAAGCCTCCTTCCATTCTGAGCTCATGCCTCCGTTGGCCTGAAGTAGCGGAAGGCTGACCCATTGGTATTATGACCTCTAGCCGAAGGATATTTCAAAGTCACTCTCTTGCAGGATTGGCGGCATACAGGCCCCGGCTTATAGTATATTCATAAGTCCTGAGAGGGCTGGCTTTCTTATCCAGAATGAGGAAGCAAAAAATACATGGTAAAGGAGAAAAAAATGAGAATACCGGAAAGAGGAGAAAAAGGATTTACCCTGATAGAGTTGCTCATCGTAGTCGCTATCCTGGGTGTGCTGGCGGCGGTCGTTATTCCCAACGTCGGGCGATTCATCGGCAGCGGCAGGGAGGAGGCGGCGGCTACCGAGCTGTCCACGATACAAACGGCGGTAAGCGCTATGATGGTTGACAACCAGTTAACCTTACTAGAGTTGACCAGCAGTACCATCGCCGGGACCGGGAACATGTCGGCCGTCAGCGCCGCTACAGCCACGTGGGATATGTCCATGTTCCCCGCCAATGGGGCGTCGAGTAACGGCACGAGTCTCTGGCATTACGCCGGTAACAGCGGTATCAGTTACGTCCAAACCCAAAACACCACGGGCACCTACTATGTTGATAGCACGGGAACAGTTACTCAGGCAGCCACCAGCCACTAGTAATATACGCAGTTTGGTTTGATGCAAAAAGGGGGCGTCCCGATAGAATCGGGACGCCCCCTCGCTTTCCTGGCTTGGTTATGTTTCTGGCTTGTGGTTATTTCTTGTCCCGTTTATAACCCTTCCAGAATCTTGTACATGGCTTGATATGCCTTGCCGAACTCAGGGTCGTTTTGACCCATTTTCTCTTTTAAATCCTTCATCCTCCGGACGAATCCCTGTTTATTCTTGTTCTTGACTATCTCCGCCCAGGTTTGCGAGCTTTTCAGGAATAACCCTTCGATGTCCGTCATCCGCGGCAGGTTCATCTGTATGGAAGCGTAAAGCTCAGGGTCTTCAGTGAGCACGCTCTCGGCCAGTGTCAGCAGCACTTTATAGGTGGGGCCGGCTATAGCCGCCATCTCTTTCAGCCGTTTGAAGTTGAGCAGGGTATCGGCAGCGGCGATGGCGATGAAGTGGGACAGCCCCAGGATAATGGCAATCATTTCATCGTGTTCCTGCGGGGTCATCAGGGACACTCTGGCCCCCCGCTCCTCCAGATATTGCCTTACCTTTTCCGCCAGGGCGGATTCCTGCTCGTTGGTTGGCGTCAGCACGATGTTCTGATTTTTAAGCCCATTGGCGCCCGGCCCGAATACCGGATGCGCACCCAGGATTGACCCGGCGCCCAGATATTTCTGCATCGCTGCCACAGGCGCGGTCTTGATGGATGTGACATCGATGACTATCTGCCCGGGCTTTATCACCGGCTTCAGTTGCTTGACCACTGCCTCGAAATTGTCAATCGGCAAGGATAGTAAAATGGCGTCAGCGCCCTTCACTGCTGAGGCGAGGTCGGTAGTAGCTTCAACGCCAAGTTGCCGGCCGGCTTCCAGCAGTCTCGCCTCGTTTCTGCCGGTTATGACTACTTCCTTGCCGTCCTTCGATAGAAAGCCGGCAAACCACTGCCCCATCTTGCCTGAACCACCGATTATGGCTACTTTCATCACTTTATCCTGGTTGAACTTGAACTATTTTACCGTTATTCTCCGGTTTTTACCAGTGACCATCCGAAATGTTATTATGTACTCAGAACGGTAAAATTTTACGAGGTGCAATATGGCAACTAAAACTATCAGGCAAACGGTCACCATTAAAGCCAGTCCTCATCAGGTTTACGAGGCTTTGATGGACTCAAAGAAACACTCCCAATTTACCGGTGGCAAAGCATCCATCAGCCGGAAAGTTGGCGGTAAATTCACCGCCTATGACGGCTACGCCGAAGGCGTTAATCTGGAACTGGTGCCGGATGAGAAGATTGTGCAGTCCTGGCGCGCCGGTGATTGGCCGGCCGGCCATTCCTCCAAAGTCACCTTTGCAATAAAAGATGTTAAGGGCGGCGCCCGCCTGACCTTCACCCAGAGCGGAGTCCCAGAGGATCAATATGAAGACGTATCTCAGGGCTGGCGTGACTATTACTGGGCGCCAATGAAAGAAATGCTGGAAAAATGATAAACTGAATTGTCAGTTATTTCAGCTTACGGAGGTAGAAATTGAAAAGTCGCTTCGTCCCCTGGATTGCGCTTGGCGTAATCGTTCTGATAATAATCATCATAGTCGGGTCTCTTTTTGGCGCCTATAATTCTCTGGTTACCAAGTCAACGGCAATCGACGGCCAGTGGGCGCAGGTGGAAACGCAATATCAGCGTCGCTATGACCTGATTCCTAATCTGGTTAACTCGGTCAAAGGCATTATGGCTCAGGAAATGAAGGTCTTCGATGACATCGCTCAGGCCCGCTCCAAGTACGCCGGGGCGACTACAGTCGATGAGAAAGCGGCGGCCAGTGGCCAGGTTGAAACGGCGCTGGGCAGGCTTCTCGTCGTCATGGAGGCCTATCCCCAGTTGCGCTCTGTTGAAACAGTAACTCAGCTTATGGATGAGCTTGCCGGGACGGAAAACCGTATCAGCGTGGAGCGCCGCCGTTTTAATGACCTTGTACGTGATTACAACACCGCCATTAAGAAGGTGCCTACCAATATCATAGCCTCGATGTTTAACTTCGGGACTAGAGAATACTTCCAGTCGGCTTCGGGCGCTGACCAGGCGCCGAAAGTGGAGTTCTAGCGTTGCGGCAGCTTAAATTTAGCATTGCCCTTGCTATACTGGTGGCAATACTGCTCACAGGGGTGGCATTTGCCCAGGACTTCCCCCAGCCCACCGGCCGGTTGGTCAATGATTTCGCAGGGGTTCTTTCTCCGGGGGCGGAAGCGCAGTTAGAAAACCGTCTTCTTCAACTTGAAAAAGATACCACGGATGAAGTGGCGGTGGTTACAGTCGTTTCTCTGGAAGACAGTCCTATCGAGGACTACGCCTCAGAGCTCTTTCAGAAGTGGGGCATCGGTAAAAAGGGTAAGGATAACGGCGTCCTGTTCATCGTGGCTCCTAATGAACGTAAGGTGTGGATAGAGGTGGGCTACGGGCTGGAGCCGGTGCTTACAGATGGCCGCTCCGGGAGGATTCTGGATAATGAGGTCTTGCCCGGTTTCAGAGAGGGGGATTATGAAACAGGTATCACCAATGGAGTTATCGCCATCGAGGGCTATCTTCGCACTCCGCTAGCCCCGCTCCAGGATAACCCGGTACGGCGGGCCGTCAGCACGGCTGATTTCCTGCCCCCTCTCTTAATCGGACTGGGTATCGCCTCTATTTATATTTTTGGCTTTATGGCCCGTAGTAAAAGTATCTGGCTTGGCGGCATCTGGGGAGGAGGGGTAGGCGCCGTCCTGGGGCTGGTTGCGGGTGGATTGCTTGGTCTAATCCTGTTTACTATCGGGCTGACCGGGCTGGGGCTATTTCTTGATTGGCTGCTGTCTCGGAACTATAAAGCCACTAAATCACTCGGTCACTCTACCGGCTGGGGTTCGACCTGGGGTGGTTTCAGGGGGCCTTATGGTGGTTTCGGGGGAGGCTCATTTGGTGGTGGAGGCGGCTTTCACTTCGGGGGTGGAGCTTCCGGTGGTGGCGGGGCTGGGCGGGGGTGGTAGGCTTGCTGCCCCGTCTTGCGAGTCCCGAAAAGTCGGGACGAAGCAATCCGTTCACTTCGTGCTGATGATTTAGCGAAGGTCGAGAGCGAAAAAGATCGCGGTCGCAACTGCGGCAAGTTTCTCCCTTGACAACATTGTAATTCTCTCTATCAGCATGGATTTCGATATGGTGTTGATATCATCCAGATTAACCACGCACCTGGCGGGTAGCCCATCTTCCGGTCCAAGCGGGACCTCCACCTGAATACCGCGAATCGTTCTGGTGATTGTGGCCACTGTAACCGACGTTCTGAAATCATAAGCAGGGTCTCTTGTCAGTAGCAATACGGGTCGCCTGCCTGAAGGCGGTGATAATTCAGCCCACCAAACTTCTCCGCGTCGCATCTACCAGGTCTCCTCGCGTAACCGCTCAGCCAGCAACGCTGCTTGAGCTTTGCCTGCATCCGGGTTTTCAGGAATCCTGAGGTATCCCTCGCGGTAGATTCTATCCATCTCTTCTTCTTTTGCCCGTGCCAGATAAGTCACGCAGGCCTCGCGAATTACTTCCGACCTTGTTTTACGCTGTTTCTTGGACAAGCTGTTCAAGTTCTTAAGCAGCTCTTCATCAACTGGCACCTGTATTACTTTCTTAGGCATCTACTTCCTCCACAATAAATTACACAATATTATGCACATGAAGTTACACAATAGCAAATCTGCTGTCATTGCGATGAGAGCAGCGACGAAGCAATCCGCCTTCCTGGGGGAATGGTTTGGGTGGGGTGTCATTCTGGAGCGAAGCGAAGAATCTCAGGGTGGGGTGGTTTAACCCTGGTTCATTTTCCCCCACCCTTCCCCGAGATGCTTCGTCCCGACAGGTCGGGACGAAGCATGACAACGACCACCATGATTTGCTTAATTCGCCCCACATATTTTCAGGGTAAGGGGAGAAAAAGAAAGAGGGGTGAAGCCCCTATTAAAAAACCTAGATTACCTGGTAAATTTCTTATAAATGTCTCTGATCTTGTTTCTCAATTCCTCACCAATATGAGCTTGCTCCTGAATGACATCAAGTAGTTGCTCAACATGTTCATTAGAATTCAGAGATATCTTTGCGAGTTTTTCACGTTGTTTGGCATTAAGTAACCGGTAGAAGGCTTTGTCGGGGTTTAAGGTATACTGACCGATGTCAGCTAAGGCAAATCTTACTTCATCGGGTATTAGTATTTTTGCTAATTCTTGTTTCTTTTCGTCAAGTCTCTTAAAGTCTTCCTTATGTATCTCCGTCTGACGAGAACGCATCCAACGGTGAAAATCGACTGCTAGTTCGTGATATCGAGTAGCTATGTCTGCGACGTCAATGCTTTTCTCTTGTGTTTTTAGGTATTCCCTCCCAAGTAAAGACCAACCAGACCATTTATTGAGTGTCGCCACATTTACTCTTATGGTGATTTCAAATTTAGGTGGTGCCGCTACATACTCCTCTTTTGAAAAAACGGGTAACGTAGAGTAATGAAGACAGTAATCACGGAGATCTTCAACGAACTGCGCCAGAGAATTCTCGGCAAACTGTGTATCTACTTGTTTCTGGTATTCAGGGAACTTGTCATTCTCGCTATACAGATCTCGGAATAGTATTCTTGTGTGGTCAATAAGAGACTTAACAGAGGCGATGAAATTGTGGAATAATCGTGTAATCTCGAGAAGAAAGGCCTCATGCGCGTCGGAGTTCGTAACATCTAACAGGGTTAGAGCTTTCTCATAATCCTTGCATACATCCAGCAATTCCCGAAGCTGCGTGTAGTTTTGCTCGAAAACATACACTGAATATTGCAGCACCCCAAGCTTTGCCTCTAATGTATACTCAGGAAGGCTAATAAGTTCTCTGCGAAGTTTTAATATTTCTCCCCCGGTCATATGAGCCTCTTTTACTAGTATAACCCCGATTGGGGATTGAGGAAAAACTCGTTCTACCTCGCCCGTGGATAAGACCCCAGCACCTTGAGAAAGAGCACCGTCTTTTCCAGTTCGGCCAATGTTTCTTTGATGCCTTTATCTTCCCGGTGGCCCTCGAAATCAAGATAGAAGTTATACTCCCATGGCTTCTGGCGGGTGGGGCGGGACTCGATTTTAGTCAGGTTGATATTTTTTAAGGCCAGCGTTTTCAGGAACTCATAGAGCGAGCCCGGCTTGTGCTTGACCGAGAAGACGATAGAGGTCTTATCATTGCCCGTCGGCGCGGCATCCTGCTTGCTAAGGATAAAGAACCGGGTGGTGTTATTCTGGTTATCCTCGATGCCCCGGGCCAGAATCTGCATGCCGTAGATTTCGGCGGCACGGGCGCCGGCAATGGCGGCAGCGTCCCTGGTGCCCTGCTCCTTTATCATTTTGACCATGCCTGCCGTGTCGTAAGCCGGGATTGCTTCTACTTTGAGGTGCCTGAGGAAAGCCTGGCATTGCCCCAGCGCCTGGGGATGGGAATAGACTTTTTTAATCGAGTCTAAAGTAACTCCCGGGTTGGCTATCAGGCAGTGAATCACCCTCAGCTCAGTCTCGCCGCACACCTTCAGTTTTGATTCCAGTAGCATGTCATACGACCGGGCGATGCTGCCTTCCGTTGAATTTTCGATGGGCACGATGCCGGTGCTGGCTTCGCCTTGCTCTACCGCTTTGAAAACATCATCCACGCTTTCACAGGGTTTGACATGAATGGCGGGGCCGAAATACTGGAAGGCAGCCTCTTCGCTATAAGCGCCCGGCTCGCCTTGAAAAGCGACCACAACGCCCTGCACGCTCTTGGAGGCGGCGATTATCTGCTGGTAAAGCCGTTTTACATCTTCCGGGTTTATCTTCTCCTCCCGGGCAATTTTGCTGACATGCTCCAAAACTACCTTTTCCCGCGAGCCATCGGTGACGGGCATGCCTTTACCCTGTTTCTCCATCCCGATTTCTTCGGAAATCCTGATTCGCTCTGCAATCAGCCGCACTATCCTGCTGTCAGTCTCGTCTATTTTCTTGCGTAAATCTTCCAGGCTCATTCTATTACCTCTCGCAGCTTTTCAGATTATTCTATCACCCGGGGAATCAGCCCTGCCCTCATGGCGAAATCACACAGGGTGACCGCCATCATTGATTCCACTACGGGCACGGCTCTGGGCACGATGCAGGCGTCATGCCTGCCCTTTACTTCCACCTCGGCGTTTATGACCGTCGCCATATCGACTGTCTCCTGTTCCTGGGCGATGGAGGGGGTTGGTTTGACCGCCACTCTGAGCACCAGGGGCATGCCGTTGCTGATGCCGCCGAGGATGCCGCCGGCATTATTGGTGGTCGTGACTATCTGACCGTTCCTGACGGTAAAGGGGTCGTTATTCTCCGAGCCTCTTTTCCCGCTAACTGAAAAACCCGCTCCGAACTCCACCCCTTTGACTGCCGGGATAGCGAAGAGGGCTTTAGCCAAATCCCCTTCCATGGTGTCGAAGACAGGCTCGCCCAGCCCCGCCGGCAGATTGAGAGCCATGCCCTCTATAGTGCCGCCCAGGCTATCGTTTGTCCCCCTGGCCTGTTCGATTAGCATCAGCATCGCTTTAGCGGCTTCAGGGTCGGCGCATTTCAGAGGATTTAGCTCGACAATCTTCCTGATTTCATCGAATGTCCTTATCTCTGACCTGACCCCGCCTATTTCAATTGTATGCGCCAGAATCTCTACGCCGATTGTGCTTAGCAGTTTTTTGGCTACGGCCCCGGCCATGACAAAAGTTGCCGTGATTCTGCCCGAGAACCGCCCCCCGCCCCGGAAATCATTAAAGCCGCCGTATTTGACGAAGGCTGTGTAATCGGCGTGGCCCGGCCTGGGAGTGAAGCGGATTCGTTCATAGGCGCTGGAATCCGCGTCCCGGTTCCAGGTGAGCAGGCAGATGGGTGCGCCGGTAGTGTGGCCGTTAAAGATACCGGAGAGAATCTCGACTTTATCCTCTTCGGCACGGGTGGTCGATGCCACGCTGCCTCCCGGCCTTCTTTTATCTACTTCTTTCTGGATATCTTCCAGAGTCAGGGGCAGGCCGGCCGGACAGCCATCTATTACCACCCCGACGCACTTACCGTGGCTCTCCCCGAAGCTCGTTATCGTGAACAGTTTTCCGAGGCTATTTTCCATCTAACTTTACCTTTCCGCCGATGTTTTTCAGCGTCTCCCAGTATTCCGGGTAGGTCTTGGAGACGCACTCCGCGCCTTGTATTACGGTTCCGCCTGCCAGCGTGCCGAGCAGGCTGAAAGCCATGGCGATACGGTGGTCGCCCTTTGAATCAATCACTGCGCCTTTGGCAAGTGAGCCGGTGATAAATAGTCTATTCTTTTCTTCCACAATCTCAATGCCCATCTTTGTCAGTCCTTCGGCAAGGGCTGACGGCCGGTCGGACTCTTTTAGCCGTGCTCTCTCGATTCCGGTCAGTTCGCTTGTTCCCTCAGCCGCCGCCGCCAGAATGGCTACCGTCGGCAGCAGGTCGGTGCAATCGGTCAGGTCCGCCTTGAGCGCTTTCAGCCTTGACTTTTTGACCGTAATCGAGTCTTTCTTAACCCTTATCGCCGCTCCCATTGCTCTCAAATAATCAGATATCGCCTTGTCTCCCTGCAGGCTGGCCGGGTTCAGGTTGGACACCTCTATCTCGCCGGCCAGCGCCCCCGCCGCCAGCAGGTAGGAGGCTGAAGACCAGTCGCCCTCCACCCGGTATTTCGCTGGTTGGTAGCTTTGTTTTACTGTCTTAAATTCTCTGAAGTCCGCCGCAGCCTCTACTTTTATGCCGAACTTTTCCAGGCATTCTATTGTCATCAGGACATAAGGCTGTGATTCCAGAGACGTCGTCAGCCTGATGGTCATGCCCTCCTCAGCGAAAGGGGCTATCAGCAGCAGGGCGGAGACAAATTGAGAGCTGATATTGCCCGGCAATTCAGTCACCCCGCCCCCTAATTTGCCCCCCTTGACGATTATCGACTTGTCCTCTTCCTGGTGACAATCGATTCCCAGTTGCTTCATCGCCTGGATGAGCGGTTCTATCGGTCTTCGAGCCAGTTGTGGCGCCGAAGTCAGACGGCACTGGCCGGGAAGTATGGCGCTGATGGCCGTCATGAATCTAAGAGTCACGGCTGATTCATTGCAGAATAAGTCTTCGGTTGGTTTGCGGAAGTTACCTCCGCTAACACGCCACGCATCTTTGCCTTCGGTAACCTTGATGCCTACCTTACCCAGTACATCCAGGGCGGCTTCGGTATCATCCGAGCCGAGGGGATTGATTATTTCGCTCTCCCCTTTGGCTAAGGCAGCACAGATTACCCCCCGAAGCGTATAGCTCTTCGAGGGTGGGGCCGTTACCTTGCCTTTTATCTCACTTTTTGAAATTGAAGCCTTCATCTTTTGTTAGTTTTCCGATTATTTCTTGCGCTGTTGCATCGATGCTTAACTTTGTAGTGTTTATCGTAATATCAGCCGACCTCTCATAGAACGGTTTTCTGAATTTTAACATATCGGTGATTGTTTTTAACTGGTCCTCCACTGCCAGCAGGGGGCGCTGGCCTTTCTCGCTGGCAACCCGTTTCAGGATTGTTCGCGGAGAGGCGGTCAGGTAGACCATGACTGCGCCTTCTCTCAGGCGGTCAGTATTTATTTTGTTAAGCACGATTCCTCCACCGCAGGCAATCACACTGTGCGTTTCCCCGGCAACCTGCCTGGCAGTTTCAATCTCAAGCTCCCTGAAGGCCGTCTCGTCCTGGGTCCGGAATATTTCAGCTATTTTCTTACCGGCCCGCTCTTCAATCAGCCTGTCAAGCTCGATGAACGTCATCCCTAGCTTTTTAGCCAGAGCCTGGCCGACATCCGTCTTGCCGGTGCCCATATAACCGATTAAGGCGATGTTAGTCTTCCTGTCCAACCTATCCTCTGTGTCCCTTTCCCTTTTGTAAAAAGAGTTTTGTAGTTTTTGCAATCCCAACAATTGGTAAAAGTCTCCTCTCCCTTGATGGGAGAGGATTAAGGTGAGGGTGAAATCCGCTACTTCAACAGTATCTTCATTGCTTCTTGCTTCATTAGTTTGACCGGGGCTTTTTGTCCCGTCCACTTTTCGAAAGCCATTGCTCCCTGCCAGACCAGCATATCCAGGCCGCTGATAATTTCGGCTCCGGAGGCTTCGGCCTCCTGTAATAGCCTTGTCTTGACCGGGTTGTAGACGACATCATAAACAATCATTCCCGGCCTGAGCAGGTTGGCGGGAACCGGAGTTTCATCGGAATTCGGGCTCATCCCGACACTTGTGGCATTGACCAGAATATCGGTTTTCTCTAGGACGCGGCTCAGATTCTCCCCTGTTAGTTCGCCGGCGGTGACTTTACTGCCGAAAGCCAGCGAAGTTCGGCTGGCTAATTCCTTCGCTCTCTCCACCTTCCGGTTGAGAATAGTCAGGCTGGCGACTCGCTCAGCCAGAATGAAGGAGATGCCTCTCGATGCACCGCCTGCCCCTAAAATGGCTGCATACTTGTTTTTCAATTCAATTCTCTTTTCCAGTAACGGTTGCAGAAATCCGGTGGCGTCTGTATTATAACCGGTCAAGATACCATCATCATTGACGATTGTGTTGACGGCGCCAATCTTCTCCGCCATCGGGTCGAGCTTATCCAACAACTTCATAACAGCCACTTTATGAGGGATGGTCACATTCAGACCCCTCATATTCAGCGCCCTTATCCCCTCGATAGCCCTACCCAGTTCTGCCGCTTGTACCCTGAAGGCAACATAGACAAAATCCAGCCCCAGCTTTTTGAATGCGGCATTGTGCATCGCCGGCGACATCGTATGCTCCACAGGGTCGCCGATGAGACCGCAGACCATTGTTTTGCCCGAGATACTATTTGTCATTCTTTAATCATCCTGTAGATGTCTCTTAGCTGCTTGACCGTTATCTGCCCCGGCGCGGATTCTTTGCCCGCCGCTATCGAGGCATAGGTGAAGTCGGCTCCAACCAGCGGGCTGAGCACCCGGCTGATTTGTCCCTCCTGCCCCATAGCAAAGGCAACTACCTTATTCGCAGAAAAATCAGATACTAGCTGGAGCACGGCTAGATTATCTTCAAATTGTCTAGCTGTGGTGACCACCTTGCAGATATCGGCCCCGGCTTTTATCTGCCCTTGAACTATCTTTTTAAGTTCTTCATAAGGCGGCGTTTTTTCAAGGTCGTGGAAGGAGAGGACGCATTTCACTCTCTTCTTGACCAGCGGGACGATGTTCTCCAGGTTTTTGGTTCTGAATTCGATATCTACCATCTTAGCGCCCAGCTCGATTGCATAGAGTATGGATTCTATCCGCCTGGCTTCAGTGCCAGCCCATTTTCCGCCCTCATCGGGAATCCGGTTGGTGGCAATCCAGGGCTTCTTCAGTTTCTTGACCAACTCCTGCCAGCCATCGCCTATCATGTCGATGCGCACCTCGAAGAGGTCGGCCAGAGGCTCGATTTCCTTGATGGCATCGAGGTCGGTATTTACGATGACGGCGCAAATTCTTGGTTTATTCACCTTGTGGTGACCTCCGTGGAACCACTTGTGGTGACCGTAGTGGAACCATTCCAGTCCCGCAAGACCTCCTCCACTACAGATGGCTTTACTTCGTCGGTGATGAAGACCTCGCCTATCGTCTTCGGCAGGATAATCTTTATTTTTCCGAGGACAATCTTCTTATCGTGCTGCATTGCCTGCATCATTTCTTTTACAGGAAGAGACGGAATGCGTGTTGGCAGCCCGGCTCCGGCGATGACTCTCTCCAGTCGTTTCAATTCTTGGCTTGACAGTATTCCCATTTTGTTGGAGATGCCTGCCTCGGCCAGCATGCCGATGGCGACCGCCTCACCATGCCAGACTTTGAGTTTTGAGACCGATTCTATGGCGTGCCCTACTGTATGGCCGTAGTTCAATATGTTTCTCAGTCCCAAATCAAGCTCGTCCTTTTCCACCACACCAGCCTTGATTGCCGCTGAGCGGGAGACTATTTTTTCCAGGACAGCCTCATCCAGCGCTCTTATTTTGGCCATATTCTTTTCCAGATAGTTGAAGAACTCACTATCAAGGATTACTCCATGCTTGATTACCTCGGAAAGCCCGTCACTCAGCTCCCGTTTACCCAGGCTTTTCAGTGTGCTGACATCGGAGATAGTCAAGCGCGGGTGATAGAAAGCGCCGACCATATTCTTTAGCCGGCCATGATTCACGGCCGTTTTGCCGCCGATGCTGCTATCTCCCTGTGAGAGCAGGGTAGTCGGTATTTGTATCAGCGGCACCCCCCGCATATAGGTGGCCGCCACGAAGCCGGTCAGGTCGCCGATGACCCCGCCCCCCAGAGCAATTAAGGGGGTATTTCTTTCTGCGTAGAAATCGGTCAATTCGTTATAAAGCCGTCCCGCTGTCTCCAGCGATTTTTGTTCCTCTCCCGGAGGCACCTCTATCAGGAGTGTCTCGAAGCCGCTGCTATCGAGCCGCTTCTTCAGGGCTTCGCCGTATAATTTCCTCACCGTTGTATCTGTGACTATGACCGCTTTACCCTGCCCGCCGTCCCCAGGGGACTCTGGCAGGCGGGCGCTGAAGCCGAGCTCTTTCAGCCTGTCGCCTACTTGCGCCAGCAGTCCCGCCCCGATGATGACATCGTAGCTGTTATGGCTGAGTTTTACCCTGACTTTTTCCATCTGAAATTACCTTAACTCCATTTTCATCCAATTATATACTATTCGGACTAATAAATGGCAGAACCCTCCGCCGGGAGGGTTCTTAAAGGTTTAACGTGTTACTGAGCAGTTACATTTTACCTTAAAACCTACCCGCCCCGACTTGTCGGGGTAAATGAGAAATAGAAGTAATAAATTTTCCGGGCGGTTATTTGAGTCGACATTGATGATTACCTCAGGGTTAATCTAACATAATGCTCTGGGCTTGTCAAACAAGGCGTTTGAGGAAGTCGTTCCCCCGCTCATGGTGAGCCTGTCGAACCATAGCGGGTTCCCACTTCACCCTTCGACAAGCTCAGGGTGAGCGGGAGATTGAAAATCCCGCTCACGGCTGCTTCTTTTGTCTCGTAAACCAGATAAATAGCCCGGTGCCTAGCAGATTCATCAGCCCGCCGAAATAGAACACCCAGTTAATGTCCAGTATTTGAGCTATGCCGCCGGAGGCAATCGGGCCTGAAGCCATGCCGATGCTCATTGCCAGAAACATCATTGACATCATCGAGCCCATGCCGAACTTTCTGCCTTCGTCCACGGTCAGAGCGGAAGAGGCTGTCGAGCAGATTGAGGCACCAATTCCCTGAACCAGTAAAATAGCTAACAGCGGCCAGAAACTGCCGGCCACTGGAATAATCGCTAAAAATACGGTCAGGAGAAGACTGCCGAGAATGGTGATAGTTCTCCTGTTGAATTTATCGGCAACGATGCCGACCACGGGAGTAAACAGCGTTACTGCCAGGATATTCACTGATAGCAGTATTCCTATCAGGCTCGTCTTCAAGCCGATGGCGGCTGCGAAGATGGGCAGGAAGGTGCCGATACCCCCAAACCCCAGAGAATTGGCCAGCCGGAAGCTAAAGATGCCCTTGACCATATTGCTGGCGCTTATCTCTTTTAAGGATATGTGGGGTTTCTCAAGGGCTTTCCTGCGTTTAATCTCGGGTAAAAGAAAAAGAGCGATGAGAAAGGCGAACAGGTTGAGGCCGGCCATACTGATGAAGTTGACGCTTATCCCGTAATGCTCGGTCAGTAAGCCGCCGAGGAAAGGACCAAGCCCAAAACCGCTGAAAAAGGTAGCATTGGCATAACCCATCCATTTCCCCTCTTCACCCTCCGGGGAGAGGTCGCCGACGTAAGCCAGGGCAATAGGAGCAATCAGCGCCCCTGCCGCACCGTGAACAAAGCGGATGAGAGTCAGCAGGGTGACTTCTTTTACCAGCAAATAGCTCAATGAGATGATAGCGCACAGCAAGAAGCCGGCTGCCAGGAACGGCTTTCTGCCTTTCTTGTCAGAAAATCTGCCGGCAATGGGTACGGCTATGCTGTTGGAAACAAAGTTGGCGGACATGATGATGCCCAGCCAGATTCCGGTAGCTCCCAGGCCATTGACATAAAGGGGTAAGAGTGGTGAGACTATCCCGTCTCCTAATGAGGAAGCAAAAACGCCGATGGACAGGAAGAGGAAAACTTTCTTTATCATTGTCTGGTAAGGAATTATAACCTTTTATCGTGAACTGAGCAATCGAGAACGTGTCATTGCGAGTCCTTACGCAGGGTTAAGTTCATTCAAAAGGCGAGGCCTTGCTGAGGCAAGGCCTCGCCTTTATAGAGCTACGTCCATACCGACGAAAGTCGATATCCAGAATGCCGGGGAAATATGGGTGGGTATTCTCTGGGTTCCGTGTCAAGCACGGAATGGGAAATTGTGTTACGAAGCAATCGAACGACAAGCCGATTGCACAGCGTGCTCGTGCCTGTTATAATTGGTGAGGTTTTCATAAAGTCGGGAAGGTGATTTTCAGATATGGTTACTGATAAAGACAAGAAAACAAACGAAGATGAAAAGCTGGAGAGAATGCGCCATTCGGCCTCACATATTATGGCTGAGGCGGTGCAATCTATCTTTCCTGATGCTAAATTTGCTATCGGCCCGGCCATTGAAAACGGCTTTTATTATGACTTTGATTTGCCCCGTCCGCTGACTCCGGATGACTTGCCTGTTATCGAGGCTAAGATGAAGGAGATAATCGCCTCGAATACCCCTTTCGTCAGGGAAGAGGTAACCCGGGAGCAGGCTGATAAAATGTTCGCCTCTCAACCCTACAAACTGGAACTGATTCATGATTTACCTGATGATACTATGAGCATTTACAGGCAAGGCTCTTTTGTAGATTTGTGCCGCGGCCCTCACATTAATTCCACCAAGGAAATTCCCGTGGGCGCCTTGAAGCTAGACAAAATAGCCGGGGCTTATTGGAGGGGCTCGGAGAAAAATCCGATGCTCCAGAGGGTTTATGCTTTGCTCTTCCGCTCAAAGAAGGAACTGGATGAGTACTTGGCGCTGCAGGAAGAAATCAAAAAGAGGGACCATAGAAAGATAGGTAAGGACCTGGACCTTTTCGTTTTTTCAGACTTGATCGGCAAAGGCCTGCCTTTATTCACCGAAAAAGGCTCGATAATCAGGAGAACTCTGGAGCGTTTTGTCGTCGATGAGGAAATAAGCCGGGGTTACAAACATGTTTATACTCCTGAACTGGCAAATTTAGCCCTGTACAAGACCTCAGGCCACTATCCGTATTATAAAGATACGATGTATCCGGTAATGAAGGTGGATGAAGAAGAGCTGATGCTCAGGCCGATGACCTGTCCCCACCATTATGCCCTTTATGCCAGTAAACCGAGGTCTTATAAAGAGCTTCCATTCAGAATTGCCGAGCTTGCAAAGCAGTTCCGCTACGAAAAATCAGGCGAGCTGACTGGCCTTATCAGGGTACGCAGTTTTTGCCTGGCTGATTCCCATATTATTTGTCAGCCGGACCAGGCTATTTCCGAGATAAATGGAGCCTTGGACTTAATAATCTATATATCAGACGCTTTAGGGATGAGTTCAGGCGGCTTTCGGTACCGGCTGTCTCTGGGAGACAGGAATGACAACACAAAATATTACAAGGATGATGCTGCCTGGGATTTTTCAGAAGATGTCTTACGGCAAGTCCTGATACAAAGGAAAGCTAATTATTTTGAAGCAGCCAAAGAAGCCGCTTTCTATGGTCCTAAAATAGATATCCAGATAAATAATTTTGCCGGTAAAGAGGAAACAGTATTTACCGTCCAATATGATTTTCTCGGGGCGGGACGATTTAAGCTAAAATATATAGATTCAGACCAGCAAGAAAAGGAACCGATTGTTATTCACCGCTCTTCAATCGGCGCCATTGAAAGAACGATGGCGTTTCTTATCGAGCACTATGCCGGAGCCTTCCCTGTCTGGCTGTCTCCGGTGCAAGTGGCCTTAATCCCCGTGTCGGAGCGTCATGTCGAGTACGCCCGGAAGGTTGAGTTGGCGCTTAAGAATAAAGCCGTACGGGTAAATGTCGACGACCGTTCGGAGAGAATGAACCAGAAAATCAGGCAGGCGCAGCTTGAAAAAGTGCCTTATATGCTGGTATTGGGAGATAAAGAGATAGAAGCGGCCAGCGTGTCGGTTCGCCTGCGCAGCGGCGAACAATTGCCATCCCAATCTGTGGATAGCTTTATTGAGACAGTGACTCAAATTATCGCTAGCCGGTCAAAAGAGCTGAAGTAGTTTTGATTGGGAAGGCAACCGCTAGTCTTTATTAACCGCTCATGGTGAGCTTGTCGAACCATAGCGGTTTTCAGAAATTCACCCTTCGACAAGCTCAGGGTGAGCGGTGTATTTTCTGATTGTTAGAGAACAGCTAGGCTGGATTTGATTAGTTCCGCCGAATATGATAAAGTTTCTAGTACAAACATTATACTAGGTAGAAGAGGTAATTTCAGAAATAGTTAAGAAGCAACGTATAAATCTGGAAATCAGGGCTAAAGAAGTTCGTCTCGTAGGGGAAAAGGGCGAGCAGTTAGGTGTTATGCCTTTATACCAGGCCCGGGAAATGGCGAAAGCTCAGAACCTTGACCTGGTAGAGGTGGCAGCTACTTCAGTGCCGCCCGTTTGCCGCCTGATGGATTTTGGTAAGTTTAAGTATGAGCAGGCCAAAAAAGAACGCGAGGCTAGAAAAAACCAAAAGATTGTGCTGTTGAGAGAAGTGAGGATTCGTCCCAAGATCGGCGACCATGACTTTGAAGCCAAGGCCAGAGTGGCCAAGAAATTGCTGGATGGTGGTGACAAGCTTAAGGTAACGGTAATGTTCAGGGGACGTGAGAGTTCACATCCCGAACTAGCTAGAAAACTCCTGCAGAGAATGGCGGAAACGCTTAAGGACATAGCCTTTATTGAAAGGAACCCGGCATTTGAGGGGAACAGGATGCACATCATCATGGCGCCGGGCGCGGCTCCAAAAGCACCTGCTCCTAAACCAGCCCCTCCGAAACCGGTAAACAAAGAAGTGGAAAACAAGGAAAAAGAAAAAGAAGAGGTAAAAAAAGCTTAAATGCCAAAGATAAAGACTCATAAAGGGGCACAAAGCCGGTTCTCTATTACCGGTACCGGCAAGATAATGCGGATGAAGGGCGGCAAAAGCCACCTGAGAATCCGAAAATCAAAACGGGTCAAGCGTATGTATGACGCCAAGGTACCGTTAAGCGGAGCCGACAGGGTGCGGATAAGCAGGCTGATACCCAACGGGGTATAGATAGACAAATCCAAATATCAAAGCTTAGAGTTCAAAGGGACTTTGACATTTGGTGTTTAGATTTTATTTGAAATTTGGATTTTGGACTTAGAACTTTTGAGAAGGAGATTAACTTGCCTAGAGTAAAAAGGGGCGTCACTGCCCGGCATCGGCATAATAAAATACTTGAGTTAACCAAGGGGCACCGGGCAACCAGCCATAGCCTTTACCGCCGTGCCCATGAATCCATGCTTCACGCGCTGAGGTATGCCTATGTGCATCGCCATGAGCGTCGGGGTGATATGAGGCGCTTATGGATTGCCCGCATTAACGCAGCCAGCCGGGCCGGCGGGCTTAATTACGGACAATTCATCGAAGGTCTGAATAAAGCAGGCGTTGAAATCAACCGTAAGATGCTGGCCGATATGGCAGTCAGGGAACCGGAAGCCTTCGCCACTCTGGTGACCACGGCTAAGGCGCAAGTAAAAGTAGAGGTCTAATGTTAAAATTCGTAGCCTCCCAACAGTTTAAGAATTTCATGTTTACGGAGCGCTGAGGCGCTTTGGGGGGCTTGACGCGGTAGATTGTTTCCTTTGTTTTATAAAATGCGTAGAAAAAAGAACCCTCCCAGCCGGAGGGTTCTTTTGGTAATAGAGGGGAAAAGATGTCACAGCAACCGGAACAATTGAAGACAGAGGCGCTGAAGGGTCTCGATGGCATTACCAGTATTAACGACCTTGAGCAATGGCGTGTGCGCTATCTGGGCAGAAAGGGTGAACTGACCCTGATTCTTCGCAGCCTGGCCGGGCTGCCGCCTGAGGAGAGGAAAGCCCTCGGCGCTCAGGCCAACCAGGTTAAGGCTGCTTTGGAAGATGGTTTGAAGCAAAAAGAGCAGGCCCTTAGTGAGGCGCAGACGGCTACGGCCAGGAAAGATTCGATTGATATTACCCTGCCGGGCCGTCACTTCCCTTTAGGTCGCTTGCACCCGATTACTCAAACTTTGCATGAAATATGCGATATCTTTGCCTCGTTGGGATTTCTGGTGGTGGAGGGGCCGGAGGCGGAGTGGGACTACTACAATTTTGAGGCGTTGAACATACCTAAAGAACACCCGGCCCGCGATAGCCAGTCGACGTTCTGGGTTGAGACGGAAAACAGTGAAAAGCCGATGCTGCTGCGTACTCAATGCACGGCGATTACCGCCAGGGTGATTGAAACCATGAAGCCGCCGATAAGAACCATCGAGCCGGGCAAGGTCTTTCGCTATGAAGCCGTTAACGCCACTCACTTGCAACTGTTTCACATGATTGACGGTCTGGTGGTTGATAAAAACATCACTATGGCCGACCTGAAGGGCACTCTTTATGAGTTTGCCCACATTTACTTCGGGAAGGACAGGAAAGTGCGTTTCCGAACTGATTTTTTCCCCTTTGTCGAGCCGGGAGTAGAGTTAGCGATTGAATGTGCCGGGTGCCGGGGGAGTGGTTGCCGCCTTTGTGGTAATAGCGGCTGGCTGGAGATACTCGGCGCCGGAATGACCCATCCCGATGTATTGCGGCGGGGAGGCATCGACCCTGACGTCTATACAAGTTTTGCTTTTGGCATAGGGGTGGAGCGCATGCCGATGCTACGCTATGGCATTGACGATATCAGGCTCTTCTATGGCAGCGACCTTAGATTTTTGAGGCAGTTTTAGTGGTTCTAAAATCCCTCTCTTTCTCCCTTTTTCAAAGGGAGATGCCCCGGTCCATGACGGATTGTAATACATTGAATGAAGGTGGAGTAAATGAAGATTCCGCTTAGTTGGTTAATGGAATACGTAGATATTACCCTGCCAGCTGCTACCTTGGCTGAGAAGCTGACTATGGCTGGCTTCGAGGTCGAGAACATGCAGGTTATCGGCGGCTCATGGGAGAATGTGGTCATCGGTCAAATTCTGGCTATTAACCCCCACCCGAACGCCGACCGCCTTACCTTGCCTACGATTGATTTGGGAACCGAGCAGGTGATAGTTGTCTGCGGAGCGCCTAATCTTAAGGTGGGTATCAAGGTTGTCTTTGCACGTGTCGGCGCTCAATTGATCGATGCCCACACAGGTAAAGTGGATACTATCAAGGCAGCTAAAATCCGCGGCATTGCCTCCAGCGGCATGCTTTGCTCGGAAAAAGAGCTGGGCATATCGGATAGCCACACGGGCATCCTGATTTTGCCGGACACCGCTCCTCTCGGTACGCCGCTGGCTGATTATCTGGGCGATGTCATTCTTGATGTCGTCATCACTCCCAACAGGCCTGATTGCCTGTCTGTGATAGGGGTAGCCCGTGAGGTTGCCGCCCTGACCGGGCAAACTTTGCACATACCAGTGGTTAGCTACAAGGAAGCAGGTCCTTCTGTAGAAGGACAGGTAGCTATTGAAATCAAGGCTCCTGACCTCTGTCCAAGGTACTCCGCCAGCGTGATTACCGGGGTGAAAGTGGCTGAATCACCTGCCTGGATGCAGAAACGGCTTCAAGCTTGCGGCATGCGACCGATAAATAACATTGTCGATATCACCAATTACGTCATGCTGGAGTACGGCCAGCCGCTCCACTCATTTGACTACGAGAGAATAAGGGGTAAAAAGATTGTCGTCCGCCGGGCAGCGAATGGAGAAAGTCTCACAACGCTGGATGGTGTGGAGAGGAAACTTTCTTCCGACACGCTTGTGATTGCCGATGCTGAGCGTCCTGTGGCGGTGGCTGGGGTGATGGGTGGCGGGAATAGCGAAGTGACCGAAACAACCACGTCAATCCTGCTGGAAGCGGCCAGTTTTAATCCGGCCAGCATCCATAATACCGGGCGCACTCTAGGGTTGCCCAGTGAGGCCTGTACGCGCTTTGAGAGGGGCATCAGTCCGGGGATGACCTTGCCGGCCTTGAAGCGGGCTACCCAGTTGCTTGTCGAGCTGTGCGGCGGGACAACCGCTAAAGGTATCGAGGAGGCTTATCCCGGTAAGGTTGAGCGGGCGCCCATGCGGCTCGCGGACGGGGATGTCAACCGGATTCTGGGGTCTGATTTTAGCCTTGAGCAGGTAGCCGACTCTTTGGCTGCCCTGGGTTTTGAATCCCGGAGTTTAGACTCAACGCTGCTGGTTACAACTCCTTACTGGCGGAGTGATGTCCGATTGGCGGTTGACCTTATTGAGGAAGTAGTCCGGGTTATGGGCTTGGACAAGATTCCGATGACCATGCCCGGCCAGGTTATAAACAGGCAAAGTCCTGCGCCTATAATCGGTCTGAAACGGAAAATTAGCGATATTCTGGCCGGTCTGGGCTTCCAGGAGATAATTAGCTACTCTCTGACGGGCCTGGTAATACAGCAAAAGTTGTTCGCAGGAGAACCCCAACCGATTGAAGCTTCGATGCTTCATCTGGCGAACCCGATGACCTCCGAGCAGGAGTATCTCCGGCCTACGTTAAGGGCTAATCTACTGACGGCCCTTGCCTCCAACCGGCGACACGAAGAGGGCGGCATCAGGCTTTTTGAGCTGGGCAGGATTTACGCGCCTAGACCGAAGGATTTGCCCGATGAACGTGAAATACTGTGCGGTATATTGAGCGTGCCTCTGGTTGAAAAATCCTGGCACGGCGAGGGTCAGCCTCCTGATTTCTACGAGGTTAAGGGGGTAATAGAAGCTTTACTCGGTAAGTTGGGTGTTATTGGAAGCGTTGGGCCGTCTGAGGACGGCAGCTTTCACCTGGCTGAGCAGGCGGCGATAGTTATTAACGGCAGCAGGGTGGGGGTGATGGGTAAACTGCATAATGAAGTTCTTGGGCGCTTTGAAATAAATGAAGCAGCCTATCTCTTCGAGCTTGACGTGGTAACCCTGCTTCCATTCACAGTCGGTGACAAGTTGTACCGGCAGATACCGCGCTTCCCGGCGGTGGTCAGGGACATGGCGCTGGTGGTCGATTCCGGCATAGTCCACCAGCAAGTAGTGGATATCGTTAAAACCTTCCCGCTCGTGGAGAAGGTGGCTATATTCGATGTTTATCAAGGCGAGCAGGTTGCAGGGGGTAAAAAGTCACTTGCTTACAGGCTGACCTTCCAATCGACTGAGCATACTCTGACAGACAGCGAGGTCAACGCCGTACAGCAGCAGATATTGGACAGGCTGGCTAAGGAGCTGGGGGCGGTACTCCGCACCTGATATTAGCCTGGAAACGGTAGCTCCTTAAGCCTATTAACCGCATTTTCCAGCGGTACCAGTTGGGCTTGTTTCTCTGAGCGCATCTTGACCTCGACGCTGTTTTTCTCCAGGCTGCGGGGGCTAATGGTCACCCTGACCGGTATGCCAAGCAGGTCGGCATCGTTGAACTTCACTCCCGGAGATTCTTCCCGGTCATCGAGGAGTACTTCCAGCCCTGCGGCTGTAAGCTCGGAGTACAGTTTATCGGTCACTTCCGCAACCTTCGAGCCTTCCCGATAAAGGGGGCAAAGATGGACATGGTAGGGGGCGATGGTGGGTGGCCAGATGATGCCTTTATCATCGTGATTGTGCTGGATAACCGCCGCCAGCAGACGGCTCGGCCCGATGCCGTAGCAGCCCATAATGATGGGGCGGGACTGGCCGTCCTTGTCGATAAAGCGGGCGCCGAGCTTCTCGGAATACAGGGTTCCGAGCTTAAAGATGTGCCCCAGCTCGATGCCGTGGCTGGATTCCAGTTTGCCGCCGCACCTCGGGCAGGCATCCCCGGCATGGGCTTTGGCGATATCGGTAATAATGTCAGCCTGGAAATCCCTGGGGTAATTGACGTTCCTGATGTGCGTGGCCGGTTTGTTACCTCCAGCGATAAAGTTCGTGCCCGAGCTCACTGAATCATCGGCGATAATCAGGGTGTTTTTGATGCCGACCGGCGAAGCCGCTCCGGCGATGATGCCGGCCTCTTTTACCTCGGCATCGGTTGCCATGCGCAGGTCGGCGCAATGGAGGGCATTCTTCAGTTTGACCTCATTCACTTCTAGGTCGCCCCGGATAACGACGAAGACGAACTTGCCGTCGGCGATGTAGAAGACCGCTTTCAGGGTGCGGTTGCGGGCTATCTTGAGAAAATCAGCCACTTCCTCGATGGTAGCTTTGCCCGGGGTGGATACTTCCTCTGTAGGCAGCGGATTGCCGCCCCCCACCTCCCCTTTGACGCTCACCGCCTTCTCGTTATTGGCAGCATAACCGCAGGGGGGGCAGCGGATAATCTCATCCTCGCCCATATCAGTGATAAGCATAAACTCAAAGGACTCTTTGCCTCCGATTGCCCCGCTGTCAGCCTCGACCATCACCCAGGGCAGGCCGCAGCGCTGGCAGATATTCTCATAAGCCTGGCGCATCTTCTCAAAGCTCCTGTTAAGTCCCTCGGCATCTACATCGAAGCTGTAAAGGTCTTTCATGACGAACTCGCGCGCTCTAATCAAACCGGCCCGGGGGCGTGGCTCATCGCGGAACTTGGTCTGGATTTGGTACAAGAGCAGGGGCAGGTCGCGGTAGCTCTGGACGTTGTATTTGACTAACTCTGTAATCACCTCTTCATGGGTGGTGCCCAGAGCCAGTTTATGGTCGCGGCGGTCGGTCAGGGTAAAGAGCACCTTACCCTGAGCGATGTCCCGGCCGGTGCTCTGCCACAGTTCCAAAGGCTGGAGCACGGGCATCATCAGTTCCTGCCCGCCGGCTTTATCCATCTCATCGCGGATGATGTTCTCAATTTTGTTCAGCGCCCGCCAGGCCAGGGGCAGGTAGGAATAGACGCCAGCGGCAATCTGGCGTATCATGCCGGCTCTCAATAATAGCTGGTGGCTGGCCGTATCCGCCTCGGCGGGAAGCTCTCTCTGGGTTTTACCGAATAGTTGTGATGTGCGCATTAGTTACTCCGTCAGTTTTAATAGTCTATATTACCATGTTTTTGCGGGGATTGGGATTAGTTCAGACTCGATTCGTTTTCGTTTTTTTCATCGGTTATTTTCATCAGACCATTGATTTTCGTGCGTGCGATTTTACATATGTTGAAATTCAATTGTCGAGGTATGCTCTATTCGTTTTATCAAAATCATTTGTTTAACAGCAACAGGGCAGGTCATCGACCCGCCCATACATGTCTCGTTGTCTCTGTCCGTCGTTTTTGGTGTCATAAGGAAAGGATAGCATGGGTGGGGGAGGGGAGACAAGGGGATTTTGTCGTGGTTTTTAAACGGCTACGGGGCGGGTGGCGTGAATAAAATCTTTCTCATTCTCACTTTCGGCAAGCTCAAGTACAAGCCCTTTACGAAAGGGAGATGCCTACATTTAGCCTGCATCAGCCCAAGCGGGTGGGGAACGGGAGGGGGTGGTGGGTTGCGCTGTGCTCCACCCACCCTACGGTTGCTCTTTATCTCTAGCTGGTAATTTATCAAGCGAGTAGAAAATTGGCTTTCCCAGTTGCTTAGCCTCTTCTATTTCAGCTTTGGCTCCCGTGCTGTTTTGCCAATTAGGTAAGGCAAAGACTGCATCACAATATTGAAGCATTTTCATGTCAAACTCCTTGTACGCCTTTTCTTCAGCATTGGCTTTGACTTCGAAGTGGGAAGTGTTGAGATGTGGACAGAAGACCTTGTACCCACGATTCCACAACTCAATACTATGTTGTTCAGCTAGATGAATGTTTTTATTAATCTCATTAGAATCTTTATTCATATATGCGCCAGCTACAAAGAGAATTTCTACGTGTGGCTGCTGGGTACTCCAGGGCAATCTAAAGGGTCGTCCAAAGTAGAATTCCCAATTTTTCGGATAGTCCATAATGGTGTGTATAATAACAGTGCCAATAAAGACCTGTAATAACCCAGTTGGGAACCACATCCACGTAGCCCATGTCGGAATTAATACGATGAGATTGGCTAGTATCCACCACTTGGAGTGTTCAGTCCAAACTTGCTTGATATGTGGTAATGGTATTATACAGAGCCAAATGATGTCTACGATAAGTAGCCAAGAATAATACTGAATGAAATGAGGGTGATCGTCTAACGAATAAGCCAGAATGAAGAAGAAGAAAGCTTCCATTCCAAGACCTAGGAAGTCCCACAGAGGTTGATAGATTCGCCAATTTATCCGGTTTGGTTGCTCCGAATAGCTTCGGTCGAATGCCCGCATCGCACCGTGCACAAACCGTACAACTGTGGTTACAAATATGATGAAAAACACGAACTCTATAGTAGATAACTTCATTTCGAACTCTCCCTTGTCATTCAAGACGAAATGTTCGAGTCCGCTAGTTAATGCTAAGCCAGCCACGACCATATATAGAATTTTTAGCGTTTCCACGGAGTTTTTTAGAGCGTTTCCATTCATTTTGGTCATACCTCGTCAGTATTATCTAAAGCCTTTCTACCTCTTCCATCAGCACCCGCACCAAATCGGCTTCCTGGACTACCCCGATTTTTTTGCCTTTCTTAAACAAGACGGCCATGCCTTTGCCGCAGGCGATGCCGATATCGGCGTCCATCGCTTCGCCGGGGCCGTTGACGGCGCAGCCCATGACGGCGACTTTTATCGGCTTATCGATTTTGGAAAGCTCTTTTTCGACTGCCTCGGCGATGCTGACGATATCCACCTCAGTTCGCCCGCAGGAGGGGCAGCTGACCAGCACCGGCCCGTGCTGGCGCAGGTTCAGGCTCTTCAGGATTTCATAGCCGGCAATGACCTCTTCCCGGGGTGGGGCGGTCAGGGAAACCCGGATGGTATCGCCGATGCCCATATACAATAATGTGCCGATGCCGACGGTGCTGCGGATAACGCCCGTGCGGGGAGTGCCGGCTTCGGTGATGCCGATGTGCAGGGGGTAGGGGATTTTCTGAGCGATGTCCCGGTAGGCGGCGATGGTGGTCGGCACATCGAAGGCTTTCAGGGAGACCTTAATCAGGTCGAAATCGAGGCTTTCCAGAATCCTGACATGTTCCATGGCGGCCTCGACCATATTTTGAGCCGTAGTCCAAAGGGGATTTACTGTTTTGGGCATGGATCCGGCGTTCACGCCGATACGGATGGGTATTTTTCTCTCTTTGGCCGCTTTGACTACGGTTTTCACTCTATCAGGGTCGCCGATGTTGCCGGGGTTAAGGCGCAGGCCGTCTACGCCTGCCTTGAGTGCTGCCAGAGCTAATCTATAATCAAAGTGGATGTCAGCTATTAGCGGGATTGAAATACGTTTCTTTATCTGAGCCAGCGCTTCGGCGGCAGGCATATCAGGCACAGCCACCCGGATTATCTCGCAGTCGGCTTCCTCAAGCTCTTTTATCTGGTTGACTGTTGACATAATATCACGGGTATCCGTGTTGGTCATCGACTGGACGGTGATGGGGGCGGTGCCGCCGACGGTGACATTGCCGATTTGAATGGGTTTTGAGACTCTTCGTGATATCATAGGCCCCTCCCCGAGAAATCCAAATTACAAAGCTCTAATGTCACCCTGAGTCCTTCCGCAGAATGACGAAGGGTCTCACGTGAGATTCTTCAGTCGCTTCGCTCCTTCAGAATGACAGTGAGGCTGCCATTTATTTTTATATTTGAGCTTTGGTATTTGACATTGTGTCATCCGCTTATTATGCGTAAAATATCGCCATAGGTTACCGCCAGGAAGAAAGCCATGAGCAGGATGAAGCCGATGAGATGCACCTTGCTTTCGGCTTTGACTGATATGCGTTTGCCCCGGCGCAGCCATTCAAGGAGGACAAAGGCAATCCTGCCTCCATCCAGGGCGGGGAGGGGGAAGATATTGATAATGCCCAGGTTGATGCTGAGAAAGGCGGCAAACTCCAGCAGAGGGCTGAACCCGGCCTGAGCCACTTCCCCGGTCATCTGGGCGATACCCACCGGCCCGCTGAGTTGGGCCGGAACGGCTCCGATAATCATACTGACGATGCCGTTTTTGAATAATACAAAGGTTTCTACGCAGGAGACAACTCCTTTTGGTATCGCCCTCCAGAACGGCTCGCTGGTGCGGACGATAGTTGTCTCTGAGTTCTTGAGCAGGACCCCCACCGCTCCCTGTCCCTCCGGCGGCTTCCAGCGAGGTATCAGCCTGAGTGTTTCTTCAGCGCCGTCACTGTGCTTAACGAGCAGGGTAATCTCTTTACCCAGGTTTAATTCGATATAGCGGTGGATATCGATACTGTTATTCACAGGTGTTCCCCCTGCGCTGATGATGGTATCTCCGGTTCTGATGCCGGCGCCGGCGGCAGGAGAATCAGGTTTCACATCTTCTATTGTCACCTTTCCTGTTATGGTATCGTGAGGCACCATGAAAGCAATCGAAAAAAGGAGAATGGGAAGCAGCAGATTCATTATCGAGCCGGCGCTGAGCACCATCAGCCTGGTGCCGATGCTCTTACCGGCCAGGCTGCCCGTTACCTTGGGGTCTTCTTCCCCGGCCATCTTGACGAAGCCCCCCAGGGGTATCAGGTTCAGGGAATAGATTGTCTCACCATATTTTATCGATAGTATACGGGGGGGCAAGAAGAGACCGAACTCCTGTACCGTGACGCCCCTGGCTTTGGCGGTAAAAAAATGCCCCAGTTCGTGGGCAAGAACGAGCACCACTATAACTGCTAAGAAAGCCAGTGTGGAAATGACTCCCATCATCGATTATCTCCCTTGTGAAGCTGCATGACTTTATTCCGTGCCCAATTATCAGCCGCCAAAATCTGTTCCAGGGTGGGGTGAGTAACGGCCTTATGCTCGACTAGCGTTTGTTCGACAAGCCTAGCAATACCGGTAAACTTAATGTTCCGGGACAGGAAAAGCTCGACGGCTTCCTCGTCGGCGGCACAGAGCACTGACGGGCAGGTGCCCCCCTGCTTCCCAGCCTCGATGGCCAGCTTCAAGCAGGGGAAGGTATCTGTATCCGGCTGGTCAAAGGTCAGGCCGGATATGTGCTCCCAATCCAACTTGGGGAGCTGCGGGTTGGCCAGACGCTCGGGATACGAAAGGGCGTACTGGATGGGAATCCGCATATCGGGGTAGCTTAACTGAGCCTTAACCGAGCCGTCGATAAATTCTACCATCGAGTGTATTATACTCTGAGGGTGGATGAGAACCCTAATCTTTTCAAAAGGCACACCGAAGAGCCAGTGGGCTTCGATTATCTCCAGTCCCTTGTTCATCAGTGTGGCTGAGTCTACAGTCACCTTTTTACCCATCTGCCAGGAGGGGTGTTTTAGCGCCTGCTCAACCGAAACCTTTTCTAACTGAGATTTGGAATAATTACGGAAAGGTCCGCCGGAGGCAGTCAGGATAAGACTGTCTGCCGGCTGGGTCTCACCATTCAGGCACTGCCAGATGGCGCTATGCTCGCTATCGATTGGTAAAATCCGAGCCGAGTGTCTCTCGGCTTCAGTTGTGATAATTTCCCCGGCCATTACCAGGGATTCCTTGTTTGCCAGGGCGATTGTCTTGCCGGCTCTGATGGCTGCTAAGGTGGGCATCAGCCCGGCTTTGCCTGAAGTGGCGATGACCACGGTGTCTACTTCCGGAAGACAGGCAATGTCCTCCGGCGAAAGTAGTCGATAATCTCCAGCAGGTAGTTTTCCGCGGCCTTGGTGAGATACGAACTTTGGTTTGAACTCTTCGATTTGCTGTGACAGCAGGCCGAGGTTTTGCCCGGCGGTCAGCCCGGCTATCTTGAAGCGGTTGGGCAGGGCACGGACTACATCAAGTGTTTGTTGCCCGATTGAGCCTGTCGAACCCAGGACGGCCAGTTGTTTTACCGTATCAGCCATACAGCATAATAGTATACCACTACTCCAGCAAAGACAATGCTGTCTACACGGTCGAGAAAGCCGCCGTGTCCCGGTAAGGCGCTGCCTGAATCTTTTACTCCCATATTACGTTTGAATAGGGATTCGGCAAGGTCGCCGAGCTGGCCGAAAATGCTAATCAATAAGCCCAGCACGATTGCCTCCAACCAGGTGATTGGCAGGTTGAAAGGTGTCTGGAGGGTAAAGAAGAGGCTGGCAAGAATAGCGCCTATCCCCCCGGCTACGGCGCCCTCCCTGGTCTTGGCCGGGCTGATATCCGGGGCAAGCTTGTGCCTGCCTAAAGCTCTGCCAGTGAAGAAAGCGGCTGTATCGGACGCGAAGGTGGCAAACAGGGTCAGGTAGACCCAGTTCCTGCCCCCATCCAGCCCCCTCAGCGCCACCAGGTTTCCCAGCATCCAGCCGATGTAGAGAATGCCGGCGACAGTCCAGACCCAGCCGGCCACCGCCCCGTCCTTTTGCCTGCGCAGCAGCAGCCAGATTAAGGGCAGCACCACCAATGATGTCAGCAGCAACTGAGTCAGCAGGTTGGTATCCAGGTGGGGTTGGAGGAGAGACCTCACTTCTGAACTGCGGCTGAGAATGAAAAGCAGAGTCAGAACGCCTCCGAACCAGGTGAGAGGCGAAACTTTAGAAGCGGCTACAGCTCTAAAGAATTCAAGAACCGCCAGTACCCCCCAGGCGGCTATAAAGACGGTAAACCAGGGTAACGGCCTGTCAAACCACACGGCAATGCTTATCAGGGGTATTCCCCACAGCGCTGTGATGATTCTTTGCTTAAGCATTGTCTATTATACCCTATAATCCGCCGAAGCGTCTTTGTCTCTGGCTGTAAGCCAACAGCGCTTTGTCTATGTCCTTCCTGCCAAAATCCGGCCAGAGGACTTTGGTGAAATGATATTCGCTATAGATTGCTTGCCAAATCAGGAAATTACTCGGGCGCAGCTCATCGCCTGTGCGAATCAGCAGGTCGACGTCCGGCAGACCTGCTGTGTAGAGGTAGCTTTCGAACTTCTTCTCGTCGATGTCTTCAGGAGTGACACCGTCAGCGATGATACGGCGTACCGCGTCCAGAATCTCAGTGCGCGCGCCATAGTTAAAGGCGATGCTGAGTGTCATCCCGGGATTGTTCCTGGTCAGCTCGATGGATTTGTTGATGGACTGTTGCAGGCGTTTGGGAAGTTCCTCAAGGCGGCCGAGGTGGCGGAGTTTGACCCCCTGCTTGTGAATTTCAAGGGTGGTTTTATCCATAAAGTCCGCTACCAACCTGAATAAACCGGTTACTTCAGCTTCAGGGCGGTTCCAGTTTTCTGTGGAGAAACCATAGATGGTGACGTACTTTATTGAGTATTCATTGAGGATTTGAACCAGACGGCGCATATTTTCGACGCCTGCCTGGTGTCCGCTAAGTCTGGGCAAGCCGCGCTGCTCCGCCCACCTACCGTTACCGTCAGGAACAATAGCTATATGGACGGGGAGTTGACTGAATTTCTGAGTCTTTGTTGCGTCAGCCATCATTGTCCCATCAAGCGCTTTAATCCAACCTGTACGAGTACCGCTCGCCCTGAGTGAGCGACCGCGTCGCCATCTCGCATGCAATCGAGACTTGTCGAAGGGCTCTGTTGTGGTTTGACAGGCTCACCACGAGCGGTTAATTGTAACGGTTTCCTGTGAAACCAAGCACTAGACCTGCTTGAGTTCTGCTTCTTTCTCTTGTCCCGCCTGGTCGGTCTCGGCAATGAAAATATCGGTAATCTTTTGCAACTGGCTCAAGGCGCGTTTATGTTCGTCCTGGGTCAGTTCCCTGTTTTTTTCCGATTCTTTTAATTCTTCAGTGACTTCACGTCTTAAACCGCGGACTACTATTTTTCTTTCTTCAACCCTGGTTCGGACCTGTTTTACCAGCTCTTGCCGCCGCTCCTGGGAGAGCGGCGGGAGGGTTATCCTGATTATTTTGCCGTCACTGGATGGATTCAGCCCCAAGTCGGAGGACTGAATAGCCCTCTCGATGCCTTTGATGCTGCCGGGGTCCCAAGGCTGGATGAGGAGGAGTTTTGCCTCGGGGACGGAGATACTGGCTAACTGGTTCAGAGGCAGCACAGCGCCGGAGTACTCTACTTTGAGATGTTCAATCAAGGCCGGACTCGCCCGTCCGGTGCGGATAGTGGACAGGTCTTTTTTCAAACCTTCCACTGTCTTCTTCATCTTGTCTTCGATAATTCTTAATTTATCACTTGACATAAACTGCTCCTTAGGATACCAGAGTGCCGATAGATTCGCCGCAAACTGCTTTTTCGATACTGCCCGGGGTCTGGAAGCCGAAAACGATTATCGGCAGCTTGTTCTCCAGGCAGAGGGAGAGGGCAGTGGCGTCCATCGCCTGCAGGCGCATGTTTAAAGCTTTGAGGTAAGTTAACTTAGCGAATTTCCTGGCGGTGGGGTCTTTCCGGGGGTCGGCGCTGTAAATGCCATCGACATTGTTTATGGCTTTCAGGAGCACTTCGGCTCCCACCTCGATAGCCCGCAGGGCGGCGGCAGTATCGGTGGTCATATAGGGATTGCCGGTGCCGGCTCCGAAGATAACAACTCTACCTTCTTCAAGATGGTGGATAGCCTGGCGTCTGATGTAAGGCTCGGCTATCTGTTTGATTTCGATGGCAGTCTGGGTACGGGTCTCGACGCCCTCTTTTTCCAGCCTGTCCTGGAGGGCGATGGCGTTAATAATAGTAGCCAGCATACCGGCGTAGTCAGCGGTGACCCGGTCCATTCCTTCATGTTCGGCTTGCGCTCCCCGCCAGAAGTTACCCCCGCCGACGACAACGGCAATCTCCACACCCATTTCTCTGACGTGTTTAATCTGTGTGGCGATACCGGTCAGTACGGAGGCATCGATGCCGTGGCCTTCCTCGCCACTAAAAGCTTCCCCGCTCAGTTTGAGGAGGACTCGCTTATATTTAGCCTTAGACATCACCGTTCTCCTGATGAATTACTGACAGGATTTACTGCTCCCCTAATTCGAATCTGGCGAACCGGCTGACCTTGATGTTCTCTCCCACTCTGGCGATAACTTCATTAATAACGTCCTGAACGGTTCTCGTCAGGTCTTTGATGTAAGGCTGCGTCAGGAAGCAGGCATTTTCAGCATTGGTATCGGCTCCCTCGGGGATAGTATCGTTAGAGATAAACTGGGGAGGCATGGCAGCTACCTGCATGGCCAGGTTGTGAGCCAGAGCCTTAAACTCATCGGTGCGGGCGACGAAGTCACTTTCGCAGTTTACCTCAACCATAGCTCCGATGCGTCCTCCGGCATGGACATAGGCTTCCACCAGCCCTTTTGAGGTGGAGCGGTCCTTTTTCTTATCTACTATTATGGCGTTCTGAGCCTTGAGAATCTCCAGAGCTTTTTCTATGTTTTCTTCCGCCTGGATGAGGGCGTTCCGGCAGGCCATGACACTGGCTCCGGATTGTCCTCTGAGTTCCTTTAGTTTATCTGTCGAGATTTTCAAACCTTGCGCTCCTTATATTATTGAATAAGGGCATTCCGGCGGGCGGGCATTGACGCCGGCTGCGGACTGCCCTCTATATTCCTTTAGTAGCTATCGAGAATTTCAAGCTTTGATTTTACTTGACTGCCTGAGGCGCGGCATGGGCAACGGCTGCCGCTGCCGGTTCCGGAGTCTTTGTTTCTGTTTCCGAGGGTATTATCTGACCGCTGCTCACGCCTTCAAGGACTGAATCAGCGATTTTATTGCATATTAACTTGATGGCTCTGATAGCGTCATCATTAGCCGGGATAGGATAGTCAATCTCATCCGGGTTACAGCTGGTATCGGCTATTGCCACAACAGGTATGCCCATCCGCTGGGCTTCTGCCAGGGCGATTTTCTCTTTGGGGGGGTCGACGATAAACAGGCAAGCCGGCAGGCTGGTCATTTCTTTGAAGCCGCCGAGCGATTTATTAAGGCGAATGATTTCCTTCTCAAGTCCCTGGGCTTCCTTCTTGGGCAGACGGGCGAATTCACCCTTGGCTTTCTGGTCTTCCAGGCGGACAAGATAGTCGATGCGCGCCTGGATATTGACGAAATTGGTCAGCACCCCGCCAATCCAGCGTTGAGTGACATAGTACATCCCGCAGCGTTTGGCGGCTTCTTCCACGGATTCCTGGGCCTGTTTCTTGGTGCCTACGAAGAGGATTTTACCGCCATCCGCGGCAACCTGGCGGACATATACGCAAGCCTTATCTAACATGCTGGCGGTCTGCTCCAAGTCAATGATGTGGATGCCTTCACGCTTGGTGAAGATGTATTTTTTCATAGCTGGATGCCAGCGGCTGGTCTGATGACCGAAGTGCGCCCCGGCCTCCAAAAGTTGTTTCACAGATACGGTAACTGGCAAATTCGTACCCCTCCCTACATAATCAATAGTTCTTAATCAATAGAGTATAGCATAACGGGGAACGGCGGGGCAACAAGGAGTCTCTTCCAATACAAGATGAATCTGAAGGAAGCTGGTATATCCAGTGAGGATTGGTTTGATAAAAATAGCGCCTCCATGCCCTGAAGATTCTTCCCTTCGACTTCGCTCAGGGTAAACTTACCTCCAGAATGGCACCACACCTTACACCTCCCAAAAGCTGACCAGTTGCTCAAAATCAACCAGCCCGCTTTCGGCGATGTTGTCAACCTCGATGCCCGCTTCAACAGCAAGAGTCACCGGGTTGAGTCCGCCGAGGAGCACCATACCCACCCTGTTAAGACCGACCGGAATCTGGCAGAGCGGCTCGCTGGTATTGCCCAGGGCATAGACTCCGCCGATGCCGGCGGCTTTAAGCAGGCTAATCTTCTCATCCACGACCGCCCTGGACAGGGCCGGCAGCTCTCTGAAATTAGCCAGTAATCTGCCGCTACCGCTGCCAATAATCTTACTGACGCTGGTCATCCGGGCGCGGATATACTGTTCAGAAGGGTCGAGAGAGGTGCCGGAATAGTTGATAATAGCCACAAAACGGCTTGGCTGGTCCTTCCTGACTTCCAGCACGCCGCCGAATTTGGACTCGACCGGCACCCCCGCCTTCAGCATCACCCCGTTGATGGCCGCGCTGCAAACGGTAGCCAACCCGATTTTTCCCTTGGGAACCACCACCGAGCCAAGCTTCTCCCCTGCCAAGGCTGTAGCCACCAGTTCGCTGACGCAAATGCCGGCCTTAAAGGCAGCCGCCATGACGGAAAGGGCTTTCTTAAACTGGATCTTGTCTATGAGGGAAGTATTGATGGGCAGCCTACCGGTCTTTTTTTCAGGGTCGAATGTAGTCTGAAAGGCGAGCAGTTCCAGCTTCTCAAGAACAAAACCGATTCGCTCCGGAGCCAGCGCCGCCGTCAGTTCCTGGAAGCCCTGCTGGGTAAGCATCCGGCCGTCGCGCCCTAGTGATTGGGTATAACCGCGCCCGTCGGCAATTTTCAGGTTATACCTGACACCCCGCTCACTCAGGGAAATGCCGTAGCGATCAAGCTCCCGGGCAATGGCGGCTGAGCCTAGCGGGTCTGAAGATTCGCTCAGCACCTTCAGAATCGCCAGCAGCTTTCTTTCCCCGTCCGAACTATTGTTTTGAACCATAAGGAATTATGAACCTCAAAAGCACCAAAATATGACCGTAGGGTAGGCCCCCGTGCCTGCCCCAGAGGGCGACCACGGGGGGTCGCCCCTACGAAATGTCATTATCGTAATTTTAGCGCTATCCCTTAAACCGGTTGGTAATCGGCAGTCGTCTATCTCTGCCGAAAGCCCGCGGGGTTATCTTGACGCCGGGGGGCGCCTGTCTCCGCTTATACTCGGAGCCGTCAACCAGCCGGGCCGCCCTCTTGACAATATCTTCTTCATAGCCCATAGCGATAATCTGCTCGACGCTCTTATCTTCTTCGACATAAGCCATTAGAATCGGATCGAGGCGGGGATAAGGCGGCAGGCTATCGGTCGTTTTCTGGTCCGGTTTCAGCTCCGGGGAGGGGGCTTTAGTGATTATTGCTGAGGGTATCAGCTCGAAGCCGGCAACAGAATTGCGATACTTAGCCAACTCGTAGCCCATTGTCTTAGGAACATCTTTTATTACGGCAAAGCCGCCGGCCATATCTCCATACAGGGTGGTAAAGCCGGTTGCCATCTCGCTCTTATTGCCCGTGGCGAGCACCAGCCAGCCGAACTTATTAGAAAGAGCCATCAGGATATTGCCCCGGATACGCGCCTGAATATTTTCCTCGGTGATATCGGATTCCTTGCCTTCAAAATGAGGAGCCAGCGTTTCCAGGTAAGATTCGAAGAGCTTCCATATGGGGATAGTAACCAGCTTTATTCCCAGGTTCTTAGCCAGCATGTCAGCGTCCGTTACGCTACCCTCCGAAGAATATCTGGAAGGCATAGAGATACCGACGACGTTTTCGCTGCCCAGGGCATCGGTGGCGATAGTCGCCACCAGGCTGGAATCGATGCCCCCGGAGAGGCCCATCAGCACCTTCTTAAAGCCGTTTTTGCGGACATAGTCGCGGGTGCCGAGCACCAGAGCGTTATAAACCTCTCCTGGAATGGTATAAGCCTTGACCTGCCTCTGGGGCAGCGGTGGCTTGGGACGGGATGATTGCCCGGCAGATACCATCACTTTGGCGCTGCTTTCTTCCTCCTCCGCCGATAGCTTCACTTTTCTCAAACGTGGGTCATGAAGGCGGGCACGAAAGACGGACTCGATATCAAGGTCGGCTATTATAATGTCCTCTTCAAACTGCTTACCCCTGGCCAGCAGATTTCCTTTTTCATCCAGCGCCATGCTGTTGCCGTCAAATACAAGTTCATCCTGGCCGCCGACCAGATTATTGAAGAGGACGATAGACATATTATCCGAAGCTCGGGCGGCCAGCATCCTTTCCCTGACCTCTCCCTTGCCGTAATAATACGGCGAGGCGCTGATATTAACGATTACCTCAGCCCCGGCATGGGCTTGAGTGGTGGTCGGTCCCGACGCATACCAGATATCTTCACAAATGTTGAAGCCGACGCCGACACCGGCTATGGTATAAACAGGGCACCGGCTGCCGGCCCGGAAGTAACGGTTTTCATCGAAGACGCCGTAATTAGGCAGATAAATCTTGTGATAAATATCTACCAGCTTACCGTCGTGGATGATTGCCGCAGCGTTATAGATGTCTTCTCTGGCATCGACAAAGCCGACAACCAGGGTAATTCCGGCAGAGGCTTCCACCACCTTGTCCAGCCAGCGACGGTTCTCATCAAGAAATTTGCGTTTAAAAAGCAGGTCCTCAGGCGGATAGCCGCAGATAATCAGTTCGGGGAAAGTAAGAAGATCCACTTCGGAAGACCTGGCTTCGTTGATGGCATTCAGAATCTTCTGCGTGTTACCGGCGAAATCGCCCACGGTAGCGTTCAGCTGAGCCATACCAACCCGTAGACGGTGCATATTCACCCCTCCTGCCTATGGCTGATAAATCGTAACGAGTAATCAGCGCATCCAAAACCATTCCGTGCTTGACACGCCCCGATGGAATCGGGGTGGATGCCGACTTTCGCCGGTATGGTTTGGATAAATATTATGACGGTACAATAGAAACACCGTGTTTAGAACAGGTTATGAGCTACAGAATTGGCAAATATCTCTTGATTTCATAGTCTGTTACCTGGGTGCGGTAGTTATCCCACTCGATCTTCTTGTTCTTGATGAAAGCCTCGAAGATGTGGTCGCCCAGGGCTTTTCTCACCAGCTCGCTTTGCTCGGTAAGCTGGATGGCCTCCCAGAGACTGGACGGCAAGGTAGCTATGCCGCGCTCTTTCCTCTCAGCGTCGGTCATTTCATAAACGTTTTCTTCGATGGGTTCAGGGATTTTATAACCCTTTTCAATGCCTTCAAGTCCGGCGGCTAACATGACGCTGAAGGTAAGGTAAGGATTACAGGCTGGGTCAGGGGAGCGCAATTCTATCCGGGTAGAATTTTCTCTGCCCGGTCTGTATTCGGGAACCCGGATGAGGTCGGAGCGGTTGCGCCGGCCCCAGGAGAGATATACCGGCGCCTCGTAGCCAGGCACCAGCCGCTTATAAGAATTCACCCATTGACTGGTGACCGCCGTAATTTCAGGGGCGTGTTTCAAAAGGCCGGCGATATAGCCCTTGGCTATCTTGGAGAGATAGTACTTATCCTTTTTATCAAAAAAAGCGTTCCGGCTGCCTTTAAAGAGCGACTGGTGAACGTGCATGCCGCTGCCGTTGATGCCGAAAACCGGCTTGGGCATAAAGGTGGCATAAACACCGTGCTGGAGAGCAATCTGTTTAACCACCAACCGGTAGGTCATCACGCTATCGGCCATAGTCAGGGCATCCGTGTACCTGACATCTATCTCATGCTGGCTGGGAGCGACTTCGTGATGAGAATATTCTACGGGAATGCCCATTTTTTCCAGGGTAAGCACGGTGTCCCGCCGCAGGTCTGTCGCCATATCCAGGGGGATAAGGTCAAAATAACCGCCGACATCCAGCGGCTCGGTGTCTTTGGCGTCCTTAAAATAGAAGTACTCCAGCTCGGGACCTACATAATAGGTATAGCCCAGGTCGGAGGCACGTTTCAGGTTTTTCTTTAAAGCAAACCTGGGGTCGCCCTCAAAAGGCTCCCCGCCGGGTTTTAAAATATCGCAGAACATTCGGGCGACTGCATTGCTGTCTTGCGGTCTCCATGGCAGCAACTGGAAGGTATCCGGGTCGGGCATCGCCACCATGTCACTTTCGTCAATCCTGGCAAAACCCTCGATAGAAGAACCGTCAAAGCCCATACCCTGTTCCAGGGCTGTTTCCAGTTCCTCCACATTAATGGCAAAGCTCTTCAGCACGCCGAGAATATCGGTGAACCAGAGCCGGATGAACTTGACATCATGCTCTTTGGCTGTCTTTAAAACATAGTCTCGGGAATCGGATTTGTCTTCGGCTGACATCGGCCCTCCTAACCCGTGGGATAATGCAGCGTTATCATACCACAAGTTGGAACCGGTGTCAGCCGATTTTTTAGCTGCCATCTTCTTAAATCTTCTGGGAACCTCTGAACAAGCGTTCTGTAAAATACTCGTAGTGAATTGTGGCTTCAAAACAAACTTACAGAAGACGGTATTATACCTTTACGGACACGATTATTCTCACCTTAACATGGATTCCCTGATTATAGACATACTACGCTCCCTGCATCCGTCCTTCTGCGAAGGATGACACGCCAGGCGTACCAACCACATCAACTTCAAATATTGAACAGCAGTTTTGAGTAAGTCGGCATCGGCCAGTAATCACCGTCAACCATTGTCTCCAGTATGTCTGCGTCCTTACGCAGGTTAGCCATAGCGGCGAACACAAGGTCACGATAGGCAACCGCCTGCGCTTTTGTGTTGCCGTGCATTCCGGCTGCTTTCTCAATGGCTGTCTCGAGTTTCACCAGATTGTTGTTAAACGATGCCAGAGATTTGCTGATACTGGCAAACAGGGCTTTCTCCACATCTGCATTACCATCGGCGCCAAGGATACTGCTGATGGAATCTGCCAAATCTGCCTTATAAGCAATAACAGCCGGCAGTATCTGGCGTTTTGACATCTCGACCATTGTCTGGCCTTCTATGTTGATGGTCTTGATATAGATTTCATACTGGATCTCACTGCGGGATTCCATCTCTACCTTAGAGAGAACACCGTGCTTACTCATTACCGCGATGTTTTTCTTATCGTTGATAACACCGATTGCATCCACTGTATTGCGGATGTTCGGCAAGCCGCGCTTCTCGGCTTCGGTAACCCACTCCTCGGCATAATTGTTACCGTTAAATATGACCCTCTTGTGCTTTTTGATGGTTTCAAGGACGATCAGGCTGATTTCGCTTTGAACGTTGCCGGCTTTTTCAAGCCTGTCTGAAAACTGGCAAAGGCTTTCAGCAACAATAGTATTCAAAACGTAGTTGACCTGTGCGATGGACTGCATCGAACCAACCATACGGAACTCGAACTTGTTACCGGTGAAAGCAAACGGTGAGGTACGATTACGGTCGCTAGCATCCTTGGGAAGTGTGGGCAAGGAACTGGTGCCCAGGTTCACGATACTGCCTGACTTGCTCTTGGATTTACTACCTGCCTCAATCTGGTTTAGAAGCTCTGTCAGTAGCTCCCCCAGGAAGACTGATATAATTGCTGGAGGCGCTTCATTAGCGCCGAGGCGATGGTCATTGCCTGTGCTGGCAGCGGAAACACGCAGCAAGTCAGCATATTCGTCGATGGCCTTGAGAATCGCGCACAGGATGAGCAGGAATTGCACGTTCTCGTGCGGAGTCGAACCGGGCTCTAGCAGATTCTGCCCGTCATTGGTGGACATCGACCAGTTATTGTGTTTACCGGAGCCGTTGATGCCGGCGAACGGTTTTTCATGGAGTAGACAAACAAGCCCGTGCCGCAGGGCAACTTTTTTCATGGTCTCCATTGTAAGCTGATTATGGTCGGTAGCAATGTTGGTAGTGGAGAAAATAGGCGCCAGTTCGTGCTGTGCCGGCGCCACCTCATTATGCTTGGTCTTGGCGGGAATACCCAGTTTCCAGAGTTCAATATCAAGGTCAGCCATATAAGAGACTATGCGGTCTTTAATCGAACCGAAGTAGTGGTCTTCTAGTTCCTGTCCCTTGGGAGGTTTGGCTCCGAAAAGTGTACGGCCGGTAAGGATCAAGTCCTGGCGCTGGTCGAACATCTTCTTATCAATAAGAAAATATTCCTGCTCAGGCCCTACGGTGGTAGTAACCCGCTTGGTCTTCTTATCGCCGATGACGCGTAGAATCCGAAGCGCCTGTTTATTCAAAGCATCCATTGAACGGAGTAATGGTGTCTTCTTGTCGAGCGCTTCACCCGTATAGGAGGCAAATGCAGTCGGGATATACAAGGCTCCATCTTTCACGAAAGCCGGTGAAGTACAATCCCAGGCGGTATAACCACGAGCTTCGAAAGTGGCGCGCAATCCGCCGGAAGGAAATGATGAAGCATCCGGTTCGCCCTTGATGAGTTCCTTGCCGGAAAACTCCATAATCATGCGGCCGTCAGGTGTCGGTGAAATGAATGAATCATGTTTCTCCGCGGTTATCCCGGTCATCGGTTGGAACCAATGTGTAAAATGTGTAGCTCCCTTACTGATCGCCCAGTCTTTCATTACCGAGGCCACTACATCCGCTACTTGTGGATCGAGTGGGACTTGATCCTCTATCGTTTTTCGTAAGGATTTATAAGTATCTCTCGGGAGAGTCTGACGCATGATCGAATCGTTAAAAACGTTGCTGCCGTAAATCTCAATCATACTTTTCATTTCTTCTCCGTTTGTTTGGTTCATTTTAAATTTTCCTTTCATGCCTGATATTTATGCTTTTGCTTCCTGTTTATTATTGATTACTACCTTATTTATTGCAACGTTACCCTGCTCACCGGTACGGACACGAATTGCGTTCTCTACCGGAATGATGAATATCTTCCCGTCGCCAATCTCACCGGTCCGGGCATTGTCACAAATAGCTTTGACTATAGCATCGACCTCTTTATCCTGTACGACAATCTCAAGCTTGAGTTTCGGCAGTAAATCAACCCGGTACTCACCCACCCGCCAGGGTAAGGTAAGCCCCTTTTGCTCTCCACGCCCGCTCACCCCGGTGACCGTCATGGCAAAGTACCCGCCCTCCTCAAGCGCCTTTTTGACATTTTCCAGTCTTTCTTCACGGATAATAGCCTCTACTTTTTTCATCTTCCTAACCCTCCATAAGATGGCTCGTTACTTTTATACGTCTCTAGCCTATACCACTAACGTTACGAACATATTACAAACAGGTTAACAATATCAGAATTAGTGCCAGTAATCCATTCGTACCCCCCTTATTAAGGGGGGCTGGGGGAATTATTCTTTCTTATCGGCCCAGACCGCCATAAGCTCTTTCGCCGTGCTGGGAGATATCCAGACCCAGGTTTTCCTCGGTAGGCGTGACCCTGAGGCCGATTGTGACATCAACTATTTTGCCTAAAATCCAGGTGCCAGCGAAAGCAAAGGCAGCGACAGCCGCGATAGCGACAAGTTGTTTGACGACAAGCATTGCGTTACCGAAAATCAGACCGTCGGCTCCAACCGAGTTAACGGCGGCACTGGCGAAAATACCTGTCGCCAAGGCTCCCCAGATACCCCCCATACCGTGACAGGCCAGAACATCCAGAGAATCATCCAGACGCGTCTTCGCTCGGACCAGCATTGCGTAATAGCCGACCAAAGCTGCCCCGATGCCGATGGGTATGCCCATTATGGGAGAGACAAAGCCCGCGGCCGGTGTAATTGCCACCAGACCGATGACGGCGCCGGTTACTGTCCCCAGGGCAGTCGGCCGGCGGTAAATCCAGCTCAGCAGCATCCATGTGAAAGCAGCAGCGGCGGCGGCGGTATTGGTAGCTACAAAGGCGCTGGAGGCCAGCCCCCCGGCAGTCAGAGCGCTCCCGGCATTAAAGCCGAACCAACCGAACCAGAGCAGCCCGGCGCCCAGCATTACCCAGGGAATGTTGTGCGCTTCCATAGCTTCTTTTTCCTTAAAACCCTTGCGCGGGCCTAAGAGCATAACCAGAGCCAGAGCCGAAACACCGGCATTGATGTGAACCACGGTGCCGCCGGCAAAATCGAGCGCCCCCAGTTTAGCCAACCAGCCACCGCCCCACACCCAGTGCGCCACCGGAGTATAGATAAAGGTCAGCCAGAGAGCGGAAAAAACAAGCAGCGCGCTGAACTTTATTCTGTCGACGACAGCCCCTGTAAACAAGGCTACGGTGATTATAGCGAACATCGCCTGATATATCATAAACGCCAGGTGAGGAACAGTATTGGCATAAACCGGGGACGGGTCCTGTCCCACATTGTTAAGTCCAAAGAAATTAAAGCCGCCAATGATGCCCGCTATGTCATTGCCAAAGCTCAGGCTGTAGCCGTACAGCACCCAGAGGATGCCAACCAGACCGAGCATGGCGAAGCTCATCATCATGGTGGAAAGAACGTTCTTCCGCCTCACCATTCCCCCATAGAAAAGGGCCAGCCCCGGCGTCATCAGCATCACCAGGGCTGCCGAGACCAGAATCCAGGCAGTGTCACCGGAATTAATAGGCATAAGCTTTTCCCCCTTTTTTGGTAATAATACATTCAGCTTAGCCGACTAATGTTTCGATTGTGTTACAAACAGGTTACGAACATGTTACAAACATTCGGACGCACTGCTTAGTTTGAGACAGTCACCGAATCTGCCGGATAGGCTTCTATGCCGTGCTCGGGTACATCCAGACCCTTCAACTCTTCTTCCCGGCTGGCACGGAGTCCGATGCTCCTCTTAATCATCCAGAAAGTTACTGTCATCGTAAGTCCGACCCAGACTATCAGCGCCCCGATATCAACAAGCTGGAGTAGCAACTGTCCGATTTCACCGGTAATAAGCCCTTTTACACCCTGATATGTACCATCAGAAAAAATACCTACTGTAAGCAGTCCCCACAGCCCTCCACCCAAGTGGACAGGAACTGCGCCAACCGCATCGTCTACTCTCAGTACCTTCTCAACAAAGTAACTGACAAACATCATTACAGGCACTGCCGTAGCGCCAATGACCACCGCCGCCCAGGGAGCGATGTAGGCACAGGGGGCCGTCACAGCGACCAGCCCGACCAGACAACCGTTACAGCCCATGATGATATCCATCTTTCCGGTGCGAGCAAAGGTCCAGTAGAGAGCTACCACGGCGCCTGTAACGCCAGCCAGGAAGGTATTAACAGCAATGACCGAGATGCGCAAATCGGTAGCAGCCAGGGTGCTGCCCGGATTGAAGCCGAACCAGCCGAAAAAGAGGATAAAGGTACCTATAACCACGAAAGGCAAGTTATGTCCCCTAATGGCATTAGGAGTACCGTCTTTGTTGAACTTGCCAATTCTGGGACCTACCATAGCGGCACCGATAAGAGCCGCCAGCCCGCCTACCATGTGAACCACACCCGACCCCGCGAAATCCCGAGCGCCGGTTGCGCCGAGGATATTCAAAGTGCTTAACCATCCCCCACCCCATATCCACTTACCGTAAATAGGATAAATAATGGCGCCGATGATAAAGGCATAAGCCAGGTAGGCGGTTATCTTCATTCTCTCAGCTACCGCCCCAGCTACTATGGTACAGGCAGTGGCAGCAAAGACCATCTGGAAAAACCACATCATTATTGTCGAAACATCATAGCTGGCGCCGCTCAGGAAGAAACCGGAATAACCTATGTAAGGATTGCCCGCATCCAGTCCCGGAAAGAGCTTGGAGCCGCCGTACATCAGCGCAAAACCAAAGGCCCAGAAACCGAGCGAAGAGATACAGAAGTCCATAAAACTCTTCGTCCAATAGTTAGTCTGGTTCTTGGAGCGAATCAAGCCACCACCCAGAAAGGCAAAGCCCAATTGCATAAACCAGACCAGAAAACCGGTTATCAGAGTCCAGGCCATATTGACCGCCGCATTAGGATTTGCTTTTAGCGTTTCCCCACCGGTCGGGTCGGCGGCGCGGGCCACTAGCGGCACAGCCACGAATGCTGTTATCAGTAGAGCCACCATCGCCAGGATAGTAAAAGCGCGTTGTTTCCGGCTCGCACGGTTATGAAAATCCAGCGACCTTATCTTCTCTGACAATAAACTTAGATACTTCATTATCAAAACCTCCTTTTAAAAATAAAAGAAACTGAACATCGACAGCCAGGTACAGTTAGCCGGCCCCATTTTCTGTCTTGTCAGAATGCCGCTTCTGTAAACGGTTGGGCAAAACTACCCAGACGGTGAAAAGCCCGACAAATGACGCCGCAGCCAGGATTGCTTCTACTGACATTACTCTACCTCCTGATACTTTTTATATCTATCCTAATGGACTATTGTTTCCGTCATATTACGAACGGGTTAAATATAGGTTACAAAAAATATGATGCGTCCTTTAACTCTATAACCGTTATTTATGGACGTAAAAAAATGGCGCCGCTACTTCAGCGGCGCCATTAATGACCGGTATTTTAAGCCTGCTAATCAAACTATTCGAGAGTATTTTCTTGTTCTCTGGCAGCATTACGCTTCTGTAGGCGGCTGGGCAGAATTACCCAGGCGGTGAAAAGCCCGACAAAGGATACTGCTGCTAGGATTGCTTCTACTGGCATTGGTCTACCTCCAAATCAAGTATTATGATTTAATCATAACCGCTTGTTGTTTCCATCATATTACGGATATGTTAAATCTATGTTACAAAACTGACAGGGAGTAAAACCTAAAAGAGGGGCTTTGCCCCTCTTTTCAAACTCCGGCTGGGAAATAAACTATCTATGTACCCTTCTTAAACCTGTAACCTATGTTTCTTACTGTTTCGATAAAGGTATCCGTCGGGCCTTCGATTTTGCTCCTGAGCCGCCGGACGTGGACGTCTACGGTTCTGTCACCGCCGAAATACTCGTAGCCCCATATCTTATTCAGCAGGTCCTCTCGCGTGTAGACCCGGCCCTTGTTCGCCGCCAGCAGCTTGAGCAGCTCATACTCTTTGAAGGTCAGCTCGACTGCCTTGCCGCCGACAGTCACTTCACAGTTCGTCAGGTCAATTACCATGTTCTCAGACTTAATCAGCTCACCGCCGGCTCTCTGACTCTTTTTGACAAGCCTCTGTATCCTGGCCGACAGTTCTCCGGCATTATATGGGCTGGTGACAAAATCATCTACCTCGACGCAGCTTGTTACGTTTTCAGGTATTTCTCCGGCAACCAGAACGATGAGCGGCAAAGAACTCTCCCGCTTAAGACCGGGAATCAATGTCCAGGCACCGGAATCAGGAGCGCCTGCTTCAACCAGGAGAATATCAGGGGAGTGACGGGAGAGCAATCCCGCTAATTTTTCATCAAAAGAAGCCACCGCACAATCAAACCCGTTCTTGACAAGGTTGCTGCGAAGCCCTGCTAAAGGCTTACCTTCCTGAGATAGAATTAACGTACGCATAGCCTAGCCTCACAAACGATGGCCGTCATCAGGTCAATAAGCGTAAAGTCTTCCATAAGGCCGGAGAAATCGGGGGTAGAGTTTAATAAACTTGCCGTTCAGTATCTTGTCAGCCGGGTAATCGAAGTAGGCGGCATAATCATTAACCAGCGCCTGAAGCGCCTGATTATCCTTCTCGTCCAGTTCAGCCGTACCCACTTCCGGGCCTAGCTGATAAGGCTCGACACTGCCTCTGAGATATATGACTCCGCCGTGCATACCCACAGCGATATATTTAGCTTTATGATTCTCCCCTTCAGCCAGGTTAAGTCCAAGCAGAACCAGGATACCCCCGGCCATATACTCGCCGACGAAGTCCTGAGCCGTGCCGCCGATAACCAGAGACGGTTTCTTCTCCCCGTATTCTTTCATGTGAATGCCGGCGCGGTAGCCGATGCTGTCCCGGACAAAAATTTTGCCGCCCCGGGCAGACATGCCCAGCACATCACCGGCGTGCCCGTGGACGATTATCTCACCCTCATTCATGGTATTGCCGCAGCCGTCCTGGGCATTGCCGTGGACGATAATCCTCGGCCCGTTCATGAAAGCGCCGAGGTCATTGCCGGGAGTGCCGTAGAGGTCAATCTCTACCGCAGCGTTCAGGTTAGTGCCGATGTACCTCTGACCGCAGACATTGGTAATCTCAATCTTCCGGGCATTATTCGCCACCAAATCTCTCAGTTGAGCGTTAAGCTCTTTATAGAAAATGCCGTTAGCGTCTATCTTAACCGTAGAATTACTGGATGTTTTCGTCATCTTAGTTTCCCACCATCTCGACCCCCAGTATTTTAAGTTCTGTTTCGTTGAGGCCGACACCCCTTAAGTGTAAGCGGTTACCCCGCAGGCTTTCAAGGGCATTGACGCCCAGACCGCCCAGAATATCTTTAATCTCCAGGCTCCATGCCCTCAGCAGGTTAACCAGCCGCTGAGCGCCGATGTCAGGATTAATCCGCTTGGTCAGACTCAGGTCGGAAGTGCAGATGCCCCAGGCACACTTGCCTGTGTGGCACTGCTGGCAAACATGGCAGCCCAGGGCAATCAGAGATGACGTGCCGATGTAAACGGCGTCAGCCCCCAGGGCGATTGCCTTAGCCACATCGCCGCTGCTTCTGATGCCTCCGGCAATGACGACGGAAGCCTGGTTACGTATGCCTTCCTGCCTCAACCGGGTATCCACTGACGCCAGCGCCATCTCGATAGGAATGCCGACATTATCCCGGATAACCTTTGGAGCGGCTCCGGTAGCCCCCCTCAGACCATCCAGCACAATAATATCGGCGCCGGCCCTGACCATGCCGCTGGCAATGGCCGCCGCATTGTGGACGGCGGCGATTTTCACGGATATCGGCTTGGTGTAATTAGTGGCTTCCTTGAGAGCGTAGACCAGTTGCACCAGGTCCTCGATTGAGTAAATATCGTGCTGAGGAGCCGGTGAAAGAGCATCGGTGCCCTGGGGAATCATCCGGGTCAATGCCACATCCAGGCTGACCTTTTCCGCTGTGAGGTGGCCGCCGATGCCGGGCTTGGCCCCCTGGCCGATTTTAATCTCAACTATCCGCCCGGCATTCAGGTACTCCGAGTGCACCCCGAAACGTCCCGATGCCACCTGTACGATGGTATTCTTACCATACTTATATAAGCTCTTGTGAAGACCGCCCTCGCCGGTATTCCACATCGTGCCGAACTCGGTTGCCGCCCTGGCCAGAGATTCCTGTACGTTCAGACTGACCGCGCCGTAAGACATGGCGGAAAACATGACCGGTATCTCCAGCCTGACCTGGGGACCTAATTCCGTTTTCAGTTGGTGGGTCACCGGGTCGATTTCCACCCGGTCTGGTTTTCGTCCGAGATAAGTAACCAGTTCCATCGGTTCACGGAGGGGGTCGATGGAAGGATTTGTGACCTGCGAGGCATTAAGCAGCAAATGATCCCAGTAGATGCGCTGCCCCTTGTCATTGCCCATCCCGGTGAGAAGCATGCCGCCGGTCTCCGCCTGCTTGAAGATGTCCTCGATTGTCTCAGCCTTCCAATTCTGATTATCCCTGTAGTCCATAGGGTTCTTGCTGATAGTCAGTGCTCGGGCGGGACAGAAGATGGCGCAGCGGTGGCAACCGACGCAGTTCTCTTCTCGCGAGCGCACCATGCCGTCCTCAGCATCAAAATACTGGGCGCCGAAGCTGCACTGATTAACACAGACCTTACAATTAATACACCTCTCCAGGTCTCTTTCTACTTTAAATTTCGATGGCAAGAACGTTTTCATCACTTCTACCCCACTATATTCTTATCGGTATTCCCTGTTTTGCCAGGTAATCCTTAGTTTCACCTATGGAATAAGTGCCATAATGGAAAATGCTGGCCGCCAGAACGGCATCGGCTTTACCGGCCACTAACGCCTTGTACATATCTTCCGGGTTGCCCGCTCCGCCGCTAGCCACCACAGGCACGCTAACTGCTTCGGAAATCGCTCTAAGCAACTCAAGGTCATAACCGGCCTTGGTGCCATCGGCATCGATGCTATTCACCACAATCTCGCCGGCCCCCTTTTCAACAGCCTCAACCGCCCACTCCACGGCATCCCGCCCCGATGTCCGGCCGCCGTCCGCGCCGGTATGGGTATACACTTCCCAGCGTGTGGGCTTAGCGCTTGGAACACGCCTGGCATCCATACCCAGAACGATGCACTGCGAGCCGAAACGCTCGGCGGCCCGGGTAATAAAATCAGGGTCCAGGACGGCCGCGGTGTTAATAGACACTTTATCGGCTCCCGCTTCCAGCATCTTATGAATATCATCCACATTGCGCAGCCCGCCGCCAACTGTCAAGGGGATAAAGACACGGTCTGCCGTGCGTTCCACCACATCCCGCATAATGCCCCGCTCATCGCTGGAGGCGGTAATATCATAGAAGACAAGCTCATCAGCACCCTGCTCATTATAAAAAGAGGCCAGCTCGACAGGATCGCCTGCGTCCCTGTGGTCGCGGAACTTGATTCCCTTGACCACCCGTCCCCTTTTCACATCGAGACAGGGAATGATGCGCTTGGTCAGCATGTTATCTATTAACTCCGCTAAAAATCGACCTCTCCGGCTCTGATTTAAGGGGCGTCCCCAGCCGGCCGATAATCGGCTCACCGCCCATGGGAATGTATGCCCGGTCAAGGTCGGGACTGATGAGGCGGATAGCCGACTCCTCTGATGAGAGATACAGCATGCTACCCTTGGTGCCAACGGTAAGTGGTCTCAGCCTGATACGGTCGGTCAGCCCAATCATTTCGCCAGTGTGGGCAATAATTATTGTAAAAGGCCCGTTTAAGAGCAGACTGGAATACACCTGCCGCAGAGTACGGGCAAGCTTCTGCTCCTCCGGGGGCATCCGCTCGATGTCGCTCCAGAAAGGCGCCGCAAAAACCTGGGCGGCTATCTCGATTGGCAGATTATGCTTGCGTATCAGCAGGTCGATGGCATAGGCCACCACCTCGGTATCGGTTAGCATCGTGCAAACATAGCCGAACTGCTCCAGATAACGCTTGTTTATGCCGTAGGAAGAAATCTCTCCGTTGTGAACCACCGTCCAATCCAGAATACTGAAAGGGTGGGCGCCGCCCCACCAGCCGCGGCTGTTAGTCGGGAAACGGCCATGGGCAGTCCAGAGATAACCCTCATATTCCTCAAGACGGAAATAATCAGCTATTTCCTCGGGGTAACCAACCCCCTTGAAAACCCCCATATTCTTGCCGCTGGAAAAGACAAAAGCATCATCTATCTTGGTGTTTATTTCCATCACCCGGTCAACCACATAATCATCCGGTGATTTATCCCCGCTCTTGTCTGGAGTTACGTTAAGAAAATAACGCCAGACAGCCGGCGGATTGACAATGCCGTGTGCCGGCCTGGTCGGCACCTCTTCCGCCTGGACGACGTGAAACTTTAGCCTGAGGAAGTCCTCGGTTACCTGCTGCGACCTCTGGCTCAGGTACATGATATGAAAAGCGTAAAAGTCTGCATACTGGGGATATATTCCGTAGGCAGCCAGTCCCCCACCCAAGCCGTTCCCCCGGACATGCATGTTGGCAATCGCCGTTGTGATGTCCCTGCCGGAGAATCTCCGCCCAGAGGTATCCATCATCCCGAATATGGAACAGGCGTCGATTACCTTGTCATCCTGAAACGGATTATTGATGTTTTGAATATCTTTCATATTTGGTCCTGAAATTTTTTATTTTTTATCTTGGGATTTTTATTTTTCTAGTGCCCCCCGCTCATCTGAACTACCATTTTCTCCGGCTGGGGCGGCAGCTCCAAATGAGACCGCCACATTTCTTCTGGTAAAGAGAGCAGGCCGAAATCGTCAGCCACCAGGGCTTTCTTAAAAGCCTCCACATTCACTTTATCTTTCATTAAATTGTAAACGATTCCTGATTTCTCAATATCGCCGCTGAAGACCATACCCACCACCATCCCATCTTTCAGAATCACCTTCTTATAGGAATGGTCGCTCTTGTTGCTGAGTTGCTCATAGGTGGCGTCAGGCGGATTCACGATGCCGGCAGAGACAACGCTGACTCCGAAATAGTGGGAAGAGTTCATTGCAGTGCCGCCGGTATACTGAGTGGGGACGCCCGCCATATTCAAGCCGGCCACCCTGCCCCCGACATAAGCATTAGGCCAGACCGGGGTGAGCCGGTTTGAGCCAAGAACAAAGTCATAAGCCTCAGCCACATCGCCGCAAGCATAAACATCCGGGTTGGAAGTAGCCATGCGGCGGTCGACTACAATGCCGCGGTTAATCTTTATGGCGGTATCTTTAACCAGTTCGGTACGGGGCTGCACACCGATAGCCACGATAACCATATCACAGGGCAATTCCTTGCCGTCATCCAGAACAGCGCCGGCAACGTTGCCTTCAGAATCGCCGTTAATCCTGGTCACGGTATGGCCTGTGACTACTTTCACGCCGGCCTTCTTCAGAGCCTCGGCAGCCAGGGCGGAGGCAGTCTCGTCAAGGATAACATTCAATACCCTGTCCCGCATCTCGACGACTGTAACCTCGACCTTCCGTTTCACCAGGGCTTCAGTGACGCTGACACCGATAAGCCCCCCGCCGATGACGACGGCTTTGACTTTCTTTTTCGAGGCCTTGCCCAAGAATTTATCGATTGACTTGGCGTCATCCAGGGTGGTAAAAGTGAAGACGCCCTTCAGGTCGCTCCCTTCGGTGCGGGGGAAAATAGGTATGCCCCCGGTAGCCAGTAAAAGCTTCTGAAACTCGACCCGCTGATTATCTGCCAGTTGGACGGCGTGGTTATCCAGGTCGAGTTTCTCCACCTTAACACCGAGCATCGCCTGGACATCGTTCTTCTCATAGAAATCAGTATGCCGGTAGAGGATATTATCCATCGGGCGTTCCTTGGTCAGGAACGGCGAAATAAGAGGCCGTGAGTAAACATGGTAAGGCTCGTCCGAAATGATAACAATCGAACCCGTCTTATCCACTCCCCGGATAGCCTCGACCGCTCCAATGCCTCCCGCCGAGTTCCCGATAATGAGATATTTTACCTTTTCTATCTTCTTGTTTGGCATATTCCCCTACTGTTTATCTTAATTACGGCTTGCCCCAACACGAATGGCAAGCTTGATGAAATTATCATAAATCCTGAGACCGATATCACCGCTCTTCTCCGGGTGAAACTGGGTCGCTACCAAATTCCCCCGCACCAGAACGCTGCAAAACGGGATACCATACTCGGTCTCACCTGCTACGAAGGATTTATCCTCCGGGTCAGCATGATAGCTGTGCACGAAGTAAAAATTCGCCTCATCCGGCACACCCTCAAAAATGGGATGTGATTTCTTCTGTTTCACCTGGTTCCAGCCCATGTGGGGTATCTTCAAGCCCTTCCCTTGAAGGGGCAGCTTACGCACCCGCCCTGGGATAATGCCCAGACACTCGTGCCAGCCGCCTTCTTCGGTGCCTGTCAGCAATAACTGTAAGCCGAGGCAGACCCCCAAAAGAGGCCTATCTTCCTTTATTAGGCGACGAATCGTCGCGTCCAGCCGGCTCTTCGTCAGCATAGACATGGCGTCAGGCGCCGCCCCGACCCCCGGCAGAATGACCGCCTGGGCGCTCAGTACCTCATCCGGGTCGCTGGTTATCTTCGGCTCGTAGCCTAATCTGGTAATAGCGTTAACCACGCTGCGCAGATTACCGGCTCCATAATCTATTACCGCAATCACTTCAGTCTGCCCTTCCATTACAAAATCGTCTTTCCAAACAGTCTCCTCTCCCTTGAGGGGAGAGGAGACGGGTGAGGGTGACACCTCATTCTCATTACCGTCTGGGGTCCTCGGCGTATATCAGCGCCTCGTTAGGGCAATTTTCCACGCATGCCGGTGTATCTCTGCCCTTGCACAGGTCGCACTTGACCATTTTCCCCCGCTCCTCATCCTGCCGGATAGCTCCGAATGGACAGACCAGGATGCATGTCCAGCAGCCGATGCACTTCTCCGTATCCACGGTAACCACCCCGGTCACAGGGTCCTGAGTCAGGGCGCCGGTGAGACACGCCTGGGCGCAAGGAGCATCGGCGCAGTGCTGACAGCGAACCGAGAAGGAGACCGCCCCCTTCTCCTCCATCCTCACTCTGGGCATAGGACGGGGCGATTCAGTCTTGAATGCCTTGATTACGTCTTTCGACTTTGAATGCTGCGCCTGACAATATACCTCACAGAGGTGGCAGCCCATACAAGCCTTTTCTTTAACAAATACTCTCTTCATCTTGGATAATCCTTCTTTTGCCCGGTGGTTGAGCGGCAGCTCACTTCCGTAATTTATATTACCTCGTTGTAGCTAAAATGTCAATCCAATGACTGTCTCAAAAGTACGTTAGCGGACATATCAGACCTGAATTTGCCGCTTGTCTCACCTGAGACACCCTCTTTTTACAATACTTGCCCCGGGAAAAGGCAAGAGGAGATTACATTAGTGAATGGTTGGGGCAATAATCTCACACATTCCTATACAGGTTCTTGCCCCGGCTTGACCTCATAAGAACCGAGCATGAAATCAAGGTCGTCCTGCAGAGCGGCGACCTTCTGTTGCGGAAAGAGCTTCTCATCGATATCGAGCAGCAGTTTGGTCTCGCCTTTGGCCGAACCGATGATGTGGGCGCTGAGGCATTCTTTTTCGGTGGTGCCCAGAGCATCGGGCATCTTGAAAGTCATTATGCCTCTTGAGATAAATGATGATGAATCGCTGGGCATGGAGTATGTTTCTATTCTGGCATTACTGACAACCGCTCCCTGCTTGAGAGTGAAGTCCTTAATCTCATTATAGAGCAACTCGGGATTCACCTCTTGATACGTCTTCCTGATTTGCATACTTTTATGCCTCGTCCCCCCGTATTTTCAATGATAGTATTTTAGGGTAAGGTTGTCAATTGGAATACATGCTTAAGCGTTCCTTAATAATGCAACGTCCCATTCCGTGCTCGACACGGAATCCAGAAAATCCATCATTTGTACCTGGTCCAGTTGTTCTGGATACCGACTTTCGTCGGTATGGAGTCTCATTGTAACCGTCCGTAATCATCAGTCTAGTCGGGAGAACACGTGTTGGGGGAATTGGCTATGCCCAGTAAATATGCTATTTTCATATTTTATAGCGCGGAAGACAAAGGCTATATCGCTGTAGTTCCTGAGTTACCTGGATGTTCGGTATTTGGAAAGACGGAAGAAGAAGCTCTAAGGCAAGCTAAACTCGTTACCGAAATATGGTTGGAAACAGCTAAAAAAGAGGGCCATCCGATTCCGAAACCGGGCGGTAAAGAGATATTGCAGGTGTTTATCGATAAAGGAATCGTCGAAACTGACGAATGGCCTGATAGATAGAGAATATTAGCCTTTGGAGCTTTGAGAAGGACTACTCGCCGACTTTTACGGCGTCAATTTATTCCCTGTATTCTAGACTGCCGTTTTTATACAGGTTTGCCTCTCATGGTATTTAAGCACCCTGTGGTGAACTCCACTCGCTGGCAATCGTCCCGATGGAATCGGGACTCCATTCTCAACCAATTTGCTAGGCTAAATAAATATATCACATTAATCGGTGGGTTTCACCCAACCTACAAGGCCAATGGGAAGCCTCGTCTGGCAAAGCATCACCTTGCAAAGTCATTACGTAAATTGGACGTAAATAATTAAGAAGGCAGGTTCAAGACACTCTTATTATCATTTAACAGACCATCAAGCTGTGTTTTAAGTTGTTTCCACTGGCCCAAGGCTTTGGTATGCTTCTTACCAACATATATCCAATACAATATTGCGGGTACTATCCAAAGGCCGAAGAAGATAAACAGCAATATCCAGTTCATTTGTTTTTTAGGTTCACTGGAATAGTTGTCTAACGGCGAACATCCCAGATTAGAAAGAGACGCACAAATGTCGAAGTACTGTTTTTCAATCTGTTTTATTTTGGAGAGGTTTGCTATGTTGGTAGGCCTTTTTAGGTCTATCGCGACAAATCGTTCGGTTGTTGTTACAGAATACAAGTTATCAGGATTGAAATCACCCGATTTCAAGTGGCTCTCCTTTGATACAATTGTCTGAGTAGATTGGACTTGCCAGAAGAATATCCCATAGGTATTTGTGACGTTGTCAACTACTGCGGAATTTTGCGGGACTTCCAAATGTTTATTTTCGTAACCGACAGGTCGCTCTGCAGCCATTTTCACTCTCCTTGCGTCATAGTGGCTTGATATTACCCCCCCCCCCAACATTTTGTCAAGTTACTCATACATCTTTTGTAAGCTTACCAATCGGCGGTGAGAATTGTCTTTCGCCCCCCTTGACAACCCCCGACCGCTATTGTATAGTAAAGTTACTAATTTAGTCATCTATGGTATTAAGAGATGAAACTTTCGACTCGAGGACAATACGGAACGAGGCTGCTGCTGGACCTGGCTCTGCACCAGGAGCGGGGGCCGGTTTTGTTAAGGGATATTGCGGGCAGGCAGCAGATTCCACTACCATATCTGAAGCAGTTGGTGGCTCCGCTGGTGAGCGGTGGCTTACTAAGAAGTACCCGGGGCGCGAAGGGCGGTCTTTTGCTGGCTAAATCCCCGGAGCAGATAAGGTTACGAGAGGTGGTTCAGCTTCTCGAAGGGCCTATCGCCCCCGTGGAATGCGTCAACGACCCGGCCGTGTGCGAACGCGCCAGAACCTGCGCTCCCCGTGATATCTGGATTGAACTGCAAAAGGCAATCGAGGGTGTGTTAGAGGCTAACACACTGAGGGACTTGATGGAGAGACAGAGGGAGAAGGAAGAGCCGGTGGGGGCGATGTATAATATATAGGATTCAAAGTGTCATTCTGAGGAAGTCCTTCGGCTGAAGGACGACCGAAGAATCTCACGTGAGACCCTTCGTACTTCTGCGGAAGGACTCAGGGTGACAGGAACGTAATACTTTCAAGATAGGTGAAGGAGAGAAAATGCAACAGAATCTGAAACGGGAAGCCCGGCGTTTGAAAATGGATTTCGATGTGTTGAAGAGCGGGGGGTTTATCAAGCAGACCCAGGAAGACCTGTTTACGGTCAGGCTGCGCTGCCCGGGGGGCAGGGTAACCTCGCAGCAATTGCACCTGGCAGCCGACATGGCTCAGAAGTACGGCCGGGGAGAGATTCATAACTCGTTCCGTCAGTCGATAGAGATTCCCTACGTCCACCACAAGTATTTCGACGCTATCGACGCCGAGCTGAAATCCATCGGCTGGACGGTGGCTTCCTGCGGACCGCGCGTCCGGGTGCCGACCGCCTGTGCTGGCTGCACCTATAATCCCAACGGCCTGATGAACACTCAGGAGATGTGTTTTGAGGTTGACAGGCGCTATTTCGGCACGGAAACCTCTCATCATAAGTTCAAGATGTCTTTTTCCGGCTGCCCTATTGACTGCGCCCGCACCAGGGAAGCGGATATAGGGTTTCAGGGGATAGTCGAGCCGGAACTGAATGAAAAATGCAACGCCTGCGGGCTGTGCATCGCCGCCTGCGAGGAAAAAGCCCTTGTTATGGTGGATAACAAGCCGGTGCGGGACCTCAGCAAGTGCAACTACTGCGGCGACTGCATCAAGGTCTGCCCGGTGGACGCTATGGTGGCCAAACGGAAGGGGTGGCTTGTCAGGGTGGGGGGCAAGCACGGCAAGCACCCCATCTTCGCTTATGAAATCGCCCAGTTCGCCACCGACGAGCAATGCTATCCGCTGATTGAGAAAACAATCGCCTGGTATCATGACAACAGCAAAGGGAGGGAGAGAATCGGCTCCGCTATCGGCAGGCTCAACCTGGCTAAATACCTGGATGAGGTGGTTAAACCGCTGGGTTTAGAGGTCGTCGAGACACCGGAGCAGAGACATAAGTTCTGGGCCTCGGGAAACATGTATAACGAAGGTTAATCCTGAATCTGAAGTTTCACCCTCATCCCATCCAACTAAGTACCAGGCTACCCAGGGATAATAGGTAAAAGCAGTATATAAAATGCCGAAAACAGGGGGGACAGATGGCCGGAAAAAATAACGGTTATGCCGCCAGAGTTAAAAAAGCTGAACAAGTATTGCGTTCAGCAATAGAAGAGTTTCATCCGGCTATTACGCTTGCCAGCAGTTTCAGTCTTGAGGATGTCGTCCTGATGCATATGATAAGTAAAATCAGACCTGATGCGCGTGTCTTCGCTATCGATACGGGACGGCTTAACGAAGAAACGTATCAATGTGCCGATTTGGTGAAGTTCATCACTGGACTGAAGATTGAGTGGGTTTTCCCCCGGTTCGAAGATGTGCAGAAGCTTGAGCAAGAGAAGGGACTGTTCTCCTTCCGGAGTAGCCTGGACGCAAGGCACGAGTGCTGCAACATCCGGAAAGTCGAGCCTCTGTCGAGAGCTTTGAAAGGACAAAAGGCATGGATAACCGGACTGAGAAAAGAACAGAATGTGACGCGTGAGGAACTCAAGTATGTTGAGATTGATGAAGCTCACGGGGGCATTACCAAGATAAACCCTTTACTGGAGTGGGAAGACAAGGATTTGAAACGTTATATAGACGAGAATAAGCTTCCCTACAGCGCTCTTTATGACAGGGGATATACATCCATCGGCTGCGCGCCGTGCACCAGAGCAACCGAACCGGGTGAACACCCCCGGGCCGGGCGGTGGTGGTGGGAAAGCGCGGAGCAGAAAGAGTGCGGGCTGCACGTGGATTATTCTAAACAGAAAGACGTTTCCGCGGGTGCACAAGCGAGTGGCAAATAACCTGGTGCTTTTAATAAAGAAGGATGAACAGGTAAATGGAGACATTAGAATTAAATAGAACTCACCTTGACCACTTGGAAGCCCAGAGTGTGCACATATTGCGTGAGGCCTACAGGGAATTTAAGAGTCTGGTCATGTTATGGTCAATCGGTAAAGACAGCACTGTTTTATTATGGCTGGCGCGTAAAGCTTTTTTCGGTCATGTGCCTCTGCCGCTTCTGCACATCGATACGGGGTTCAAAGTGCCTGAGATGATTACATACCGGGACAGGCTTACCAGGGAATTCCATCTTAATATGGTTGTCGGGCAAAATAAGTCAGCTCTTCTGGCAAAAGAAACGTTCCCCGACGGGAAATTGAACAGAATCCAGTGCTGTAAATCACTGAAAAGCGAAGCTCTAAAACATACGCTTTCCGGCGAGTGGCCGAGGCTCAGATTCGACCACGCTCTGGGGCGCTATGTTGAAGATAAAAATGCGGAAGCTTATACGGGAGTGATTGTCGGGGTAAGGGCGGATGAGGAAGGCAGCAGGTCTAAAGAACGCTATTTTTCACCAAGAGATGTTGAAAGCGAGTGGGATGTCAGCGACCAGCCTCCCGAGTTGTGGAATCAGTATAAAACTGATTTCGCCCCCGGAACGCATGTCAGAATACATCCATTGCTGGATTGGACGGAAGTGGATATCTGGGAATACATCGAACGTGAGTCCATACCGATGATATCGCTCTATTTTGACCAGGGGACCGGCAAAAGATACAGGTCTCTCGGCTGCTTTCCTTGTACCAAGCCCGTAGATTCAACATCAAAAAATGTTCATGAGATAATAGAGGAGCTTAAATCAGGTAAATTTTCCAGTATTGCCGAGCGTTCGGGACGGGACCAGGATAAGGAAGATGGAGGGGGATTGGAAACTCTCCGACGCACCGGGTACATGTAGACACAAGTGTCTAATTAAGAGGTTACAATGTCGACTGATAAAACTATGATAAACCAATTGGACTTGAATACGAACCTGGAGCAAATGAATATCGTCGTGGTCGGGCACGTCGACCACGGCAAAAGCACATTGATCGGCAGGCTGATGGCTGACACGAACTCCCTGCCGACAGGTAAACTCGAGCAGGTGAAGGCGACTTGCGAACGAAACGCTAAACCATTTGAATATGCCTTTCTACTGGATGCTCTTAAAGATGAGCAGGCACAGGGGATTACTATCGACACAGCGCGGTGTTTTTTTAACTCAGCCAAACGCCGTTACGTTATCATAGATGCGCCCGGTCATATTGAATTTCTGAAAAATATGATTACCGGCGCTGCGAGGGCTGAAGCTGCCTTTATCGTAATAGATGCTCTGGAAGGTATTCAGGAGAATTCAAAACGCCATGGATACATGGTGTCGATGCTGGGCATCAGCCAGGTCTGTGTGCTGGTTAACAAGATGGACCTGAAGCAATATGATGAGAGCGTATTTAATAAGATTCGTGCTGAATATACGGAATTCCTGACAAGGTTAAATGTCTATCCCACTTCATTCATACCGATAGCCGCCAAAGAGGGAGTAAACGTCACCACATTATCATCGACTATGCCGTGGTATCGAGGCTTGACGGTGCTCGGTCAGATGGATGCTTTCAACAAAATCGATGCCAGGTCGAATGTCGCCTTCCGCTTTCCGCTTCAGGACATATATAAATTTACCGAAGAAGGGGATGACCGCCGGATATTCGCCGGCACCGTGGAAACAGGCAAGATAAATGTAGATGACGATGTAATATTCTATCCATCACTCAAACACTCGACAATCAAGAGCATTGAAAATTTTAACGCGCCTGTGAGCCTTAGCGCTTATGATGGACAAGCTACAGGGTTTACTCTAAAGACTCAGGTCTATGTCCGGCCCGGTGAAATGATGGCCAAAACCTCCGAGAGCCAGCCTTGTTCCGGAACTCGTTTTAGAGCAAATCTATTCTGGATGGGGCGGGCTTCGATGATAAAAGAAAAGAATTATAAACTGAAACTCGGCGCCGCCAATACGACTGTCAGATTAGTGCACGTGATTAATGTGCTGGACGCATCCGATTTGACTTCGGAACAAAATAAACAGCAGGTAGACAGGCATGAGGTTGCCGAATGTATCCTGGAAACGACGAAGCCGGTTGCCTTTGACGTGGTTGGAGATAATCCCTATACAGGTCGTTGGGTGATTATCGATAACTATGACATAGCCGGCGCGGGCATCATTCTTGAGAAAATAGTCAGCGACGAATCAACACTCAAGCAACATGTTCAGAAAAGGGAACTTGAATGGGAAAGAAGCGATGTCACCCAGGAACAGAGAATCGCAGCTTATGGTCATGGCTCCAAGTTCGTCGTATTTACCGGTAATGAAGATGATTCTACAAAAGAAGTTCTGGCCAAGGGGTTAGAATTACGTTTGTTGTCCCGTGGTTTCAAAGTATATTTTTTGCGTACCTCTAACCTGATAAAAGGATTGGGTGTTGATCTGATAAACCAGACTGAGATAAGAGAGGAGCATATTCGCCGATTAGGCGAACTGGCAAGAATTTTGACGGATTCAGGCCAGATTTTTATCACTTCGATTTCTAATGTGGATAGCTATGATGTGCATACTCTTGAATTACTTAACAAACCTAATGAGATTGTTGTTATCAATGTCGGCGAAAACCGGTTCGATGATTATGATGTGACCCTTTCTTTGGATGATTCCGGTAGTATCGAGGAAGGTATTACCAAGGTCTGCGACCTGCTTAAAGAAAAGAAAGTGATTCTTGATTACTCCATATAAGTTTGCATTTCGACGCCTCCTGTGGTTAGATATGTTCTTGCAGCCTCCGGTGGGGACTTCATTCCCCTACGGAACAAATAGAGTCGAGGAGGATAAGATGGCATATTCCGGCGATACCCAAAAGCGCTTGTTGATAAAGGCTATTAGCTGGCGAGTAATAGTTTTCCTTGTGCTGGGCATAATAAGTTGGATAGTTACCCGCAACTGGGACCAAACAGCAAGGATAACGATTGTTTATAGCGCTGTCCAGATTGTTCTATACTATTTTCATGAAAGATGGTGGGAAAACTCGGAGTGGGGGAGAAAGAAAACATCTAATGATTACTCCATCTGATTTCATTGCGTCCCTTATTGTTCCGGCAAGTAATTCTGGAGGATTGATGTATGGCAAACCGTAGACAAAGCGCTGACCACAAGAGACGGGTGTATACGGACATCACCCAGCTAATCGCCTGTCCTGAGAATCCGACACCTCTGGTCAGAGTGAACCGGGTAAACCCGGAGAAAGACTTCCAGATTTACCTCAAGATGGAAAGGTATAATCCGTTCGGCTCGGTGAAAGACCGGATTGCCTTTGAGATGATTAAAGCGTTGGACACAAAGGGCAGGACGCTGGTCGAACCGTCATCGGGTAACACCGGCATAGCTCTGGCGGCTATCGGTAATTCTTTGGGCATACCTGTTGAAATAGCTGTGCCTGAGAAGGTCCCCGAGGAGAAGAAAGTTATTTTAAGATTCCTGGGAGCTACGGTGACAGAGGCGGATGATGCTCTTTGCCCGATTTTCCCCTCAGAGGGGGCCAGAGGACTGGTCAATGCGCTGATCTTGAGCCCGGCAACCAGGGATGGCTATGTCAGCCCTAACCAGTACGAAAATGAGCTTAACGTGCTGGCGCATTACCGGGGCACAGGACCCGAAATATGGGCACAAACTCAGGGTAAGGTGGCTTATTTCTTCGCCGGCTTCGGCACCTGCGGCACTATTACGGGCGTCGGTAAATACCTTAAAGAGCAAAATCCAAAGATAAAGATTATCGGGGTCGAGCCGTCTTCTTCGAATCATAAACTGCCGGGCATGAAAAGAATCAGTGACCTGCCTGAGGAGTTCGTCCCTAAAATACTGGACCGTTCGGTCATCGATGAGATTGTGCCTGTGGCAGATGAAGATGCTTATCAGACGGCTATTGACCTGGCTAGAAAAGACGGTATTATGGTCGGGCCGACAACAGGGGCAATCCTCCATGTCGCTCTGCAATATGCCAAGAAGAATAAAGGGCTGGCTGTGGTAATTTCGCCGGATGACGCCTTCAAATATACCAGTTTTTATCAGGAAGTCCTGAATATGGAGACAATGAAAGTCGGTGAAGCAGGAGGAGGAATATAAAATATGGCAAAAACATTTGATTTGTCCGGTTTCGTTTGCCCTTTGTCCAAGATAAAAGCTACTCAGGCGCTTGATAGTCTTGCCGATGGCGATACGGCAACCCTCATACTTGGCGATTCCGACTCGTTTAAGAGTGTCGCTCAGGAACTAAAAGCCAGAGGCTTAGCGCCCACATTAAAACAAGACGGTGACAAGTACATCCTGACTGTTAAGAGTTAGCCGCTTAGCCCCCGCTCAATCATTTCGAGGACCCACAATACGTCTGTGGCTGCGTGCAGGTAACGTCGACCTATAACGCCACCGAATACTGAGGAATTACGTTTGGATAAATACTTAAGATACCTGTTCATATTGGTGTTCGCTTTCATAGCGCAGATGATTGACGGTGGAATAGGGATGGGGTTCGGAACCAGCCTCACGACACTTCTTCTATCTATCGGTACGGGTACTGCCCTGGCGAGCGCCTCCGTCCATCTCACTGAAGTGTTTACGACGCTTGTCTCCGGGGCTTCACATTTGAAGTTCGGTAATGTCGATAGGAAGCTCTTCACATATCTGGTTGTCCCGGGAATCATAGGTGGTTCTCTCGGCGCTTACGCCGCGGTAAGATTTGAAAGCGTCTCCGTCATCAGGCCTTTTGTTTCAGGTATTCTGCTATTATTGGGCATCTGGATAATCGTCAAGTTCGTCGAAAAGAAGGATGTGCTGGAGCGTGAATATGAAACATTGCACAGGAAGCATCTTATCCCCCTCGGCCTGGTTGCTTCTTTCATTGACGCCATCGGCGGTGGAGGATGGGGACCCATTTCTACACCTGTCCTGGTAGCCAACAATACTCAGCCCGCCAAGGCTATCGGGTCAGTCAATGCTGCCGAGTTTTTTGTGACCCTATCCATCTCAGCAACATTCTTCCTGACATTACCCGCTATAGATTGGCGGATTATTGCTCCGATGATTATAGGGGGAGTCCTTGCCGCACCTATAGCCGCGTGGATTGCCAGAAAACTGCCTCACCGGGCATTGGGCATTGCGGTCGGCACGCTGATTATACTCCTGAGCTTGAGGACCATTCTCAAGGCAACGGGTATCGGATTCCCGTTTTAGACAAGGAGAAAAGAATCTGGAGAGAATTGAACAAGAAACTCTGGCGAAAAGTCAGAGGGTTTATGCCGACCTTCAAGCAAGATGGCGAAAAGTATCTTTTGACGGTTACCAGCAGCGGACAGTAGAAAATTACAGCATCATTTTACGTATTGCTCAATTTTCAATCTTAACTTCTCTGTCGGTGGGTGCCCACTTGTGAGAGCATATTTCAATACATTCACTGGAAAACCCGAAATTGCTGCCAATCCAGGCAAATGATCTTCTGACACTGGGTCTATATTGAGGTCTAACGTCCATTCTCTTCCATTTTTAAAATTCAATTTAGCATGACTACTGCCTCTAGGCCATTCAATGCTTTCAGCACCAATGACTTTATAGTTTGTTTCAATGTCTTCTTTCTTTACCTTCCTCCTCACACCGCTCGATGGCAATTCCCACTTGTGAATGTATGCATCGTCTAACCCACCGATATTATCAGGCCCCACCAGTGGGAAACTCCTGAGTTTTTCGGGGTTCTTATATTCTCCTATATCGCCGCCAGCAAAGGCACTTTCACAGCAGACACCGATAAAAAATTGACCAGGAGTACTAAACTGGTCATGTATAACCAATAATCTACCTACATCTTCTGCCCAAAACATAGTCAAACCTTTATCATCAGAACCTCTTGGTATCGGGTGTGGTGAATACTTCTGTACCTGTGATACATCGACTTCGATCAGCCGTGAATGTTTTTGAAGAAACCAGTGACTAAGCATTCTATATATTTCGAACGTTTTACTATCAGCCCAACTATAAGATTTAACTATTTCTTCCAGTTCTTCAGTCAAAATTAGATGAGCCAAATCGTTCTCTAACATGTACTGTATTTCGCCAAGAGCGTCGCTTACGATATGGAGTTCGTAATCACTCCTTGGGAATGATTGATCCAATATGACTGGCGAAGCGCAAATCAGCGGTGGCATTAACCGCCTCGTTCCTTTTCTTTATTATTCCTTCTTTGTTTCTGTGCTCTAAGCAGCCTTCCTGTTAAACTTGCTGCTTCACCGAAAAAGTTGATTGGCCATTCTGGAACAGAACCATCAGGCTTAATTGACAATTTATGAATGAACGGTACACCTTGCTTAATATCAAAATAAAATATTTCGGCGGTAGTTGCTATGTCCCCAGACACGTCTTCTGCCGCCAGTACTCTTACGGTATTCACAATATGTTCACTGTGTGTTTCAATAATTATATGCTTACCAGCATGAATCATTGCTACGAAAAACTCTGCTAACCGAACTTGAAGCGACGGATTCAAATGTAGTTCTGGTTGCTCAACAATCAGTGTTCTACCTGGTTTGAGTAGCAGCCCCTTGACGATTATTGGAAGAACTTGCGAATACCCAAATCCAGAATCTGCGAGAGGATAAATATCTCCTTCGACAATGGATTTTATTGCCAGTTCAACCAAAACACCCTTGAATGTATTTGTCCTTATTTCGTTCCGGTTTCTTAAACCCTTATTTGTATCACCGGTTCTAAAGTATCTTAACCATTTTGAAAGCGCAGTCGATAGCGATTCTGTGTCAGATGTCTTCTCACCAGGCGACACATTAACAACTTTTGGTTCTTCGACTATATTTCCTAGAACATATGGCAAGAACTTTCCCGTAGCATCAAGATCTGGATTAATATCGAATGTAGTAATGTAATATCGTTCAGCTGGTGTTCTGAGAGGACCAAGATAATTTATTCCTGATAATTCATCTTTTAGGTCCTCTAAACACGCAAACATATAAAAAGGTACCGGTAATTCCCTAACTCTCCTGCTACTAGGTGTTGTTTTACTGCTTACCATAAAACGGTACGGTAGAAGTCCGTCAAGCGTTACTTGACCTATGATTGTGGTCTTGACGTCAACTAATTGTTTCGAGTAATACCCTTTTGGGCTTTCACCTAAAACGAACTCTTTCTTGGGTACTCTTAATTGATAGAATAATCCACCTTTCTCCTCTTTGCTTTCAACAAGCCGCACTTTCCAGGTCGCTAAAGTATCCTTTTTTACATTCATTCTGTAATCCGCAGATATGAGAATTCCCTTAACAGGTGCCTCCTGCGAGTCTTCGTCCTCTTCCCCCGTTACTTTAGGCCTCATAAAGTCATCCGTGATCAGATTATCCTTCAGACTAGAAGTGAAAACAAACCTACACTCAAGAGTGTAAACTACCATTTCGCCGATCTTTGTCTTGTCTGCTTCGATGCCATGAACTTTTAGAAATGAGAGATACATTTCCTTTGGCATCTTATTTTCTATAGTAATTGCTATGTGAATGTTTTTTCTTGTATCGTTATGAGATACAAAAGTGGAGTAATCACCCAAATCAACCTGAGGACCCACGAATCTTAATCTTCCCTGCTCCTTCCCATATAGCTCATTGCTACCTTGACTTTGACGAAGTAAAAGAAGAGTTTTCACAATTGTCGATTTGCCTGAACTGTTCGTTCCACAAAATATACTTAATGGCGCTAATTCAAATCTAAAATCTCTTCCATCAAAAACTCTCACATTATTTACCGTAATGTTCTTTATCATATCGCCCTCCAGCCTAATAGCGAAATTGTTATGGTGGCTGATTCAATTACTCGGCCGATTCCTTCTTGAACCCGTGAATCAGTGGGAACCTGTACAGTCCGAAGACCTCGCTGCTGCGCAGGAAGCCTATGAAAATGATGATAATGCCGATTAGCTCAAACAGGTAATGCCCGACCTTGACCGAGCCGGTAAGGCCCATCGAGGTACCGCCGGCGGCAGGTAGTATTGCCCCCACCGCAATAAGAACATTAGAAACTACCCGGTTCGGCAAGATACGGCGTCTCCAGAATATCCAGGCGCTGTAGATAGCTCCTCCTATCAGGCCAAACGTGCCGAAGATATTGAGGAAGGCAGTTGTTAATCTTACCTGAGTAGGCATAATTTTGGCCGAATACTGTAGTGTGCTTATATCGATGTTCGCGGTAAAGACGCTAATGGCGCCATAGATGGATATCACCAGTAAGATTGACATAATAATGTGAGCCACCTTTCTTGGCATTAGCAGATAAAGGGTGCCCATCCCCAGGTAGGCCGCTGCGCATATCGCCCCGAACAGGTACCACAAGCGGTAACTGGTCAGGGTCAAACCAGATGACTCTGTCCAGAACTCAGCGAGGGTGGCGATACCATACATGAGCAAACCTATTGCCCAGACAAGCTGATAGGCTTTTCTGCGGGCAAACCACTGGTCCAGAACGGTTAGGGCGAAGATAAGACTGACAATTGTGGATATCAGCGGGATGATGGCTGTGTTCATAAGTAATTCTCCTTGTCTCACAGAGTTCCTCATAATATAGCATACTCGCTGACATAAGAGAATAGCGGTGATCACCCTCACCTTAATCTCCCGATTTTATACGGGATCCCGCACGTAGCCGGGACTCTCCCCTCAAGGGAGAGGAGATGATGAAATAACGCCTTTCCGAAAAATTTACGTTACCGGGCTTTGTAGTAATGCTAAAGACCTCTCTTCTGGCTGTCAAGGTCTCCCATTGTGAAGCTCAAATTCCAAAATCTGAATGTCAAATGAAATTCAAATTGACTGAATGCCAAGATAATTTGGACTTTGGGTTTTGACATTTGAACTTATTCAGTATATAGTACATTTGTTCTAATATTTGGAGAGGAAGATGGCAATTATGGACAAGCTGGAGACCCTGGTTGCTGCTGCCCAGTTCGATTCTTGCGGCTATAGTAGCGCGAGGTCTGTTGTGCCTGCTTCTCCCCGGTCGCCGGAGCGCTTCATCTATCGGGCTGCTCTCCCTGGCGGCGGCACAGTCTGCCTGTTAAAGGTCTTGTTGACCAATATCTGCATCAACGATTGTGGCTACTGCGTCAATCAAATCGGCAGGGATGTGCCTCGTTGCTCTTTCCAACCGGAAGAGTTGGCCAGGCTATTCATGGAGATGTATCAAAAGAAACTTGTGCAGGGTTTATTCCTCAGCTCCGGAATCGGGAAGGACGCGTCACAGACGATGCAGTCCATGATAAAGGTAGTTGAAATCCTGCGTCATAAATGCCAGTTCAAGGGCTATATCCATCTCAAGATTCTGCCGGGGGCCAGTTTCGACTGTATTGAAGCCGGGAGTAAACTGGCTAACCGGGTTTCCGTCAACATGGAAGCGCCGACGGTGCGCCATCTGGCGAAATTGAGCCTTAAGAAAAACCTGTATGATGGCATTCTGGAACGCATGCGCTGGGTGAAAAGCCTGACTGACAAAGATGTGACCATCGCGCCTTCAGGGCAGACAACGCAATTCGTCGTCGGCGCAGCCGGTGAAACCGATCGCGATATCCTGCACGCCAGCGAGGCGCTTTACAGCGAGGTGGGATTGAGAAGAGCTTATTTCAGCGCCTTTCATCCATTGCGGGATTCTCGCCTTGAGGAAGTACTGCCCACTCCTCCGATACGGGAGCACCGGCTCTATCAGGTCGACTGGCTATTCAGGGTTTATGGGTTTTCGCCGCGGGAGATAGAACAGACATTGAATAAGGAGGGCAATCTTTCCCTGACAAAAGACCCCAAACTGACTATCGCTCAAAAACAGCCCTGGCTCTTCCCGGTTGACATAAATAATGCCACTTATCAGGAGCTTCTCCGGGTGCCTGGCATCGGTCCGACCTCAGCAGGAAGAATAATCGAAGCTCGCCGCGAGCGCCGTATCTTTTCAGTTCAACAGCTCAAGAAAATGGGAGTCGTGACCGGCCGGGCAGTCACTTACATCTGGTTCAAAGGTATGCTCGATTTTGAAAAACAAACACCGATTATCCCCGACCTAGGTGAGCTGTCAGTGCCTTCTCTGTCCCAGGCTTGTCGATAAACGTAGAAGTATTTAGTAGCACTTGTAAAACTTTTCCTCCGCTCACCCTGAGCTTGTCGAAGGGCGAGGTTTGGTAACCCGCTATGGTTCGACGGGCTCACCATGAGCGGGTACTGAACGCCACTCTAACGTTTCGTCTTGGCGGCCCTCTTATAGTATAATAGTCTATCTTTAAAGTTCGTAAGGAGGACAATCACGATGGAATGGGGAATGGCAAACAGGATGGCGCAGCTCATCCAGAAGGATGGGCATGTTTTGATAATGCCGATAGACCACGGCTATTTTCAAGGCCCGACGACGAAATTGGAGGAGCCGGGCAAGACCGTCGCGCCTTTGCTGCCTTATGCAGATGCTCTCTTCGTTACCCGGGGTGTGCTGCGGAACTGCATCGACCCGAAGAACTCCCCGCCCATCATTCTCAGGGCCTCCGGCGGCACCAGCGTCATCGGCAAAGACCTGGCAAATGAAGGGCTCGCCGTCTCAATGGAAGAAGCTATCCGCCTCAACGTTTCGGCGGTCGGCATTTCTGTTTTTGTCGGAACTGATTATGAGAAGGAATCGTTGTTAAATCTGGCCAAGCTTGTCGATGAAGGTGAGCGTTACGGCATACCTGTTATGGCGGTGACCGCGGTGGGTAAAGAGCTTGATAAGCGGGACGCCCGCTATCTGGCGCTGGCCAGCCGCATCTGCGCCGAGCTTGGGGCGCGGGTGGTCAAAACCTACTGGTGTGAGAACTTCGAGAAGGTTTCTACTGGTTGCCCGGTGCCTGTGGTGATGGCCGGCGGCCCCCAGGTGGAGACTGAGATGGAGGCTTTCGAGTTTGTCTATGACGGCATGCAGAAGGGCGCCATCGGCATCAATCTGGGCAGGAATATCTGGAAGAACGATTACCCGGTGCCGATGATTAAAGCCATGCGTGCCATCATTCATAAGAAAGCTACCCCTCAAGACGCCCAGGACATCTTTGACAGCGAGAGAGGGAAGGGGCCGACGACCGGGCGAAAGTCCAGCGGTGATTACGAGGATGTGCACGGGTAATGTCTTGCCGTTGTCGTCGGAGGTGAAGTATGAAACAGATACTGGCTGTACTCTCTAAACTTAAAACACCGCTCATTATGTGGGGCGTATTCTGGCTGATTGCTATAGTGTTCTGGCAGATAACAGGCTCGAATTTCTACATATTTAATTTTGGGTACATCGGCACGTCGCTTGGTATCGGGTTGGGGCTATACGCATTGTTGCCAAAGAACAAAAAATATCGGGGTCGCAAGGTATCCCAATTATTGATTGGTATTTACTTACTCGGCTTACTTGGCTTTATTGCCCGTGAAAATATGCAGATTGAGGGGTTTTTCATCTACCTTCTGACAGGCATATTCGCCGGGGCTGTGATACATTACATAGTTGCCAAGGTAATTGGCCCTCTTATTTTCAATCGCGCCTGGTGTTCCTGGGCATGTTGGACACCTATGGTATTGGATTATCTTCCGTTCCCCCGCAACAAAAGTGGGAGACTTCCCACCAGGTGGGGCAACCTTCGCTATGTGCACTTTGCTCTAAGTTTGGGTCTCATACTGGTGCTCTGGTTCGGATTTAGCTATCGTCCCCAAAGTCAGAGTACGACCGAACTATATTGGCTCATCGGCGGCAATACGGTGTACTATTCTTCGGCGGTCATACTGGCGTTTACCCTTAAGGATAATCGGGCTTTTTGCAAATATGTTTGTCCAATAACTGCTTTGCTCAAAACGACCAGCCGTTTTTCTCTCTGGAAGATGGGTGGTGATGCTGATAAATGTAATGAGTGTGGTGCTTGTGAAAAAGTTTGCCCAACAGATATCCGTATTACTGACTATATCAAGAATGGGCGGCGGGTTCTGTCAACAGAGTGTATCATGTGTCTTCAGTGCGAAAATGTCTGCGTACCGAAGGCTCTAAAAGCAAATTGGGGCTTTGATTGCAGTACCAAAGAGTTGCTTAATATGAGCAAAGCTCAAGTGAAATAGATTTTAATTGGTGTAGATATGCGCGTTGCTAAATGGTATAACAACAAGGATGTCCGAGTAGAGGAAATGCCAGTGCCGAAAATCGACCCCGGCGAAATTTTGGTGCGGGTGGAGGCGAGCGGCATCTGCGGTTCGGACGTGATGGAGTGGTACCGCATCGCCCGCGCCCCTCTGGTTTTGGGGCATGAGATTGGCGGGCAGGTTGTGGGGGTGGGGGATGGTGTTAGAGGCTACAAAGTGGGCGACCGCGTGACAGTCGCCCACCACGTGCCCTGTAACACCTGTCATTACTGCCTGACTGGCCACCACACCGTTTGCGATACCCTCCGCAGCACTAACTTCGACCCCGGCGGTCTTGCTGAATATCTCCGCCTGCCCGCTATCAACGTCGACCGCGGTGTATTTCTCTTGCCTGATGAAATGTCCTACCAGGAAGCTACCTTTATCGAGCCGGTCGCCTGTGTCCTGCGGGGCTTGAGAAAAGCCAACATAAAGCCGGGAGATACCGTGCTGGTCATCGGCAGCGGCATTGCCGGGCTGCTCTTCGTCCAGTTGGCTAAAGCTTTAGGGGCTGGGAGGATTATTTCCACCGATATCAGCGACTTTCGTCTTGAGAAGGCTCACAAGTTCGGCGCTGAGATTACTCTTCAGGCCGGTGAGGACATCCCCACACGTTTGCGCCAGATTAACAAAGGTCTGCTGGCGGATGTGGTGGTCGTTTCCACAGGGGCTACCTCAGCCCAGCTACAGGCCATGAAGTCTGTGGAGCGCTCCGGCACTATTCTTTTCTTCGCTCCCACCGCCCCCGGCGTCACCATCCCAGTCTCGATAAACGAGTTTTTCTTCCGCAATGATATTACCTTGACCACTTCCTACGCCGGCAGCCCGGCTGATTACCAGACCGCCCTGGATTTAATACGGGCCGGTAATCTGCCTGTTAAGGAGATGATTACCCATATGCTGCCTCTTTCCGAGGTGGGCAAAGGTTTCCAGCTCGTTGCCGAGGCGAAGGATTCCATCAAGGTCATCATCGAGCCGCAGAAGTAGGCGAAGCAATCCGTGTGGCGGGGAAGGGACACCCACTCCTCCCTGATTGCCACGTCATCCCGATTCTATCGGGATGACGTGGCAATGACAATTGAGCAGATCTCTCTTACTCACTTGCCTCTGGCTTAGTATTAGCAAATAAGGCGCTGGCAACTTCCGGCGGCACCAGTTTACCGGCGGAAAAGATTGTTTTAAAAGCGCACTCGATGGAAATGCCGGTGCGGGTGATTTCACTCTCCTCGACAATCTCCATGAAACCACCCGATGTCGGGTTAGGGGAGTTAGGTATCAGAACAAAGAGCAGCTTCTTGCCGGACTCATCGCTTATTTCGCTGGTGATAAAGCCCATGGCTTTCATACCCTTCCTGGGGAATTCGATGAGTACTGTCTGCATCCGGCTGGCTCCGGGTGCCGAGGGCGAAAAACTCTCCACGATTTGTTTGATTCCGGTGTAAAGCTGGTGGAAAAGCGGCATTCCCGGTATGAGCGACTCGGCGTATAAAATCAGCCGTTTGCCGATGACATTACTGGCTATAAGTCCGACTATCAGAATCAATATCAGAGTTGCCGCGAAGCCGACTCCGGGAACAGGTTTGCCCCATATCGCTGAGATGACCGGCTGCAGGATGCCATCGATTCTTATAAAAATCTCGTAGAGGATCCATACCGTAACCGCAAAGGGCACCATGGTAATGATGCCGATTCCGAGCTTGGCTCCCAGTTTCATACTCAGCCAGGTCAAAGGGTTTCTTACTTTTTGCTTCATCTCTGTCAATCTCCTTATACGGCCAATAACGCCGGTATCAGTTTGTTACATCTAATATTATCAATGGGTGATGAAGTGTGCAAACGGAGAGCGCGCTTTGTTTATGCTACAATAATTGTAAATAAGGAGGCATATCATGGCTCAACAACCTCAGCAGCAACAAATACAGATTACTATACCGGACAATCTGAAGGGCGGCGTGTACTGCAACAATATGATGATAACTCACAGCAAGGAGGAATTCATCATGGACTTCCTCATGATGGCCCCGGGGGGAGGCGCCCTGGTTTCCCGCGTCATAATGAGTCCCGGCCACATGAAAAGAACTCTCGCGGCGCTCCAGACCAACATCAAGAACTACGAGGACAGCTTTGGCAAGATTGAAGAAGCCACCGAGCCGGGCACGGGCAAAGGGCGGATGGGGTTCCACCCGTAAGCAGTCTTCGTTTTGACAAGTTTTTACATTCAGCCTATTATGAAAGTACCTAATATAATGGCAAATACCTCAATAATGCGGGAATGCAGGAGATTTTTTAATGACTACCAATAGGGGTGGAGTTTCCAAAGATTCAGAACCAAAGGGACAGTTTGAAGATTTGCCCGAACCATTTCGTAGCGCTCTAAAGGAAATCGATGATAAAGCGAAGATGGCTACTGAAAATATCAGGATAGTTGAGAATGTAAGACAAAAGAGCCTTCCTCAGATTCTTGATGAGATGGATGGGAATATCTATGCGGCTAGTGAAGCCTCCCGGAAGGCTGAGGTGGCGGCCAGAATAGCAAAACTGGCTGCTGATGCGGCCTCCAAAGCCTCTCTCGAAGCTGAAATGAGAGCCGAGGAAGCTCGACGTGCCGGCGAAAAGGCTGCTGAAACAGCGACACGCTCAGCAAGAGCCGCAGCTGCTAAGGCCGAAGAGGTGGCAGAGTTAGCTCGTTTAGCAGCAGAAGAGAGTGCCCGAAAGTCTGATGAAGCTGACAAGAGTGCCCAAAAAGCTGTTGAAGAATTTAAGAAAGCTGCTGAGGGGGCTGCCAAGAGAGCTGAAGCAGCAATCAAAGCGGCAGAGAAAGTAGCTGTTCAAATTCAGCAAGAGACTAGAAACACTCGAAACACTGAAGCCTTATTGCTACAACGTATAGAGCTACTTGAGAAGAAGCTTGAAACATTTGAAAATGCTAAACTGAAAGAGAATGTTCCGTCTCGTTCAATTGAAGAAAGGCGGAATTTGGACGGACTACTAGCATTAAGCGCCAGAACTGACCCAGTGCTCGCCGAAATCTGGGATAACGATGAAGATACGGCCTATGATGACCTATAACCGAGGCGACGTAGTTCTTGTCGGCTTCATATTTTCTGATGAAACTGGGGCGAAGCAACGTCCCGCAGTCGTCATCAGTTCAGATTCCTATCATAAAAGTCGGCAAGAGGCCGTTATTTCAGCTATCACCAGCAATACTGATCGAATATTGTTCGGTGATCATGTGATTACTTATTGGCAACGAGCTGGCCTTCTTTATCCATCGGTAGCCACTGCGATAATCAGAACAGTAAAGCAAAACATGATAATCAAGAAACTGGGGAAGATTAGCAAGACTGATCTAAATGCAATCGAGATTAAGTTACGAGAGGTTATGGCTCTTAGTTAAACGATTCCCCATCCAACAAAGTTTTTTACACGGTGTCCCCGCCGTTTCAAAAAAACAAATCAACATATTGTCTCCTTAGCTTCGTGGGTCGCACACTCAAACCGGAAATCATCGCCCGTAGAAAATGGTATAATTTTCCTATCAATCGAGCTTTTGTTAAGCAGAAAAGGGGGAGGTATGGTTTATTTTGATAAGAGAGGGGCAGAGAATACCGAACAGACGCTCCAGATAGCGAAGGACGCGGCGTTGAAGAGGGGCATAAAAAACCTTGTGGTCGCTTCTACCAGAGGCAACACAGGGCTTCAAGCCGCGCAAATGGTGCAGAATAGCGGTATCAGGCTGATAGTAGTCGGCCATAGTACAGGCCATTTAGAGGTCGGGCAGCAGCTCATGGACATGGAGATGAAGAAGGCGATTGAGAATCTGGGAGCGGCAGTATTCCTGGGGACGGACGTTCTGACCAGTTTCCCTACCGCCATGAAAGCCAAGGGGAGATTTTCCGAACAGACGATGGTAGCAGGCGCCCTGCGGATGTTCGGCTCCGGAGTGAAGGTGTGTGTGGAAATAGTTGCCATGGCTTCCGACGCTAACATGATAGCTGTCGAGGATGTAATCGCCGTTGCCGGGTCGGGTCGCGGAGCCGATACCGCCCTCGTTATCGCGGCTAATTCGACCAATCAATTTTTTGACATAAAGGTGAGGGAAATCCTGGCCAAGCCGAGAGATTTTTAGCTTTAAAGCTCATCTGCAAAATAACGGAGACGTTGGTTAAGGAATACTACTGGTTCTGCCCGTTTCACCATAAAAGCGCCCTTCCACAATCTGGGGATGGGGCTTTTTCGCTTCTTTGATGTTAAAGCAAGGTATTCATCCTAAGATAGTTCAGGAGAGACTAGGTCATTCCAGCATACAGATAACACTGGATACCTACAGCCATGTGGCACCAGGAATGCAACAAGCAGCCGCGGAACGCTTTGATGAGATGCTGCTCCCCAAGATTCCAAACACTCTAAGACAAGCCTAATTCTTTGTCTTCGCCGCATCTGGGTTTTTTGCAGCTTCGTCATTGTATTTTTTGATTAATGCCATACTATGGAGAATCAACTTATGTATAGATTCCAATCCACCAAAATGTTTATAATCTAGCGCTTTCCCATCAAGTTCCCGAAGGTCTATCTCAAAATCTATCGACTTAATCTTAAATACCTTCCGATATTGTTGTTTTTTAATTTGCCATTCTGGTGATGCTGGTTTGTGAGCAAAAGCACATCTTGCCATATATACTATTGCCCTAAGAGAATCTAAATCATCATCCTTGTATATTACTGGTTTTCCCTCGAGCATCTCGTCTAGCGCGTCGTCAATTGCAACGAAACAAGTTCCTGTCGTGAGCAGCCTCAGATTATCCGCCACAAAATTAATAGTTGCTTCGGTTTGTGATGAGGCTTCTATTACCAAATCCTTTTTTTCGCCGACCCTTAACGTTAATTTCTGATCAAAAAGGTCGTAGGGTATTATACCCAAACCTATTCCGGTCTGAATGTACATTGAAAATATCCTGCAATTATTTACCTCTCTTACCTTTTCATATGGTGTCACAGCCTTCATTTTGTTAATCCCCCGCTGTTTGTCGAACCGATTGCATCTCCAATTAGTGCCAAATTAGTGCCATTTCGCAAAGGAAGCCCCATTTCAACTTAACGGTACGGGGCTTTTAGCTTCAAAATCTGGTACGCCTGGTGGGATTCGAACCCACGACCACCGGTTCCGAAGACCGATGCTCTATCCACTGAGCTACAGGCGCATGCAAAAGAGTAAAATTTAAAAAGCAAAATTCAAATTTAAAAACGAAATAGAAAAGATGTTCGTTTATTTAATTTTGCTCTTTGCTCTTTAATCTTTGTTTTTATTATGCTTTACCTGAACTAAATCGTCAAACATTCAGTACGCGCCTGCTGAAGACCGGGTGAGAATATTTGAAGAAAGAACAGAAGCAGGATTTTCTCAAATATAAGACTAAAAAAGGCAGCCTGGGAAGCTGCCTCTTTTGTCAATAAAAACCACATGCTACACCCTTGTCCGCTTCCATCTCCCCAGCTTGAAATATGTGGCGTAGGCCGTTGCGGTTACGAATGTAGAGGCGACAATCGCCCAACGCGTTCCATTAACTCCCAGGCCCGTGTATCTGGTCAAGAAAAATGCCGCCGGGATTTGAACCGCAAAAATAGAAAAAAGAACAACCCCCGCCGGAATTATGGTATCACCTGTGCTGGTCAAGCACTGCTGTAATACGACGGCAAAGCCGTTGACAAGATAGCCTATCGACTGAATCCTGATGAAGGCGGCGGCTATTTTGACCAGCTGCGGCTCGCTATTGAAAATGCGAACGATGTTCTCAGCCCAGAACCATAATACGACCGCAGCGATAACCATGACCCCACTGTATAAGGTGGCGCCCAGCCAGCCTGTTTTTTCCGCTCTCTCCGGCTGCTTTGCCCCAAGGCTCTGTGCCGCCATGATACCGGAAGCCTGTCCCAATCCCTGCCCCGGCATTTGCACGAATTGTTCGACCCGCTGGATTACGCTGTGGGCGGCTACAGCGGCGGTGCCGAAGGGCACGACAAACCATGTGATGGCTAACTGACCAAAGTTCCTCTCGATGCCCGTAATCGATGCCGGAACGCCTATTTTCACGATACGCCATATCATATTGGCATCCGGGCGGAAACCTTTGAAGTTCAAGCGCAGGCGGCTATATCCGTTAATCAGGAACCAGAGCCCGATTCCCGCGCCCAGACTCTGGGCAATCAAATTAGCGTAAGCGGCTCCACTTGTTTCCAGTCGGGGGAATATCCACCAACCGAAAATAAGGAACGGGTCGAGAATAATGTGGCTCAACCTGTAGATGATGGCGATACGCATCGGGTTAATCGTATCTCCGGAAGCGTACATCGTACCTTCATTCTGCCTGACCAGCCCCATGATTAGAATGCCGACAAACTGTATCCGCATATATGGCGCCCCGCGGGCAACCACCTCAGGGCTAAGCCCCATCAGCGTCATTATCGGCCCGGCAAATATAACTCCCAGCGTTCCCACGATAGCAGCGAAACCGATGGTAACGACATAGCCCTGGAGTGCCGCGTTTGTCGCTCCGTGCTCGTCACCAGCACCGGCACTGCGTGCAATTAAAGCCCTGGTACCCTGGTCAAGCCCCATCTTCAGCATGTCCAGAAGCTGGACCAGAATTGTAGCCACGCCAACGCCCGCTACGGAAGCCGCCCCCAGCTTCCCCACCCATATCATATCAACCACCGGCCCGAGGGTGTTGAGCATGCTGCCTATCATCATCGGCCAGGCAAGAGACAGCAGGTTAGGAAGGATGTTTCCCTTTGTCCAATCCCGCCTGGCCGCCGGCTTTTTTTCTGCAACGTCAGCTACTTTTACCACTAACTTTAACTATTCCTTTTCTATTAAATCAGGGCGGGCTATCGCCTTACACCCATGTTTTGGCTATGGTGACACCGGCCATTGCGTCTTTCCCGTAGGCATCGGCGCCGGAGAACTTGCGTATCTCCTCGTCAATCTGCCCGCCGCCAATCATAATCTTGACCTTATTGCGCAGTCCGGCCGCTTTTATGGCATCGACGGTTTCTTTCATGGAATCAAAGGCCAGGGTCAGGAAGCCGCTCAGGGCGACGATAGAGGCGTTCGACGTTTTGATAGCATCGACGAATTTCTGGGGGGGAACGTCCACGCCCAGGTCGATTACCTCGAAGCCGTTCATATCCAGCATGAAGACGACGATGTCTTTACCGATGTCATGGATGTCACCGGCGACAGTGCCGACGATGGCCTTCCCGACCTTCCCCGTCTTCACTTCCGCTTTCAGCTTGGGTTTGAGGAGTTCGGCCAGTTGTTTAAAGATTTCAGCCGAATAGACCAGTTCGGGCAGGAAGTATTCTCCCTCGCCGAATCTCTTGCCTACCAGTTCCATGCCTTCACGGCTATCGGCAAGAAGCTTGTTGGCATCCTGGCCTTTGGCCAGCCCGTCCTTGACCAGCTTGACGGCCTTCTCTTCCTCCAGGTCAGCCACTGCCTTGGTTAATTCTCCAGCCATTGCTATCTCCCTCCTAAATTATTTTGTTTTTTCTATGAATAGACGCCGTACTTCTTGACGGCGTTTATCATCGCCCGCACATTTTCAGCCTTGGCGCCCCGTCCGATGCCGACGCCCGTAGCTATGATGTAACCGCCCCCCTTGCCGGCAACCTTGATAACGTCTTTACAATAAGCGTCCACTTCATCCGGCGTGCCGGTGAATATGAGCGCACCGGGCACATTACCCATCAGGCAGGCCACATCGCCGAGTAAATCTTTAGCCCGCGCCATATCGGTATAGTCAAAATGCCACACCGTCTTGCCTTTAGGTAAATCTTTTTGAATCACCTCCAGGCGGGAGTTATATCCACCCTCGGCGAACAATCTGGGTATTAACCCTTCATTATTAAGCCCGTGTATTACTTTGAGCAAAGACGGCCAGTAATAGTTCTTAAACTGGGAATCGGACATGAAACCGTCAGCGCCTTTATGAAGGGGGATACTGACCATCGGGCAAGTGCCCAGCCTGCCTGTAGATCCCATCTTTATCATAATCGGGGTAGTGCGCTCAAGAGCCTCCTGGAGTATGTCCGGTTGCCGGTACATATCCATAATTATGCCGCGCGTTCCCCTCAATGTGTCGCCTATAAAATCAAAGGGAGCATAACATTGCCCGCTTTGCAGAGTCGGAAAGCCCATCTCGTCCAGTTTTTTGTTGACCGGAGCAAGTTTCTGTTGCCAGGCCAGCGCCTCGCGGCCGGCTTGCATCAGTTTCTCCAGACTTGCCTGCACCTCAGGCAGACCGTACCTGCTTATGTTGGCTATGACGTGCATTTGTTCTATCATGTATACCGCAGGTGTCAGTTGGGTCAGAGGCTGCGCGGCGCCGATTATCCGGGGCATGTGAACTCTTATCCAGTAGTCCGATGGGTCCTGAATAAAAACCTCAAGCTCTTCCGGGGGCATGTATTCTGCCTCGTTGAACTGCCAGCCGGCGTTCTCGCCTACGCCATGCCCGGGCCAGCTGAACAGTTTATAGTCCAGCAAGTCATATACTCTACCCGGCGCGCCGCCAGCCGCCATTTTGCCATCAGTCGGGAATTCAAGGGTGCCTCTCAAGGCAACATCAGCCGCCTTATCGGCGTCATACATGACATCCCGTTCGGAATATCCGTAGTAGCCAGTACAAAAACCCCCAAAGCTGGGGTTGATGGGGACACGGTCAGGTTTCTTCAATTGCATTGCATCAGCAAAACGCTGTGCCCGCGCTTTGTATTCTTTCTTCGCGTCCGCCGAAGCAAAAGCAATGCCGTCTGCTGCGAGCCAGGCCTGGAAACGCCGCTGCAATTTCTCATCCGGTGTTAATGATTTCCATGGTTTTTCTGCTGTTTTTATTTGGCTGGTCAAAGCATCCTCCTTCTTAGGTTTTCGGTTTTTATTTACCGGTTATCTGCCGATTCAGGTCCTTGTCTACCCAGACATATTTAACCCAGCTTGCCCCGCCGCTAAACCTGATGGATGTCTCACCGTGGTAGTTCCTTACCCAGGGCCACCAGAAAGTATAAAAGTTGGGTAACGGGGTTGGTATCACATAGGCTTGTTCCAGTAGGTAAGGCAGGAAGTCCCGGTACAGTTGGAGGACCTTTGGCTGGTTGATGATAATGGTCTTCTGCATCTCCTGGAATACTTCTTCAGCTATCCATAGAATTTTTTTCCTCATCTGATTTCCTCCTTATTTATATCGGGTTAACAGCGTATTTTCTGGGTGAATCCACCAGCGCCTTGATATTGGCCGGTTTTGCCTCATCAATGGAGCTGCCGGCTGACAGGATAAAGCCACCGCCTTTTCCACAGACCTTGATGAGCTTTGCGCAATACTCCTCGACGTCCTGTGCCGAACCGACCTGAAGCAGGGACGAGGGGACATTACCCGCAATACAGACATGGTCTCTCAAGACATCTTTGGCCCGGAACATATCCGTCAGGTCAAAGAGACAAATAACTTTACCCTTTGGCAACTCCAGGAAGTATTCCAGGCGGTCGCCAAAGTGCCCTTCACAGAAAATAATGGGGACAATGCCCATCTCTATCGTGCAGAGTAGAGCCTGCTTCAGTCCAGGCCAGTAAAACCTTTCATACTGTTTTCTGGACATGAATCCCTCAGCGCCCCGGTGCAGAGCGGCAAAGACTCTCTTGGGGTTTCCTCTTTTTGCAGGGTCGGCGGGTCTGGCCGCTGCCTTCCGCCAGCGCAATATCCGGTCGCAGGCGGCGAGCAGTTTGTCCGGGCAACGGTACATATCGAGCATGGCGCCGCGCATGCCTCTATACCTGTCTGAAAGCAGGTCGAATGGCGCTCCTCCGGCGCCCCCGCCATGACTGGCTTGAGGGAAACCAAGCAGTGCCATTTCCTCGTCAAAATTCGCCGTTATCCCCTCGGATTTAGCCTGTGCCTGCCCAGCCTTTAGCAAGGTTCTGGCAAGTCCCTGGAACTCCGCCCTGGTAAACGTGGGTGTCATCCCGGGAATGGCTGCGAACCGGTCTGCCAGGTAAGGAAGGGTAGCGAGAGGCGTCAGACCACCATATCCACGCGGAAGAAGATAACGCAGCATGAAATCCGTGGGGTCGTCGAGAAAGAGGTCATATTCTTCCGCCTTCATATACTCCTGTTCGATTGCCTGATGGCTGACATCGGGAGGAAGAGCGCCGCCCGGCCACTTGAGGTGTTTCGGGTCGAGAAGCTCGAGCGTCTCTCCTGAATTAGCGCCGACATTGGCCTGGTAAACATCAGGTTCAAAATCGAGGATGGTTTTCTTGGTCGCCTCTCTCCAGGCGGCGGGGTCATAATAGTTGGCCGCGATGGGTATGCCGGCGTAGCGCGCCGGGAAGGAATGCGTTTCGAGCCTCACCGGCACCCTGTCAGGTTCCCTCAACTGGATGGCGTCCCTGACCCTCTTTTCCCGCTCTTCATAAAGTTGCGCCGGAGTTTTATCAGATTTGTTACGAATTTCCTCAGCTCTCTTTAAATTCTCCTGCCGAAGCCGTTCTGTATTTGTGCTGGTTGTCATTACGAAATCATCCCTCCCGCAAACCATCATCTGAGACAGTACCCTGCTGATGGATTGCCCGTATTTCCCAATCTGTCCTCTTCTGTCCTGCCTGGAGCTAGTGTCCCATAGACGCCTTTAGAGCCTGGTCAATCCAGACGTATTTCCAGGCTAGCCCGCTGACTCTGACAGCGGTTTCACCATGATAGTCCTTCAGCCAGGGCCACCAGAATGTGGAAATGTAGGGCCAGGGTGTCGGTATCACGTAGGCTTGCTCGAGCAGATAAGGGAGTAGCCCGCGATAAATCTGGAAAACCTTCGGCATATCGATGATAACGTTCTTCATAACTTCCTGAAAGGCTGCTTCAACCGTGGGGTCATCGACATAGCTGCCGTTAGCAGCGCCGGTTCCCCTGAAGTTTTGCCAGGTACCCATATTGACCAGACCCCCATAGGACTGCCGGAAAATCATCTCATCAAATGAGCGTGCGTTGGCAAGAGTGTTATAGTTGCCCGTCTCCTTCGGCTGGATTTCCAAATCCACGCCTACTTTGCTCCACTGGTCTTTAATGACTGAAACCAGGTCGACAGTGGCAGAAAGATTCTGGACGATTACCTTTGTCTTGAATCCGTTGGGGTAGCCTGCCTCAGCCAGAAGTTGTTTGGCTTTTGTCGGATTATATTTGTAAAGGGTCTGAGCTGGTTCAGGTAGTTGCTCCAGAGGGATAAAAGCGGCATCGACAGCCTTATGCTGCACAAAAGGCCAGGCCAGAACATCGGCTTCGCCCCGGAATAAGCTAGTTTTTATCGTCTGATAATCGGTTGCCATCATGAGTGCCTGTCGCACCCTTTTATCCTTGAAAGGCAACTCAGTTTTATCTGTTCTCATGGCGAAAACCAGGGTTGATTCAGCGCCGCCTTTGTAGTTAAGGCTCTTCAGGTCAGGTGTGGTTAGCTTCAAACTTCTGGCATCATCCGGGCCTATAGCCGAGGCCCAGTCAATCTTTGCCGTCCTGAGGGCGGCCAGTCTGGTGGAAGGGTCAATTATTATCAAAAGTCTGACTGCGTCCAGATAAGGCAACTGGTCGCCTTTGCCGGGGCCGATGGGATTCTTGTCCCAGTAATTTGGATTTCTTGCCAGAGTGGCGGCGCTCCCGGGTACAAAGTCTTTCAATGTGTAAGCTCCAGTTCCGACGGAATTCCGCCAGTCAGCCAGGCTTCCGTACTTCTGGACCACTTCCGGCGCTTGCAGGAACTGGCCGAACCCGCCGATGAAAGTGATGTAAGCCCACCAGGGGTCTACGGGAGTTTTGATTGTCACTTCCCAGGGGCCGGTTTTTTCTATTGTCAGGTTCTTGGACATCGCCGGTTCGAAAATATTGAAGTAGGAAATAGGCGATGCGACCATACGTTTGACGCTGAACACCACATCCTCGGCAGTGAGCTCACGCCCGTTCATCAGCCGGCTGGCTTCACTGGCCGGGTCGAGAGCATAACGAACGCCGCGCCGGATTTTGAATATAAATGTCCCGATACCGGGTATTTCCCAGCTTTCAGCTACCGCCCCGGTGAATTGTTCTATTAACCCGGCTGAATAGAGCATTTCGTTTGCGCCGGTGCCAGCCGGACCCTTCGCCCAGTCGGCTTGCACGAGGAAGTCATTAGTGTAGGTGACAGTCGCCAAACCGGAATTTACGGCCGGGTCAAAACTCGTTATATCAGCGACCTGGAGAATGTTGACGGTTCCGCCGTATTTTGGTTTGTCAGAAGACACAGGTTGCTGCTGCGGTTTCTCCGGTACCGGGGTAGTGGGTGTAGTTGGAGCAGAGGGTGTAGCTGAAGGAGCCGGTGTCGTCGGCGCTGCCGGAGCCGTTGGTGTGGCTGCCGGGGCACAAGCTGCCATCATCAGCGATAGCGCTATCAGGCAGCTTACTACCATCCATAGAATGTTTTTCCTCATTTGTTCTCCTTCATTTTACGTCAGGTTATTGAAATATTATTGTCGTGCCGAACTGAATTAGCTGCAATATTCTTAACCAGCAGCGTATTTCTTGACAGAGTCTACCATAGCTTTAATGTTCTCCGGTTTGGCATAATCGATAGCGCTGCCGGCGCCCAGGATAAAGCCGCCTCCCTTGCCGACGACTTTGATGAGCTTCTTGCAGTGTTCCTCAACATCCTGGGGTGAGCCTGTCTGAAGTATTGTTGGTGGAACACCCCCTTGAATACACATATGGTTACCAAGCACCTCTTTTGCTTTGAAGACGTCCGTCTTCTCGCAATGGAAGACAACCCTCCCTTTGGGCAGTTCGAGGAGATACTCCAGGCGCTGGTCCCAGATGCCCTCGAAGAAATGAGAAACGTGATAGCCCCGCTCGATGCTGGCCATAGTCGATTTCTTGAGACCTGGCCAGTAAAACTTCTCAAATTGTTTCAGGGACATAAAGCCATCGGAACCCCGGTGGAGTGGACCTCCGCCAGTCTCAAGAAGTTTTTTAGGATCATGATTGGCAGGTTTTGCCTGGTTTATGCGGCATTCCAAAACCCTATCGCAGGCGGCAATCAGCTTATCAGGGCAACGATACATATCGAGCATTACACCGCGCATGCCTCTCAGCAGGTCGGCAATGGCATCCAGTGGAGCGCCACCGATAGTGCTCCCCGTTCTTCCCTGCGAGGGGAAACCGAGCCGCTCTATCTCCTGGGCGAAGGCGTTTCCCTCTTTCGCCAGCTTTTCCTGTTCCTGCGCCGCCTTGTAGACGCGCTCGGCAAGCTGCTTGAATTCAGGACGGACAAAGAAACCCAGAAAGCCAGTAAAACCATTCTCCCGCAAGGTGCCTAGAGGGGCAAATTCCGAAAAGGGCGCCAATGCCCCGTATATCCTGGGGAAGTAATAACGCATGATGAAATCGGAAGGGTCGGCAAGAAATATATCATATTCCTCCGGCTTCATATACTCCCCCTCGACGAACTGGTAGGGGACATCGGGAGGAAGGTTGCCGCCGGGCCAGCGCTGATGTCTAGCATCGAGCAACTCCAGAACCAGACCGGAGTTAGTCGCCACAGCGGCGCCGCTGGTATCAGGCTCAAAGTCAACGAGTGTCTTACGGACAGCGTCCCGGTAGGCTGCCTGGTCGTAATACATCGCGGAGGGAGTAAGTCCGGCATACCTTGCGGCAAAGACACCGGTCTGCAGGGTGACAGGTACCCGGTCCGGCTCTCTCAATTCCATGGCATCCCTGATTCGCTTTATTCTCTCCTGGCGAATCTGGTCTATAGCTTTACCGTTTTTCTTTTCAATCTGGGCTATCAGTTTCTTTTCTTCCTGCTGCCGCAATCCCTCTGTCTTGACCTGTGTTGCCATGCTATTCTCTCCTTAACTCTTGCAATATCAAGAGTTTCAAATCTTTCGCCTGCCATATAATCTGGTACTTTACAAGACACTGAATGCTATCTTCTTCCAGTCATTTGCTGCTTCATGTCCTGGTCAACCCACGCCTCCTGAGTCCACATGCCATAAGCCTCAAACCGGGCAAGCCCATAGACGTTTTTCAGCCAAGGCTGCCAGAGGGTGTACTGGGAAGGTATAGGCAGCGGTATACTGGTGGCCTGCTCGGCGGCGTAAGGTATAATGCTTCGGTAAATCTCGTCAGCCTTAGGCATATTGACGATGACGTACTTTTGCGATTCCTGGAAGGCGTCTTCTGCAGTCTGGTCCAGCCAGGCGGGAACGCCGCCAAGAAGAGGACCCCGAAAACCCATCGAGAAAAGGCTGGTAAGCAATTGGCCGCCGGAGGCGAAGACGCCCATTTGCATCTGTTCCCAAGCGCGTTGGGAGCCCATGGAGGTAAAGGTAGTCGGTTCTCTGGGTATGAGGCTGACCTCAATGCCCGCTTTGGCCCACATGTCCTTAATGATCGCTGCCCGGTCGACATCGCCGGCAGTACCGCGGACGTCCATGGTGGTTTTGAAGCCATTGGGGTAGCCGGCTTCAGCCAGGAGCTTCTTCGCCTGTTCAGGGTTATATTTGTACAACGCCTGGACTGACTGGGGCATATCCTTCAATGGTATGAAAAGCCAGTAATATTCAGGGGGAGTCGGCCAGACGAAACTCTCAGCCTCGCCCCCATACAGGTCTCTTGTGATTACCTCACGGTCAGTCGCCATCATTAATGCATGGCGGACGCGTATGTCTTTGAAGGGGAGGGACTTATTCTCTAGTTTCAGCGAGATGGCGCCGCCTGTCGGCAAGTATTTCTTAAACTGGAGAGTGGGATCGTTCTTAGTTAAAGCTTTGCCATCCTCCAACTGGACCGCGGTGATCCAATCGCCCTTGCTGGTGCGCATGGCAGCAAGACGGGTAGAATCGTCAGGCACTACCAACAGATTGACCTTGTCGAGGTAGGGCAGTTGCATTCCCTTACCTGGGCCGACAGGTTCGGTTTTCCAGTAGTTCGGGTTCCGGACGAAGGATGCCTGGCTGCCAGCGACAAAGTCACTGAGCATAAATGGCCCTGTGCCCACAGATTTCATCGGGTCAGTGGCGCTGCCGTACTTGTCTATCACCTCCGGGGCGGCGACATGATGGCTGTTTCCTCCCCAAATCAACCAGAAGAAACCTATCCAGGGGTTTACGGGTGTTTTGATGGTCACTTCCCATGGGCCCGTTTTATTAACGGTTACGGCTCTAGCCATAACGCCCTGAGAATTGCGGATTCCAGCAGTGGGGAAACGGGGGTCGCTGACATACCGCTTGACGTTATAGACAATATCATCGGCGGTAAGTTCGCGGCCATTGACCAGTTTGCTGGCTTCACTGGCCGGGTTAAGAGCGTAACGAACTCCCCTGCGAATCTGGAATATCCAGGTGCCGAGTTCAGGTATTTGCCAACTTTCAGCCAGTTGGGGTCCCCAGCCCTCGAAACGCTGCACTCCGGCTCCCCAGTCAACTTCGCCGGTACCAGGAATTCCCTTGGCCCAGTCCATACCAACAATCTGTTCGTAGACGAGGAAGGATGCCTCCGTCTTACCGATGGGCGCAGCCGCGGAATCCCAATTTTGAATCTGGGTTGGGACGGACAGAAGGATGGTCATCGAGCCGCCGTATTTCGGCTTCACGCTAGACTGCGCCACCGCTTCCTTCTGTGGCGGTTCCTTGACAGGGGCGGTCGGTGTAGCAGGTGTAGCAGGTGCAACTGGCGCTGCAGGCGTAATAGGTGCCGTCGGCGCTGCCGGAGCCGTTGGTGTGGCTGCCGGGGCACAAGCCGCCATCATCAGCGATAGCGCCATCAGGCTGCTTGCCACTATCCATAGAATATTCTTGTTCATCTGTTACCATCCTTATTCTTTGTCTTATCTGGTTTCATGCCGCAACTTTGCTTCAGCTTTTTCATGTGTTCGTCAAAGTGCTGCTCGATTAGCTCGGGAGTTAATTCATCAAATTTAGCAGTCGTAGAGCGTATCCAGGGATGGACTTCCAGCCAGCTGCTGATATGTAAGGCAACTGTGGCGATATCGCCAGGCGCGCCGACTATGGACTGTGGCAAATGCGCAGCACGTTCTCTGGATTGATGAATGCGGTTAGCAGGCATCTCAAATCTTACCTCGGTCTGTTCTTTCCACATCGTGCCCCAAGCGGAAGTCAATAGCACCTCAAGGTTCTCGTCCGACGGGGCCTCAAAGGTGACCGGAAGAATCTCTGCGGTTTTTACACGGTCGAGCCGGAATGAAATGAGACCCTCATTCCCTTCTCTAGACGCGTGCCCTATTACATAAGTGGAACGGCCTGCCCCGCTCATCTCCATGAAGTATGGCTCCAGCACCCAGTTTTTGAGTTGATTATCTCGTGCGGAAAGATAGCAAAGCTTTACTTGCCGTTGGGTTATCCAGGCGAGTCCTACGGCCTCGAAAACCCTGGCCAGGTTGGCGTCAACTTCTTCTTTCCCGTCGTCTATACCAATCTTCAAACGCGCAGCCAGCTCGGCCGGCATTATCGCCGCCATCTTTTCCAGCGCCTTTCGCATATGAGGGTTATTCTTATCGGCCTGCCGGAGCGCCAACCGGCAAGCCAGAAACAGGGATATGGCTTCATCAGCGGAGAAAGATACGGGCGGCAGACCGTAATCACTGACAATGCCGTAGCGGTCGCCGTCTTGAGTGAGGGGAATATTGAGATGGAGCTGCAAATCTACCAGGTCACGCTGGACTGTACGGACGCAGACACCACAACACTCGGCCAGGTCATGACTGGTCAGCCCATCGGGACGTTTGCTTAAAGCATGCTGTATTTGAGCCAAGCGGACTGACCGAGCAACTGTTCGCGTCTGCTTCAAGGTTGCCTCCGATAAATCTGTGGTGAAGAATATGAAATATCTTTAAGTATAACATAGCTCGGCGACAATTACTGTCGTTTTAGTTCTGACTTTTGATTCCGCTTTGTCGCGGCATCTGAAAGAATGAGTTAAGCCCGCCACTAACTCTTTGGGGTAGGATTCTCTGTCACCAGCCCGGAAACCGGCTGTTTCTTACGGAACTTTACAAATAACTCCGGGTCATGGGCAGCTCTTCGACCGCGGCAGTTATTGGGACACAGCTGGCAGCTTTCGATTCTGATGTTGGTCTCGAAATATATCCCCGAACCTGATTTTTCAGGAACCATTATATTATGGGCATTAAGTTTTACACCGATGGAACCCTCAACATCCCCCAGGATAGAAAACAGCTTTGGTTGTTGCGCTACAGTGCCGATTGCCTCACCGGGAGCGATACGCGATATTTCTTCCAGGTGGTAAGTTTGTTTTAAATGGTCTTGCAGAAATTCGCCGGCCGACCGCAGTAGAACCATATTCTTAATCGCATCCAGATAATAAGCTTTTAACGCATTTCCAGGAGGAAGTTTTATCGTCTCGACCTCCGCGCCGCAAGTGGCGACATAAGGGAATACCCTCTCTCCCTGGCTGAAGTTGAGTGCGGGCACGTGATGGGTAAACTCAATCCCATCGACCGCCAGTCTCTTTCCATCGGCATAGCTGACTTGAGAAATCTTGTACATCACCTTCGGGCGGGCTACCTGTGTGACCATCTCAATCAGTTCCTGAACCATTTCCTCGATGCGCCTGGTATCACCGCGCATCCGAAGCCGTTTCATCACATCAGCGACATCGATTTTCACCGGGATGTTGTCGAGTATCCGGACGTTGCCCTTTGACTTTTCTATCACTGTCATAACAAAACCAACCTTTCTTACCTCTCTCTTTCGGGCTGACGTCTGTTGAGAAAGAATTGTGGATATCAGTCAATACCGGTTTTCTCAATAACGTGTTCAAACCTAGCGGATTGTCCGGGCGACTGCGCACAGCTTCCGGGCATTCGTGGTCAGGTGAAATATTCTTTAGTATAACATACTACAACGACAATTACTGTCGTTATAGTATGTAGATGTTTTATCCCGTTTCGCCAAGAAGGAACGGCTGGAGAATTATGATTCTCCAGCCGTTGTAGCCTGATTGACTGTCTTCACATCAAGTTTTAATAGCCCATTGACTTCTTGAGCTCCTGGTCTATCCAGGCATACTTAATCCAGCTGACGAACGAGGCGAATCTGATAGGACCCTCGCCGTGGTAGTTCTTAACCCAGGGCTGCCAGAAGACGTTCATCGGCGGCAGGGGCATCGGGATGATGTAAGCCTGCTCCTGGAGGTAGGGCATAAAGTTCTTGTGCAGCTCGAAGACCTTCTTCTCGTTGACGATTATATTCTTCACCACCTCGTTATAAACCCTTTCAGCTTCGGGGTCGTTAACGTAGCTGGTGTTGAATACCTGGTTGCCTTTGTAGTTAGCCATATTGCCTATGTTGTTCGGGTCTGCAACGGAGAGGCGCAGTATCATATCATCGTAGTTACGAGCATTGTTGAGCGAGGTATAGACAGCCGTCTCCTTGAGGTCCAATTGCAGGTCTATACCAGCTTTGGCCCACATGGCTTTTACCGCTGAGATAAGGTCAACGGAAGCTGGGATGCTCTGGACAAGAATCTTTGCTTTGAAGCCATTGGGATAACCAGCCTCAGCCAGGAGTTTCTTGGCTTTATCCGGGTTGTACTTGTAGAGATCCTGCACTGCCGCCGGCAACTCCTCCAGCCCCATATAAGCCGCTTCGAAGCCCTTGGTTTTTTGCAGCGGCCAAGCAATGATATCAGCTTCGCCGCCGTAGTAGTCATTCTTCAAGGAAGTGAAATCGGTGGCCATCAGCAGAGCCTGGCGTACTCTCTTATCCTTGAACGGAACGTCCGTCTTATCTGTCCTCATACCGATGACAGTCTGGCGGAAGACATATTTCTTGGATTTCAGATTCGGGGCAGTTTTCCTTAAGTCGTTAGCCTGCTCCCAGACGATTCCGCTGACCCAGTCCGCTCGAGCGGTCCTCATTGCCGCCAACTGCGTGGAAAGGTCAGGCACAATCAGGATTCTGACAGTATCGATATAAGGTAATTGACTGCCCTTGCCCGGGCCTACCGAATCCTTATCATAATAGTTGGGATTCTTTTTCATCGTAGCGGCGCTGCCGGCAACAAAGTCTGTCAGCATATAGGGGCCAGTCCCCACCGAGCGTTGCCAACCCTGCGCATCACCATATTTCGCCACTATTTCAGGCGGGTCGAAGACAAAAGCCCAGGCGCCGACGAATGAAATGAAGCCCCACCACGGGTCGACAGGCGTTTTAATAGTGACCTGATTCGGGCCTGTTTGCGTTATGGTCGCATTTTTTGACATATCCGGAGCGCCCCTGTAGAGGCTTGGTATGGTAGCGCCGGAAGTAGTATGCCGCTTAAAACTGGAGATAACATCAGCAACAGTAAATTCCCGCCCGTTCACCAAACGGCTGGCTTCGAGAGCCGGGTTAAGGGAGTACTTAACTCCTTTACGGAGATTAAAGATAAGGGTGCCGATTTCGGGTATTTCCCAGCTTTCAGCCACAAGCGGCCTGAGAAATTCCCGGGGCGGCAGAGGCACTTCGAAATCGATTTCACCGGTGCCGGCGGGGCCTCTTGCCCAGTCCGCTTCACCGAAAGTATCGTGGGTCAGAGCGATGGTAACTCCGCCCAGACCGGCGCCGTTATCAAAACCAAGGATATCGGTACCCTGAAGAATGTTAAGCGTGCCGCCGTATTTAGGCGCCACGGCGCTGGTGGGCACCGGCGCTTGCTGTGTTGGTTCCGGCGCCGGGGTAGTCGTTGTTGGTCTTGCCGGGGTGGTTGGGGCAGTCGGTGTGGTCGGTGTGGTCGGTGTAGCCGGCGTAGTTGGAGCTGCCGCAGGGCCACAGGCAGTCACCACCAGGGACAAGACCATTAAGCTGCTAATCACTAACCAGATAATCCTTTTGCTCATCTCGCCTCCATTAATAACAAATGATATTCTCGCCGCCAGATTTTGCAAGTCTCCATCACGGAAGGAGTAAAAGGAAATTTAAAGAATAAATGAGTTTCCCTATTAGCTAATGGTGTAAAGTGTATGCTTTGCGAATCAAAAAGCAAATCATTCAGTTAGTGTATTTAATTGCTTCGAAATACCTGAGTTTGGTATAGGGAAAAGTACTAGTGAAGCGCACGTGATTCTAGCAGAGAAACGAATGCCCAATAGACACCGCAGTAGCCCGGTCTGCACATTTTTCAATTGACGGTGCTTTCCCATAGATGTATCATTCAGGTATCTGCCGGTAAGCAGAACCACGATATCTGATGGCAATTTAATTCTATGGATAAAGAACCTCGCCTTCCACTGATTGAAGAGATAGATACGGAACTGTCACCGCTCAGCGCATTTGAACTGTTCAGGAACAGGCAGTTTAGTTTCTTCCTGGATAGCGGCATGGATCATCACAATTTGGGACGCTATTCTTTTATCGGCAGCGACCCCTTCCTGGTGCTCAGCAGCTATGAAAGCGAGGTAATTCTTACCGAGGGCACACAGAAGAGACGCCTGAATGATAATCCGTTTGACGTGCTGGGGCATTTCCTGGAACTTTATCGCCTGGATTCTTGTCCCTCACCTGTACCTTTTGTTGGAGGGGCTGTCGGCTACTTCAGCTACGACCTCTGTCACTTTATCGAGCGTCTGCCCAGCGCTGCTATCGATGATCTGAAGCTGCCTGAATGCTATTTTGGCTTCTATGATGTAGTGCTGGCGTTTGATAATCTTCAGGGTAAGGCCTATGTCATCTCTACCGGCTTCCCTGAATTGATTGAGAGTAAAAGACTAGCAAAGGCTCAAGAGCGTCTGAATGAACTGAAGGCTGCGCTGGCCGGGGCATCGTCTTCCGGTATAGAGCCGGCATTGACGTTTCCATCTACTACCGCTAAGAAACAGGTCAGCCTTAAAGGAGGCTTTACCCGCCAGGAATACATTGATGCCGTCGAGAAATGCCGGCAGTACATCATCGCCGGTGATATTTTCGAGGTAAACCTCTCACAGCGCTTTGAGGCCGAGCTTGCTATCAGTCCCTATGAGCTATACATGCAGTTGCGCCGTATAAACCCGGCGCCTTTTGCCTGCTATCTTGGTTTTGATGAGGTTACGGTGGTCGGCTCTTCGCCGGAGAGATTTCTCCGCTTGCAGGGAGACGAAGTCGAGACGAGGCCTATTAAGGGCACCCGCCCGCGGGGGAAGACCCCGGAAGAGGATGATGCCCGGGCAAAGGAACTGCTGACCAGCCCTAAAGATCGGGCTGAGAACATCATGATTGTTGACTTGGAGAGAAACGATTTAGGCCGGGTATGCCGTTATGGCACAGTCAAGGTTACAGAACTGGCTGCCCTGGAAGTGTTTCCTACCGTCTTCCACCTCACTTCGACAGTCGAGGGAAAGCTCAGAGAGGGCAAGAACTGCATCGATTTGCTTAAAGCTACCTTTCCCGGTGGTTCTATTACGGGAGCGCCCAAAGTGCGGGCGATGGAGATAATAGATGAGTTGGAGCCGACGAGAAGGAGTGTTTATACCGGAAGCATCGGCTATTTGAGCTTTAACGGCGATATCGACCTTAACATAGCCATACGGACTTTTCTGGTCAAAGGGGGTAAGGCCTATTTTCAGGTGGGCGGCGCCGTTGTTTATGATTCTAACCCTGAGGCCGAATATCAGGAGACGCTGGACAAGGCCAGGGCGCTCATCGATGCCCTCAACGTGACAGCGGGTAGTGTGAGATAAGAATGGTGCTGGTCATCGATAACTATGATTCTTTTACCTTTAACCTCGCCCAGTACCTGGGTGAGCTGGGTTGGGAGCCTGCCGTTTACCGTAATGACCGTCTAACCCTGGATGGGGTTGAAAGCCTGAAGCCGTCTCACATTATCATCTCGCCCGGGCCATGTACTCCGCTTGAGGCAGGCATCTCGAATGATATTATCTGGCGCTTCGGCGGCAGAATTCCAATCCTGGGCGTCTGCCTGGGACACCAGTGCATAGGCTATGTCTACGGCGGCCAGGTTATCCGAGCTGTGGTGCCCACTCATGGCAAAAGTTCCATGGTTCATCATGACGGCAAGACAATCTATAAGAACCTGCCCAATCCCTTCGAGGCCGGCCGCTACCACTCTCTGATAGTGAACAGAGACAGCCTGCCTTCGTCACTGGCACTGACTGCCGAGACCGATGATGGCGTGGTCATGGGTATCCGGCATAAGGATTATGTGATTGAAGGGGTTCAGTTCCACCCGGAGTCGATAATGACCGGGTCAGGCCATGATTTGCTGAGGAATTTCCTGGACTTCTCACAGCCGCGATGGCCGAAGGGAGCAGGTTTATGAGCGACATTGTTTACTTGAATGGCGTCTTAATGCCAGGCAGCCAGGCTACCATATCCGTGATGGACTACGGCTTTCTCTATGGTTTCGGCCTGTTTGAGACTGTGCGCGCCTATGGAGGTCAGCCGTTTTATCTGGATAGACACCTCAGCCGCCTGGCTCACTCTGCGGAGATACTGGGGATAAACATAGAAGGGCTGGCTCTAAAAAGGGCAGTAATAGATACCATACTGGCGAATAAGCTCAGTGAGGCGCGTATTCGTATCACGGTTTCCATCGGTGAGGGAGGGATGACCCCTGACCCCGGAACTTGCAGCAAACCGACTGTGCTGATACTCGCCGGGCAGTACCAGCCTTATTCCGAACAGGTTTACAGGAATGGATTCAGGGCTGTAGTTTCAACTATCCGCCGTAACAGCCAATCCCCTCTCTCCAGGCTCAAGTCATCTAATTATCTGGAAAATCTCCTGGCAAAGCGAGAGGCCAGGAAAGCCGGGGTTGACGAGGCCCTCTGCCTTAATGAGAAGGGGCTTCTGGCTGAGGCCAGTATGAGCAACGCCTTCCTGGTACGTGATGGACTCTTGCAGACACCGGGGCAGGAGAGTGGAATTCTGCCCGGAATCACCCGTGAAGTGGTTTTGGAGCTGGCTTCCCGGCTAGGCGTAGGCGCTCTTGAGACAGATGTCACACCGGACGATATTTTTCAATCCCAGGAGGCTTTCTTGACGAACTCGCTTATGGAGATTATGCCGCTCACTGAGGTAAACGGTAAGCCGGTCGGTTCCGGCGCACCTGGAACTGTAACTGCAAAGCTGATGGCTGAATATAAGAAGCTGGTGGCATGAGGGTGGGCTAAATTTTCGGCGAAGCACACCCTTTTTACTTATTCGTCGAATAATTGGTTTTCTAAAACATCCGCAAATCTTTGAATATGGGGGCCAAGAGTAGCTAGCCAATTTAATGTATCTTCATCTGTTTTATAATAATTTGGATTTTTTCGAACCTCAATAGCTCTTTTCATTATTTTTATATCCGGTACAAGGTTTTCTCCGATTGCCCATTCACCGGCATCGGTTTTCGCAATAATTTCCCCAGTTTTTAATGTGTATAGACATCTTGCAATGTCAAATAGCCACCCTGCTGAAGTAATGCTTTTATTAGTTTCTTTTACGTATTTTCTAATGGCTTCATAATGATTATTAACAGCCCTTTTAATTTCATCTTCAGTCGGATATGAGATTTTATCTCTAAAATCCCTTCCAAATAGAAGCTTTCCTGAATCTTTTATTTCTATCTTCGAAAAGGGGTTAAGCTCGTAAGTGTCGGTTATTCTTTGACCACTTGTCCCCCAGTAAACAACCCTGTCAGTTGCTTTGTTCAAAAAAGCATTTATGGATAAAATTCCACCTTCAAATAACCGGTAATAAACATTATCGGGATATTCTTTTAAAAGTGTTTGACGCAATTCAACTAATACTTGTGCTTGTTCTTCTGATAACACTTTTTCTGTCAAGCAAATAATATCGATATCACTCCATCCAAGTTTAAAATCATTTAAAGCAACTGAGCCAAATAGGTAGATATTAGGATTGTTTTCAGATAAAACCCTTGTAATCCTATTCACCATAGTATTTATACTGTTTTCCATATTAAGCTCTAAACCATGATTCAGATATTGTGCTATTCATTATGTTGTCATCTCAAAATGATACCAATCAAACATCGGGATGTTTGTCCTTCCATGAGTACTTTATCTTCATTGATTAGTTAGGATTTCTGGGTATATCGAATTCATTCCAGATTCTTATACAGATTATGCTGAAAAATCGTGAATCCCTGTTTCTGCCAAAATGAATTTCCGACTACGCTCTGAGAAGCGGTCTGTATTTCCACGCGGTTAATGTCGTTCGACTTAAACCATTTTATTATCTCAGCGAACATTTTTTCACCGATCCCTCTGCGACGGTAGCTGGCAGTGATTGCCATCGTATCAACATAACCATACTTCCCGCGCTTTGACCCTGGAGTAAATCTCTTTATTTCTGACAAAGAGTAGCCAACAGCCTGTTTGTTATCTAGTGCCACCAATACAAGACCATCTTCTGATTTCATGAAACGCTGCAGATGATTTTCTAGCATACCTGGAATTGGGTCATCAATCGGAGTCCAAATAGGGTCAATATCCGCATGAAATTTAATAAATTCCAAGTACATCTGTCCAATAGCTGCTACATGTTTTTCTTCGGCTTTTATAATTTCGATCATTTAAACATTCCTGCTCACGTTTGTTTGAATATCATGGTGATGTTTGTCCAGTGCTGACACCGTTTGCTGATCGGTAATAAAATGGATCTGTGGCTGCGCTTCGCTTGACCCAACCTCCATTTTACCCTACTTACGCCGATGCTATGACCAGCGCACGATAGCGTCGCTCACGCGGCAGACCCGCACCATCTGCTGCACGTCATGTACCCGTACTATATCGGCTCCTTTGGAAATGCCGATGGCTACGGCTGCGGCGGTGCCTTCCACACGCTCCGAGGCGGGCAGATTCAACACCATGCTGATGAAGGATTTACGGGAGGGCCCGATAAGAATCGGCCTGCCCAACCCGCATAATTCATCCAGACGCCGGATTATCTCCAATTCCTGCCGCCAGCTTTTGCCAAATCCAATCCCCGGGTCCACTATAATGTTCTCCCGGGGTACTCCCAGCTTCAAGGCCTGCTCGATACTATTACTAAGTGAGGAAGTCACTTCGGCCATCAGGTCGTTGTAGTAGGCGATGTCACGCTTGATGCCCGAATCGTATCCCCCCTTGTCCCGCTGGTTGCTCATCAGGATAATGGGAACACCCCATTCAGCGGCTAATTCCGCCAGCTTCGGGTCACGTTTCAAGCCCCACTGGTCGTTAATCATGGTTGCGCCGGCTTTGAGTGCTCGTTGAGCTACCTCCGACTTATAGGTGTCTACACTCAGGGGAATATTGATTTCGGAAGCCAGGCGTTCTACGGCCGGGACCACCCGCCTGATTTCCTCATCGACCGCGACGGGTGACGAGCCGGGTTTGGTAGATTCACCGCCGATGTCAAGAATATCGGCGCCTTCACTGACGAAGCGGCGCGCCTGGTCTGATACCGCGTCAAGGTTAGTAAGTCCATCGCCGGAAAAGGAATCCGGGGACACATTGATTATCCCCATGACATAGGTCCGTTCTCCCCAACGAAATTCAGTATTGCCGCATCTGGTAACGCCAAGCTGATTCATAGCCGGGTACCTCATAAAGTTATCTGTTCTTACTCGCTCTCCTCTAAAAAGTCCTTTAACATCTGCGAAGAGATAAAAGACGATTACTTTCTGGATGAGCTGCCAGTCATCATTCTATCACATTGCGCGGCGCCATCGTAACTCCTTGCAGTCAGGAAAACTGTTAAATAAAGAATCCGGGTAGTGTTGAAACCAATACTAATTTAGCCTATAGTTGACCTGCAGAACGTGTTTGACAAATGGCATCATACAAGTAATAATACTGTACATAAATGCCTGACATAAGGTAGGCTTGATGAACATCGAAACGATGAGAAAAGCTGGAAGAATTGCCTTACTCGTACTCGGTGCGGCATTGATTCTTATTATAGCCGTAGGCGGACTGTTACAGCCCACAACGCCGGCTTCTGCGGCTGCTCCTACCAGCGTCAGCCTGATTATCCCAGGTGGGATAGTCCCGGGCAGCAACTTTACCGCTACCGTTAACATAACCGGGGTAGTGAACTTTGATGCGGCCAGCTACGATATTTCCTTTGACCCGGTTGTGCTCAGGCTGAATAGCGTAACCAGTGGCGGCATAAACGGCAAGACGATTCCGGTTGATACCTGGAACAACAGGGAACCGGGCAGATATTCCATTGTGCAGAATCTTCCCGGACTGACCGGGGTAAGCGGCAACGGGTCTTTGGCCGGTCTGCAATTCAGTGTCATAGGCTCACTCACTAATAGTATCCGCATAAATTTCTCCAGTGCGGTGCTTGCGAATACCCTGGCTCAGGAGATACCATCTAATTGGATAGGGGCTTTGATTCAAGCAATCCCCCCGCCACCCACTCCCAATTTCTCCATTTCTAACTTCTTGGTATCTAAACCAAATGTTGGATTAAATGAGCCAAATACTGTCTCAGTGCTGGTTACTAATTCCGGCGGCGCCGTCGGTACTTATCCCGTTATCCTCAAGGTCAATGGAGTCAAAGAGGCGGAAGAGAACGTAGTTCTTGAAGCCGGTCAGATACGGACAGTGAGCTGGCTAGTTGCGAGAAGCACACCCGGCGCCTACGCTATCGATGTGAATGGTAAAACAGGCCAGTTTACTGTCGCGGTTCCAGTGGTAATACCTCCACCTGCCACCACGCCTCCGCCAACAACCTCACCACCCCCGGCCACAGCCACTCCCACCCAGACAGTACCTGTGGCACCTCCCCCTGCCCCGCCCCAGACCCCTGGTGTTCAAGTACCACCTCCAGCGCAAATAATTGTGCCTGCAACAAATTCAGGACAGCCAGGTTCGACCGTAACCGTCGCTAATAGTCCTGAAGGAGCGGCGCCACCCTCACCGCAACCACCGCCTCTGGCCCCGTCCACGTTTTCGTTCCCTTCATTCAGTTGGCCGCTGCTGGGCGGCATCGGCGGAGCGGCCATTGTAATCGGACTGATTATTTTTTTTATAGTCAGACGGAGGATGTATTAGCGTGAACAGGTTGTTATGCTTAAGTCTGTCTCTTTTCCTGTTATTGACTCCAGGTTGTGCAGTCACGCCCGTTCAAAACACTACCGGCCAGATTCAAGCACCAGTTCAGAATCCGCCCGGCCAGAACCCGGAACCGCGACCTGCCCCGAATCCGGAACCGAAAGCGGTCTCCAGGGAAGAGAGTCAGGCCATAGCCGTGCAGTTTTTGCGGAGCAGCCCTACCTTTAGATTTGATGGAATCGAGGGTACTCTTAGACTGGCGGCGAGTGAGGCCGGAGCAAAAGCGAATAGTTGGGTATTTAATTATGAGTTTCAAAGCCGCCAGGCCGGATACGGAGACAGGACCGGACTGATAGGGGCGCAGGTCATAACAGACCACAGAGCGCAAATCGTAGTTGAGCAGGGAGAAGTCGTATCTGCCATCATTGATGACAGGTGGGATGAGCTAAGACAGAAAAGAACCCAGTGATTACCGGCTACAGACGGCAATGATATAGATTTGCTCCGGCATCAGGAGGTAGCAGATGGATAATAGACTAGCTAAATGGGTGTTGAGCGCTTCACTGATACTGACATTGCTCCTGTCATCGGTTCCGGCCTTGGCGGCCGGCCCAACCGATACTACCGACAAAGGGTTGCCGCCAATTCCCGGGTTACCTCCCGGTCAAACTGCCCCACCTGACATGTGGGCTCCGGTCGCGCCTGTCCCTGACCGGCCAGGAGTTACCGCTGATAAAGGGACGGTAGATTCTGGTCTTGAGGCCGCCAGACAAGCTCAGAGAGTTCAGGTGACGCTTATCACCGGTGATGTAGTTACTGTGATGATAAGCAGTAATGGGACGAGGAGCTTTGCCATCTCTCCGGCTGACCCGGCCAGGCTTGGGCAGAGGTTCATGACCCTGGAGAAAAACGGAGATACCTACATCTATCCTGACGGAGTAGACCTGCAAAAACTGGATATGGAACTCTTTGATATCGATTATCTGGTCACCGAGCAGTATTATCAGCAGCCAAGTCTGCCCGTAATTGTGAGCTACTCGCCCGGTATGCCACCTGCCAGAGTACAATCCCTGGCAGGTGCGATAACCGCGCTGGGTCAGGAGACGAAGTTGCAGAAGGAGGTCGGCGCCATCTCCACCCGCCTGGCTTATCAGGGCATCACGCCGTCCTATAGCGCTCTCTTAAGCCAGCCTGAGGTTTCCAAAGTTTGGCTGGATAAGAAAGTTCACGCTTTATTAAATGATAGCGTACCCATCATCGGAGCTCCCTCTTTATGGGCTTCCGGTTACAATGGCACAGGGGTGAAAATCGCTATACTGGATACCGGTATCGATTCATCCCGGCCCGGTCTGAATGACCTGGATGACAATCCGGCCACCAATGACCCCAAGGTAATCGTAAACACCAATTATACGGATGATACCGGTTTTAACGACCTGTATGGTCATGGAACGCATGTGGCCGGTATTGCAGCCGGAACCAGTGGTGGAGTCAGCCAGGCACACAGCGGCACACATGCCTGGTTCTCCGGAGCCGATAATAACCTTAGAAATACCTTGACTCGTTCAGTGGATTTAACATCTGTAAGTTCAGCCAATTTGACCTTCTGGACGATGTATGACATAGAGCAAAATTATGACTACGGATACCTCAAAGTCTCAACTGATAATGGCACAAACTGGACAACACTGGCTACATATAGTGGCCCCAGCGCCAATCAATCATCCTTTACCATGTTGAGCTATAACATTTCAGCCTACGCCGGCAGGAAGATATTATTAAGATTTGAGTATGTTACCGATTATGTCGTAGTCAGGCGTGGCTGGTATATCGATGATATCGCGGTAGCGGGGATAGGGTTCACTGATGATGTTGAGAGCGGCGCTGGAAATTGGACCGCTGTTGGCTGGACTGTGGCTGAGATGGTTTACCGGGGAGTCGCCCCCGGAGCCTGGCTCTGGAATGTCAAGGTGCTCAACCAGTACGGCTATGGCTACGAAAGCTGGATTATTAATGGCATTAACTTCGCTTCTCTGGGTCAGGATGGTGTGGCTGGAACCGGAGATGAGGCAAATATCATCAGTATGAGCCTTGGCGGCGGCGTGACCGATGGCACAGACCCTCTTTCTCAGGCTGTGAATCTGGCTGTTGACAGGGGAGTGACGGTGATTATCGCCGCCGGCAACAGTGGCTCCGGAATGACCACTGTCAGCTCACCCGGGGCGGCTGAAAAAGTGATTACAGTCGGCGCCTCGGATAAAAAAGACACTCTGGCTTATTTCAGCTCACGGGGACCGACTCCGGATGGCAGAATCAAGCCTGATATTCTGGCTCATGGGGTTGACATAATCTCCAGCGTGCCAACCAATCCATCCGTCGTAATCAATGACCCGAGCGGCTACAGGAAACTGTCCGGCACTTCGATGGCGACTCCCCATGTAGCCGGGGCGGCGGCGCTGCTGCGGCAGTACTATGGCGCCGGCGCGACGCCTCAGTTCATTAAAGACACCCTGATGTCTAATTCTAAAGACCTGGGTTATGATGTCTACAAGCAGGGCGCCGGACGGCTGGACCTGACAAGGTCGCTATCGCAGAAAGTAGGCGTGACTCCGGCCAGCCTCAGTCTGGGACGGTTTACTGCGGCAAACACCACCGCCGGCGCCAACTTTACTTTCTCTAATTCCGATAATGTTTCTCACCAGGTTAGCCTCTCGGCGAATCTAACCGATGTTTATAGCGGTGATAACTACGCAATAGGCTCTCCCCAGATGCAGTGGCAGAAGACATTCGGCGGGACAAATGAAGACGGCGGTTTTTCTGTCCAACAGACCGCTGAAGGCGGCTATGTAACCATCGGCTGGACGTATTCTCTTGGCGCCGGTAGTTACGATGTCTATCTGGTTAAGACCGATGCCTCGGGCAACATGACCTGGCAGAAGACCTTCGGTGGGGCAAACGATGACTATGGTTATGCTGTACGGCAAACGATGGATGGCGGCTATATTATCGCTGGCATGACGTATTCTTTCGGCGCCGGCATTGCCGATGTTTATCTGGTTAAAACCGATGCCTCGGGCAATATGACCTGGCAGAAGACATTCGGCGGAACTGGCTATGACCTTGGTTATTCCGTCAGGCAGACTACCGACGGCGGCTATATCATCGCCGGCCTGACATATTCTTCCGGTGCCGGAAGTGGGGATGTCTATCTCATCAAGACCGATGCCTCGGGCAACCTGCTTTGGAGCAAGACCTTCGGCGGGACAAACTCCGAGTTTGCTTATTCCGTACAGCAAACATCTGATGCCGGCTATGTTATTACTGGCTATACTTATTCTTTTGTCCCCGGGGGTTACGATGTCTACCTGGTGAAAACAGATGCTTCAGGTAATATGTTATGGCAGAAGACCTTTGGCGGGGCGAACGATGACCTTGGTTATTCTGTGCAGCCGACGGCCGATGGCGGCTACATTATTACTGGTTACACGGTTTCTTTTGGCACCGGCGGCAGCGATGTTTATCTTGTCAAAACCGATGCTTCGGGCAATATGACCTGGCAGAAGACATTGGGCGGGACAAGCTCCGACTACGGCTATTCCGTCCGGCAGACTGCTGATGGCGGATATGTTATCGCTGGCTACACTTATTCTTTTGGCGCCGGCGGTTCGGATGTATATCTCGTCAAAACCGATGCCTCTGGTACTATGCTGTGGCAGAAGACATTCGGCGGGACAAACTCCGATTACGGAGGCTCCGTCCAACCGACTGCTGACGGAGGCTATATCATTGCCGGCGAGACGTATTCTTTTGGCGCAGGCAGCGGGGATGTTTATCTCATCAAAGTTAAGATAGCCACGGCGGGTGTTACTACTCTTACTCCATCCACCTTCACCGTCCCCGCCCACGGGCAGGTGCAGGTTAACCTCAATATTAACCTGGCCGCCTTGCCGGCATCGCTTTACGGCGGCACGGTAACGGCTAACATCGATAATACTACCGCCATTCACGCTATCTTCGGCTTCAGCAAGATGAACCAGCTAACTCTGCACAAGACAGAGATTAACGGCGCCCCGGCTCAGGGTCACCCGGTATGGCTCTTACTTCAGAACCCGTTGCCCGGCCTTAACCAGTTTTATGCAAATACCAACCAATCCGGTAACGCCACCTTTTACCTGCCGGCTGGCAGCTATGACCTGATTAGCCCTAACTGGGTGTCCGGTCGCCAGCTAGATATCTGGACAATCGCCGAAAATGTTACCGTCGCCGGTGATATGTCAATCAATCTTGATGAAAGGGACACTAAAATAGTTGACTTCAACCCCAATAAGCCGGGACTGACCCCTGCCGCTAGAACGTCAAATATGCTTTATCGGCCTACCGGTAATGGCTGGAGCAGCTCGTGGTATTATCCACAGTCCTTCGTCGCCAGAGTCAGTCCTATCTCCAAGTTTTATGCCTGGTTTAACTATAATGCCTATCCCCAGACAGACTTTGCCAGGGATGGCGCAGGGCTGGTCAACACCGGCGAATGGTATAATCTGCTCTATTCTGTAGAAAAAATTACCGGCAACACCACCTTCACCGTTAATTACACAAACCTAGTGCACCGTAATACTGCTTATGGAGTCGCCTTGACCGGTGAGAGAGCAAACTGGTATCAATACGAATTTGATAACATTGCCAGGTGGTCATACGTTTTTCAATATCAGATGGATGCTCCTCAGCAGCGCTGGGAATGGCTGTCTCCGCAGCCGGCCTATTACTACCAGGATTACTGGAAGACGAATAGCTGGGAGTTTTACAAGAATTCGTCGTCAAGCTATTCTCCGGGTAACTGGAACGCTGCTTACGGCTTCCACCCCTTCACTTCCGGAATATATCAATATGTTTCTTATGGCTCGGTTAACAACTATCTCTACCTCGGTGGACCTATCTCCCGGGACAGCGTGGGGAATAGTTATTATAACCAGGGCGGTATGGTGAGTCACCTCAAAGTGACTGCGAATAACACAGGTATTATTCTTGAGAAGGACATCCGGGATAACTTCAGTGAGCAGGTTAGTTTTAACGGCTCGGCTAACTTAACCGTCGAGGTCTGGGGACAGACGCCCCTGGCCCTCTCCCGCTCGAGCTATACCCGGCTTGAATTTTCCGCTAACTCCACCCATGACTCCCGCCCGCCCCAACTCACCAGTATCATCGTACCCGGTATTGATGCCTCCGGCATCGTCCCGGGCGGCACTGTCAAGGTGCGGGTGCAAGCTTACGATGAGAGCCTGATTACAAGCGTTCGTCTCCGTTATTCCTTAACTGATAACGTCACCTGGCTGGACGCCGGACTGCCCACGCTTGAAGGCGGCACTTATGTCTTTAACCTTGGCTCGCTTCAGAACACCTTAGTTAGTCTTGCTGTCGATGCCACAGACTCGTATGGCAATCACATCTACCGTAGTACCAACAGGGCTTTCTATGTGGCTAACCCGCCTCATATTACGGTTAGCCCCTCTGGTATAGACGTTACTCTATCTCCCGGCGGTAACACGACCAGAACAATTACCATTGGGAATACCGGTCAAGGGGATTTGATCTGGCAGATAACATCCAACCTGACAAGCGCTACGAGCCTTACCCTCAACGCTGCGGCAAGTGTGACCCGGACCGCCTTATCTCCAGAAGAAACTGATGCTAATAGCATAAGAAGCATCGCTTCACTTGTCCAGGCACAAGCGGTTACACTGCCGTTTACAGATGGCTTTGAGGATGGGAATTACGATGGCTGGGTTCGTGATGGCTCCATCGGTACTGCAGAGGTAACCTCCGCTACGGCCGCTGTGGGTACACGCAGCTTCCATTACACTGCCGGAAACTACACCGGCCACAGCACCGGTATCCACCAGGAATTTGCGGGTAGCGCTCAACCGGAATATGTCAGTTTCTATGTCCGGGCGGGCGGTACCACCACTCATACAGGGTATTTCCGCCTCGATGCCGGCACTCCCTCCGGTTTCACGCAAGCCATCTGGTTCTTTGCTACTGGCGACGGCCGCTTCTACATTAATGGAGACGTCGGTGGAGATAATACCTACGCTTACCAGCCAAATGTCTGGTATCACGTGGAGTTCAGGGACATCGACTGGCAGAATAAGAAATTTGATTATTACGTTAATGGTCAGTTGGTTAAGTCCGATATCCCGTTCAGAAATGCCAGTCTTGTTAATTACTTTGGGGTGCTCTGGCTGTATAATTTCAGCCCTTTGTCAGATGCCTGGTGGGATGGAATATACATCGGAGAATCACCGGGCCGGTGGTTGTCAGTTGCCAGCCCAAGGTCTGGAATAGTACCCCCGGGCGGTCAGGTGCAGATACAGGTTAATATAAACGCAGCCGGTTTTGGTGCGGGTGAAGTGCACCGCGGCGCCATAAATATACTACATAATGATAGTCAGGCTGCCATTCCCTGGACTGTTCCCGTGACCATGACAGTGACCGGCGCTTCACCACCGGTGATAACTACCAATAATGCCACCGGTATCACTCCTGTTTCAGCCACCTTGAATGGCAGACTCAGCAGCCTGGGCGCTTACAGCTCGGCCAATGTCTCCTTTGCGTGGGGGACTGCCTCCGGCAACCTTACCCAACTGACTCCCCATCAACTGATGACCTCGACCGGTGACTTCAGCTCTGCCTTGAGCGGTCTCTCGGGTAATACTACTTACTACTTCAGAGCCAGGGCGACCGCAAATATCACCGTCTTCGGGGATGAGTTTAGCTTTAGAACCTCATCGCTGGGCGTCTACGTCTTTATCAATGCTCCTGACAGGGTAGTCCCGGGCAGCAACTTTACGGCTACTGTGGATATCAGCCAGGTAAATGATTTTGACGCCGCTAGCTATGTTGTCTCCTTTAACTCGGCTGTGCTCAGACTGAATAATGTAACTGCCGGACAGATAGGCGCCGGTGGTAATTTTACGAGCATTCCGGTCGACATCTGGAATGCAACTTCCAACAGCACATTTAACGTTATCCAGAATATTCCGGGATTGAATGGGGCTAGCGGTTCCGGTTATCTGGCGGTATTGCACTTCCAGGCAGTTGGATCATTGAGCAGCAGCAGTAATATCTCGCTTTCAGGTGGAGTTCTCTCAAATAACCTGGCTCAGGGTATACCGGCAATCTGGATTGGCGATGTCGTCCAGGTATCCCTCCAGCCCGGTGATGCCAACGGCGACGGCGCCGTTAATGCTATCGATATTACCAAGGTGGAGAGAATAATAGCCCACCTGGACAGCTCGACCCCTGGCGGCGACGCTAATCAGGACGGCAATATTAACTCCCTGGACATAACCAAGGTGGAACGGCTCATCGCAGGGCTGGATTAAAACCCAAATGGCCAGGCGGTATTACCGCCTGGCCAGTGGTTCTAACTATGGACGTAACCCTACGTTTCCGCGCGCGGTCGGTTCATCTGCTGAAATGCTGCCACGGCGGCAATAGACGCTATCCTCTTCTTCTCATCGAATATCTGGGATAGCCGCTCTTCAAACGGCTTCTCGCGCTCCATAATCCGCTTCATATCCTCAATGATGGTAGTCTCGGTGTCGATGAAGTGGGTGCTGAGGTCGCCGTCTATGAAGCGCTGGTTTTCCATTACCGCTTTATGAAACGGGATGTTAGTCTTCACTCCCAGGATGATATATTCGTAGAGCGCCCTCCGCATCCGGGCGATAGTCTCATTGCGGTCTCTGCCCCAGACAATGAGCTTGGATATCATCGGGTCGTAAATGGTGGGGATGGTGTAGCGGGTGAAGACGCCACTGTCAACGCGGACGCCGATGCCGCCCGGTGAGCGGTAGCCCCTGAGCTTGCCGGGTGAGGGCGCGAATTTGTTCAAGGGGTCTTCGGCGTTGATACGGCACTCAATCGCCCAGCCGTTCGCCCTGACATCCTTCTGTTTGATACTAAGTTTGTGACCGCGGGCTATCTGTATCTGCTCCTTGACGATATCGATACCTGTCACCATTTCCGTCACCGGGTGTTCTACCTGGATGCGGGTATTGGCTTCCAGGAAATAATAATTTCCGTCTGAATACAGGAACTCGATAGTTCCCGCTCCTTCATAGTTCACCCACCTGGCCGCTTTGACCGCCGCGGCTCCCATTTCGGCGCGGAGTTTGGGGGTCAGCGCTGGTGACGGGGATTCTTCGATTAGTTTCTGGTGCCGCCTCTGGATGGAACATTCCCGCTCTCCCAGATGAATGACATTGCCGTGTGAATCTGCCATTATCTGGAATTCTATATGTCTGGGATTGTGTATATATTTTTCTATATAGACATCCGGCAAGCCGAATGTGGTTTTAGCGATTGCCTGCGAAGATTCCAGAGCTTGAGTCAGTTCGGCTTCGCAGGTGACGATTATCATCCCGATACCCCCGCCCCCGCCCGCCGGTTTGATTATCACCGGATAGCATATTTCGCTGGCGATATACTTCGCTTCTTTAAAATCGGTAATGCAATCATCCGTGCCTGGCACCACGGGAACTCCAGCTTTCTTCATCTCACAGCGGGCAGCCACCTTGTTGCCCATTGTTTCCAGTACCCGGCTCGATGGACCGATGAACTTGATACCGGCCTGCTCGCAGGCAAGGGCAAAGCTGGGGTTTTCGGCCAGAAAGCCGTAGCCCGGATGAATAGCATCGGCGTGGCATTCTACAGCCACCTCGATAATTCTCTTGATGCTGAGGTAGCTCTCTGACGCGGGCGCCGGGCCGATGAAGTATGCCTCGTCGGCGTATTTAGCGAACAGAGCGTCCCTGTCTGCTTCGGAGTATATAGCTATCGAGGTGATGCCAAGTTCCCGGCAAGCCCGCATAACGCGGATGGCTATTTCACCACGGTTGGCGACCAGAATCCTGTTAATCATTTTTCCTACTATTCTATCACCATCAAAACATCGCCGGAGTTAATTACCTCACCCTGGAAAGTGAGGATTTCTTTGACCACGCCGCCGAACGGTGAGCGCACTTCGTTCTGCATCTTCATCGCTTCAATCATTACCACCACATCCCCCACCTTCACCTTATCCCCTACCTTTACTTTGGTCGCCAGTATCATCCCCTGCATCGGGGCCACCACAGACCCTTGAGGTAGTTCTACCGGCTGTCTTGGCTTTTCCACAGAGATAGTTTTGCCCAGGACTGACGATACTTTTACGTTAAACACCTCACCGTCTACATCCACGGCGAATTCCATCGGTAAATCTGGGTTTTTGTTGCCCTTCGCTGCTTCCATTGGGGAAGGTATCGCTTCTTCTTTCAGTTCCCCGCGCAAGAACTTGACTGCCACCTGTGGATAGAGGGCATAAGTCACCACATCCTCGTCCTGGTGGATGAGTCCCATTTTATGGGCTTCCTCTCTCATTTTTTCCAACTCAGGTTGAATAAGGTCGGCGGGACGAACTTTAATCGGCTTGGCTTCGCCGATTACCTGTTTTCTTATCTCCTCGTTTATCGGTGCCGGCGGGCGGCCGTAGTAACCAAGGAGATAGTTTTTTACTTCCTCCGTCACTTGTTTGTAGCGGCTGCCGGAAAGTACGTTTAATACTGCTTGAGTGCCTACTATCTGGCTGGTCGGAGTTACTAAGGGCGGATATCCCAGCTCGGCTCGCACCCGGGGCATCTCCTTGAGGACGTCAGCATACTTATCCATAGCATTCTGTTCCCTTAGCTGGCTGACCAGGTTAGATATCATTCCGCCTGGTATTTGGTGAAGGAGTACATTAATGCTGGGGCGGGTACTCTCGGCGGTGAATAGCACCCGGTACTTTCCGGCCAGGGTAGCAAAATATTCACCTATTTCGTAAAGTAACTCAAGGTCCATGCCGGTGTCATAGGGGGTGCCTTTAAAAGCTGCTGCCATGCTCTCGGTCGGCGGGTGTGAAGTCCCCCAGCCAAAAGCTGAAAAGGCGGTATCCAGTATATCGGCTCCGGCCAGGACAGCAGCATGATGGCTTAACATAGCCATTCCGCTCGAGCAGTGGGAGTGAAAATTCAGAGGAATTTTAACCCGGGCTTTTATCGCCCTGACCAGTTCATCTGCAGTAGCCGGTGAGATAAGCCCGGCCATGTCTTTAATGCAGAGTGAATCGCAGCCCAAGCCTTCCAGTTTCTTAGCCATATCGGCGAATTTTTCAGTGGTATGCACAGGGCTGACTGTGTAGCAGATAGTGCCCTGGACATGGGCTTTGTAGTCTTTAGCCACCTTTATCGCCAGCTCCATGTTGCGTAAGTCATTAAGAGCATCGAAGATTCGGAAGACATCAATCCCGTTTTTCACGGAAAGCCTGATGAATTCTTTAAGAACATCGTCCGCGTAATGGCGGTATCCGACCAGGTTTTGCCCCCTCAGCAGCATCTGGAGGCGGGTATTCTTCACTTCCTTGCGCAGGCTGCGCAGCCGTTCCCACGGGTCTTCATTCAGGAACCTCATGCAGACATCGAATGTCGCTCCGCCCCACATCTCCAGAGAGAAAAAGCCCGCCTTATCCAGCTTGGCGGCGATGGGCAGCATGTCCCGGGTACGCATTTTGGTAGCGATGAGTGATTGGTGCCCGTCCCGTAATGTGGTGTCTGTCAGTTGAACGCCCATCTGTCAGCGTGCCTTCCTTTGTTAATTACCGGAATATATGGCAAATTTTTAGTTAATTGTACTCATTCATTCTAAAGTGCCAGATGACGGAAGTCAAACCACTCCTGGACTCAGATTATCAGTCTTGTGCAGGCAGGTAAGTCTCAGGTTCACTAGTGATTTTCACCTTTCCCTTACATAAATATGCTAAAATATGGGTGTTATGTCGGTAACATACTCTTAATAGATAGGGATTTCCCTGCTTGATACGCCTTTCTTCGTTGGTTACAATGAAGCTTGAGAAGGACTGGCAGCAGGAATAAATGAACAGAATGAGGGGCGAGTTGACCGAAAGGAGGATGGGCACGACGGAAGTCGAGGCCTTTACTTCTGATTAAATGATGATTACTCAAGATGTTCTTCTCCGGTTCAGCAGCAGCACTGAAAAGATGGAAAACTGGCGGGTATTAATAGCTGAAGGCCAACCTGAGTTTCGTCAGGATATGGTTAAGGTTCTAACGGGGATGCCCGGGTTGAACCTGGTGGCTAAAGTTGCCAATGGCTGGGATGTGATGTTCACATCCGCTCAACTTAAACCGGATATCATTTTGATTGATTTCAGCTTGCCCGGATTGAGCGGGCCGGAAGTTACCAGCTTGATTAGGCGTGGTTTGCCTCAGGCTCTGGTGATAATGCTGCTGGACGACTATAATGAAGAAAATATGAAGACTGTCGAACGGTGCGGAGCCTGGGCTTGCCTCTTGAAAAGCCATCTGGCTCAAGATTTACCGCCTTTGTTGGGCAGGTTGGAGCAGGGCAGGAGAGATAACGATAATTAGAACCTGGGAAACTGATAGTAAATTGTCTGGTAGGTAGGGCCGAAAATGAGAAGACTACTTCTTTGCCTAACTGGAGGGTTCATCGTGGCGGGCTCTATCTTTTTTCTTAACTCGGCCAGGGTTAGCGCCATCGATGAGAATAATTGTCTTGTCTGTCATAGTAATCCAGATATGAGTAAGACAAACGGCGATGGTAAAAAAATATCTCTGTATGTTAATAAGGAAGCTGTGAATGCAGCCGCCCACCGTTTCATAGATTGCACCACCTGCCACACCTCTAAACCTCACGAAGTCGCTACACCTCTCACCAAGCTGTCTCTGGCGGAGAAATGTGGCAGCTGTCATCAATATGAATATAAACTGCATCTGGCAAGCGTTCACGGCCAGCAATTAGCAAGCGGCAACCCGGATGTGGCCACCTGTGTCGATTGTCACAGCCCGGCTGGTAACCCTCACAGCGTTATCCGGGTGCTGGAATATAATGCACCCACGTATAAGAAGAACATAGCCCAAACCTGCGGGGAGTGCCATGATGATGAAAGGCTGATGGCAAGCTACGGCATCGTCGAAAAGGTCTATGAGTCTTATATGCGCAGTTTTCATGGCAAAGCGATGCAGTTGGGCACTTACGAAATAACCCAGCTTGATAAGGCTACCTGCACTAATTGTCACGGTGTGCATGATATCAAGAGCGCTCAGGACCCCAAGGCTCCCGTGGCTGGTTTGGAAAATCTATCGAAGACCTGCGAGCAATGCCATGCCGGAGCCGGCGTAGAGTTTGCTGCCGGTTTTTTAGGGCACAAAGAGGCGGCGCCTGATAATATCCCGGTGGCGCACTACACGGAAATACTCTTTAAAACATTGTTGATATCGGTGCTTTCCTTCGGCGCTGTAGTAGTAATTATGGCTATCGGCAGATATTCTGCGAACAGGTGGAGGGCCTAAAATGGCGACTAGAGTAGAAACCATACCGATGGAACTGGTTCCTGACGAGATTGCCCGTTTTGATGTTCACCAGATAATCCAGCACGCCGGGTTAATGGTGAGCTTTACCATCCTGGTTCTCACCGGCATTCCCCTCAAATTTCATGACTGGGCAGTGAGCCAGGCATGGATAGGATTGTGGGGCGGCATCGAGGTAACCCGTTCCATCCACTACTTCGGCGCTTGGATGATGGTGGGCGTCGGTTTTTATCACTTGTATTATTTATGGTACTCGACAGCAATTTTGAAGAGACCTTTCCCGATAAAGATGATACCGAGCCTGTCAGACTTCTACAAGCTTTTTCAGGAACTGGGCTATTATGTGGGACTGAGAAAAGAAATGCCCAGGTATGACCGCTTTAACTGGAAGGAGAAGTTTGATTATTGGGCTCTCTTCTGGGGAGTGCCGGTTATGGCTATCTCAGGATTTATTCTGATGTTCCCCGTCGCCGTAACCCATTTTTTGCCCGGCTGGGTTATCCCGACAGCGCTGATAGCTCATAGCGACGAAGCGATGCTGGCATTAACCTGGATTGTTATGGTGCATATTTTTTTCAACCATTTCACACCTGGTGTATTCCCGCTTAACAAATCTATATTTACCGGCAAGGTGCCCAGAGAACGCTACCGCCGTGACCATCCTCTGGAATATGACAGGCTGGTTGGAATAGAAGAAATCTCTGATGACGAAATGGTTGAGGGTGAAATTGATGAAAAAAACGTTGAAAGCGTTTAGAGACACGCTGAGAACACTTGCTGAGATATTCGATGATTGGCTCACCAGAGAGGCAGGGATAGTCTGTCTGCTTATTATCACTATCGTTATTTATAATATGCGTTCTGAAATAGCTGAAACATATCCTCTTTTCGGTACACTCGTCTATGGTATGGTACCTGTCCTCTTTATTGCCGGGGGCGTGATTTTCGTCATGGCAATCTTGAAATTTAGCAAGCCTGAGAATAAGGATAATAAATCATAGCTATTGTTTAAGGCTGGTTTTTGTGCACGTAAGCTTGAAGGATAATAAAAATGAGACATAACAAGTACCGTGAAAAATTGATATTCCTGATGTTCGCAGGGGCGATAGCGATAATTTTTCTGGTTATCGGGAGCTATCAGCTTATTGAATTTATGGATTCCCCGGTTTTCTGCGGCCGTCTCTGCCATCAGGTAATGTATCCCGAATATACTACCCATCAGACATCTCCCCATTCTTCGGTGACCTGTGCCGAATGTCACGTCGGACGTGGGGCTGACTATCTGGTCAGGTCAAAACTGAGCGGTTTACCCCTTGTTTTTGCTACCATGTTGGGTAACTACCAGCGTCCGATTCCAACACCGGTGAAGAACCTCCGCCCCGCCCGGGATATTTGCGAAGAGTGTCATCGGCCGGGAAAATTCTCCGGAGATGTCGTTCGTGTCCACACCACTTACCTTGCGGATGAACAGAACACAGCCAGGGTCGATAGCCGGATTCTCCGGGTTGGCGGTGGAGAGATTGGCACGGCGCACGATATACATGGGCATATCGATGGGAATGTATGGTATCTGCCAATGGATGAGAAGCGCCAGCAAATCGGTTGGATTGGTATCGAGGATGAGACTGGTAAGCTTGTTGCTGAATACATCGACCCTGAAAAATCCGCCGAGCTTATTCATGACGACCCTCAGCGAATTGAAAATGAAAAACGCCTTTTAGACTGTATGGATTGCCATACCCGGGTAACTCATATCTTTCAGTCTCCTGAAGAGTTGATTGATACGGGGTTGTTGCAGGGCACGATAGATAGAGGCCTTCCTTTTATCAAGAGAGAGGGGCTTAAGGCTCTGGATCCGCCCAATCCCAGCCTGGCTCAGGCTACGGCCAGGGTGGAAGCCATCAGAGAGTTCTACGCCACTTCTTATCCTGCTATTTATGTGAGTCATGGCAGATTGATTGAGACGGCAATAATAGAGCTGAAAGAGATTGCCAGGCTGACCACATTCCCGGATATGAAGGTGAACTGGAACACGTATATTGATAATGCCGGTCACATGAAATCGCCGGGCTGCTTCCGGTGTCACGGCAAGCTGGTAGCCATAACCGGTGCAAAAAGGGGACAGGTTATTCCAGCCAGTTGTGAACTGTGCCACTATGCGGCAACACAAAAATAGCGTGATTTAGGTGAATTAGAAGACATAACTGTGGTAATTGTAGGGGAAAACACGTCTTGTGAGGCAGTAACACTTATTATATCATATGGGGAGTATCTGAAAATAAGAAAGGGAGGAGATAAAAAATGGATACCTGGATTATCTTTCTGATTGTTGCGGTGGTGGTAGTGTTATTGCCCCTGGCCGTCAAGATTGTGAAGCAGTATGAGCGTGGCGTGGTGCTCCGCTTCGGACGCCTGGTGAGCAGCAGAAACCCCGGTTTCAATGTCATCCTGCCTCTTATCGACCGGATGACACGGGTCAGCCTCAGAATCGTTACCACTGTACTGGAGCCTCAGGAAGTCATCACCAAGGATAACGTCACCATCAAGGTGGACGCCGTCCTTTACTTCATGGTCATAGACCCGGTAAAGGCGGTCATCAATGTTGAGAACTTCAGAGAGGCCACCATTCAGTTAGCCCTGACCACTATGCGGAGTGTCCTGGGACAATCAGACCTGGATGAGCTGCTCGCCCATCGGGACCAGATTAATCTGAGACTGCGCCAGATTATCGATGAGCAGACCGAGACGCCCTGGGGTGTCAGAGTGACCCTGGTTGAGGTCAAAGATGCTCTCTTACCCGAGAGTATGCAGAGGGCTATGGCAAGACAGGCTGAAGCCGAGCGTGAGAAGAGAGCCAAGCTTATTCATGCCGAAGGTGAAAAGGCGGCTGCCGCCACACTGGCTGACGCCGCCCAGATTATCCAGAGCCAGCCGGCCGCTTTACAACTGCGCTACCTGCAAACCCTGGTTGAGATTGCCGGTGAGAAGAACAGCACCATTATCCCTTTGACCC
>Ga0209514_10000114_pt1 | contig 179680 bp, 171 predicted proteins | sample Subgrocontami58m_FD_187452 | JGI IMG/M metagenome (GOLD analysis project Ga0209514, IMG submission 187452) | Subsurface groundwater microbial communities from S. Glens Falls, New York, USA - GMW37 contaminated, 5.8 m (SPAdes) (version 3) | ecosystem: Environmental > Aquatic > Deep subsurface...
CAAATTACGAAGCTCAGGCATATTTCAAGATTGCAAATTATTCCGCATTAAACACAACGCAGTGGAATTCTTCCGGAAATAATATTTTTAATAAGAATTTTGCAGGCAACGTCGGCATCGGGACGACGGGGCCGGGACAAAAACTGCATATATTAGGAAACGCAAATGTATCGGGCAAGTTTTATACCAATGTCTCATACTCTTATAATACACAGCCAAGCTATAATCCGATTGACGATGATTTGGTTTTATATTTGCCATTTAATGCCCCAAACGGCTCAACGCAATTTGATAGGAGTAAATTTGGTAACGATGGCACATTAAATGGTGGAATTAATTGTAATGCGACTATTGGCAAACTTGGTGCAGGATGTTTTTTTAATAACAATACTTTTGATTATATTGAACTTGCTGATTCAGATAGCCTTGATTTAACATCAACAGGAACTATAGAAGCATGGATTAACATGAATAGCTTCGGTCAAACCCAAGGCGCTGCGATTGTAGCAAGAGGCACAAATGGTTATACATTATCCGTTTATAGTGATGCGCAAGGTAGTAGCGCAAGAAAAATTACCTGGGGTAAAAACGGAGTAGATGAACTTTTAAGTAATAGTGTACTATCCCTTAATTTGTGGTACCATATAGCAGCTGTTAAGAGTAATGGGGTAAACTACATATACATAAACGGAGTATTAGATAATAGTGGCGCTAAGAATGATTTTAATGCACTTACAAGCAGCATTATAATTGGTGCAGCGAGTGGTAATTCCCAGTATAATTTCAACGGCACAATTGATGAAGTAAAAATATACAAAAGAGCATTATCATCAGACGAAGTCAGAGCAGATTACCTTTCAGGGTTAAATGCAACTTTAATGCCTTATGTGGATAAAAGCGGCAACGTCGGCATCGGAACTACGCAGCCAAATGCAACACTAAACTTACATGCAAGCACAAGCGGAAACCAGAGATTGTTGCAGTTTAATGAGCCGTCTTTCTATAATTATGGAATGATCCTTAGCTATTCCAGCGATACTGGTGTTTTAAGCCTGAACAGATTGAGCAATGGTGTAGAATTCAATAATACTATGATGTGGGTAAGAACATCAGGTGCAGTTGGAGTCAATACTTCAAGCCGCCCTTCAGAATCTTTTACAGTTCAGGGAACATTGAATGTTACATCAAATCCAACAAGAAGCGGAGATTTATTTGTAGCTAGTGGCGGCAACGTCGGCATCGGGACGACTACGCCTCAAAATAAATTAGAAGTAATTGGAGCAGTTACTTTAGCAGGCGGAGTAAATGCTTCTTCATTGAATGTCACAGGATTCAGCATAACTGATGACAGCTTGGTAACCCTTTCGGATGGCTCTAAAAAGAAAATAAAGGACATCAAGGCAGGAGAAGAAGTATTGACATTAGATGAAGCCACTGGAAAATTAGTCCCAAGAAAAGTAAACGCTTTGCTTGACCACGGAATTAAGCCGATTTATGAGATGGCAACAGAGGATGGAAGGGCAATCAACACAACAGCAGAGCATCCTTATTTGGCAAAGCTTTATGATAAGGAATTATGCGATAAATACTCTGGCAATGTTTGGAATAAAGAGGCAGATGAATTTAATGGCTATTGCACAAGATGGGTCGAGGTTAATGATATTGCTCAATCTTTTATTTTAAATCCCTCTTCATCCACTATAAATAATTTGCCTTTGAATTCCTTGACATCAGCCAGAAGGGAGGATAATGCCGATGTTAGTTTCTCAACTGTAGGGGGATGGATTAAAAAGACCACAATACCGCAGAATTCTTTTGGCGGAAACATTGCTTTGTTAAGAAAATCTGAATCTCTGGAAAGCAAAACTAAAAATTTCTCCCTTGCCAGCGAAGCCAGCTTGCCATTTTTAGTGCCTTTGGCGGCATATTCGGCTGAAAGCCCCATGGATTCAAGAAATTCCTTAATCTCTATCCTGATGTTCTCATCAAGCAGGAATTTTGGTGAATCTGACATAACGTTCTCCACTGACGGACTTGGTAGCGTACTCCAAGGCGTCTCTGACCATTTCTCTAGTAAGGCTTGGGTAACCCCTGATAATACTTTCTACGCTTTCCCCGGCAGCGACCAGTTCAACGATATCACTAACCAAAACCCTGGTGCCTCTGAAAGTGGGCTTTCCGTGGCAGATTTCGCTGTCCGCTACAATGAATTTGCTGATTTCGACTCTCATAAAAGAGACGATAATTATGAGATATATAAACGTTTTGAAATCGCAGTTCCAGACTACTCAACCAGCGCAATAAAATGGGAAAAAATCTCCTCAATAAAACAATTAGAGCCACAGCACGTCTATGACTTAAGCATTGAAGGCACTAGAAACTTTATTGCCAATGATATAGTGGCGCATAATACTTATTTGGCAACGAGTTCTGGGAATGTAGGAATCAATACAACAGTTCCTGCAAATACTTTAACAGTTCAGGGGACTTTAAATATTACGCCGCCAGGGAAGAATGTAACCTTATTCCTAACCAGCAATGGGACCATAGGAATTGGGACAGCAAGCCCCGATTTACCTTTAGTAATCATAACTGATGCAAATGTAGCAAATCCAATTGGAATAATGCGCAATCAGGAAGGGCAAGGAGGCGTTCAGATGCGCTATCGCAGGTCAAGGGGAAGCGCGGAAATCCCGAACGCACTTCAGAGCGGAGATGATATTGGAGTTAATTTCTTCCAAGGATACGATGGTGCCGGATACACTTCAGCAGGAAATATCGCATTTATTGTTGACGGAACACCTGGAGCTAATGATATGCCCGGCAGGATTGTCTTCAGGACAACATTGGATGGTGGTTCTTCCCCGACTGAGAGGATGAGATTGGACAATAACGGCAACTTTGGGATTAATGATACATCTCCAACTGAAACATTGGATATAACTGGCACACTTAGCGTTAAATCAGGGCAGTCTGGAAATGCACAAGGATTGTTTCAAAATGCGGCCGGCAACGTCGGCATCGGGACGACGGGGCCGACATTGCGCTTAGATGTGGAGCAGACAAACAATACAGCATTCAGCGCCACGACTTTCTGGAACCATGATTTTGGAGGTATACAAATCCGAAATCCGAGTGCAACCTTGAATACGGTCGCCGGTATTGAGTTTGTACCAGGTACTGATGCGGCTGTTGGCATTGGTGGTATACAAGAAGCCTCAAACCTCGGAGCATTGGTTTTCGCCACAGGAGGCGGCGGTGTATCAAGCACTGTTCCAGAACGGATGAGAATAACAAGCGCCGGCAACATCGGCATCGGTACAACTGTTCCAGGACAGAAACTAACAGTAGTCGGAGATGTAAATATCTCTGGCTCTTTGAATGTAAGCAGCGGTTTAAACGTAATAAGCGGCAACGTCGGCATCGGAACTACTACACCAGGAAGCAAATTAAATGTAGTGGGAAATACAAATCTCACTGGAGGAATAACATTTGTTGATTCAGGCGCTTCTGGAAACAGAATAGGCTTGCAAGTTATTTCTGATTCAGCTGGAAGAGGAACCTCATTTAGAACTCCTGATTATGTAGATAGCACAACTGGAAGTAGTTTTAGAGTCGGAATGGGCGCTGGTTCCGGGAATACCTCTGTAAAATTACAACAATATACTGCTGGTGAGAGCGCTTATGGAGATATGATTCTGCAAGGAAGCGGCGGCAACGTCGGCATTGGGACGACGAATCCTCAGGGGAAACTCGACATTTCTGGACAAAATATTACTATAACTGGCGCAAACGCAGGCATAACTTCTTTCAACATCTATGACAATAGTTACCCTTCAACAGATGCAGGATTTCAAATTAGGTATAATGATGCAACCGGGGAAACATATTTGGATAATAGATATGATAATGCAGATGGGAAAGTTTATTTTAGGACAAAAACTGCTGGCACGGCAGTAAATGCCATAACTATTTTAGGAGCAGGCAACGTCGGCATCGGTACAACTGTTCCAGGACAGAAACTAACAGTGGTCGGAGATGCTAATATTTCTGGCTCTTTAAATGTAAGCAGCGGTTTAAACGTTATATCAGGCAACGTCGGCATCGGGACGACGAATCCGGTGGCGACATTGGATCTTGGGAATAGTGGAAGTATTAGGATTGGGCATGCTAGTACCGGCGGGTCGCTTTATGTTGGAATGAACTATGGTAGTTTTGAGGATACGGCATCAATTAAATTTGGAGGTAGTTATGATAATTATCTTGCTTTTTTTACAGCAGACACTGGTTCCGGTGGTGAAAGGATGAGAGTTACAAAAGCTGGCAACGTCGGCATCGGGACGACGAGTCCCGCAAGCACTTTAACCATTGTGGGAAACTTCTCCGCCACAGGCACAAAATCAGCAGTAGTAAACACAACCTACGGAATGAGAAAATTGTACGCCATAGAATCCCCGGACATCCGCTTCTATGACCAGGGAAGGGCATCCCTCACCAATGGAATTGCAAACATCAGCCTTGACCCAATATTCATAGAAACAGTTGAGCCTGATTATGAAATTTATTTAACTCCAAAAGGAAAAACACAAGGGATATATGTAGCAGAACAGGCAAAAGAATATTTCATTGTAAAATCATTTAACCCAACAAGCAACATCCAATTCTCATGGCTTATAAGCGCATTAAGAAAAGGCTACAGTGAAACAAGATTAGATTCAGAAAGAAAAGAAAATACTGAAATCACTGCAGTAATTGATGAAGAAAATAAAGTTACCGACGTTAATATTATTAATAATTTAAATGATATTCAAAACGTTAATGCGTCAGGTGGGAATGGAAAATCAGAAACAAATGCAATAACCGGAAACGCAATAAATGAAATCACAAAATCAAATAATGAAAAATCAACGATTGAAAACAAGTTTGCAGTAGCTTCAAGTAAAGAAGATGAAATAATAAATAAAATAAGTGAAAAAACCAATTTGGATAAAGAAGCAGTAAAGAAAGCAATAACTTTCAAAAGAAAACAGCCTTTAAATGAAAAAATAAATGAGGAAGTGCTCCAAAATGTGATAGCATCAGAGCAGCAAAATTATCCACCTGGTTACAGCAAAGTTAATGGAAGCGTTATTATCAAATTAGGCTAAAAAACGTCCTTTTCACAACTAACAAAAAGTAAAATCCCATATCCCGAATTTTTCAGGCACCCTTGATTTCGGAAATATTCGGGAGGTTTTCATCACGAAACTCGGGAGATGAAAATCAATTAATTTCAATAGGGAAAAGAAATATAAAATGAACCAATAACATAAACATTCGGAAACAATTTTCCATAGGAAATGCAGGAGAGTGTTATAAAATGAGGAAGTACAATCATCAATTGGACTCAGAGGCAATAAAATTAGAATTAGAAAAATACAAATTATGGCTTAGTTTTGTATCCAATATTTATAAGGGTTTCATATCAATTCTTTTCCCTGCATTAATTTTAATTATTGTGTTTTATTTGAACAAGTTCCAAAATTTTGATTGGTCAAGCACGTTAAATACTTTAATTGTTCTGTTTTTTTTTATTTCAGCTATTTACTATGCAGTATATTCTGCTATAATGAGGTTTGTTAATGCATTAATTTCAGACGCAAAACGAAATAAAAAATAAAGAGGTGCACTAAAATGGAATTCAGAAGTTATCGCATAAAAAGCCCTGTAAAATCATTCAGGGACTTGGAGGTTTACCAGAAAACCATACAATTGTCAGATGAGATAACAAACTTGCCTTTTCTAAACAAGGAATCTTTCCAGAAAGACAATGAGGAAGTAAAATCAATAGCTGAAAAAATCCCGAAATTAATAGCAGAAGCCTATGGGGACAAGTTTGACTCAAAGGAGATAGCTCACAAAAAGCTTACAGAAGCAGTAACATTAATGACAAATGCAGTAACCAAAATAGACCTTTTCAGGGAGAGATTTAATGACAATAAAGGAGAAAAAGAAATTCTTGACAATCTCCTTGCAAGATACCAAATCCAGAAGATAAAAGTTCTTAACCTTAGAAAAGCATGGGACAGGGTCTTCACAAACTATCCACAAAATGAGCCAGGAAAAGCTGATTGGAGAAAATAAGGAAGAAGAAATCGAAAGTGAAGATAATAATAGTGAAAACTATAAAGTTTTGGCTAAGTGCCCTTATTGCTCCGGAAATATTGTTAAAAGGGGGACAAGAAAAAAGAAGTTCGAGACTGTTCAGAGGTATTACTGTGAAAATTGCAATAAGAGCTTTACGCCGGCAATTACAAAGCATAAAACCTATCCTCTTAAAATTATAATGGATTCTTTAACATTATACAACCGCTTAAACTCCGCAGAGCAGATTCCGCCTATGCTCAATGAAAAATACGGCATACAGATAACTTCCAGAATAATATCGGACTGGCTCAAAGAATACGCGCAATATGCACCTTTCCTAAGAATGAGGGAATTTGCAGCAAAGAAATACGATAAGAAAGATATAATAGAAGAGTCAAAACTATTCCACCAGCAGATTTATAATTTTAAGTATCACAGAGCAAAATTGGACTTAATTTTAAACGAAGAGTTCCGCCACTATCGCTTCAAGCCATTGCAGGAGTTTTTGGAATTGGTGACAGCAGAATGCCCCAATCAAATATTCCAGAATTCAAACAAGAGAGCATCGGAATGCAAGAGCTTATTCAATTTAGACCAGGTAAAGATTGTTCCAAAAAACAATGCAGCAGTAAAGACAGCAAACTTTGTTACGCAGGCAGTCTCAAACAACAAGCTGCGCCATCAGGTTTTGCAGGATTTCATGCTCTCCAACGACTCTGTTACGGTTGCAGTTGAAACGCCTCTTTTAATGGGCGCTGATGACATAAGGCACTACAGGCATGAATTAAACTATGATGTTCCGATAGAATTAAATGACAATGAATATATCACAGGCCATGCTGATATTATACAAGTAAGAAACGGCTTGATTTACCCTATGGACTACAAGCCCTCTGCTGACAAGGAAAAGCCAATTGATCAACTCACAATTTACGCATTGGCTTTAAGCAGGCTTACAGGCATTAGATTGTACCACATGAGATGCGCATGGTTTGATGAAAACAATTACTTTGAGTTTTTTCCTCTGCATGTGGTTTATAAGCTGAAAAAAGGAAAAAGAATGCCAAGAGAGCAGATGAGGTTATAATTACAACTAAAGGTGTATATATATACAACTAAAGGTGTAGAATGTTTCCAAAAACCAAAGAGAAACTGGATAAAGAGTATGAGAAATGCAAAAAATCATTTGTTGCTGTAAATAAGGAGTCATACATCCACTATAAGAATGAGGCTTATTCTGATTTGCAGTCTGCTGAAAATGACAGTTCTGAGAAATGGGCTATAACCAAAGCCTATCAGGCGCTGTTCTTAATGTGCAATGCCCTTTTAGTAAGAAATATGGGGCATTACTCAAAAGATCATTCGTGCATCATTATAGCATTGCTGAAAAATAATATAGTGGCAGAAGGGACGCTAAATAAAATCAGCGATATGCTGAAAGAAAAGAAGAAGCTATTAACAGAATTCGAGCCAAAAGATAATTTTTTTGAAGAAATATCCAATATAAGAATTACAAGAAACAGGTATCTCTACCTCCCAGAAACAGAAAGAAAGCTAAAAAGCTCTCCTAAGGCCATTATTGAAGAAGTAAGGGAAATAATTAATATCCTAAGCGAAGAGGAAGAATGATTGAAAAACTGATTCCGCTGACCAAAAACAAGCTGGAAATACTAAAATCAATATATGAAAAGAAGGAGACTCATCTCTCAAACTTGGCTAAAGAGCTGAAAATTCATCCCTTCAGCGCTCAAAAAACCCTAAAATCAATTAAAGGCTTGCTTTATGAGAAAAAAAGAGGAAGAACAATCAGTTTAAGCATCGACAAGAATTTAAGGGAATATTTTGAGCTATGCGGCATTATTGAAGATTATAAGTTAGAGGCAAAAGACAGAATCTTAAAGCTATTAATAAAAAACCTTCAGGAATTTTTCTCAAAAGACAAAAATATGCTGTCCTGCGTCATATTCGGCTCATTTGCGAGAGGAACATATGAAATAGAAAGCGATATTGACCTGCTAATAATGCTTAAAACAAAAAATAAGGATATTGGGAAAAAGATTAGCCAAATTGGATATGTTCTTGGCAGGGAAATGAATCCCATAATAATGAACGAAAAAGAATTTGCTGCTGCTCTAAAAACAAAAGAACCTGCTGTAATATCAATTTTAGAGCCGTCGCAGAGATTAATAGTTGTAGGCAAGGAATATTTTTTGAAAAATGTTTTTGAAAATTAAATGAAAGTAAGCCCACCCATAAAATCTGCAATTTCGGCAATGCCACCATGGAATCAGGTTATCAAGGGGTTCAATCGTCACTACTTATAAAAGACGGCAACGTCGGCATCGGGACGACGAGTCCCGCAAGCACTTTAACCATTGTGGGAAACTTCTCAGCCACAGGAACAAAGTCAGCAGTAGTAAACACCTCTTATGGAATAAGAAAATTATACGCAATGGAATCCCCTGACATCCGCTTCTATGACCAGGGAAGAGCATCTTTAACCAACGGAATTACAAACATTTCCCTAGACCCAATCTTCATTGAAACAGTTGAGCCTGACTTTGAAATTTATTTAACTCCAAAAGCGGATACGGCAGGAATTTATGTTGCTGAAACTGCAAAAGATTATTTTATTGTTAAAGGAAGAAATCCAACAAGCAATATCCAATTTTCCTGGCTCATAAGTGCATTAAGAAAAGGGTATGGGGCTACAAGATTGGATTCAGAAAGAAAAGACAATACTGAAATCGTTGCAGTAATTGATGAAGAAAACAAAGTTACCGACGTTAATATTATTAATAATTTGAATAATATTCAAAACGTTAATGCGTCAGGTGAGAATGGAAAAGAATCAGCTAATAAAATAACCGGAAAAGTAACAGATGAAATATCAAAAACAAATATTGGAAAAAGCGCAAACGAAAACAAGTTTGCAGTAGCTTCAAATAAAGAAGATGAGATAATAAAAGAGATAAAGAAAAATACAAATCTTGATGAAGAGCAGATAAAAAAATCAATTACTTTCAGGAGAAAAGCGCCTTCAAAAGAAGAATCAAAAGAAACATTTGAAGAATCTGCGCAGCAAAAGCAATTGACAAGAGTAACAGAAATAAACGGCAGCGTTATTGTCAGGTTAGGCTAAAAAAACGCTGTTTTCACAACTAACAAAAAGTAAAAACTCATATCCCGAATTTTGCATGAACCCCCATTTTCAGCAGTATTCGGGAGGTTTTCATCACGAAACTCGGGAGATAAAAACCAATTAATTTCCATAACGAAAATAAATCAGAAAACAAACAAAATGTTACAAACAATAACCAATAATATTGCCACAATAAAAACAGATTATTTTATATCTTCTGATTCAGTTTCTTTAGATTCCAGTAATTTAGAAAGCTCTTTTGTATTGAAAACCTTAACTTTATCCTGCTTTTTAAGCAACTCTTCTTCAGACCAGATGCAGTCAGAATTAAATTCAAGCGCAAGGGCAAAATATTCCATATCTTTGGCATGCGGAGAGATTTCTTTAGCTGAAGGTAGTCTATCAAAAAAATTCTCTAAAGGAACAAAATTGATTCTAAGCTTGATTATTCCTAAAAACACATCAAAATCTTTGTTTGAAAACCCAGATTTGGATCTTATCTCTTCTCTGTTCTTCTCTAACTCTGCCAGCAGCCTAAATGGCGCAGAAAGATTGATATCATCTGAGAAAAAGATATCCAATGTTTTGCTTTTCCAACCCTTCCCCTTGGCAATTGCTGCAGAAAATAGCTCATTAGCATCAGGAACAACTTTCATCTGCGCACCTTATGTTAATCCTTTATCTTTTAACTGCTTGAGCATGCCTTCATTAACTTTCCTTCCAAGCTCTAGAGCATCTTTTTCGGTTAATTTGCTTTTAGATGCAAGCGACTCAAGAACAGCTCTTTGCATCTCCTTGGACCTGGAAAGATGCGATTCAAATACTTTTAGTTTGATGGCTTCTAAAGCAATATCCGACCAATTCTCAGAAAAATCTTCCATTTCTTTCTTCAATTCATCAGGCACGGATAATGTTATTGTTCCCATTTTACCATCACAAGAATCTAACATTGAAACCAACTATTTAAAACTTTCCCACAAAATCGGCAATTTCGGCAATCCCCCCATCATATTAACAATATCGGCATCGGGGACAGAAGGTACAATGGTGCAATGGGAACAATCGTTACTACTTATAAAAGACGGCAACGTCGGCATCGGGACGACGAGTCCCGCATCCACCCTAACCGTTGTAGGCAACTTCTCCGCCACAGGCACAAAATCAGCAGTAGTAAATACCAGTTACGGAATAAGAAAATTATATGCCATGGAATCACCGGACATAAGATTTTATGACCAGGGAATATCATCGCTTAATAATGGAATTGCAAACATCAGCTTAGACCCAATCTTCATTGAAACTGTTGAGCCGGATTATATTGTTTACCTTACACCAAAAGCGGATACAGCAGGAATTTATGTTGCTGAAACCGCAAAAGAATATTTCATTGTAAAAGGAAGAAATCCAACAAGCAGCATCCAGTTTTCCTGGCTTATCAGCGCAATGAGAAAAGGATATTCAGCAACAAGACTGGATTCAGAAAGAAAAGAAGGCGCTGAAATCACTGCAGTTATCGACGAGAAAAATAAAGTGACTGAAATAGAAATAAAAGGAAATGAAATATCAAAAACAAATAATGAAAAAGTTGAAAACAAATTTACAGCAGCAGCAACCGATGAAAATGATATAATAATCAAAATAAGTGAAAAAACCAATTTGGATAAAGAGCAGATAAAAAAATCAATAACATTCAAAAGAAAACAGCCTTTAAAGCAGGAAACAAATGGGGAAGAAAAAATAGATAATACTGCACCCCAATATGCAAATTATATGAGCAAAATAAACGGCTCAATTATCTTAAAACTTGGATAAAAATTCATGCCCCGGATTTTTCAGGCACCCCCTGATTTCGGAAACACGCAAAAATCAAAGATTTTTGGTGTCCTGAAAATCATTGATTTTCATGATATTCGGGGCTTTTTTCCAACGAAACTCGTGGCATGAAAAATAATTAATTTCCATAACGAAAATAAATCAACAATAAATAACTATTAGTACTTAAAAAAATAACGATAATTATTTAAATAAGTAATGACTAAACCCTAATATGATTTCAAATAAAAAAATAAAACTTCTGGAAGTATGGAAAAAAGGCTTGTTTAGCGAGTTTGGAACAGCTGAGATAATGAAAATTTCAGGCAAAAAGACAAAGCCCTGGGTTTTTAATGCTTTAAAGGAATTGGAAAGAGCTAAACTTTTGCTCTCAAAAAGAAAAGGGAATCTGGATGTTTATAGCTTGAATCTGAATAATCCTCTCTTGCTCCAAACCCTGCAATATATAGAAGCCCAAAACAGCCTGAATTTCCCTAAACTGGACATTATTATGGAGATTATAGGCAAAATTCCATTGAGAACCTATTGCTTATTGGCATTTGGAAGCTATGCAGAAGGCACTCAAACAAAAGATTCTGATTTAGACATTTGTATTTTAATTGAAAGCCAAGCTCTTGAAAAGAAGCTAAAGCCATATTTCAATGATATGAAATTAGCAAGCGCAGTTAATATTGATGAGCATTATATATCTTTCAATGATTTTATAAAGATGCTTTTGAGGGATGAGGAAAACTTGGGAAAGCAGATTTTTAGAAATCGCAGGATTTTTTACAATGCGGATATTTATTACCGGCTGGTAAAAGAGGCGCATAAGAATGGATTCTCAACATAAAGAAGTTTTATACATAGAAAGGGCAAAGAACGAGCTGGACTTGGCTAAAGCAATATTCAGGCTTTCAACAGACAATAAATTAAAGTCAGAATTTGAGTTGAAGGAAGATTCAACATTTTTCAGCAATGTTATAAGCAATTCATATTACTGCATCTTCTATGCGGCAAAAGCATTATTGCAAATAAAAAATATAATAACAGAGGCTCCTGAAGAGCACAGGAAAACTTTGGAAGAATTTGAAAAATTAACGCTTTCTGGAGAGATTGATGTTGAGCTATTGAAAATCTACAAGGAGATTGTAGTCAAGGCAGATGAATTATTGGGAATATTCAAAAAAGAAAAATCAAAGAGGGGAAAGTTCACTTACAAAAAGCTCCCTCAGGCTAATTTGGAGCCGGCAAAAGAGAGCTTGGATAATGCCGAGAAGTTTTTCAAAAACATAAATCTTATGGTAAAAGAAAAAGTGGGTTGATAAAAAGCAGAAGAAGTTGGAGTTAGAATGAAAATAATGAAATCAAGCACTTCTAGAATATTTTCCTTAGGCAGCTTTGAAAGCGAAATTAATCTGCCTAGGTTTTTGTCAAGCTCAGAATACATGTATTGGGGCGAAATGAACTCGAATTTGTCAAATACAACATTAAAATCAACTACCAGAATCATGGTTCAAGAGCTTTTTGACCGGGAAGCCATTAATCTTTTTGTCAAAGACATGCTTACTTCATCAGCCAATTCTTTTGCCTGCTTCTCTGTAAGCTTGGATTTGGAGACAATGGATTCTATTCTCTTGATTTCTGAGAGCTTTTTCCTTAGCTCGTCATTCAAAAATCTGGAGAATAACGGCTGCCACATGCCTTCGGGCATTTTATTTCCAAATAATTCTTCAAACTGCACTCTCACATCATCCGGAACTTCAAGCTTTAATTCAGCCATTTTGGAATCACAATGCTCTTATGATAAGATATATTATATAAAACTTTCGACATAGGCTAATATGCAAAAGGTACAAGATTATACAATTAGTCATACCCAAAAGGTTAAATACAATCAAAAAACAAGCAATTAACAGCATAAAATGAAAAAAAGGGATTATTCAGATAGAAAATCACAGGCAGCTATATTCTTAATAGCGGCACTGGTAATTTTGATTTTCGGAATTCTGTATTTTTATTATCAAAAAATCTCAATAGAAAAAACAGCAGAGCCAGTCCAGCCCGAAGTGCTTCCAATAAAAGTTTTTGTGGAAGGATGCATAAAAAACATTGCAGAGGACGGATTGGAAAGAATCGGAATAACAGGAGGCTACATCAACATCCCGCAGAACATAAAAGACAGCCCAAGGTCATATCTTGCCGCATCTCCTGATTCAATTTTGAAAATCCCTTACTGGTGGCATGACGGCATAAGTTCAGTTCCGACAGAAGAGTTCATAAACAAGCAGCTGAGAGATTATGTCCAAAGCGAACTGAAAGGCTGCCTGAATAATTTTGAATCCTTTAAGGATAAATACCAAATAACAGAGCTTAAGCAACCAATTGCAAGCGTCCTGTTTAATGACAACGATGTTTTTGTATCTTTAAAATATCCCCTGGATATCAGCCTTAAGAGCGGCAACTTCAGGGCATCAAGGGAAGAATTTGCATATTCCAGCCCGATAAGGTTCAGGAAAACATATGAGCTTGCTAAATTAATAATGGAAAGGGAAAATACAGGCGCTTTTCTGGAAAAAAAGACAATCGACCTTTATTCAATGGACACTGAAATTCCGACAACAGATATTGCATTTTCCTGCAAGACAAAAACATGGGCGCTTCTTGACATAAAAAAAGAGCTGCAAAAACTCTTGAACTTCAACCTGCCTTACATAAGGATAAAAGGCACGGATTACAATCCTGAATTATATGTGCCGACTCCAGAAGGCAAGAATACCTATTCAAACACATACTACCAGAGCCATTACATCTGGGAACTGCAGCCCAACCAGGAAACAAGCTACAATAACATGAAAGTCTCGTTTTCATATGACAACTGGCCCATAAATGTTTATGCAAGGCCGAGCGAAAATGGAATCTTGAAATCAAATGCCGAAAAAGGAACAAAAATGCTGTCATTTTTCTGCATGCACACATGGCATTTCACTTATGACATAAATTATCCAGTCTTAGTTTCAGTATTCGACCAGGAAACAATAAGCAACAAGGCTTACAGGTTTAGCTTTCCCTTCAAGGTAAACGTTGACCACAACACGCCCTTAAGGGACAACACAGGAACAGCTTCATTTGAGCCGTTTGCCGACACAACATCAGACGAGTTTTGCAATGACGTAAAAAGCGACATGACAATTTTCACAGTCAACAATGCGACAGGAGAAGACATAAGGGGGGTCAATCTAACTTTTGCATGCGGAAGGTTCTATTGCGACATGGGCCATACTGGCTGGCTCAGCTTTGGAGCATCAGCAGGACTGACAAAAAAATTCCCGTATTGCGTTAACGGAGTCATCAAAGCCTCAAAGGAAGGATTTGCAGATGGGCAGTCATTCATCCAGACTGATACTGATAAATCATATGTTCTGATGATGAACCCCCTTAAGCAGTTCAAAAAATACAAGGTTGTGAAGCATATGCTCTCAAGCCCTTCAGTTTCCAGGGAGCTTGAGCCAAATGAAAAAGCAACAATAATAATCACCGGGCTCACAAACGGATTTGAAGGCTTTGCATCTTACCCCCTTGATGTGGATTCCCCGCTTCAGATTCCGGAAGGAAAAGATGCAAAATACCAGTTAAGCATTTACCTTGCCGATGACGAAAATTTGCTTGGAGGATATCTTGGAAACTGGACAATCAAGAAAGACGATTTAACAAATGCAGATGAAATAATATTCCACGTTGTTGAGCAGGGCCTGGCAACTGAAGACGAAAGAGTTTTATTTATTTCAGGCCTTGAGCCATACTCAAAGTTAGTTCCACTGCCGGAAATTAAGCAAAGTTAAAAATAAAAAATTCAATTGAAAAAATAATATTAACAAACTTAATCCAAAAATTAAAATTAATATTATTAAAAAATATTATAAAATTGCGTCAGGAGATAAACAAAAAGAATAACTAAAATATGCAAGTTTACATAAACAAAGTAAGAACCAAAACGTTAAATGTACAAAAACCAATTAAAAGGATTATAAAAACCAAATAAAAAAAATATTTCAAAATTTTAAAAGCCGGTGCAATAACGGATGAACATTAACGATTGAACATTAACTAAAAATAAATATTAAAAAATTAAAATTAAAAATAAAAATAAAAAAATTCAATAAATAAAAAATTTAAAATAATTTTAAAATAAAAAAAATCAATCAAAATAAAAAATGAACCGAAGAATAAAAGATTTCATAACGCTCCTTATGCTTCAGCTAGTCCTATCCCTCCCGTTTTATGTTGCCGGCGTGAATGCATTAACAGTCTCAAATGTCAGGATAACGGCAGCAGCAGACAATTCGGCAACAGTCGGCTGGGATACTGACGCCAAATCAAGCTCTGCGGTGAATTACGGAATAATAGGAAATGAAAACACGAAAAACCCAGTCGGCCTTGATACATCGCATTCGGTAATAATTGACGGCCTCACAAAGGGGCAGGATTATTCATATTCAGTAAAGTCGTGCGATGCTTCCAACAGCTGCGCAGAATCACAAAAGCAAACCTTCAGGGCAGGAAAAGATTCAGCTTTGCCTTTTATAGACGCAATAATTCCAAGATACGCCAACAAGAGGGTGATGGATATTGCGGGGTCAACAAATCCTTTCAGCTCGGTTTCGTTATATGTCAATAATTTGAATGTTCCCAAAAGGACTTTGGATTCTAATGCTGTCGGAGCCTCAGGCAAATTCACATTCGCCAGCATCCAGCTGGAGCAAAATAACGCAATAAAGATTATAGCCACGGGCCAAACAGGAAGCAAAATAGAGAAATCATTTGAAGTTGGCGTAGACACAGACGAGCCTGCTGTCCAGCTGGGCGACATAAATCCTTTATCAGCAAAATCAGAATTAAAAATTAATGGAATAGTGAGCGAGCCGGTAAAATTGAGAGTTTTCATAAGCTCAGCTGCATCCACAGATTCAGCTCCAATAAAAATAACAGGGTTAAAAGCAGGAGCCATTGGCGCAAATTCCATAGAGCTTAAATGGGACGAGTCAAAAGACAAGGAATTCAGCAATTACGTTGTCTATCGTTCAGATGCCGGCCCTATAGCAATGACGAAACCGATAAATTATAACTTATTCATTGACGCTAAGGCCGATACCGGAAAGAGCTACACGTATCAGGTTACACAAGCAAACACCAACGCAAAAGAAAGCGAAAAATCAGAGCCGATAACAGCATTGACTCTCTCAGGCGGAGTGAAGATAACTGACAGGCCGGCAGCAGTTGATATTTTTGGCGGTGTTTCAAAGCCAGCAATGGAGCTGGATGTTTCTGACAAGTTTGATTTTGCATTAAAGCTGAATAAAGGCGATGCAGCATACAATTTAAAGTTTGAATTCGAGGACAAGGCAGGAAACAAAGCAGTAATTGAAAAAAATGTAGTTCTTGACACCAAAAGGCCTGAAGTGAAAATTCTTTCTCCTCCGGCAGGGGCATCTCTATATGAAGATGCTGCCCATGATATTGACATTGTCGGGAAAACAAAGCCAAATGCAAGGGTCCATCTTTTTGTCAACAGGCTGCCTGTTTCTCTTTACGACACTTCTGTTGAAATAGCAGGCATCCCAAATGAAGCGACTTCAATTCCAAATTCCATTTCAGCAAGAAGCTTTGATTTTGATGTCAAAACTCTTGAAGGCAGGCTCCAAAGCATTTCTGAAAAAGAGCTCGATGAAAAATGCGGCATTAAGGGAGCAGCAAGCTCGGGCTGCAAAGGCGCTGACCGTTCAGTTACGGCAGATGCGCAGGGAAATTTCAAGTTTGAAAAAATTGACTTGACTGCATCATTCAGCGAAGGAGCAAGGATTAATGAAGTTCCTGTTACAGATTTCAGGGACGTCCAGCTGAACCAGGAAGCGCAGCAGTCAAGAACAACAACAATAGCAATCATAGCAACAGACCAGCTTGGTTCAAGAGGCGTTGCAAAGCATACATCATCAATTGTAAACTGCTGGAGCGGCAACTTGAGCTGGGATGTTATTCCCGATGTCAGAAAGCAGAATCCTACTTTTTTGAGCACTGAAAGGATGGCAGAAGGAACTGAAACGCTTTATTTCATACTGAATTATAATTACATTGGCCGCGGAACAAATGCAAAAATAGTCGATAATGGAGTTTCGCTATCAAAAGCCTGCGGCACTCTGGATTTAATGGACAAAAGGTTCAACATAAGCTGCAAGATATTGCCTTCCGGCGGCTCTGCAATATTGAACAAGCCCGATAACACAAAATCATATTCTGTAGTTACCCTGGGCAGGCTGCCAAACATGGACAAGTTTTTGGAAAATGACTGGAAGAGCTTCATGAATGCGCTTGGCATCAATAGGGAAATGACCTTCCCGCTTAAATTGAGGATTACATATTCACACGATATCCTAGACAGCAATGGGCAGATGAAGACAGTCAGAGAAACCCAAACAACTTGCCAGCAGGTTTCCTATGTTGTTGATAATACTTTGATTGACCCGAGAAAAGTTTTGCCTGATTTCATGCTGAATGGATTGGTAAATTTCCTCCAGGATTCAGTCAGCGCGCTTACTAAAGTGCAGAACCAGATTGACAAAGTGGTTGATTATGTTGCAGTTGCTTGCCTTTACACATTCATAGCGCATTTAGTTTTTAAAATCTACAGGACTTGGATAGATTTGACTAATGAAAAGCTGTATGCATTGAAAAATTTTATTCCGACTAACGTGATAAATGAAAATCCCGAATGCGCAGATATAATAAAAAAATACCAGGAAAAAACCGGCTTTCTCAAATTAAAATATGTAAGCGACCCTGATTTGAAAAAATGCTTTAAATCAAGCTATGACGCATGGCAGAAAGAAACAAAATTATACGAATGGCAAAGATGGTCCTGCGACAGGATATTCGGGCATTCTTCTCCTGCAAAATGGACTGAAAAAGTGGAAGATAAGGAATTGCAGGCGCAAATTGATGAAAAGGATAAATGCAGTGTTGATGAAAGTGTGAGGGGCGCAAGTTACAGGGCAGAGCCGTGCACGTCTCCGACATTTGCCAAATATATTGAGGCAAAAAAATATGGTGCAGATCAAAAGTGTGTTGAAGTAAGAACCGGAGCCACGTCATATACCCTCTTCAAAATTGGAAAAATGGTTCCTGATTCTGATAATCTGTATCAATTAGAATATGTTGGCGGATTAAAAAGTGAGGTTGAATTTGCCCAGCGTGACAAGAAAGGAGAGGATTACTATTTCACAAAAAGTTATAAGTCCTGCGCAGATATCTGTGGTGTGAACGGCAAAAGCGCTATAAGGAAAGAGTTCAAAAAGCCAGCAGACGGCGCGGTTTCTAATACAAACCCAAGCGACAAGCCAGAGCCTAATTGGGCATGCATCACCTCAGCGGAATGTATGCAATATGGTGCAAGCCAAAAAGTTGCAGCTAACCAGGTAACTAAAGACGTGGTTTCATACACCAGGGGAGGTTATGCAAGGGACTGTTACTATGATCCAAATAAGCCAGATGTAAGCGTAGTAAGCAATGACCCTAAAAAAAGATATGAATGCTGCTGCTTGACTACAAAAGGTGCTGAGAAAACTGCCTATTACAACAAAGATGACATCAACAAAGACACGGGCGAGTATGTTCATGAATCAAAGAAGACTGAGGCAAATTTGATTGCTGCCGGCCCTTCACCAAAAATAGATAATTTAGAAGATATGAAATGGAGTTACAGGTATTCAAGAATAAAGTTTGTGGCCCAAAATAAAAATACCAAAGAACCAGTCAACCAATATAACCCTAACAGATACATTGAAGGCAGAGACTTGCCTGCGTGCTTTGGCCAGAATAATTTCCTGTACGAGGCTTTTGGGAAAATAACCGGAAAGGATGAAAAGAAAAAATCAATGGTCCTTAATCCATTCAAGGATACAACTGCAACTTTGCAGTGCGCGCACTTGACCGGAGTTAACCAGCGGCTGCAGCTTTACAAGAATCTCATGACATCAATGTCAAACTGCCTCATTGACATTAGGAAAGACGGAAGGGCAGATGCAGGCGTCTGCAAGGAGCTTTTCACTCAGCATGTTTGCGGCATGGTTTGGCAGGTTGCAAACTTTTTCAAGAGCGGATGCCCTGTGGCAGAGCCAGCAGACAATCCGGATGACAAAGAAAATCAAGTAGCTGCAAATGTGCGGAAAGGATTTAAAAGCATTGCTTCGGCAATTTCAGAATCACAAAGCGAAATATCAGAAGAATACCAAAATGTAAAATTAAATAATCTTCTTGGAGTGGGTGAAGGGGGTGTTGCGAGAAAAGCCTGCCTTGCTGCATTTGGCTATGACTGGAATTTCAATGCAAGAAATCTGGTTGATGCTGCTTATACAACTCCAATGGCTACTCTGGTCCAGGCTGTCACAAGGTCAAGGGAATTTTTAAATGTTGATCCAATTTCATTGATGCCCCACCATGAATATCGTGCATCATGGATAGTGAATCCGGGTTGCGATTTGGAAAACTACAGGGTTGATTTGGCATGCGTAACGCAAAGAGAAGCAAATATGTATCCAAATCAGATTAATTGCGCTTCTGTAGGCGCTCCTTCAATTGGGTATGCGGGACAAACTCCGTTCACAGGGCCATCAACTGCCTACAATCAATGCGACTGCCTTGGTTTAAACCAGGATATCGGCCCGACATATACAATCTGGACTGAAAACAGAATAAAGCAAAATGTTCTTGTTGACAGGGATTACCATAAAGTAATGCCTGCCCCCTATAGATATGACCATCTTAAATTTACTTTAAGAAATGACAGAAGAATTCCTCCAAACATCCAGGCAAACTGCTTCCCAACAGGATATGAAAAAGGAGTGTTCTATTTCCCGATAACAGACAAGACAGCAAGAGATATTCTGGACTGCCAGGCAGACCCTGTTTCAGGAATCTTCAGCTGCGGCGGGGGAGAGGAATTCTTCAGCAAGAAGGGAAGCGTTCAATTGGTTGAGGTTGATATCAATGGGGAGAATGCTGCCAGATATCCGGATGGATTTACTCTTGAAGATGGAAAAGAATTGAGAGTCAGCGCAAGAGCAATCAACACAGGCTCGCAAAAATGCTTTAAAGTTTCTATGTCGCCTGATCCGGTTCAGCCCAGAATTTTGCCAATTGATTTTGTCGGTCCAGGCGATATTCTGGAATTCTCATTGGGAACTGTAAACATCGCAGGGCGCGGAAGCGTGGCAGGGACAAGCGGCCTTGCAACAAATCTTCTCAAGCAAAACAATCAGCACCCCGTGGCCATAGGATACCAATTTACAGATAATCGTGATCCTCAAAAAATACACAACCCCCAGGATGAAGGGAAGTTAAGCATTGATGATACGGTTTTAATTAACGGGGCGAAAATTGAATTGAATGACAACAAGCCTCAAAAAGCAGGAACTGCATCCGTACAGATAACTGCAGAGAATACCATAATAATCACTCAGGAAGATGCCGAAATAGAAATAACCTCAGTTAATTACGTTCCAACAGAGAGGGGGGGCTTAGTAGTTGGATGGGTGATGGCAGGCACTATCCAAATCAACCCTGTGCAGCAGTCCACGCAACAGCAGCAGCAAAAGGCCCTTACAGTGGAAATATTCAATCTGAAGCAGGACAAAACTATTTTTACCGATATCAGCGACTGCAATCCTAACGACAGGGCAATGGAGCCAAGAACTTATAAGATAACTGTAGTTCAAACCTCTAAGCAAGTGAATCCGATACAGAATGTCAGGATAGCTCCCAGTTCCCCAAAGATTGGAGATGATGTTAAAATCTCCCTTAACTTGAAAAGCGAAATTCCGGTTGAAAAAGAAAACGTAAGGCTGGAAATAAAAGACTCAAATGGCGATTTATCTGAAAACGTAATGGAAAATTCCGGAGGGGATTCTTACAGCTACATCTATACTCCGAATCTAAATGGGCCACACATCGCAACGATTAGGGTAACAGACAAGCAAGGAAAAGTGTCGTTAAAAACACAGAATTTTAATGTCGGAGACAAAACAGTTCCAATAGCCCCTAAAGATGACACGAATTTAAAAAATAAATTAATGGGCCTGGCAACTGACGGAAGCAGAAACATAGATGCCTATAACCGGTTTTTGTCAATGCAAAGCGCTGCAAAACAAGATGGGATCAGTCTAGCTATAGTTTCTGATTACAGGAATTTTAATCAACAGGAAGGTATTTGGAATAATAAAGTTAAATCAGGTAGCCTTAGTTCATCAGAAGAACAGAAAGTTGCCAATGCAGCCCAATACACTGCTCCTCCGGGCATTTCAAGGCATCATTGGGGAACTGAATTTGATATTGCTGCAGCGGCAAATGATCCTTTAATCCCTAATGACTATTTAGTTGACGGCAGAACAAACTTTAAAGTCTATGGATGGCTATCAGAACACGCAAAGGATTATAGCTTCTGCCAGCCTTATTTAAACAACGGAGCCAATGGCTTGGTTAAGGCAGAGCCGTGGCATTGGAGCTACAAGGCTTATTCAAAGGGGTACACAGAACAATATAACTCTATAATAACAAATAATGAATTAAGAAGTGTTTACTCCAGCTTAATTACTCAAGTAGAGGGCAAAGATATAATTCTAAATAATTTTGATTCCTATAAGGCTGATTTTGTAACCAACATTAATTCGGAATGCCTGCAATAAAATGGGAAAGAATATCATCTTAAATTCCCTGAAAGAATCTTTCATTTCAGCCTGGAATCATAAATATTTATTTTTTCTTTTGTTTATTTTGCAAGTTGTCATCTTCGGACTTTTTTTTGCGGCAAGCCAGGCTTACCTTCCGAAAGTCTTTGAGCATGCTAAAAATATTTCGGATTATCTTAGCCAGCAGAAGCTGGACGAGGCATCTGTAACTGAAAACGTGCTTCAGCAAAAAAATATTCTGGGAGATGACCCCTTAAGCATTTCAAGAAACCTTGATGCCATGAAGCATTATTTCAGGATTTACCTGGCATTTATTTTTGTTATATTGCTAATCTCAATGTCAGTTAACTGGGCACTTACTGCAAAATTCTTCAGGAAAATAAATTTTATTGATTTAAGTAAGATTTTTTTGAAAATGATTTCTGTTTTGGTTTTTTATCTTGGAATAATATTCGCTTTTTTCTATTCTGTTTTCAGCATTTCCTTTTCAGAGGCAGCTTATGACCCTTCAAGAATATTTGCCAAATATTTTTTATTCTTCGCGATTTCACTTTTCCTGCTTTATTTCATGTTCATTTCGCTTTCTTTGCCGGAAAAAGCCGGATTAAAAGAAATTCCGTTAAGAACATTAACAATTGGAGTCAGAAAAATCCATTATATCTTTTTGGCATATATCATTAATATTTTATCATTTCTGATTTCCATATTTTTATTATCTTATTTTGTGGAAATTAATTTTATCTTGATGGGCTTATCACTTTTATTATTAATTTTTAGTTTTATTTTTGGACGGATGTTTGTTATGAAACTCGTTCAGAAATTAAACAGCTAGGCTGTAGCTTCAGATGGCGCTGAGTTTCCTTCCGCAGGAGCTTCGCCTTCCGGAGCTTCTTTTTCAGAAGTCTCTGATTTCTCAGCAGCTTTTTCATCTGCCTTTTTACCGGATTCTGAAATCCTTTCTTTCAATGATTTGATTCTTGAATTTTTATTTCCATTGTACTCTGATTTTTTGCCGGATTCATAAGTTTCAGAATATCTTCCTCCTTTGATTAAAGTTAATGCTCTTGAAGGTGCTGAAGTATAAGGTTGAGCTTCGGAATTATCACTTGCGCCTTCTACTGCTTTCAAAACTCTTGCTTCAAGATTTTCAGCTCTCGCAGAAGATTTTTCAATTGATTTTCTTGATTTTGATTTTGCAGATGGTTCGCCTCCAAGAATTGCGCCAACTGATTCTTGAGCTCTGTATTCAACGTAATCATGCAAATCTTCTCCTTTAAATCCCAATGCTTTGCCGTCAGACTCGAACTTATGAATCAGCATATCATAAGCAGGATTGTGGTCGTGCGAGCTTAATAGATGATTTATGAGCGTATTGTGGCTTGCATAATCTCTTCCTTCCTGGGCAAGTGCTTTGTAAATAGTGCTTTCTTTGGTTCCTTTATGCTCCTGCGCCAATTTGGAAAAAAATTCTTCCTGCAATTTTCCCTGGAGCCTCTCGCCTTTGTAATTGCCTTTAACGCCCAAAACGTGGGCTATCTCGTGCAGGTAAATTGCCTGTTTCATTGCTTCAGTAGCTTCTTCGCCCTTTAAGCCGTATTTTGAAATCAATTCTTTTGACCATTCATGCAGATTGGCGCCTGCCATCAGGAATCCTTCTGAAGGGTAATATGCTGCATAGAAATCTCCGTGCTGGACACCTAACCCCAAAACTCCAGCAGTATCAGCAGTTTCAACAGAAAACCCTTTGTCACTAAGAAATTTAATCCATCTTGCAGACACAGTTTGGATTTCATTCTTTTCATTAAATATTGTATTCCTTAAAAGCTGCTGCAGGTTGGCAACTTTGGATTCATAATATCCGACCTTGTTTGGGTCAACTGCATTTGCTATTTCAGGAGTTGCATAAAGCTTAACTTGAGTATCTGTCTTGTTAGGAAGATACAGTCCCAATTCAGTTCTTCCGGTTATGTAAACAAAATCAGGCATCTTGTGAATTGGCTTGTTGGACTTCCTGTCGGGATAATTGTCAGTTCCGTTTGCTATCCAGTCACCCATTGATGAAAATTTTGTATTGCCTTGGAACACTCCATCATCAACTTGGGAGAAAAATCCGTATTGCTTGAAATCACTTGGCGTTGTCTTAAAAATATTATTTGTAGTTTTGTAAGCTACATAAGAATGGCCATTATCGCTTATAAGAATAGGTGTATGGAGGGGCAGATGAATATGCGACTTGTAGTCTTTCTTGTCAATATTGATGGGGCTACCGCTGGAAAAAGTCGGCCCATTATAATGCGGACTTAATATCTTTCCATTTACCATTTTAAAATTACCAGCTTTGTTTAAACAACAGTTTTGGCATCTAAAATTGCGAGCATCTTTTGCAATCTTCATGTCAGCAAAAAGGAAATTGCAATGGGAATTTTTGCCATTGTCCTTTACTTTTACATGCGAGCTGATGCCAAAACGGAACTTAACACAAAGCCCCTAAAACTTTATAGAGCCCCCTGTGAAGCTAAATTAAAAAATTAAGAAAAGAAAGAAAAAAATTATGCAGTTTTAAGCTGCTTTTTTATTGTATACTACATTTGGATCGTTTGCACGATAATCTGCAGCCTTCGCTTGCAGTTTAGCCTGGAAAGCTGAAAGAGTTTCCTGTGGCGTTGCAACTCTAGGATCTAAATTTGTTCCAGCATACTCGTTCATAGCATTTGCAAACACAGATGGTTTACTGGTTCCAATTGCAACTAACTGTCTTGGCAAGAATCTATTACGTTCCTCTGCAGGAACTTTCTCACCTGCTATGTAATTGACTAATATTCTTAATGGGTGGTCTTCTGGAAGCTCACTAATCTTAACACCGCCTTTTACCTCAACTGCTCTCCTTATTAAGCTGCCATAGTCAACACCGGCTCCAGTTAAGTATTTTGTGATTTCCTGTTCCCTTTTTTTAGGGTCTTCCTTTGCGTCTGGTAATTTCGTCGCGTATTCGATTAACTTTTCAACTACCATATCAACCCTATCTTTGTTACCGATAAGAGCTTTCTCTCCGCCAACGGCATCCTTGATTACGCCTTCAAGGCTAGTTACCACATTACTTACTTCATTACCTCTGTCTTCAGGCTTGTTGGCCCTCAGTTTAGGATCAGCACTTGGATTTATATAGTTTAAATTAACAAGTTCTTGAACATAGCCTGCAAGCTGTTTGTCTGTACTACCATTCAGCTTATCAACGAGATGTTCCTCGTGCCCGCCACCATCATTTCCATTTGCGTTTGTCATTTTTCTTTCCACCCCTTTGTTTTGGTTTGTATTTGTTTTTTATAAGTTTTATTGAAAGTAATTGCTTATTTCTTTGATTTGTTACTACTACATAATAATAACGCTGGTATTTAAGCATTTCGCTTCTGGAGTATACACTTTCAAGCCACCCCAGAATATGCTATTTGTTATTACTCACTAGTAATAGAAGTTATATTTAAAGCTTATGATTTTGTCTTCTATAAAGAACACAGCTTACTTGACAAACTCAACGTTTTCCATGCCTTCAAATTGTTGATCCCCTGTCAGCAATTTTACATTAAGTTTTAGGGCCATCATATATCCAATGCAGTCGGCTGCAGAAAAATTCTTTTTCTTATTAATTGCTCTGAACTCCATGGCTTTTTTTATTGTTTCAGCGTCTAAGGTTTCTATAAAATCCGAATATTTGCCGATATAAGAACCTGCTTTTTCTTGGTCAGGCTCCCTCAAAAGCTTGTAGCATAGTTCTGCAAAAACAAAGTCGTTTATTATGATTTCAGAATCTGTGTACTTCGAATAATTTGGATTGCCTGCAATGATTTCCAGAATCGCATAAGTGTCGAATACAAATATCGGCATATTACTCCTCTGGCCATAATTCTTTATCTATCTCCCTCATCATTTCATCTGTCGATTTGCTGAACTTCATAGTTCCAAAAGTTTCCTTTAGTACATTCGTTTTCTTGCCAATCAAAAGAGTAATTGTTTCATTCTCTTCAATTTTCTCTTTCATAATAGTTTCTTTAGGTATAACTACACCTAAAGACCTGCCCCATTTCCTGACAACAGCTTCTACTTGTATCATGATTATACCGATATAACCAAACTATTTAAATTTTTCTATAGTTAATATTTTCTTTCAATATAGCAAATATTACTATTCTATTAAGGCAAAGATTTATAAACAAATAAACTTTTTACGATTCAGGGGGTTTCATGGTCAAGAAAGATAAGAAGCAATATGCTCAGCCTAACGAAGATGCTTCAAAAGGCTCTCATCCTGATGCAAAAGAGCTGGAGGCTATTTCTAAACTTCCTGTTGATGTTCAGGAAAAGCTCAAGACAATAAAGACAAAGCTTGAGAAATTCCAGAAGAAAGTTCTTGAAAAGTTTGATAAATATATTGTAGGCATAGCCTTAATGCCGCCTCCAAAACCTGAAGAATTGCAGCAGCTTCAGCAATTACAGAATCCACAGGCACAGCCCCAGCCAGCAGCCGAACCAAAGCCTGAAGATAAAGATAAGATTCATGTTCTCGTCTTGGTTGACGATTCAGACTCAAAGACAATGTCCAAGCTTGAGTTAAAAGATAAGCTATCGGCAATTGTTGTCAGCATAGGAACAGAAATTGATCCAAACATCACTCCTCAAACTTTGATTCTTTCAGAATTGTGGCAGAACTGCTTTGATGCGAAATACGAACTGCTGCAATTAATTGCTCTCTCAGCTCCAATATATGATACCGGAATGCTCCAGGCCATTAAGATAGCAGAAGTCCACAAGACAATGGTTCTGAAAAAATTTGAGAAATACATTGTCTCTTATGTATTAGCAGGCTCATTAGTTCAGGGAAAAGCAACACCGACAAGCGACATTGATGTCTGGATTGTAATTGACGACACCGATGTCAAGAAGATGACCAGAGCTGAATTAAAAGACAAGCTCAGGGCAATCATAATCGGGATGGGCATTGAAGCAGGAGAGATGACCGGCATAAAGAACAAGATAAACATCCAGGTTTACATTTTAACAGACTTCTGGGATTCATTAAGGGAGGCAAACCCCGTTATTTTCACATTATTAAGAGACGGAGTCCCATTTTTTGACAGGGGAATTTTCATGCCCTGGAAGCAATTGCTGAAGATGGGCAAGATTAAGCCCAGCGCAGAAGCAATAGACATGTTCATGGGCTCCGGAGAGCAGATGCTGAGAAGAATCCAGCTGAAATTAAATGAGATCGGAATGGAAGATACTTATTATGCAATATTGACTCCAAGCCAGGCAGCCTTGATGCTTTACGGAGTAGCACCGCCGTCGCCAAAAGAGACAGGCGCTTTGATGAGGGAAATATTTGTTCACAAGGAAAAATTGCTTGAAGACAAATTCGTTAAGATTCTTGAAAAGAATGTTGAAATAAGGAAGGCAATAGAGCACGGAGAGAAAAAAGAGCTTACAGGCAAGGAGCTTGATGAGCTGATCACAGACTGTAACAAATATCTCAAAAGAATCAAAAGGCTGTTCACGCAAATTGAAAAAATAAGGGAAGAGAGGGAAATGCTGAACTTGTATGACACTATCTCCACTGTATTAAGAGATGTCCTCAAATTGGAAGGCGTTGACAAGGTAAAGGACAACGAGATTGTTGATATTGTCGAAGACAAGCTTGTTTCAGAAGGAAAGATGCCTTCAAAATTCTTCAGGACGGTGCAGGGGCTGATGAAGGCAAAGAAAGATTATGATGACAAGAAGCTCTCAAAAATCGAGATTGAAAAGCTGCACATGGAGTCTGCATCTTTGATAAAATTCCTTGTTGAATATATGCAGAGAAAAAGAGGAAGGGAGCTGGACAGGCTGAAGATTAGGGTAAAGCACGGCGAGAAATTCGGCGAAGTATTGCTCCTTGGCAGCCATGCATTTATAATTCAGGATGTGGATAATAATGAAAAAGAAGTCAGCAAAGCAAAGCTAAAAGAAGACGGAAGCATGGGCACAATCGAAAAAAGCTCTTTTGAAGAGCTTGAAAAGTCGCTTGCAAAAGTCGAGGCTCCGCAAAAGACTTCAATCAAAGAGCCTATTTTCGAGGATTTGAAAAGAATTTTTGGAAAAGGCGTTGAGATACTTATGGGGTATTAGATTTTCTAGGAATTCGATTTTAATTAATTATTTTTAACCTTTAATTTTTATTACTGCGTTAGGAAAGTTACAAATAAATAAGCAGAAAGAATAAATGTTTCAGAGCTTAAGGAAGTGCAAAACGCTCAATGAAAAAATATCTCAAATTAAAAAATCAGTCCAATAATGATTAACAATAACTTAAATTCAATATTAAAAAAAATTTGAAATTTCAAACTGAGAATTCCAACATATATTCCAAAAAATATAGTCAATTAGAAACATTAATAAACTTTAAAAATAAATTATTTTTTATGAAAACCGGCTACAAAGTTCATGACTGCATGACCACAAAGCCCATTTCAGTTTCTTCTGATTCTTCGCTCGAGCAGTGCGCAAAAATAATGGTAAAAAATCACGTCGGCGCTTTAGTCATCAAAGACGGACACAAATCAGAAGGGCTTATCACAGAGCAGGATATTGTAAGAAAGACAATAGCCAAAGGAATAAATCCTGTCAAGCTGAAAGTATCGGACTTCATGGAGACAAAGCTAATCACGATAAAGCCGACTGATGACATTTATGATGCCCTGATTAAGATGAGGGACAAGAACATAAGGCACTTGCCTGTCGTTGAAAACAATAAGATGGTTGGGCTGCTGACTCTTAAGGACATTCTTAAGATTGAGCCACAGCTTTTTGAGCTGCTTGTTGAAAAGTTCGAGCTGAGAGAAGAGACAAGAAAGCCCATCAACAGGATAATTGAAAGGGAAGCGATCTGCCAGGGATGCGGCGCTTATGTAGAGGATGTTACCAAAGTAAAAGGCTCTTTATTGTGCGAGAGATGCGCTAAGGAGCAGAGTTGATTGTTAGAATTATAAAACTCTTAATCATCTATTAATTTTCTTTTGTCCTTGTCTTTTGCAACCCTGGTATTTCCGAAAGGCGGATTAAATATCATGCGCAATGCCCTGTTAATGTCACCATAAACTATCTCGCGATATATTTCATCGTTAATTCTGCCACAATAAGCAATAATATCCTCTAAATTCCACTCAGGATTGCAGGTTCTGTAGCTTTCCGCTTTCCCGGTTCTGCCATACTCTGTTCTTTTAGCAGGATCAGACAGGACTTCATATGCTTCCAGAATGCCTTTAAATTTCTCTTCAGCATCAGGATTTCCGGGATTTTTATCCGGATGCCATTGGACAGCCAATTTTCTGTAGGCGCTCTTAATAGCTTCATAGGTAGCATCCTTACCAATACCGAGCCTGCCATAAAAATTAGATGCAGATTTTTGTTCCATTGCCGTACTTAATCATGTATATTTGTTGAAATACATAATTCTATATATTTATTACGCTTCCTATTCACCACCTAAAGGGCGCACTTTTTTCTCCAAAACCCCCTTTTTGACCATTTTCCCCTATCGGAAAGGCAATCTTTAAATACATCTGCCCATTTGTAATTTTTTTAGCATGGATTTCAAAAATCGCGATATTATCTCAATAAACGATTTCTCAAAGGAAGAGCTTTTGTACATTCTTAAGGTTACCAGGCAGATGGAGCAGAAGCCTAAAGACAGCCTTTTAAGAGGCAGGATTATGGCAGCATTGTTCTTCGAGCCATCTACAAGGACAAGATTAAGCTTTGTTTCTGCAATGAAGCAGCTGGGCGGCAAGGTAATAGGCTTTTCAAATGCAAATGTAACTTCCGTTCAGAAAGGCGAATCTTTATGGGACACAATCAAGATGACTTCCCAGTATGCAGACTTGATTGTCATAAGAAACCCCTTGGAAGGCTCTGCAAGGCTTGCTGCAGAAGCATCACATGTCCCGGTTATAAATGCAGGCGATGGCAGCAACCAGCACCCTACCCAGACTTTGCTGGACATTTACACTATTCTCAAGACAAAAGGCACTCTGGAAAATCTCAAGGTTGGGTTTGTCGGCGACTTAAAATATGGAAGAACCGTCCATTCGCTTGTGATTGCCCTCTCTCACTTCAACCCGACTTTTTACTTCATAGCGCCTGACGAGCTTCAGATTCCTGAAAGCTATCTTGATGAGCTGTTCCAGAAGAAAGTCAAATACTTCAAGACATCAGATTTGTCAAGATTCAGCAGGGAGATTGATATACTCTACGTTACCAGAATTCAGAAAGAAAGATTTCCTGACCCTCTGGAATACGAAAAATTCAAGGGCATCTACAGGATTGATGACAAATTCCTGGAAAATGTAAGAAAAGACCTGAGCATAATGCATGCCCTTCCAAGAGTTGACGAGATAGACAAGAGCGTTGATAATACCCCCTATGCGATTTATTTTGAGCAGGCCGGAAACGGCATTCCCGTCAGGAAAGCATTGCTGGCCCTTGTTTTGGGTAGAATAAAATAACTAAAATGGCAAACAGGAAAAAAATAAAGTCAAGGAAGAAGGCAGAAAAAATAAAGCCGAAGAAAGTGGACATAAGCGCGCCAAAAGAAGAAAAGAACAGGCTGAACATAAGCGCGATAGAAGAAGGCACTGTAATAGACCACATTCCCACTGATGCCACCTTCAAGGTCGCAGGGATACTTGATCTTGAAAACCACAAAAGCATAGTTTCAGTTGCAACCAATCTTCAAAGCAAAAGCATCGGCAAGAAAGGAATAGTGAAGGTTGCAGGCAAGTTTTTAACACCTGACGAAGTGAATAAGATAGCTATTGTTGCCCCTGATGCTACTGTAAACATAATAAAAAATTACAGCGTTAAGGAGAAAATAAAGGTCAAATCACCTGACGTGATTGACAACGTTGTCAAGTGCTCTAATCCTGTCTGCATAACCAACAGCGAGCATGTAAGGACTAAGTTTTACGTCGTCAGGAAAGACCCCCTCAGGATAAAGTGCCATTATTGCGAAAGAAGCATGGGAAAAGAGGATATTAAGATAATTTAGATTTTATAGTTAATGCTCAATCATAAACAATTCCGCAAGGGGGTGGGGAACAAAGCTTAAGGCAGAAAGAGCAAAAATCAAGCATTCCCCCTAAAAAATTTCATTAAAGAGTTAATGGAAAAATTTAACAGCACTTAAAAATAAAAATTAAAATGCTTCAAACAAACCTGTGCAATATAAAATTAAAAAACCCTTTAATTCTCGCTTCAGGAATTCTTGGCGTCACAAAAGAAAGCGTTGAAAGAATTGGAAAATGCGGGGCAGGGGCAGTTACATTAAAATCATTATGCCACGAAGAAAGAACGGGTTTTGACAATCCGACAATGTTTGGATATGATGATGTTTTCTTTAATGCTGTAGGCTTGCCCGGCCAGGGCATTGATTCTGCAATAAAGGATTTCGGAAGGCTTGACAATCTTAGCATTCCGGTTATTGGCAGCATCTACGGCTACAGGATTGAGCAGTTTGGAGAAGTTGCAAAAAAAATTGCTTCATTAAGCCCGGCAATGATTGAAGTTAACGTTTCCTGCCCGCATATGGATTACGGAAAGCCGTACTATGCCGATGCTGAGCTTATCTCTAAAGTCACTAAATCAGTCAAGGCAAATTCAGGAAAAATTCCTGTAAGCATAAAGCTGAGCCCTAATGTTTACGACATAAAAGAATTGGCGCATTCAGCAGAAAGAGCCGGGGCTGATGCAATCACAGCAATAAATACAGTAACAGGAATGACCATTGATATTGGCGCAAGAAAGCCGATTTTATCCAACAAGATAGGCGGAGTTTCAGGCCCTGCATTAAAGCCGATTGCTGTCAGATGCGTCTATGAAATTCATGAAGCAGTAAAAATTCCAATCATCGGAACTGGCGGAGTAACTTACGGAAAAGACGCAATCGAAATGGTGATGGCAGGGGCAACTGGAATAGGAATCGGAACAGGAATATTCTATCGAGGCTCGGATATTTTCAAGAAAGTATCAGATGAGATGGAAAAATGGATGAAAAAAAATAAAGTTAAGAGTTTAGATGAGATAAGAGGATGCGCGCATGAATAAGATATTAAATTCATTTAAGATATTATTTTAAATTTATTTTTTATTGAATTTTGCGCCCATTGTCAAGCGCAACAAGAGCTAAATGGATTGAGCACTTGGCAACAATAAAATTAAAAAAATTAGTCCAATGACGATTGAGCATTAACTAAAAATTTTCAATAATAAAAAATTAAGAATTAAAAATGCAAAACAATAACTGCTGCCGCACAGAAATTCCAAAAATGCTTGAAATCTCTAAAATAATTTCAGAAGGGAAAGGCCAGAAATCATTTTTCTTCAGGCACAATCTTGAATGCAGGCCGGGCCAGTTCATCATGGCCTGGCTTCCGGGGCTGGATGAAAAGCCTATGGCAGTTTCTTACTGGAAAAAGAACGAGTTTGCATTCACGTCACAGGCAATAGGCAAATTCACAGCCAAGCTTGAAGCGATGAAGGTAGGCGATTTGCTTGGGATAAGGGGCCCTTACGGGACAAGTTTCTCATTAAAACAGAATGCCTGCGTTGTCGCCGGAGGGGTTGGCTTTGCTTCTGTATCAACTTTAATAGACAACCTGAAAAACCTAGTTATTATTTACGGAGCAAGAAGCAAAGAGCATCTGATTTATTTAAAAAGATACAAAAATATTATTGTAACAACCGATGACGGCAGTTTTGGAAGAAAAGGATTTACAACAGATGCCCTTGACGAAGTTTTAAAAAATAATAAAAAAATAAAAATTGTCTACACATGCGGGCCCGAAATAATGATGAAGAAAATATTTGACATATGCGAAAAGCATAAAATCGAATGCGAGGCTTCGCTTGAAAGGTACATGGCATGCGGCTTCGGAATCTGCGGCAAGTGCGTGATAAACGACAGATTGTGCTGCATTGACGGCCCTGTTTTTAATTCAAAGCAGCTGAGGCAGATGAATGAATTCGGGAATACGGCAAGATTGAAAAGCGGCAGGAAAGTAAGTTTGAAAGAATATCATTCGGTGCATTAATCCAATTTTAAAAACCGTAACTCTTAAATATCACTTAATCTCACTATATCTCATGGAAATAAAAGCAAAAGCCAGGAAATGGGGAAGCTCTATCGCAGTCGTCCTGCCAAAAGCGCTGGTGGACGAGGAAGGAATAAAGCCCAATGAAACTATTGTTATAGAAGTAAAAAAAGGCGTAAGAGTAAAAGACGTGTTCGGAATGTTTCCAAACTGGAAAAGAAGCGCCCAGGAAATAAAAGACGAAGCGAGAAAAGGCTGGGAATGATGGCCAAATATTTCTTTGACACATACGCATTAGTTGAAATAATAAAGAATAATCCAGCCTATGTAAAATATTTTGAAGAGATAATAATAACAACAAAATACAATTTAATTGAATTGTACTACAGCTTATTGATGGACTTTGGAGAAGAAAAGGCAAAAGCCGGATATTTGAAATTTAAAGATTCCTCAATGGATATAAATGATGGCGTGATCTTCGAGGCTATGCAGCTCAAATTGAAAAATAAAAAACTATCATATGTTGACTGCATTGGGTATATTTGCGCGACAAGTAAAAACCTGTTATTTCTCACAGGAGATAAGGAATTTGAAAAAATGAATAATGTTGAATTTGTGAAGAAGGATTTTGAAGATTTCGACATTCCCGGGGAAGAGCCTTAAAATGTCCCTCCTAATCAAGAACTGCAGGATAAATGTAAAAGGAAAGACATTTCTCAAGAATATTTTTATAAAAAACGGCAAGATAGCAAAAATCTCCAACAAGGAATCCGTTGCCGGCCTGATTATAGATGCAAAAAATAATTTTGTAATGCCCGGGCTCATTGATGCGCATGTCCATTTCAGGGAGCCGGGGCTTACGCATAAAGAAGATTTTCTCACCGGCTCTATGGCCTCTGCAAAAGGCGGAATCACAACATTTCTTGACATGCCAAACACTATTCCGCCAACAACAACATCGGAAGCATTAGTTGAAAAAAGAAAGCTTGCAGCAAAATCTGTTGTTAATTATGGATTGATATTTGGCGCAACAAATGATAATTTTCAGGAAATTAAAAAGGCAAAAAACATTGCTGCTGTCAAGCTGTACATGGACTACACTACCGGCAACTTAAAAGTTGATGATTATGAATTCATTTCTGACCTGTTCAAGGCTTCAAAGCTGACAGTTCTGCACGCTGAAGGAGAAAATGTTAAAACTGCGGTTGAGGCGCTGCAGAAAGCAAAGACAAAGAACAGGATTCATTTTGCCCACGTCAGCTCAAAAAAAGAGCTGGGCTATGCCAAAAATAACAAAATGAAAAAACAAATAACCGTGGAAGTTGCGCCCCATCATTTGTTCATGAACGAAAATGACTTGCAGCACCTTGGAGCTTTCGCTGAGATGAAGCCCGGATTAAAAACAGAGAATGATCAAAAAGCCCTTTGGGAAGGCATAAAAAATGGAATGGTTGACACTATAGCAACAGACCATGCGCCTCATTTAATTGAGGAAAAAGAGCAGGGAAATTATCCTTTTGGAGTTCCGGGAGTTGAAACGATGCTGCCATTGCTGATGGATGCATTTAATAGCGGAAGAATAACTATCCCTGAAATCATGAAATTATGCTGCGAGAATCCGGCAAATATTTTTAAAATTAAAAATAAAGGATTTTTGAAAGAGGGATATGACGCAGATTTAGTGATTGTTGATTTAAACAAAAGGCAGGCTGTAAGGAACGATGATTTATTGACAAAATGCAAATGGAGCCCTTATGAAGGCAAAATATTAAAAGGATGGCCTGTAACAACTATTGTTAATGGTAATGTTGTTTATGATGGCGGGGAAATTTTTGATGTGAAAGGGAAAGAGTTAAGTTATTCTTAGTTTATTCTTAAGATTTATAAATTGTAACAGTATTCTGCCCCATATGCATCCAAAATATCATTACCCAATTTCACGAATTGACTTTGAAAGAGTTCCAATTAACATAAGAGATTTGGTTGAAGAGCAGTTTACTGAGCCTAGAGCTGTATTCACTTTTTACACTCTTGAAGAAACCCCAATATTGGCTATTGGAAAGGGTCATGTTGAATTAATCGAGCGTAGAGATGTCAATATAGATACAAATAATTATGACAATATTATTCGAGTCCGCCTAGAAGATGGGATTATAACAGAATATAATCATATTGAACCAAAAGTTTCTGTTGGCGATAAAGCTGAACTGGGAACAATACTTGCAATCCAAGACCCTAATTTTGTCAGAGGCTCAAGGGCCTTGCATTTCCATTTTGGATTCTACAGGAAAGAAGGGGATATTTATGCTCCTTTCAAAGTGCAGCTTACAAGGCCACAAGACATTTAGCATTTTTTTCTAAAAAATTTAAGTACCAACCAAAAATTTATATATATGTATATCTATACACAGATTATGGCAAAGACAATTATGATTTCAAATGAAGTCTATGAGGAATTAAAGGAAGCGAAAAAGGACAAAAGCTTCAGCGAGACTATAAAAATCCTTATTGAGGCAAAAAAAGGGAAAACGGGCAAGGATCTTCTAAAGCACGTCGGCGTAATTAAGGACAATGACTATGCCGGGATTATAAAGGAGATTAAGCCCCTTTACGCAAAATGGACAAAAAGGTATGCTTAGACACTGATGCCTGCATTTCAATAGTCAGCCAAAAAGGCAGCTACAGGGAACTTTTGAAAGCCATAGCCGATTCATCAACTTTCATAAGCACAATTTCTATTTTTGAATTATTCCTTAGGAAGACAAACACCGGGCCTATCGAGGAATTTGTAAAGGATTTTAGCATAATTACTTTTGACAATGCGGCTGCAAGGCAGGCATCTGAAATTCACAAAGAATTAAAAGCAAAAGGAAAAATCATTGACATGAGGGATATGCTTATCGCTTCAATATCTATTGCAAATGAATGCACTTTGGCAACCTTGAACAAGAAACATTTTGAAAACATAAAAGATTTAAAACTATTGGAATTTTAGAATAAAAATGCAAGATAAAACCGCTGAAATTTTATTGAAGCTGAACGCAGTAATGCTGAGGACAAAGCCGCCATTCAGGTGGGCTTCAGGAATTCTGTCTCCAATCTACACAGACAACAGGATTTTGATGAGTTATCCAAAAGAAAGGGACTTTATTGTTAATTTTCTAGTTAAACTGATGAAGCAGAACAAAATAAAGATTGGCGGCTTTGCAGGAACCGCGACTGCAGGCATTCCGTGGGCTGCATGGCTTGCGCAAAAGCTTGACAAGCCTATGGTTTATGTTAGGAATGAATCAAAGGACCACGGGAAAGGGAATAAGCTTGAAGGGAAGATAGAAGAAGGGAAGCATTACGTTGTTGTAGAGGATTTGATAAGCACAGGCGGAAGCTCGCTAAACACGATAAATGCAGTCAGGCAGATGCACGGAACTGTTGAGTGCGCTGTTGCAATTTTCACTTACGAGCTTGAAAAGGCAAAAGCCAATTTTGAGAATGCTAATGTTAGATTATTGGCGCTGACAAATTTCACAAACCTTGTTAAAGCAGCTTTGGATAAAAAATCAATATCGAAAGAGCAATTAAACCACATAATGGACTGGAAGAAAAATCCTGAAGGGTGGGTTGATGTTTAGGGTTATTATTAATTACATATAAAAAATTAAATTCAATGCGCCATGAGGGAAACAAGAATATTAACTAAAATAATAAATTTTATAGATAGAAAATAATCGCAAAAAGTCCAATGGGGAAAAATTCATTAACGATTGAACAATAAAATAAAAAACTAAAAAATGAATTTCAAAAAATTTGCAAATGAGTTTTGGGCGCTGTTTGTTTTGGCTGGAGTTTTGATGGCGGCATTTGGTTACAAAACTTTATACTGAAAATGACATTAAAGAATAATAAGGCAAAACCTGAAAATAATAATTGGGATGATGTACTTAACGGGGAAAAATTTCTCACCGACAAAGATACAATAAAAATTAAGCGAGCAATAAAATACTTTAGAAAAAATTGAGAAAAAACTAAAATGCCAATAATCCCCTTAAAAAAATCAATAATCCCGAGCTGCGATGTCGGCAGCTTGGAGAAATTAAGCAAGCTAGTCAGGGAAACTTGTTCTGTTAAAGGAATTGGCGCTTACAAGATTGGATTTGAATTGGTGATTCCGTTTGGAATGAATGAAGTCATTAAGACGATAAGAAAGCACACAAAGCTTCCGATAATTTACGACCATCAGAAAGCAGGAACAGACATTCCAGACATGGGCATTAAATTCATGCAGGCATGCAAAGGCGCAGATGCAGTAATATTATTTCCTCAGGCAGGGCCTGAAACAGAAGCAGCATGGATTAAGGCAGCCCAGCAGGTTAAAATGAAAGTTATTATAGGCGGGGAAATGACCCATCCCGGATATCTGAAAGAAACCGGAGGGTTTTTGGAAAATGATGCCCCAAAAAGAATTTATGAAATTGCAGCTTCAATGGGAGTTAGGGATTTTGTTATTCCTGGAAACAAGCCTGAAAAATCAATAGAATATGTTAATTCAATAAAAAATAAAATTAAAAATTCCGTTTTCTATTCACCTGGATTGGTTGCGCAGGGCGGAGATATTTCCGATTTAGCCGGGAAGCTGGATTCATGGCACGCAATAGTTGGAAGGGCGATTTACGAAGCAAAAGACATGAAGAAAGCTGCTGAAGAATTGGCGAAAAGTTTATAGGTCAATATACTTACCGCTTAAATAATGGCAGATATCCACCGGGAAGTCAATAGGTATAACAACGCGCAATTTAAAGTGCAATCCATTCTGCTGCCTGACGTTTCTGATTGTACAAAAGTCGAAGGACAATTACACATTTTTACATTGGACAAGCCTAAATCTTATAAAATTCCAGGTTTCAAGCCAACTCTTACGGATGTAGTCATGTGTGATGATTCCATCCATTTGGTTAATGGCGAACCAAATCCCCTTTTAGAAGCAATTTTGTTAAAACTTAAACCAGACATGTACGAGCATGGCACTCCCAGCCGGAAAGGTAAGATTTCAATACGTGCCGTGAATGAGCAATACATTGGATGGGGCACTGATTTTTTGGAAAAAATAAGAGCAAGAGGCGCATACTTGTATCTAAACATGGAATTATCAATAAATCCGGCAGAATGGGGGCAAACCCCGGTTAAACAAAGTGGGGAAATAACAGCGAAAGGAAATGTTGGTGGCAATGCGGCAGGGCATCGTCTCCCGACGTCAGGCGTTTATAAAAGAACAGATTGACATTTTAAAAAATACAAAAGAAGTTCAGATTCCAAAAATAATATAAACTTTAAAAATAATTCATTCCTTAGGGGATTATGATCGAAAACATTAAATGGCTCGGACATGCAGGATTTAAAATAAAAGGGGAGAAAGTTGTTTACATAGACCCTTTCAAAATAAATGAAACAGAGCAAGCAGACATAATAATAATCACGCACGAGCACTTTGACCACCTGAGCCCTGAAGACATAAAAAAGATTCAAACAGAAAAGACAGTCATTGTAGTTACGCCAGACTGCGCGCCAAAAGTTTCAGGTAATGTTAAAACAATAAGCCCGGGAAAAACATTAAGCATTGATGGAATAAAAATTGAAGCTGTTCCTGCTTATAACTCCAACAAAAACTTCCATCTTAAGGAAAACAACTGGATTGGCGTTATAATCACAATCAACGGCAAAAGAATATACCATGCAGGCGATACAGATAACATTTCTGAAATGTCCAGCCTGAAAAATATAGATGTTGCAATGCTTCCTGTTTCAGGCATTTATGTCATGACTGCAGAAGAAGCTGCTGATGCTGCCAACAGGATAATGCCAAAAATTGCCGTCCCGATGCATTACGGCTCAATAGTCGGGACTAAAGAAGATGCGGAAAAGTTCAGGAGACTGTGCAGGTGCAGGGCTGAGATTCTTGGATAATTTTTTTTATGATGAATTGCCAAAAGATGTTAAGATGCTATTCTGTCTCAATAATTGATTCAACTCCGGCATTTAAGCTGGCCTTGAGTTTTCTGTGGGGCCCAAAATAAGAATTGTCCATTGAGTCATACCGAGCCAAATCTTCTATACTTACAGCATAATCTATGCCGGGCTTTAATTCAGCAACGCAACTTTGAAATTTTCTCTGCCCTTCCGGAGTAAGAGAAATCCTAAGAGCATTAAATGTGTCGTAAGAGCCTGCCCGCTGCTTTTTTTCCATATCCAAGATGGCCGTAAGAGCTTTAACCTGTGCACTTTCAGCCAGCCCAGGATTAGCAGTTTTGCCGTTTTGCCCCATGCCGGCTTGGTAAACGGGCAAGATATTTAAATGTTAATGCAATCTTGGGGATTGGGCTCGTGGTCTAATCCGGCTATGACGTCGCCTTCGCAAACTTTCGATACAGGCGGAGACTTCGGGTTCAAAACAGCCTTTTGAAGAAGGTTGGTGAAAGTCCCGACGAGTCCATTTTTTATTATGTTAAAATCAAGAGGTAATGCAATAGATTGGCGAGCGGGTGTTCCCCGCGAGCACTAGATATTGCGAAGCGGAAATAAAAAATTTAATAGAGTAAAACGTTCATTAAAGAAATTGCCCAATAACCTAAAACATTAACGGAAAATCCAATAAAAATAATCAAATAAAAAATCAAAATAAAAGAAAAATAAACAAATAAATACTTCAAAAAATAAAATGAATGCCTGCAAATCAGTCTACGACCCTCAGGAAGACAGCACAATGCTCGAGCGCTGGGTAAAGGAATATGCAACAGGAAAAGTGCTTGACATCGGGACAGGCTCAGGCATTCAGGCAGTGGCTGCCGCGCTTAATCCAAAAGTAAAGTCAGTTTTGGCGACAGATGTTCAGAAAGATGTGATTGGCTACTGCAAAAAATGCATTAAAAACAGGAAGATTAAATTTATCCAGTCTGATTTGTTTGAAAATGCCAAAGGAAAATTTGACATAATAATTTTTAATCCCCCTTATTTGCCTGAAGACCCGCAGCTGAAAGACCTGACTCTTGACGGCGGCAAAAAAGGATACGAAATTATTGGAAGATTTTTGTCAGATGTGAATAATTTCCTTAATCCAGACGGAATTATTCTTGTTGTTTTTTCTTCTCTTACTAAAAAAGAAAAAGTTGAGGAATTCATAAAAAATAATTTGCTTGATTTTGAAGAGCTTGAAAGAAAGCGCATCTTCTTTGAAGACCTTTATGTTTATCTTCTTAGGAAAAATGAATTTTTGAAAAAATTTGAACTGAAAGGAATTAAAGATGTTAAATACCTGGCAAAAGGGCACAGGGGCGTAGTGTACACCGGAAATTACAAAAGCAAGAAAATTGCAATAAAAACAACAAACCCAAACAGCAATGCATTCGGAAGGATTCAAATTGAGTCAAAATGGCTCAGGAGACTGAATAAAAATAACATTGGGCCAAAATTCTTATTTGCAGATGAGGATTATTTTGTGTACGTCTTTGTCAATGGGGATTCTATAATTGATTACATAAAAAAATCCGGCAAGGCGCAGATAAAAAAAACTCTAAGGGGCATTCTTAACGAAGTATCCCTTCTTGATAAATTAAGAATAGACAAGGAAGAGATGCACCATCCGGTAAAGCACATTATAATTTCCAAAAATAAGCCGGTCATGATAGATTTCGAAAGGGCCCGCTATTCTCAAAACCCCAAGAACGTGACTCAGTTCTGCCAGTTCCTCATGAATTCATCATTGAATGAGCTTCTCAAGTCAAAAGGAATAATCATCAATAAAAACAGGCTTATGGCTCTGGCAAAGGTTTATAAAAGAAATCAGAGCCCAATGAACTTCAGAAAAATAGCTGACTTAATATGAAAATAAAAAAAAATTATTTTTATGCTGGGCTTGTGTTAGCGCTAATCCTGGCTGCCGTTATATTTTATTACAATCTTTTTAATCAGGCTGAAAAAAAACCTGAGCAAACCGCAGTATCACCAAATGGATGGGGCGTTGACAAAAACGGCTATCTTTCTTACCCTCTGGACAGGGGGGAAGTTAAATTCAGAAGGGATAATCACAGCGAAACAGAAAAGCTGATAATAAGCAAAATAGTTTACCAGAGCGAAAAAGGAGATATTTACGGATTGTTGGTATTGCCGAAAACTGCTACAAACCTTTTGCCGGGTGTTGTCCTGCTGCCAGGTGCAGGAGTTTCCAAAGAAAGCGAGCTGAAGCTTGCGATGAACATTTCAGAGCTTGGGATTGCAGTCCTCACAATAGACCAGCGCTCAGTAGGCGAAACAGGCGGAGATTTCCCATCAACTGATGAAGATTACAATAGTTTTGTCCAGAATAAGGAGCCTTACCAGCATCTTATGGTCTATGATGCTTTGAGGGGCTTTGACTTGCTGAGAAGCGCGCCTTTCATTGATCCGGGCAGGGTAGTAATTGCAGGAGAAAGCCTTGGAGGCAGGCTGGCGGCAATTGCAACAGCAATTGACAGGAACGTTGCCGGCGCTTTATTGATAAGCACTGCAGGGTTTGATTTCAAGGCAAAAGGGGATGTGGAGAAAGATGAATTTGTCCTTTCAATTGACTCAGATCATTATATTGGATTGATTACTCCAAGAAAGATTGTTATGATTCACAGCATAAATGATACAACAATTACTTTGAGTTCGGCAGTAAATACTTTTTCAAAAGCCCAGAATCCAAAGGCATTCTTTTTGATTAACGACACAGAATGCAGGCATGGTTATTGCGATGCAATGTACCCCGGAATCGTTCAGGGGCTTAAGTATCTGGTTGGCTCAAATCAGGCTGATGGCTCCGTAGAGGCAAAAAACCCATAACTTTATATACCACTTTAGCATACTTCTTATTGGTACAGAAGAAATCAGTCGTTTTCTAGGCTATTTCAGCATGTAACTAATATGTACGAGGTATAAGCAAAATGAGATACGGAAGTTTTGAGCAGAGAACAATGCACAAGATAAAGTGTTCTGACTGCGGTGCGGATGCAGAAGTGCCATTCCAGCCAAAGGAAGGAAGACCAGTTTATTGCAGAGACTGCTACGGCAAGAAGAAGCCAAGATTCTAGGATTATGTTTCTAGTATCATAAGTTCTTTACAGATTTTTTTCTTTATTTTTTTTGTTTTTTAGTAGCCTTAATTTTTAAATTCTATATGATATAGGAAGATTTAAATAATTATTAAAGATGCCATCATATATGGGAATATCACCTGAACTGACAGATAAGCTGGATAAGGATATGGCTAACCCGCGGAATGGAGCCAAATGGACTCCTTTTGGAATATATTCTGCAAAAGCAATTACAGAACATCTTGGCACTGTGCCTTCTACAGCAGTTAAGATTAGGCTGCCGGAAAAATTGGAAAGAGTTTTGGGAGAGTTTTACCGGCTTGATTCAGAAGACAGAAATTACATTCGTAATTGTACTACTAGCAGGTTTATTGCCGCACTTCAGGAGGCAGCCAAAATAGCATCTAGAGAGGCTCACATTGAGGCAATGCGTAAAAGGGACACAATCTATGAAACAAGTTTTAATAATGTGCACAGCGAATATTAATTTCTAAAAATTATTCCAAACAACAACCTTTAAATAAAAATTTTTAATTCTTATTCTGCATGAAATGGCGCCTTATCGAGCAGCAATCATATTCTGCAGCAATGAACATGGCGATAGATGAAGCCATATGCGAAAGCATTGCTAAAAATAAATCATCTCCGACAATCAGGCTCTACAAGTGGAAAAATAATTCTGTTTCGATAGGCTCAAACCAGAACCAGAATGAGATAAATCTGGATGAATGCAAGAAAAATAAAGTTGATGTTGTCAGGAGGATAACCGGCGGAAGAGCAGTCTATCACGATAAGAATGATTTCACCTACAGCGTTATTGCGCCGATAAAGATTTTTGATAATGATATTAATAATGCGTATTCTGAAATCTGCTCGTGGATAATAAACTCACTCAATGAAATCGGAATAAGCTCGCAATTAAAAAATAAAAATGATATAATGGTTAAAGGCAAGAAAATATCAGGCAATGCAGCCAGGCTCTTTGAAAATGGAATTTATCTTCAGCACGGGACTTTGGTTTATGATGTTGATTTTAATCTGATGCCGAAAATAATGAATATTTCTGAACAGGCAGCAAGAGATAAGATTGCATCAGTATTTCATTTTAAGAAAATCAGCCAAAAAAATGTTTATGAAATATTGAAAAATAATTTTATAAAAAACAAAAAAATTGAAATTAAAGAATTATCCAAAGAAGAATTAAAAATGGCAAATGAGCTGGCAAAAACAAAATATAACTCATTGATCTTGCCTAAAGAAGTATTGTTAAAGAATAAAGGAGCTTGTTATGTTGAAGCAGGAAACTGATTTAGTGCCCTTCTGCCTTTGGGCTTTCAAAATCCAAAGTTTCCAGCCGTTTTATCAAATCTACTGCAAACCTCGCAGCCTGCGCTCCGTCAACGATCCTGTGGTCGTAAGTTAATGATAAAGGCAGTATCTTTCTTATTTCGACCTTGCCGTTCCTGACGACTGGCTTTTCCACAATCCTTCCTACGCCAAGAATGGCGCTTTCAGGATAATTTATTATAGGCGTAAAGAAATGAACGCCAACAGAGCCGAGGTTGCTTATAGTAAAAGAGCCCCCTTTCAAATCCATCATGTTGACTTTCCTGATTTTGACATCATTGGCTAATTTTTCAATTTCCTTTGCGATTGTTTTAACATCTTTTTCCTGCGCCCCCTTCACAACTGGAACAAATAATCCTTCCTCTGAGTCTGTTGCAATACCGATGTTATAATATTTTTTAAAGACTATTTCTTCCCCTTCAAGCGATGCGTTAAGTGAAGAGTGATTCATTAATGTCAATGCAGCGGCCTTCACAATATAAGGCATGAATGTTAGCTTTAAGCCTTCTTTTTCAAACTGAGATTTTTCTTTTTCCCTCATTGCAGCCAGTTCCGTAACATCAGCTTCATGCATGTTAGTCAATTGGGCTGCCGTAAAGATTGACTCTGACATTTTGTTTGCAACTGCCTTCCTGACACCGTGCAATGGCACTCTGTCAATATAGCCGAAGAAATCATATTTTCTGGTAACTTTAATCCCGCCAGATGCCGCAGGAGTTTCTTTTTTAGATAATTTTTGAACATCATCAATTGTTATTCTTCCTTCAGGACCTGTGCCTTTAACAGCATTTAAGTCAACATTCATCTGTTTTGCAAGATTTCTTACAGCAGGAGTTGCCATTATTCCGGCTGGCTGTGATTGTGGCGCCTGGCTGGTTTTTGTCCCGTAAATGGGAGAGACTCCCTTTGCTTCCTCTACAAACCCGACAACAGAGCCGGTGTAGGGAACATTCTCTTTTGATTCTGATTTTTTTGACTCCAAATGCTTTTTTGCATCATCTGCGCTTTCGCCTTCTTCAAGAATTGTGACCATTATTTCTCCAACGTGGATTATTCCGCCAGCCTGGACGTGAAGCTTTAGAATTTTTCCTGTCTTGGGAGATGGCATCTCAACTATTGCCTTGTCAGTCTCAATCTCGCCAAGGGGGGCATCTGCCTGGACTTTGTCGCCCTCTTTAACGAACCACTTGACTATCTCTCCTTCATGAATGCCTTCCCCTACATCCGGAAACCTGAATTCGTAGGCCATTAAGAAATCTCCTTTCTGGAAACTTTTTCCTTTTCCAATTTTTTTATTAAATCCCCAATTTCCGGCAAAATTTCCGGCAGTTCATTTTTAGAAATTGCCCAGACTATGTCATAATTGACCCCAAAATAACTATGGATTAGCCTGTCCCTGGCCCCTGCCAGGTTTTTCCACGGAATTTTTATGTTTTCTTTTTTTATGCTTTCGGAAATATTTTTTGAAGCCTCTCCGATAATCTCAAGGTTTCTGACTACGGCGTCCTGCGTTTTAATGTCTTTTAAGAATACATCATACTTGGCATTTTTAACATATTTTCCTATTCTCTTTGCCGCTTCCTTAATATCAAAAAGAAGTTCTAAATCTCCCCTCTTAGACATATACAATCCCCTTTTTTATGGAATTTGCGATGTCTTTGACCCTTATCGCATTTACCCCTTCATTAGTTATTGCATCAACTTTCCTGCCCAATACATTTTCTACATGCTCGGCAAAATCTACAAAATTCAGGCCCAAGGGCTTTTGGAATTCTACAAATATGTCTATGTCGCTTTTTTTGCCCTGTGTGCCTTTTGCAAAAGAGCCAAAAAAACCGATTCTTTTGACATTATAAACTCTTCTTAAATTGGGAAGGTCTTTTCTCAATAATTCCGCGATATTTTTTTGATTAATCATTTTGATTCAATAAATGCAAATCATTGGGCATTTATAAATATTGTTGCTCATCACATAAATATCCGGCATCCGGAAACCTGAATTCGTAGACCATTTTTGTTAATTAGGACTATCCTTTTGTTGTGTAGTACTCTTCAAATTTTTTTCTTGATATTCTATCATAAGTTGGTTATTAATATGCAACCTTAGGTTATTAAGATAATCAGAGAGATTTACAGATCCTTTGATTAAATAATGCGCCCCCACTTTACCAGCCTCAGCATATGCTAACTTTTCCAAAGTATCGCCCCACTCACCAGCAAAATCGCCTTGCTGTGCTTTTTCTGATAATGGTGCTAACCACCCAACATAAAAAATTTCATGCAATGTTATCCAATGTCTAACAAATAGGTCAATCATATACTTATTGGAAATCTTAAATATTCCTTTCTCCTTTAATGCATCTCTAAATTCATTAGCAGCTATCTCAAATTTTCCAACTTCTTTAGCTATTTCAACAAGTTTTGACATTTTTTCCTTTTGTTTATTTCTCAATCCTTATGATTTGGTTGTTGCCCTTGAATTCTATATTTATCTTCTTTCCCTGCCTCTTTGCTTTCCACCAGGCTCTTTTAACATCAAAAAATTTATTCAAAACCTGCGCTAATCCCAAGTATCCAATGAAAAACAGCACGACCCCGATAAAAGTCAGGATGCCGGGATTTAATTTGCCTTTTAAAGTAAGCACAACCAACATTACTAGGAAATATAGCACAAAAAACCAAACAATCATGAGTATGCCGAATTGTACTCTGTTCTTATATACCCAAATAAATTCTTTGTTTGTATGCTTTTCTTCTACAAAATAATTCATTTTAATCACATTAAATAAGCGCCTAATTTGTTTTTCATTTCAACGTCCCTGATCTTTAATTTAAATTCAGCTTCATATCTGTCAATAACAGCTTCTTTTAACTTTAGCTTTTCTCTTTGTCCAATTATAATCTCAGTTATTGTATGATCCAATTTTGTTGAATTCAAAACATTATGAATCAACTGCTTTAGTTTTGCCTTATCTTTGTGTGTTAGTTTTTCAATTGTAGGCATTCAAAACCCCATGACCTTTTCAATCCCTTTTATAATTCTGTTCACGTCAGGCAAAAAGTAAGCCTCAAGCTTTGCGAAAGGCACAGGCACATCAGGCCCTGTAACTCTGACAACCGGCGCTTCAAGATTCAATAATGCTTTTTCGTTTATTGATGCAATAAGCTCAGCTGCAAATCCTGCTGTCCTTATCGCTTCATGCGCAATGACGCATCTTCCTGTTTTTTTAACCGAAGCAATGATTGTTTCTGCATCATATGGGTTTATGGTCCTTAAATCAATCAATTCAATTGAATATTTTCCGTTTAATTTTGCAATGGCTTCCTGGCAGGTTTTGAGCATCGCCCCCCACGCAATCAAAGTCAAATCATCTCCTTCCTGGACGACATTTGCCTTTCCGATTGGAACAAAGTAATCTTCTTCAGGAATGTCCTGCTTGATTGCGCGGTAAATCCTCATAGGCTCGTAAAATATAACAGGATCAGGATCCCTTATAGCTGCTGCCAGCAGGCCTTTTGTGTCATACGGATTGGAAGGAACAACCATCTTTATTCCGGGAGTGTGGGCAAATATTGCTTCTCCTGATTCGCAGTGCAGTTCCAAAGCTCTTATTCCTGCGCCGTAAGGAGTTCTTAAAACCATGGGGCATGTGAACCTTCCCCTGCTTCTTGACCTTATTCTTCCCGCGTGCGACAGCAGCTGGTCAAATGCGGAATAAACAAAACCTGAGAACTGTATTTCAGCAACCGGCCTTAATCCGTTCACAGCCATTCCCACAGAAGCACCAATTATTCCAAGCTCTGCCAAAGGAGTGTCAATTACCCTGTCCGGTCCGAATTCTTTCTGCAGCCCGTCAGTAGCGCGGAAAACTCCGCCGTTCAGCCCTACATCTTCTCCAAGGACTATTACATTCTTGTCTCTTGCCAGCTCCTGCCTTAGCGCCATCGTGACGGCCTGGACTACGTTTGCTACAACCATTTTATTTGTTTATTTTGGATTTAAATTATTTTTATTTTTTTAAAATGTTTTTTTAGTTATTGTTCAACCGTTATTGTACTGATTTAATTTCATACTTTTTCATTAAACTTTTTTCGCAATTCTTTAAGTCCTGAAACACTTATTCTTTTTGTTCAATTATCTTCTAACTTTCCTAACACATTAAATAATTTTAATTTTTTAATAATTATCTTTAAAATCGATAAAGGAAATTTCAAAATAATTCAATCCCCTAAAATATCATCCATCTCTTCCTTCTGCTGGTTAGTCATTTCAGCGTAAGCATGCCTGAACATGTCCTTTGGGTCAGGCAAATCCAGTTTTTCAAATTCAGTTACTGCTTTCTCTACAGTTTCCTGGGAATGCTTCAAGACTTTTTCCTTGTAAGAATCGTCAAGCAGATTCTTCTTCCTCATGTACTTTTCAAGCCTTTCAACTCCGTCTTTCTTCATCCATGAATCAAATTCTTCCTTTGGCCTGTATCTTGAAGCGTCATCTGATGTCGAATGGTCGCAAAGCCTGTAAGTGAATGCCTCAATTAAAGTCGGCCCTTTTCCTGCCCTTGCCTTGTCAGCAGCATCCTTTGTTGCCTTGTACATTGCAAAAATATCCATCCCGTCAACCTGGATTCCTTCAACCCCGTAAGCTATCGCTTTCTGCGCTATTGTTTCCGAGTGGGTTTGCTTTGACCTTGGGACAGAAATTGCAAACTGGTTGTTCTCGCAGATAAAAATGACAGGCGCATCATAAACTCCTGCAAAGTTCATTGCCTCGTGAAAATCTCCTTTGGAAGTTGCCCCGTCGCCAAAATAAGTAGCGCAGACCTGGCCTGTTTTCCTGAGCTTTGCTGCCATGGCAGCTCCTGCTGCATGAATCATCTGAGTGCCTACAGGAATCGCAATCGGAAAATTATTCACATTCTCAGGAGATTTTGAGCCTCTTTCATCGCCTGACCAATACTGAAGAACCTGTACCATAGGATGCTTTCTTGCAATCAAAAGGCCGCTGTTCCTGTACATAGGGAATATAAAATCATCATCTTTCAAAACTGCTGCGCTTCCGACCTGGCATGCTTCCTGCCCTTTGAACTGAATGTAAGTGCCCAGCCTTCCCTGCCTCTGCATGTTAAATGCTTTTTGGTCAAAAACTCTGATTAGAATAAGCATTTCATACAGCTTCTTTATCTCTTCACCCGAGAGTTTCGGCATTAGCGACTCATCGCAATTGCCGTTCTCATCCAGAATCTGAAGATATTCAACCTTGAATTCTTTTAACACCTTTTTTGGCATATTCCTCAGAAAAGAAGAGTTTAACTTGGTTTATAAAGTTTATTGAAAGGACTTTTTAATAACATTCTTCACAAACAGTTCCCCTGCCCTGTAAGAGCTTCTTACAAAAGGCCCTGAAGCGCAGAAAAGAAATCCTAATTCCAAAGCTTTTTGTTTATAATACTCAAATTTTTCCGGTGCAACATATTCACTTAAAGGAATGTGCCAGTCCGTCGGCCTTAAGTACTGCCCGATTGTAAGAATATCGACATTTATTTTTCTTAAATCCTTCATTGACTGGACGACTTCTCCATCTGTTTCCCCTAAACCAACCATGATTGAAGATTTAGTATATATTTTTGGATTCATCTTTTTTACATTTTCCAAAACAGATAATGATTGTTTATAATTAGCCCTTACATCCCTTACTTTCTTTTGCAGCCTTTCAACTGTTTCTATATTGTGCGCAATGACTTCAGGCTTTGCATCAATTATTTTTTTAAAGGATTCAACATCCCCATTAAAGTCAGGAATCAGAACTTCAACAATCATTCCAGGATACTCTTTTTTTATTTCCATTATGCATTCTGCGAAATGAGAAGAGCCTCCATCTTGTAAGTCATCCCTGTTGACAGAAGTCAAAACAACATAATCAAAGAGCTTTATTTCAGCAAGCGCCTTTGCAAGCTTCTTTGGCTCATCCTTGTCAAGCTGCTTCATCGGGTTTCCTGTCTTGACAGCGCAGAACTTGCACCCTCTTGTGCAGACTTCACCCATAAGCATAAAGGTTGCTGTGCCTCCGCTCCAGCATTCAGAAATGTTAGGGCAGTGTGCGGACTCGCAGACGGTGTGTAATTTATATTGTTGTAAAGTTTGTTTTATATTTGAGAACTTATCGTTTGGCTGTAATTTTATTTTCAGCCATTCGGGTTTAATCAGTTTTTGTTCCATGATTCAATATTGTTTATTGACGGTTTTATTAATGTTTTTGTTAATCATGCTGAGCTCAGCGATACATTTATAAATATTTAATCTATTAATAATCTTATGGAAAGCGAAAGAATAGTAATTAATGCAAAAATAATGCATGGAAAGCCCGTAATTAAAGGCACAAGAGTTCCCGTAGATGTCATACTTGGAAGCCTTATTGGCGGAATGAATTGCGGAGATATAGAGAAAGAATATGGGATTAAAAAAGCCGATATTATAGCTTCTATTGAATTATTTCACAGTTGACAAGATTAACAAAGTTTTTGAAGAATGTAATTAAAAAATTATCTTAACTCTCCCAATCCCCACGCTTTCAGCTTCTCGTACTTCTGGTTGCCGCAGAGCTTCTTGCCGGTCTTTTCATTGTAAAAGAAAGGAATTCCGCCGCAAAATACATTCCCGTCGGCAGTCTTGTCAACATTTTCAAGCCATGCTGCATTATCTGAATTATGCCACACTTCAACATGCAAAATATGCAAACAGGTTTCCTTTTCAAACTGCTCAATCAAAGGGTCCATCTCCTTGCAGTGCACGCATTCGGTGCCTGAGAACATTATTAATCTTCCTGAATTTTTCTGGTCAGCTGTGTCGCTCATTTTTAATCACAAAATCAGGATTATAGTTTTATTTATAAGTTTTGTTGATTTTGCAGTATCTCCAAATCTATCATTATAGAGAACTTTGAAAAATTCGCTTTTCGGCGAATTTTTCAACTTATATTCGTCCACAAGGCTTACGCTTTAACGATGATAAATTCATTCAGCGGAGCATGAGGAAAAAATCAATTTGTCAAAAAAAATTGATTTTTTCAAAGTTCTCTATACAACACCAGCTAAGAAATTTTGCCTTGTGCCAGTATATTTTCCAAGAATTTTTTACCAACAGATCCTCTGTGTACTATAATTGACGCATCACCAATAAGAACTGTATCAAGATGAGGCGCAGTAATGACGATTTGGGATTTTCTATCCGTTGCATCAGCTTTTCTATTTAAGCCAGCAACAAGATTTGGCTCTACTGCTCTTATCTGCATACCATACACCTTTTGATGCAGATAATCAGATACATATGGTTGTTCTTCTTCTGCTATTCCATCAAAACTCACAATTAAATCCAACTTTTTAGCTGGAGCATCAGGCGCTGACAGCCTGAGATGATAGTCTTCAAAAAATCTTTCTATTCTGTCTGCTAATATTTTCATATGAACTTGATATTGGCAAGAAAGATATATATCTCTGTTCTCTTTTGGATTTCTTATTAAATCATACATTTTAGTATTCCAGAAAATATTCTCATTTATTCCCAATCCACATTGTGTCATTAGGCATATAATTCGGTGTAGAAAAAACCATCATCTCAACTGGCGAATCTCCGACTCTTTCAATGCTGTGCTGAGCGCCGGCGGGAATAGCAATAAGCTGCCCCTGCCATGCTTCAACCTGCTGGCCGTTAACTGTGCCTTTAACATGGCCCTTTACTAAATAAACAAAATGATTTTCCTTAGGATGCGCATGCAATGGAATCCTGTCATCAAGCCTTATAAGTGCCACCCCTCCTGTTTCAGCTGCTGCAATAAAGGCATACTTAAAAAATTCATTTTCCTGATCCAATTGGCCCAGCCTTTTTGGAATGTCAAAAACTTCCGCTGTTAACGATGGCCCCTGCACTTTTTTGGCCAAATCCTTAAGATGGAAAGGAATAAGAAATCCGATTACAATTCCTAAAATAAACAGGGCAATAAACCAATTGCGCATGACTTTTCTCTTCATCCTGTCGGATTCCATTATGCAAGTAATATAAATACTTTTTGGTAGTGGTTAAGAAAATTTACTACTTTAAAGAACAACAGAATTTCAAAAAACACAGCAATGATTAAATACGCATGACAATAGACTAAGACCTGATGAAAATTATGAAAACAGCGAATTGAGGTCAAATGCTGAAAGAATAATTAAAAGTATGGGCGGTAATAAGTATGGAGAAGTGATTAAAAGAGATTTAGAGGGGCATACTATTGAAGAAGATGCTGCATATTTTGGCGTTAGTTCGAATTTAGTAAAGGCCAGAAGGCATCGGGCATATAAAATTTTTAGGGAAAGATTTCTTTATGCATACCCCGATATTACAAAATAAGCAAATAACAATGAAAATTTACAAATATTAGCGTGATTTGATATAATAACCCAAAACTTTTTATTGAATCAAATTATTCTGAAAACAAAATGCACCAATACCTAAACGCCTTAAAACACGTCCTCGAAAACGGAACAGACAGGAAAGACCGCACTGGTGTAGGGACAAGAGCAGCCTTTGGAATGCAGATGCGATTCAAGATGGAAGACGGCTTTCCTGCAATGACGACAAAAAAACTGCCGTGGAAAAGCGTTGCAAGCGAGCTTTTATGGTTCATTGAAGGCTCGAATGATGAAAGAAGATTAGCGGAAATTCTGCACGGCACCAGAGATAAAGAGAAGAAAACAATCTGGACTGCGAATGCAGAGGCAGATTACTGGAAGCCAAAGGCAAAGTTCGAAGGCGATTTAGGAAGGGTCTACGGGGTCCAATGGAGAAAGTGGAAAGCGCCTGACGGAAAAGAGATTGACCAATTGGCTAATGCAATAAAACAGATAAAGGAAAATCCGACCAGCAGGAGAATAATAGTCAATGCATGGAACGTTGGGGAACTGGATCAGATGGCTCTGCCGCCATGCCATACATTCTTCCAGTTCTTCGTTGCAGACGGAAAACTTTCACTGCAAATGTACCAGCGCTCGTGTGATATGTTTTTGGGAGTTCCTTTCAACATAGCATCTTATTCATTATTGCTGAACATGGCTGCGCAGGCAACAAATCTGAAAGCCGGTGATTTTGTCCACACTCTAGGCGATGCGCATATCTATCTTAATCATTTCGAGCAGGTTAAGGAACAGATTTTGAGAAAACCATTTAATCTTCCTTCATTGCGGCTCAATCCTGAAATAAAAGATATTGATGGCTTTAAGATGGAAGATATTAAATTGGAAAACTACGAATCCCATCCTGCGATAAAAGCGGAAATGGCTGTTTGATAATTTAATTGATTTAAATTTATATTTTTATTTTTAGATTATTAATTAAATATTTTAATTATTGAAATTGCGCCCATTGTCCAGCGCAGGAAGAACGAGATTAATCAAGTGCATGCCTTGTTCAGTTTGAAAAATTTTAAATCCGTTCGCTTTCGCTCACAAAATATTGTGCTCGGCGGCACCTTAACCGCCTCGCCTATTTATTAAAATAAAATAAACTGACAATTCAAAATGATAATCTCTTTAATAGCGGCAATGGGCAGGAACGGGGTAATCGGTAATGAGAATTCATTAATCTGGAAAATTCCCAATGACATGAAAAGGTTCAAGGCAATGACAACCGGCAAGACAGTGGTAATGGGCAGAAAAACATTCGAGAGCATTGGAAGGCCTCTGCCGAACAGGACAAATATAATTTTGACAAGAGATAAAACTTACAAAGCAGAAGGCTGCATTGTTGTTCATTCTGTTGATGAAGCTATAAAAAAATCAAATAGTGATGAAGTAATGATTATCGGCGGGGCCCAGATTTACAAAGTATTTCTCCTGAAAGCTGACAGGCTATATCTGACTTTGATAGATGCCGAATTTGAAGGAGACGCTTATTTTCCCGAATTCAATAAAGATGAATGGAAAGAAATTTTTAGGGAAGACCATAATGAAGAGTATAATTATTCTTTTGTTAATTTTGAGAGAAACAAATAAATCTTATTTTTTTATTGCCCTTCTGCTGCCTCCAGCTTGGTAAACATTAAACTTTCCTTTCGCTTTTTGGCTTGTTTTCTGCTCAGGATAAACTTCATAAACCGAGCTTTCGTCAAAGCCGCAGTTACGGCATTTGATTATTTCTATATCTAAATACTTCCCGTGTTTTATATCATCAGAGCCGCACTTTGGGCATTTATCCATTAAGAAATAAAGAACTCTTCTGTTTAAATTATTTTCTCTCCCGTATCCTTCTTTATGATGTGAATCACATTGACAGGGCATGAATCAGCGGCTTCCTTGTTTTGGGCAAAATCCTTTTCCTCGATATCAAGCTCCTCCCATTCATCAGCCCTCTTTTTGCTGCCCACAATATCAGATTTTCCGTCCTCGTGCATTACCCAGAAATCCGGAGCCACTGCGGCGCATGCAGCGCAGCCTATGCAGTTCGGCCTGTCGTGCTGTATCTGGAATTTTTTTGCAGGCTCCTGGGCTTGATTTTGCTCGCTCATCCATGAAATTAACGATTGTTATTATATAAGAGTTGTGGTTAATAGTTACAGATTTACAAAGTTAAGCAATAACACTTTTTCTCAGCTTCTCAACATAAACACACGCGTTGCAGACATCTTTTGAACTCGGCTCTTGGCACGTAGTGCAGGTTTTCAATATTCCGCCTGAAAACTTCTGCTTCAGCAAAGGCAAAGTCTGAATGAAAGAATTCACAATAGAATATTTTGTCCCTGGAAATTTTTGCTCCATACTGTTCAGCATGTCCCTAACCTGCGCCCTGTAGGAAAGAACTGCATTGGGGCATTCGTTAAAGCTGTCAAGCAAACCGTTGATGAAAGCATAAGCCGTAACTTCTTTTTCCGTGCACAAGTACAGCGGCTTTATTCTCTGAACGAATTTTTCATTCTGCACCACCCCGACCTTAGGGCCTAGCCTTGCAGAAGCCGCAACATCATTTCTCATCTGGTTCATTAAAATTGACTGGCATTCATCATCAAGATTATGGCCTGTCGCTAATTTTGTCAGTTTTAATTCCTTGGATTTTTTGTTCAGTAAATATCTCCTGAAAATGCCGCAGATGGTGCAGGGCTTTACATTCAGGATTTTGAGCATCTCGTCCAAAGTAAGCCCAAACTCTCCCTTGTAAGAGAAAACATGCAGCTTTACATCATTTTTATCGCAGAATTCCTGCGCAGTGATTAAAGTCTTGTCCCTGTAGCCTTCAATTCCCTCATTGATCGCAATGGCGCTGATTTTTATATTTGGATTTTGCTTTGATAGTTTTTTTAGGATGCTAAGGACAGCCAATGAATCTTTTCCGCCTGAAATAGCCACTCCAAGATTTTCTTCCCTGTCCAATAATTTAAACTGCCTTATTGTTCTGAATACTTTTTCCTCAAAATAATTTGTAAAGTGATTCCTGCAGAGCTTCTCTCCTGAGTGCATTGACATCACCGGCTTTTCATTGCAGCAGTTCATTTTATTTTTTTGATTACTAATTTTTATCTTTTTATTTGAACTAATTTTAAATTTTTTATTTATTGGAATTTTTAGTTAATGTTTTTAGCCGTTATTGTACTGGGCTTTTCATTTGAAATAATTTTTTATTTGAAAATATTTTATTTTCCATTGATAAATCAGATATTACATACGCTCTGAAACATTTATTCATTTGGCAAATTGATAGTACTTTCTCAGCGCATTATTATAATTATCTTTTTATTTGAAATCCTTTAAAATGAATAAAATCATATAAATCTAAAAAATTATCCCCCTGATATAACCGACAGAATTTTTATCCCATCACCATTGAACAATTTTTCGTCTTCCAAAATCAGCTCATTGTTTCTTGTCACAATGACAGTAACCGGATTTATCTTTAACTCTTTCAGCATTTCCGAGACTGTAGGATTCTGAAGCTCCAATACTTCATTTTTGTTTTCCCTGTCTACAAACACATTTACTTTTGTTTTTGCCATAATAACGTGGCAGAGGGGATAAGTTTATAAATTTAAGTTTTCCAGAGAGCATTGATGAAAAAAAGAGGGCAGCTTTCCATAGTGCTGATTGTCGTAGTTATGCTTGCAATAATTCTTGGCTTTTCATATTACATCTACAATTCCGGCTCAGCTAAAAAATCTGCAATAGTTTCAAAATCAAGCAGCCAGGCCAAAGATTCTGACATGGTTAGAGTTTATGCCGAGAACTGCCTAAAGGCAGCAAGTGAAGACGCGCTGTTCAACAGGCTTGGGCTTCTGGGAGGATATATTGATTCAAAAGAAAATGCCGAATATGGAGAACAAGGAATTCCAGAAAGCCAGGCCGTGCAGTATGCCGAATTCAAGCTCCCTTATGCCCCTTATGCTACCCCTTTCCAGACAGCGGACATTGAAAAGAAAATGGAAAACTATGTGATTGTCGAATTTGAAAAATGCTTTAATAAAAACAAGTTCAGGGATATTGGAATTGCAGTCAAAAAGCCGGAAGTAAATTATCAAAGGGAAAGGTTTGATTTAAGCAGGACAGATGTGGGGATTAAAGTGCAGCTTAATGATGAAGACGTTTCTGTGCAGTTAAAATACCCGTTAAATGTGAAAATAAATGATGCAGAATCAAAAATAGAAAATTTTAATGCCGCAGTGCCAATCAGATTCAAAGAATTATACGAATCATCAAAGCAATTTGTTGATAATGCAATGGCAGCCCAGCCTGAAGCTTATGCCTTAAGCTCCCACTGCAATGAATACAATAAAAACGGCCTGACAAATGTCTATGTTCTGGACAATGGGGCGGGGGGCAGGGTAATCAGGTTTGTCGACTTCAGCACTTACCAAAATAATTATTTCAAGTCTTTTGTATTCCAGTTTGCAATGAAAGATGCAAAGATTGAAGGCAGCTGCGCAGGGTAATTAATTTCTAAACAGTTTCTTTAACACTTATTTTTTCACTTTCAAAAACTTTATATACTATATATTGGAAAGTTAGCAGCCGATAATGAAAAAAGGCGGGTATATTGCTTTAATAGTGGTTTTTCTAGTATTAGCTATCTCATTTGCAGGTATTTCCAATGCCCAGGTTGCAGACTCAGACAGGGACGGAGTTCCGGATGCCCAGGACAGATGCTCAAATTCTCAAACAACTGTTGTTGACCAGTACGGATGCACTTGCGCCCAAAAAAATTGCCCTTCTGATAACAATCCATGCGCTGATGACTGCGGCCCGAATAACCTGGGGAGGGCTGAATGCGGAATCACTATTGATAACCAAAACTCATGCAATGGCGGTTACTGCCTGACCGGAATTTGTGTTCCCGGCGATAAGCCGCTTACAGGATGCCAAAACGGCGGAATTTCAGTTGTAAGCGATATATCCACCCTTGCAGACGGAAATCCATCTGTTGCGACTTGGGTTCATCCCGCATGGACTGCAAATATACCGGGTGCAACCTGGATCTGGAAAGAGTATCTTGTAAGCAACCCATCTCAAACAACCACAGTTACGTTCACAAGAACATTTGAACTTCCTGCTGACGCCAAAAATATCAAAGGAACATTTGTAATTGCTGCTGACGACTTATTTAAGTGCTACTTTAACTCAGATTCAACCCCATTTACCCAAGTAGTCCCGGTTGCAGGCAGAGGATATTATCAGGAGGAAAATAAATTAACCATGAGCGTTGATGATTACCTCAAGCCCGGAACAAATCTCCTGAAATGTGAAGTGACAAACATAGGAGGCGATGCAAGCGGGATTTGGCAGGCAACAGCGCAAAATAATCCTGCCGGGCTTTTGTACAGGCTGGATGCAAGCTATGGATGCAGTGCGACAAGATGCGGCGACGGGAAATGCGAAGAAGGTGCAGTTACAGATACTTTGCTTCAAACACAGGGTTCTCCGGATCGTACAAAAACATATTCATTAAATGGAAAAAATTATGAAATAACATTAGTTTTTGTTGATGCTGTTAAGGCTCTATTTAGAATCAATAAAGAAGAAACACCGAATCTGAATGTGGGTGGTAGTTATAAAATTTCAGATGGCACCGTTATTCTATTAAAGGATATACTTTCTCCACATGGGGGAGAGCGCTCTGCTACTTTTGTGTTAGGCTCTTGCCCTCAAGACTGTATAACCCAAATTTCCAGCAGATGCGGCGACGGAGTTGCCAATCAGTTAACAGAAGAATGCGATAGAAACGATTTGAAAGGAAAAACATGCCAATCTTTTGGCTATAACTCCGGTACATTAAGCTGCACAGCCGACTGCAAATTTGACTCACAGTGCGCTACAACAGGCTCGTGTACGCCTTCATTAATCTCCATTGCCAGCGATGTACAAACCCTTGCGGACGGAAACCCGTCTGTTGCGGCCTGGGTTCATCCGGCATGGACTGCAAAAATCCCGGGAGCAACATGGATTTGGAAAGAATATCTTGTGAGCAATCCATCGCAGGAAACAACAGTGGCATTCACAAGAGAGTTTAACTTGCCTGCGAATGCAGAAAGCATCAAAGGGACATTTGCAGTTGCTTCAGATGATTATTACACGTGCTACTTGAATTCCGGGACTTTTTTTGCATCAGAAAAACTATCAGGTAATTACAGGGAAGAGGATAAAGATAGTTATATCATAGATGCTCAGCTTAAGCCTGGGACAAATGTCCTGAAGTGTGACGTAACAAATAATAAAGGAGACGTGAGCGGCCCATGGCAGGCAACAGCGCAAAATAATCCTGCCGGGCTTTTGTACAGATTAGGCGCAAGCTGGGATTGCGGTGCAGCAATATGCGGAGACGGAACACTTGATACGACTACCGAGCAATGCGATGACGGCAACCAAAACAATAATGATGCATGCACAAATCAGTGTAAGAATGCCGTGTGCGGCGACGGAATTATAAGAACAATAAGTGCTGATTATGATCTGAATAACGACGGAAAAGTGGACATGAATGACCACAATGTTCTTGAAAGTGTTGTTTTTGGAAGTAGCTGTCCGCAAAATAAAATTTGTGACATCAATGGAAACGGCAGGGTAAATGTAGCTGATTTGGTTGCCTTTATTAACCTGCTTGGAACTGGAGAAGACTGCGACGGCACAAACTTAAACGGGCAGACTTGCCGAACAAAAGGCTTTGAATCCGGAACCTTGAAATGTTATGCTCCTGAAACAGCTAATCAGTGCAAGTTTGATTATTCCGGCTGTGCGGCAAAAAAATATGATTATAAAGTCTATTTGGATTCTAGAATCAAGCCGCCAAATAAGGATTTTAAGATTTATACAAAAAATCCAGAGGGGCCAATAACTCAAAAAATATTTGCATTTATCTATAATTCAAGTCAAGTTAAGGTTAAAACAGTTGAATTATTCAATGACGGAAAGCATGGCGACTTGGATGCAAAGGATTACTATGCGGCAAACTCCTTCTCTATAGCTGATGAAGGCGAATATTCAGCCTCTCTGTGCGTTGGAAATTCTGAAGCAGCTTGCAGCGAGATAATTCCGTCAGTTTTTGACGACGGCAAGCCCTCAGTTTTTGAAATTAGGAAAATGAGCTGCGAGCCATTGTACACAACCAATAATGACAAGACAATTGACAGAATTAATATGGTGCTTATCGGGGCAAAGTATAAAGATATCGAGCAGTTCAAGACAATAGCCAAAAAGGCAATATCCCTTGAAGGAGTTCCGACAGTAAAGAAGGATTCAACCGGAACTACTGTTGATTGGGGCTTGTTTTCAATCGAGCCTTTTAAATCAAACAAAGATAAATTTAACATTTGGTACTTATCCGACCAAGTCAAGGGAAAGGTTTTTGACTTCAATGAGTTTATGCACGTGAAAGATTTCTGCAATTTGGATAATATTTATACGTCATTTATTGTTAATGAAGGGTTTGGCGACAATTTCCCTAATGGGGCGTCCATTGGGGTGTTTCCGAGCTTCGGAAATCAAAAAAATATAGATAAAACCAATCTGATGTTTGGCATTTCCTATAACTCATTCCCTACTAATGAAAGAGGAGATGATACTATAAATGGTTATTGGGTATTTGCACATGAAACAGGCCATTCACTATTCGGACTCGCTGACGAATATGATAAATCAGCTGCGGAGCCAGAGTACACATATCCTAATTGCGCCCACGATGCACAGGAAGCAATTGATTGGTGGGGGGACCTGAAAGGAAAGATTGACCCATTTTATTATGAATACAAAAAAGTATCAGAAGCAAATGGCTTGCAGGCTTATCCAGAAAACGGCGTAATGACCCAATACTTTTATGGCGGCTGCGGCATTCCTCATGGAAAAGAGAGTGTCATAAAACCGACTGAATTTTCTATTATGTCCGGTTACGGGCCGGTATTCGGCTCCGTCAATCGAAGAAGAGCAGAGCAAGTGCTTAATCTGTTTATGGGAACACCGACATGCACCGACACCGACGGAGGAAATAAGCCTGAAGCAAGAGGGACAGTAACAGACAAATTCGGAACCAATCATCTGGATTACTGCTATGATGAAAACACAATAAATGAATTCTATTGCAATGGGATTGAATCAGTTGAATCAAAATATTCCTGCGGAGAAGGAAAAGCTTGCAGGGGAGGGGCGTGTGTTCAGAAACCGTCTAAAATCAATGTCTTAGTTGATTTAAGCCACGAATTCACGTTTAGATATGACATTTTCGGTGCAGGCGCTTATCTGCCCTCAGCTGAATTTCAGAAAACAAGTTCTTTTGCCAGCCTGACCTCCGAAAATGTTAATTTGAAAGATTATGATGTTGTTGTGGGTAATTATCTTATCTCGAATATTGATTATACAGATTCGGAAATAAAATTGCTCGAAGACTTTGTGAAGAATGGCGGAGGGCTATTGATTACTGGAAAAGGCGAAGCAGATTATAAACTGAATAAGCTTACGAAAATATTTGGGATTGAATTTAAGAAGGAGCATGTTGCATTGCCGTTTAAGCTTTCTAATCATGAAATAAATAACGGTGTAAATAATTTTGTTATAAACACTGGCTCAATCGGAACAATAATCGACGCAGAGGGAAACTATTCTCTGTTAGTTTCAGACAGCAATAATAAAATGGCCGGGGTTGTAAAGAACATAGGAAACGGCTTTGTCGCTGTATTTGGTGAAGACGAGTTTATATCAAATCCCTATCAGGCAGAAGTTGTCAATAAGGAATTCGTTTACAATTTAATGAAATGGCTGGGTCGCAACAAAAAATCAGGAGGAAGCGGCGTGCCAGGCAGGATACTCCCTGAACGCTCTTTAGTTTTAAAAGACAATGCCCTCATAGAGGCCAAGCCGACTTTTGACAGCGAAGTTGTTATTTACTTTTCTGAGCGTGTCAGAGATGCTCAAGTTATAAATTTCATAAAACAAAACCTTGTGCGCGTAAACGCCGAAATAGAGAAAATTACTGGCATAAAAAATATCCATAAGATGAATTTTGTGATTTTGGCTAATGGGGGAGGTTACAGCAACGGACCGGAAGTCGGAATTGGAAGCGGAATAACGGGAACTGATATTTTGTTTGTATTGGCGCATGAGCTTACACACCCAATTGATAATCCAAATCCCCCGCCAGAGATGATGCACCCGATTGCTTCTTTGGTTGCGGACAGAGTAGGACTTGCTTTTGGAGGGGATTATGAAGCCGAGGCTAAGAAGTATATGGTGGAACATCATAATAATTTGAAAAGAATTGATCCGACAGCTACAAGGCTGGATGTTGCGAAATTTAATGGAGCCGCTTCATTCTTCGGGGAAACCGGAGATGTTCATGATGGCAGATGGGCAAAAATGTACTGGATAATCGGCTCATTGGAAAGGACTTACAAATTCTATACAACAGGAATGTATAACTTCCCAAACTCAAGCAGCAAGCCAGAGTCAGAGTTTTTGAAACGATACTTCAAGCTTAAAAGAGAAAGTACAGACTTCGTAAACACTCCTGAAAAGATTGTTGAGCTTATGAGTTTGGCTGCGTGCAAAAATTTATATCAGGATTTTAAGAATATCGGAACTTCTCTTGGAGCAATGCCTGCAGGTTTGGATGAAGAGATTAGGGAGAGGTGTCCAGTAGAAAATCCAATACCCGATCTTTCTTCATTCGCATACACAACTTCAGAAAACAGGTTTGACATGGATGGTGACGGAGTTTATGACAGCTACTTTGCTAATTTCGGCCAGGATTCAGCGCAGAAGACATGCACGCTTAATCTTTATGACATAAGGACAAAAGCAAGAAAGTGGTCGGCGACAATAAATGATTGTTCGGGAGCTTCTTACTCTCCCTTAGTTCACACAAAATCTTTTATGGGAGATTCGACAAGAGATTTCACATTGACAATAAACGGCGAAAAAACTTCTGAAAACCCGCATGGATATTATCTTGTTGCAGGAGATGGCTCAACCGGAAGAATCAGGAACTTTAGATTTAATATGGGAAATGCCGCTGCTTATGCAGTTACCCGTGTTAACGGGATAAATGTTGTTGACTTTAAGCTTTCCAATTACCCCGGGCATGCTTTGCTTGTGCGCAGCAACGGAGGCAACTATGATCAGAGAGGCCATTTACTTTATTTCCCTTCAACGAATAATGATTATATTGATTTGACAAATGAGCCAACCTTATTTAATTCCCGATTGTATTCTGTAAACTATGGCTCATTTGATAAATCCTTCCCGTTCCCCGGCGCAGATCTTCCTTGGGCAGCAGACACGCAGGATGACTACAAAAGAATTTACAACTCTTTCAATGGAAATCTAAATACATGCTCGCCAATAACAGAATTGCATTGGACAGAAAATCCATGCGGAGTCATTGACGGCAATTCCATTTTTCAATCAGGCTATAACAAAGGCAATGGGAATTTCCTAGGCCAGTTGAATGTAGGCGACATAGATGCAGATGGTGTTGATGATGCGCTCATGACTTACTTATGGAGAAGTGTTGCTTATCCCGGCAGGCCAAAAGGTGATGTCGGGTTTATAGGTGCTCCTCAGTACGACAATTATTACAATCCTGAAAATGATAATACTCCTTGCCACTCAGGCAGGCATTACGGATTGGTTGCGCTTGCACAAATAGATGAGGATTCTTATCTTGAAACAGTTAACATAGGCGGATTAATTGCCGGCAGCTTTTTGGACCCATTGCAGAATGTTGTAAGGAATGTCGGGGTTATTGATACTGCATTTGATTCCGCTAAATCTACATATGTAAGAAACCTGCTCTGGAACAAGCCGATGGGAACAAGCATTCCCGGATGCGCAGCCAAAACCCTGTATGATAATTCTGTTCATTACCCGTCTGATGGAATGATAAAAGATTCATCAGGAAAAACAAAGTATCTTCAGATTAACAGGTGGACAGAAGTAACTCCCACAGAATCCAAATGCACTGCCCATGCCGATTTCCCCTGCTACAAGGAAGAAATGTCAACAATGACCGGATACTGGAGCTATGAACTTCTTGATGCAAAAACCGGAAATGTTGCAAAATCCACAAGAAATATGTATGTTTGGGATGTGATTCCTGATTCCACGGGAAAGATTTGGATTTTATATTCAGGAAATGCAGACTCGTGGAATCTTGGATTCAATTCTTTGGAAGATAATGCCCAGCCTCTGTACAGAAATGATTTGAAAATAGGGCTGCTTGACAAATCGACGCTGGAAATTTCAAATGCCCAGCGCATTCTTCCGTCAAAGCCGTTCATGAAATTCGACAACTGGCAGAATTACGGCACTTTGGTTTCAAACAATTATTACTATCACATTTTTACAGTTCCTGTTCCAGGAAGTTCTGTTTCAGGATTTGTAGTCAAGACTGCTGATGGCCTCGTGCTTTATCATCTTGAAGGAAATGAGTGGAAAGAATTGGCAAGATATGATGTTAACGGGAATTTAAAAACAATACAAGAAAAATGCTCTGACGGAACTTTGTATAACCAATGCTCTTCAACTAAACCAAAATACTGCTCTAATGGGAATTTGATAGACAGAGCTTCTCAATGCGGATGCCCTGCTGGATTGGTTGTTAGCGGAGAGAATTGTGTTCCCAGTCCATTCAAAGAACAATTTAAATTTGACTGGACTTACAGGGAAATTTTCTCACCTTCAGACATTCCATTGCCAGCATCATTAAATGGAGTAACTAGCGCAACAATAAAGGGAGTTTATTCACCAAGTGTTGTTAAACTGGACCAGAAGTATCATATGTTCTTTGGTGTATCCATTAGTTGTACTCAAGATGATTTTGGTTTGTATCGTGATTCTATAGCTCACGCATTGTCAGATGATGGAATTAATTGGAAATTTGATAAGTATGTTTTAGAACCGGATTCTAGAATATGCAAGGAACCATATCAAAACTGGCCAAATGGAATAGCATATCAAGTTAATGATCCTAAAATAGAATTAGACACACATAATGCAAATCAAATTGTAATGTACTATGCTAACGTATTATGGAAGTGGCCGTATCAAGATAGGGAATGTAATAATGTTGGTATTATTATCTTTGACAAGAATTTGAATATTATTAATAGAAATGATAAATTTTTATCAGCAGTCGATGATAAAGCCAAATACTGCCCATGCACTATTGATCCTAATAATCCTAAGTCTAATGTTTGTATGCCTCATGGTGGTTTTAAGGGACCAGATTTGCAATGGACCAGCCAGGATAGCAGCAAATTATGGTCAGACAATTATGGCAAAATCACGAGTATTCCTCTGGTGGATTTAACAAGCTATGGCCAAAACAAAGTTATTGATGAAAATCTGATTGGAGGCGATGTTAACTTCCCGGTTCTGGATTATGATTCCAGTTTGTTGTTATATGGTTGGGGAGAAAAACATCCAACTATTACTGCCAGGTCAAAAAACAAGACTGATGGTTCCTGGTCCGAACCCTGGCAATTCACAAAGATTTCCGGGCAAGGATGGGATAGCTGGTATCAAGGCAGTCCGGATTTATATATCGATAGGGAAAAATGTGCAGTTAAACTTTATATGTCTGGAGCGGTCAAAAAAACCTTATCAGTTTGGCCTTATGAATATTATGAAAGCATTAACATTGGTGTAGCTTTACCCCCTCCTGACAAGAAATTTGATTTCCCTATTTGCAAAATCCCCCCACCATGCACCCTAAAATCCGCAGTTTGGGAAAAAACATCTGCAACAGAGGGCGAAGATGTAAAATTAATCGTTGAGGGAGAGAACTGCAACGGAAAGCAAGTAAGTTTTGTTGTAAAAGAAGATGATTTAGTTGGAGATGATGATGTCGTTCATGAGCCAGTATCTGTTGTTTTTGCAGATAATAAAGCAACTGCAACCTGGAAAGCAGAATGGCAGGATGATGGAATTCTTGGAGGAGATCCTGAATATTATTTTATAGCTTCAACTGATAACGCCCAAATAAAATCGACAAATGAGCTTAGCGTTGCTAAGGCAGTCTTATGCGGCAATAATCATCTTGATGCAAGGGAGGATTGCGACGGAACAAACTTGAATTCTCAATCTTGCCAGAAAAAAGGATTTGATTTTGGGGATTTAAAATGTTCAAGCTGCAAATTTGACACTAATGGTTGCGTAACAATTCCATACGGAATTCCATTTAAATTATTCGGCGGAACTCTCTCTTCTGAGTCGTACAATGGCGGTAATGTTTATTCTTCTGAAGTTATTTTGGAAAATGGAAAATACAGGATGTGGTACGGTGGACAAGGTCAGGATGGCCATGACAGAATTCATTACGCTGAATCGGATAATGGATTTGAATGGATAAAAAAGGGAGTGGTATTAGATAACGGAAATTCAAATCATGTAAATGATCCAAGCATCGTTAAAGTTAATGGTATCTATTACATGTATTATACTGATGCCCCTGCGACTGAACTAGACCATATAAATCTTGCAACATCTAATGACGGAATCAACTGGCAAAAACGCGGCGTAGTTTCGGATAACTCGGATTCTTGGGACAAATATTTGGGAAGGCCGATGGTGATTTATGATAATGGAATTTTCAAAATGTGGTATGACGGCAGATCTAATTCCGTGCCTGGAAGCGAAGGAAGAGTTGGTTATGCAACTTCTTCAGATGGGCTTAGCTGGACAAAATACGCTGGAAATCCAATTTTTGAAGATGATGCTTTTGAGGAAGGAAAGCCATCACTTGTCGGCGGAGTTAATGTGAAGAAAATCGGCAATCGATATTATATGGTATATTCAGGAAAAGGAGGAACAAAGGCTGCTACATCAGACGACGGAATTCACTGGGTCAAGAATGGATTGTTCATAAAGCTCAGCGGAACGGATTTTGATAAACTATTTCACGCCATGCCTAAAATATTTTTGAACGAAGAAGGAAAGGCAACAGCAATTTATTTGGCAGGAGTTAATGTTCCAACGTGGGATAAAAATTCAATTGGAATTGTAAAGTTAAGGGGAGATGAATTAATTAATCTTCCTTTCGGAACATGCACCGACACCGATGGAGGAAACAAGCCCGAAACAAGAGGAACAGTCACAGATAAATTTGGAACTGCTCATTTAGATCGCTGCACAGATGAAAACAATTTAGTTGAATATTATTGCAGTGGAATAGAAAAAATTGAGTCGCCATTTAATTGCGGAAATGGAAAAGTTTGCAAAGATGGAGCATGCATTCAGGGGGTAACAAATCCTTGCACAGACGCAGACGTTTCAATTGTTAGCGATACAACAACTTTTGCAGACGGCAATCCATCTGTTGCGACTTGGGTTCATCCCGCATGGACTGCAAATATACCGGGTGCAACCTGGATCTGGAAAGAATATCTTGTAAGCAATCCTGCGACAACAACCACAGTTACGTTCACAAGAACATTTAATCTTCCGTTGGGCTCTAAAGATTTCAAAGGCACGTTTGTAATTGCCGCTGATGATAAATTCAAATGTTATCTTAATTCAGATTCTTCTTCATTCACAGAGGGCGCCGGAATACCCGGCCATGGGTATTATGAGGATCAATACAAAGTTACGGCCGCGATTGAAAGTTACCTTAAGCCAGGTGCAAATATCCTGAAATGTGAAATAACAAACATTGGCGGAGCTGCAAGCGGGCCATGGCAGGCAACAGCGCAAAATAATCCTGCCGGGCTTCTATACAAATTAACTGCCAGCTCAAAATGCGAACAACCCTGCGGAAACGGAAATATTGATGCAGGAGAGGAATGTGATGGAATTTTGTTCAAGCAGGGGGACAGTTGTGCTTCACGCGGATTTACCGGAGGCAATCTAAGATGCATAGAATGCCATGTCAATACCGGAATTTGCACAAGCGAATCAGGAAACAATGCGCAATTCTTATCGCAAAGCGCTCCTTCAACAATGAATGCAGGTTCTGAATATTCAGTTTCTGTCACAATGAAAAATACAGGAACGACAGAATGGAAAAAGTCAGATAACTACAGGCTCGGCTCCCAAAATCCGCAGGACAATTCTGTTTGGGGTGTTAAAAGGGCAGATTTGCCGGAATCAGAAACAGTAAAGCCAAATGAGGAAGCAACTTTTATTTTTACAGTAAAGGCCCCTTCAAAAGAAGGAAAGTACAACTTCCAGTGGGAATCAGTCCAGGAATCAAAAGGATGGTTTGGCGAGTCCACAGAGAATGTTGAAGTGGTCGCCATGCAGCCGAACAGATGCGGAGACGGAAATAAAAGGGGAAGTGAAGAATGCGACGACGGCAACCAAAATAATAATGATGCATGCTCAAATGACTGCAAGAATGCCTGGGCTTTGACATGCAATTATCCCGGATCAGACAAAATTCCAACATCGCATACAATATCATTATCAGGCACCAAAGTATCTGTTAATCTTGGCTTTTCTGATAAATTTGCCGGCATAGGATCAAAATTTGAAATTGTAAATAATGAAAAACCAACACCTGTAGATATACTTGAAACAAGAAGCGGCGCAGGCGCTGCATGGCAGTACACTTCTATGATCTACCCATCAGATAAAAAAGATATTCTCATCAATCAGGGAGCTGGAAATGGCAAAGGATACCAATGGGGTTATAAAAATGAACTCAAAGTAGAGCAAGGAGATGGCACCAAAAGAATTTATTCTTCAGATTATGTTCCAAATGTTATTGATAGTTATAATGGCAAGCCTGCGAGCCCCTGCGAGCCATTTGACCCTGTTGAAAATAATGCGGTTGCTTTCTATGAAGGAAGGCCGGAAATAACAATATCTAAAATACCTGCAGGAAACGAGCAGGCAATAAAAATTGAGAATAGTTATCAGCTCAAGTCAGTTACCGATCAGAACTGGAAGGTATTTCTTCCTGTTCATGCATTTTACATGAGCAGAGCGGTTGCAAGAGCGCATAATTTAAGATTTTATTACGGCAAAAATGGAGGTTCGGTATATGGTCCATACAAGCCATATGATGAGATGACTGGGCTTGCAGGCGCAAATCCGGTTAATCACCCTCTGGGGACAGTTTGGCAAATACCTGCAGATATGGATTATGGAATATTTGTTTGGACAGTTGAAGGAAAAGATATTGCTGTTGCAATCCCGTTGCGACAATATGGATCATCATTAAGGCTTGAAAAAACCATATACTGCCAGGATCCAAACAACGATGCGTGCGGCTCAATTGACTATATCTTTAATGACAAAATTTTAGACAATGCACAGTTTCCAAAAAACTCAGAGCAAAAATACACATTTACATACATAGTTGGAACTGTTGATGAACTGGAGAAAATCGGATATTCAGTTTCATCATGCATTCCATCAGGTGGAGAAGAGAGTATTAATAGGGCACTTGTTGGAGAAGGCTCAAAAGCAAAACTTTGTAGAGGTTCAGTTTTTGAACTGAAGTCTCCTGTATTTTTTACAAATTCCAACCAGGAAATCTATACGGAAGGATACCCGACTGATGATTCACGAGCTGTGCTGAGAATAGCTAGACCCGATGTTGAAATTGCGGTAAATGGGAGACACAAGTCCGGCATAAAGTTAAAAAATGTAATTGTGGACGGGTCAAGACCAAAATACGGCCATAAAAGCGGACATTATTCCTTGATTATGTTTGGAGGAGATACTTCTAATCAGGAAGTTGATTATGTAAAGGCATATGATACTCAGGATTGGTCAACTTTGGCAATATTTGAAGGCGAAAAAAAATTATGCTCAGGGGTGAAAATAACTAATAGTGAATTTGGACCTGCCGGAGAATCTGATGGAACGATTGTTGGTGAAAAATGGAGCGATGGAATATCTCTTTCATGCCGGAACAGCATCGTTACTGATAATAGAATTATTGATGCAACGGATGGCGCAATTGTTGTTTTCGGTGCACCCGGCTCCCTTATAGCGCGAAATACGATTATCGCAAACACCAGGCCCTTATTTGGTGGAATCGTTATGGTTGATAACTGGCCTTATGAGGGGGATTACAGAGGAACAATTGTAACCGAAAATACAATTAATGCTGCCGGAGCACAGATAAAAGTTGGTATTGCAATGGGTGCATTAGCTTGGGCCGGCGGGTGTTATCGGAATAATTTTAATACAGGCGGTACGGTGACGAACAACGTCTTGAAAGGACGCTTTATGGGATATGGATTTGCTGTCGATGGCGCTAAAGAATGGACAGTTACCGGTAACCGGGATGAATCAACCCATACTGGGGAGCCTGCAATGGGTTGTGATGGGAAAGTCACTGCGCCGCCGAAAGGCTTTCAAAAAAATAGACTGCGTTCAAGCGGTACTTTCCAGAACGATTTTGAAGACGCAGTCTTTGAAAATATACTTAATCTTGGTACGGTGTCATCTTATACTGGCGGTTCTCAAGGCAATTCCGCTCAATTTGTTTCCCAGATTGTGCCTCCGATGATAGAAGCCAATCATAACTATTACATGTCGGTGACTATGAAAAACACCGGCACGACCACCTGGACCAGAGACGGTAATTATTTTTTGGGTTCACAAAATCCGCAGGACAATAATAACTGGGGAAGTAGTCTTATTCCTGCCGCGCGCCTGCCTCTTGCTTTTACCGATCCCATAAAACCGGGCGAATCCGCGACTTTTACTTTTTTTCCAATAAGGGCTCCTGCTAACGCTGGCATCTACAATTTCCAGTGGCGAATGGTGCAGGAGTTTAAAGAATGGTTTGGTGATTTTACGCCGAATGTTCCGGTTACAATAAATCCGGCCGCTCCCGCTGTTTTGGCGCCGGCAAGAGGCCCCTATATAGACGGCGGCCTTGATGCTTCGCGCGCTACCAGCTTTTCTTCATCGGACAAGTTGGCCATGACCTATTTATTTTATTGGTATGACAAAAATACCAATCTCCATGTCTTGCAGTCAGATGATAAGGATTATTTAAAAGATCATCCGCCAACCTTGGATAACCCCGACTTTAGCTATACCTCCGTGGCTTGGTTTGAAAAACAACTAAAAGACATGAATGGCGCCGGGATTGATGTGGTTTTGCCGGTCTATTGGGGCTTTCCGATAGACAAGCAAAGCGCGAATCCCTCAAACCATGACAATGAATTGAGCACAGCGACCAATAACGCCTGGAGCAACATTGGCCTTACCAACCTCGTGCAAGCCGCGCGAAATCTAAACGCGCAGGGTATAAAAACTCCAAAAATCGGCATGTTTTATGATACTTCCACTCTTTATTTTAATGATGTCCGCCGAATGAACCTGAAACTGGACAGCGACAGGCCTTTTTTCTGGGGGACTGTCCGCGATTTTTGGTCGCAAATCCCGCCCGAGCTTTGGGCACAGATTGACGGCAAGCCGGTCACCGCGACCTTTAGTTCGAACTTTGCGGTAGATTACGACCAGGGAGCTTTCGACTACTTGCGCGGTCAGTTCAGACAGCATTTTGGAGGTAAAGAAATCTATTTAATCAATCATGTATCATGGAATGGCATTTCTTCCGAAAAGACAACAGATTGGGGCACTACAAGAGGAATCACTATCAACGGAGTGGTCCAAGTCGGCGCCGGTTATGATGATTCCCTCGCACCCGGAAGGGGGCCAAGCATTAGAGCGCGGGATAATGGGAAGTTTTACAGCGCGAACTGGGACGCGGCCATTAAGTCAGGCAAGAAAATAATCATCGTAGAAACTTGGAACGAATTTCATGAAGCCAGTGATATTGCCGAGTCCAAAGAATACGGCCGGCAATATATTAATTTGACCAAGCAGTTTGTAACTTTGTGGAAATCGCCGGTAATCTGCGGCAATGGAGTTAAAGAAGGAACAGAAGAATGCGATGACGGGAATACAATAAATGGAGATGGATGCTCGTCAATCTGCAAAATTGAAAAATGCTCCGACGGAACTTTACTAAATCAATGCAGCTCAACAAAGCCAAAATTCTGCTCAAACGGCAACTTGATTAACAAAGCTTCGCAGTGTGGATGCCCTGCTGGATTGGTTGTTAGCGGAGAGGCTTGTGTGCTGCCATGCATCCTTAAATCCGCAGCATGGGAAAAAATAACCGCAACAGAAAGCGAAGATGTAAAGCTGATTGTTGAGGGAGAAAACTGCAACGGAAAGCAAATAACTTTTGTAGTAAAAGAAAACGATATTGCAGGGGATGATGACGTTGTCCATGAGCCTGCATCTGTCGTGTTTGCAGATAACAAGGCAATAACAGCCTGGAAAGCAGAATGGCAGGATGACGGGATTCTTGGAGGAACTCCTGAATATTATTTTACTGCTGCAACGGATAACGCGGAAATCACATCACAGAATGAGCTTGTTGTTACGAAAGCAGTTAATCCACCAGTATGCGGTAATGGAAACAAAGAAGGCTCAGAAGAATGCGATGACGGCAACATTGTTAATGATGACGGCTGCACAAATGAATGCAAAAAAGAACCTGCCACTCTTTCTGCATCTCCTGTGCAAATCAAATTAGGCTCAAGCGCGTCAGTCGCTTATTCCGGCACTTCAACAGTAACGGATTGGATTGGATTATATTCCCCAGCCGCCGCGGATGATAAATTCATTGATTGGAAATATGTCGGCAGCTGCAGCAGGACTCCCTCTGCAAATGTAGCTGCTTCCGGCACTTGCAGCTTTGCCATGTCTAATCCGGGAAGCAATGAATTTAGATTATTCAGCAATGACGGATATACAAAGATGGCCGCTTCAAATCAAATTTCAGTAACCGGCCCAGCCTTAACCCCTATTGAGTTCACAACAATTGACAGCGATGCCACGGGCTATGGGACTTTCCAGAGCAACAATCAAAAAATCATCCAGAACCAGTATGGTATTTTTATGACATATATGCATTACGTCGATCCTGCCCCTGGTGAAAAGAATAATGTTTGGCGTTTAGCGCGAAGCACCGATGGCGGAAAAACATTTATAACTATTTTTGAAGAAACAAGCGGTACACGCGCGCCGGTAATAGAAACTGATGCCAGCGGAACAATTTACCTAATACGAAGTGATTATCAGGACACCAATGCCTACCTTTATAGGTTTAGCCCTGGCAGTGATTTTAAAAATCCCGTAATTAGCAAGATACCTAACGGAACATGGTTGACCGCCAAACACGCCATGGCTATTGATGAGAAACGAAACCAGCTTTATTATTTCCTCCAGGGGGGGGCTCTAATTTCTATGTTATAGGCCTTGATGGCACAATTAAAAGCAGTTACACTCTTATCAAAGAGGGCACTTCTGCTTCGCCGCAGTATCCCTTGCTGTATCTTGATGCCGATGGCACCTTGTACGCGGCTTGGACTACACAAAAACTTAGTGAGTACATGTACTGGGATATACACTTCATGCTTTCCAAAGACGGCGGGCAGACTTGGCAGAAGCCGGATGGAACCAAACTCACAACGCCTGTGATTGCCGACGAAACCGGCCCGACTGACAGGATTACATTGGATGATGAATTTAATGTGCATACCTGGCTTGAAACATTCCTGGTTAAAAACGGCAAAGTTCATTTTGTTTATCAGGCGCAAACAACTCCCCTTCGTGAGCACTATGTGCGTTATGATTTAGCAACAGCAAAAATAGATAAAAATATTTATCCGGATTGGGGTGGAGAGACGATAAAAAATAATTATTTGGACGGGTTTTGCGCCAGTCGACAGGATATAACAGAAATTTATTGCGTAAGCAGGGGTAATTCTGACGAAAGAATCGGAGTTGTTTACAGCTCAGACAACGGCGAGACCTGGCACGACTATGCCAAGGATAATCTGAATTATGCAGGCTATCGTGGCGTGTATTCAATTGGCGGAGCCCGTAGCATAACTAGTGATGGATATCTCATTGGAGCCTATACAGAGAGTGCGCTGAATCCGCCAGTGGTGAAATTCTTCAAGGTTAAGGTGAAGACAACCTCAGTTAATCCTGTATGCGGCAATGGTAATCTAGATTCAGGAGAAGAATGCGACGACGGCAATAACCAAAATGGAGACGGATGCAGCTCGGATTGCAAAAATTCCGGCGATATATCTGCGCTCAATGATTTCTGGCAGGGCAAGGCCAGCTGGAAATTCGTAAAGAGTCTGACTCTGGAAAACACTGGCTGGCCGTATGGCTTCGGCGCCGGAACACATGTTGAGGTTGTTGGCGACACATGGTACCTGTTCAGCAGAAAAGTAAATTGGGGGGATAAGCCGGCTTACTGCCCATTTTTGGCCGAGACGTTGGGCACCGAAGTCAGAAAATCTAAAGATAATGGTGCCACGTGGAGCGCTCCTGTTGATATAATAACGCCGCGTAGCGGAAATCCGTGGGAGTGCGCGGCAACCGATGGCGACGCTTACTTTAACGCTGCTGAAAATAAATGGAATTACCTCTTCCAATGCCTTGCCAGAGACGGCGCATGGAATGGCTGTCATTTGGAAAAATCCGGCTCTGATCCGATGGGAATGTTTGAACAAAAGCATCCAAATCCAATAATACCCGCAAAGTCTCTCTGGGCCAAGATTTGCGACAGGCCTTCTGACGATTGCGTTTCCATTCCTCTTGCCAAAGCCATAAATTCACCTGACAAAAAAGTAGTTGACGAGGGAACATATGATATTTTCAGGCATGATGGCCAGTATTATTACGTTTCGTTCCACGGATTCAGCAATCCATTGGGGTTTAGGGGCATTGCAAAAACATCTGATTTTGTTACATGGATTGCAGGAGATTCATCTCAGGGAGTGCCTGATGATGCAGTGCTTGACGCCAACGATGCCATGCAATGGCGCGAAACTTGGCAGTCTCCCGGACCGATTGGTTTAGGCGCCGGAAGGATATTCTATCATGATGGGTATTACTACATGATTGCCGAGGCATCCGACCTCAATCTTGGCTGCACAGCCGGCCAGAACTGGGATTTTGGATTATTTCGCTCAACTTCTTTAACTAATACGGCCTGGGAGCAATATCCCTTAGGCAACCCTATAGTGTACTCAAGCAAGAATCCCGATAGAAATAATTTGCCTTACCCGTGCAATCCTGCCTATCCCGGCATTTTCAGGGATTCTAAAACGCAAAAAACGTATCTTCACTTCACTCGCGAGAGCACCAACCCAAAATACAGCGGGATATATTTCTACGAGCTTGTCCCTAATACTAACCTCCTTAAAAACGGCGACCTCTGGACCAGCGTGGCTGAACCATGGAATAAATTCGCAGATGCAGGCCTTGCAGTATACCGTTATCCGGATAAGTCCACTGACGGCAACAATTATATGGCTCTGAATTGCGGCAGTGACAACCTGTGCGACAAAGGCGACAGCGTTTATCAGGATGTTAATGTGAACAGCATTCCAACTGGCCAGATACTTTCCTACGGCGGCAAGTTTGCGCTGGATGCCGGCTCCGGTTCTCTTAATCTGGTTGTATTTGAATTGGACTCCGCGGGTAAAATTATTGCCAAGCATGAAAAAATAATAACTCTCAATCCCGAATATCAAAGCGTAAGCGCCACTTTCACATCCAATCCAGGCACAAGAATGCTTCGCTACCAGATCTACCCGAATACTCCTCAAACAATTAGGGCAGACGAGATGTTCATTGAGCCTTCAGCCGGCACTCCCAAAAATATTGTTGTTAAATCCAAGGGAGACATTTTCGACGGAGGTCCCCATTTTAATTTGATAGTAAATGGCAACAAGATAGGCGAAAATACAGCCTCAGCTGATTGGCAGGAATTCAGTTTTTCCTTTTCCGGAACAGTCAATACGCTTGAAATTGAATTTGACAACGATAAGTCTGAAGGACAGGGGAAGGACAGGAATCTTTACGTTGATTATGTTATTCTTGATGGAAATAGGCATGAAGCTGAAACTGATTTTACTGTTCCTGCAACGGAATTAATACTGGACACATTTGCCTTTATGGTTCACAACAGCAAGATTTCATTGAAGAAAGATAATCTTGGTGGGTTGGGGCAGCAGTGCAGGAATGGAAATTGCGAAGGAAGGCTTGCCTGTGAAACAAACGTATGCAGGATACCGGGGCAGTCAGGCAATAAACTCTTCGCCCAATACCATCTTTTGTACACAACAACTGACCGGTTGCCAAGCTCCAACGAGCAGTGGTCAGGATGGAGCCAGTTATTAGCTAACAATCCAGTAACCAACGGACAAAGCCCTGATAATTTTATTTCTCCATGGAAGCGCGCAACAATGTCAAGGCTGGGTTTGCCGCTGACAGGACCTTACAGCTCAACTGTTGACAAAGAGGCAATTAAATATCAGTTTGGACTTGCTAAGAAAGCAGGCATTGACGGAATGTTTGCTTCAGTTTATGACGGAAACTGGAGACCTATATTCAAAAATCATCTTGATATTGCCCAAACAGCCGGCTTGAATCTCGGCTTAGAGATTTATTACGGCGTCGGGCCGGACAGGGCCGTTTTTGATAGCATTAATCCTGATTTTAATCATGTTCCGATGCAGTCAACCCAATGCACGATAAGCAGGAATTTCCAGATTGCGAATTTAGTTGGATTGGTTAATGAGTTCAAAAGCCATGTAGCGTATCTTAAAATAAATAACCGGCCCGTTGTTTGGATAGCCAATTATCCCTATGCTGCTGGCAAATGGGACGGAGCATGGCCAACCAGCGACTGCACCCCGAGAGAATACTATTCATGGGGCGATGCGAAAGAATTAGCTGTACTTCTGAATGAAGTTGAAAAACAGACTGGCTCGTTTTCTGTAGTTATGACCGGCCCAACAGCAGATAATACAGGAGCAAAATTCAGCGACATTCCGCAGATTCTGAAAATAACCACCATTGAGAACATTGCACTTTTGTGGGATATTATGGGCGTAAACCAGCAGATTACTCCGGCATTATCACAAAACGACAAAACTAATTATGAAACGCAATACCAAAGCAGGATTGACAGCGCAAAAGCACCTGCAGGCGACAAACTATCATTGCACGTATATCCTTCATTTGATGAGAGAGGCGCGTACCCAACAAACGCAAACCGCGACAGCGGGCAGAATGTGCCAAGGACAGTCATCACCAGAGACGGAAACGGAATGTATGAAAAGAATGATGGCTATCTGAAAGCAAGCCTGGACAAGGCAAAGCAAAACAATCTTTGGGTTTTCCTGGAGTCATGGAATGACTGGGTGGAGCAGCATCAGGTTGAGCCGGGTTTCAGCTTTGACAACTTCGCCGAACATCAGGATTACTTTTCTGCACTGCACAGGATTGCAGGCTTTAAGGGAATAACAAATCCGCAGTTCACATTCCCTCCAAAAGAAATTATGGATGCGCCTTTGGTAAAATACTGCAGGGACAAACAGTTAACTGGCGCGAGAGTAAAACTGAAAGGCAAGCTTGCTTTCAAGCAGGGAGCGCAGCAGTCAGACGGAATTAACCTTATAATTTCTTACATTGATGATGATAAAAGCTATGCAAGCCCAAGCTATACTCCTTCAGCAAAGTGGAATACTTTTGCAGCAATTGAAAAGAAATATGACGGCACAATAAAGCCGTTTGAGATAGACATAACGCCGATACTTGACAAGCCGAAGATTGGAATAAGAATTGACGCAAACCAAAATCCAAATTATGACTGGATTCATTTGACAGAACTAAAGCTTGATTGGTACGGGACTGAAATTAATCTTGCCGACGAGGCTGTTTTGAGCAGTTTCATCTGGTACAATGACAATGGCGTATTTCCATGGGGACAAGCCGCACAAAGCGGAACTGCGCAATTAGCAAATAGCGTTGTAATGGAAGATGGAAATGCTTATTCCAATGCGATTTACCTTCATCCTGAATGGATTACGGGAATTACAAACCACTATGTCCAGACAGAATTGGATTTCATGAAGCTGAAAAATAAATTGGAAAGCTGCAGTCTTGGGTTTCCACCATCATCTCCACCGCAATCCTTTCAATGCCAGCCCAATGACCCTCCTGTAAAATTCCTTGAGCAGAAACTGCCTCCAGGACAAATGGCGCTTGGACAGACTGCTGATGTTTCCATTACAGTTGCCAACTGCGGCAGTTCAGTGTGGAGCAAAGGCTCCGGCTCAAAAGGATTCAAGCTTGGCTCAAGGCTGCCGGCTGATAACAATGTTTGGGGACTGAACAGGATTGATTTGCCGGCTGATGTTTCTCCAAACCAAAAAATTACAGTTCCATTCAGGATTACTGCGCCAAATTCAGAAGCTACATATTCATACCAATGGGGATTAATTAACGAAGAGACTAAACAATGGCAGCAGCCGTTCTCACCGCCTTACATTGTCGGAGTCGGAACTGTCGTTTCATGCCCCGAAGCAGAAGCAGTAAAAAACAAAGGAACTGACTCTTCAGAATCGCTGCAGAAATGCGTTGACAGAACGCCTGAGAGGAAAACTTTGGAAATCCCTGCCGGAGTTTACACACTGTCCAATCAGGTTAAAATCAAAAGAAGCATCACATTAAGGACAGCAGGGACAGCAGGCAACACAGCTACTTGCCTTATGCCGGGGGCGCCTGAATGCGCTGTATTCAAGGCAGCGCCGAACTTTCCGGTCAGCCGTAATATGTGGGTTGACTCTTTCGGGCTTTTGCGCATAGCGGGGGAAGCCGGTGCGACCGTGGATCATCTAAATAATGTAGCCCTTGACCATATTGTTTTTGACGGCAACCGGCAAACTCGACTGAATTTTGGCACAAAGTGTGATGGAAACGAGGGTCACTTTTGCGCGAATATAGCGGTGTTTGCCCATGACTCTTCAATATTTTACAGTGCTTCCATAAACGCACTTGTGGGCAGCGCTTTTGGCTTTGATGGTGATCGAAATACATTTGCATACAATTTTATCGCTAATAACGGCAACCATAATGTTGACGCCCAGAATCCGCACACGTGGGCTGATGGCTTGACTGCCACGAATGCAAATCAAGCTACGATTATGTATAACACATTCAAAGATAATTCGGACATTGACCTTATAATTGCCACTGGAAAAAATGCGAATGTCCAATTTAATACCATCACACATGAGGACAGCTCAACATGGGCATGGGGGGCATTTATGCTAAATGCGTTTGGCAGTAATGACTTAACAGATTTTAGAGGGGGCGATTTCTCCTATAACAACATAGACTGTAATTATCGCTGTGGATTTGGTATTATGCTGGGAGGCCATTCTTGGAGCAGCAAAGAGCCAAATCTAAAAGGAGGATATGTCCATCATAATACAATCACACGAGTAAGGCAGGGGATAAATATTGAAGGTGCTGGAACTCCGGAAAGTCCGTTGCGTTACGAAAAAAATACTGTGACTAACTCTGGAAATTTCGAAGTTGGATGCGGCTGGAATTCCGGAATATTCAATCTTGCGCCAGACTCTTTTGTTACAATAACAGACACTTCTGTACCTGACTCCAGGCGCACCTGGCATGACTGCACATTTGACATGGGATTAGGATACTCTAAAACTGCCAAGCCTTTGCTGCCTGCACTTCCCAAAAGCACCTGCAATTCAGCCGGAAACCAGGTTACAGTATCCTGGGATGAAGGCCCGGGCGCTGCAGTATATGCTTTAAGAATAGATGATACGACAGTTAACGCTCCAAGCCATTGGTATTCTGAAGGCAGCACAGACTTGATTACTGATATTAAAGAAAAGTCATTTACGCATACCATAATTCCAAACAGGCTTTATAACTGGTGGGTTCATTCAGGAAACAATGCAGGACTCGGACTCAGTGATGCAGTTGGAGGAAATTTCAAATGCCAGTCGTCCGGAACCGTCCAGACAGAATATTTTGTTTCTCCTTCCGGCTCAGACAGCAGCTCAGGCACTCTTGAGCAGCCATTTAAAACCTTGGAAAAAGCAAGAGATGCTGTGAGAGTTATAGCCCCTTCCATGGCCAAAGATATAACAATTTTCCTCAGAGGCGGAACATATACTCTTGATAAAACATTAACATTTGACCAAAGAGATTCTGGAAAAAATGGTTTCAACATTATTTACAAAAATTACCAAAATGAAAAGCCGCTCATAAGCGGCGGAAGAAAAATAACCGGATGGGTTCAGGAAGGAGATAAATGGAAGGCTAATATTGGAAGCATCCAAACAAATGCCCAGCCAAGGCAGTTATATGTTAACGGCCAAAGAGCGACAAGAGCCAGAAGCGCTACAACGCCAGCATTGCCTGTACAGTTTAAAACCGCGACTGGTTACACCTCTTATGATTGGAATATGCAAAACTGGAGAAATGTCCAGGATATTGAGTTAGTTGGAAATAAAGGATGGAAACAGTACAGGTGCGGAGTGCAGTCAATCACGCCTGAGTATGCTCAACAGCTTGACGAGTCAAGCGGCGAGTATGTGAATACGCTTAGCAGCCTGTCAGTTGCCGTCAAGCAGCCTTGCTGGGACAATGCCCAAAGCCATACCGGGGAAACTATGGACGAGGTTTCATGGATTGAAAACGCCTATGAGCTTTTGGATTCCCCAGGAGAATGGTACCTTAACAAGCCAACAGGATGGATTTATTATAAGCCAAAAGCCGGAGAGAATATGAACACTGCTGATGCAGTGGTTCCTGTTGTGGAAACTCTGATAAGGGGCAGCGGAACACTTGGCAACAAATTGCAGAACATCCAATTCCGGGGAATCACTTTTTCTTATGCCGGATGGACAAGGCCAAATGACAACAATGGATTTGCCGATGTTCAGGCCAACTTCCATCTTGTCGGACCTGGGGGGATTTTCAACATTCCATCTACCAAGATTGCTGCAAACATAGACTTCAAGAATTCAAAATCAATAAAGTTTGAAAGAAATGTTTTCACTCATTTAGGCGCCGGAGGACTGAATTTTGGCGAAGGAAGCCAGGACAATATAATCTCAGGAAACAACTTTTATGATATTTCTGGAAATGGGATAATGGTTGGTGAAACAAGCAATGCAAAAACAACTGACCAGAGAATAATCACAAAAAATAATCAAGTAACAAACAATTATATCCATAACGTGGCTGCCGAATTTAAGGGCGGTGTTGGAATTTGGCTTGGATACACTCAAAATTCTTTAGTTGCCCATAACGAGCTCCATGATTTGCCGTACACTGCAATTTCAATCGGCTGGGGTTGGGGTGGAGAAGACCCGACAATAGCAAAGGACAACAAAGTTCAGAATAATCTGATTTATGACCATGTGAAATATTTGTTTGACGGCGGCGGAATATATTCATTGTCAGCTCAGCCCGGCAACGTCTATTCAGGAAATGTCATCAAAGACCAAAAAAATGAGTTTGGGGCATTATACCTTGACAACGGAGCCAGGTACATAACGGTTTACGATAATGTAATTTTTAACAACAAAAGAACTGCAATATACAAAGGCGGAGACCATTACTTCCATGACAACTGGTGGCAGGTCAGAGGACCAAACGACATCTGGCATTTTGATGACGCAGCAGCGTGTATTCCGATTCCATGCGGCACAAACAGAATTGAGAATAATCACGAAATAAACAGCTTGAGTGAAGCGCCGCAGTCAATAATCAATAATGCCGGGCTTGAAGAAGCATACAAAAACATAAAATAATCTTAAATTCCTGAAAACAGAAAAATATATTAAGGCAAATTTTATAAAAACACAGCAATGAAAAAAACTTATATTATTATATCAATCGTCCTTGTACTCCTTGCAGCACTATCATCCGCTCAGCAAACTGCGCAGGAAATCCGGGGCAAAGTCGAGATTCTCCAATATGGAGACCCCGCCAATCCTGGAGTTGCAGAATATCTGTATTACCTAAACACCGGCAATGCAAGATATAAAATTGAATCAAACGGCCAGTTGCCTCCTCTTATGCCTGGCGCATCGGTAACTTTGAGGGGCTTAATTAATGGCAACATACTTTTTGTTGACAGCGCAGCTGAAAATTCTGCTGAGATTTTATCGCAGCCTGCTAAATTTGAAAACCTGCAGGTTGCTGAAGAATCTGCCTCAAAAATTAAATTCACCTGGCTCTATTTCACATTTCCTGTTTTCATACTGCTGGGATTTTTCCTTTATCACGAGGTTGAAAGAAAAAAAGGGCATTCTGACATTGCCGGGCAAAAAAGGCAGCACCTTCTTTCAGGATTGAGGAATTATGCCCTATCCAACATGAAGAAAGGATATAAAAAAGAGCAGATAAAAAATGCATTAATCAAGAATAATTATGATGAGAAGGATGTTGACGAGGCGTTTAAGGGATTGTAATTACATACAAATAAGCGAAAAGATTAAATATGAGATGTATTTTATAGTAAAAATAGAGAATAAAATGGTAGAGCTAACTAGAAGGGAGTTACTCGCAAGTATAGCAAGCATATTTGCAGGTGGTGCTGGAGTTGGTTATTTAGTAGGAAGAAATAAAGAAGATATTTCTAGATTAAATGAGAATATTTCAAAACTTGAAGCTGAAATTAAAGTACTTAAAATAAGGGACGAGGTTAATTATATTTACCAGACAGAACCACAAAAGTTATTAGACCCGAAATACAGGAGAGAATTGCTGCATAGATATTATGCGGCAGAGATAAGTAGAGCCCGTTTACAAGAAGAAAGGTAGCTTTTCATAAATGGTTTATTTGTTGAATTAATTAGAATTAAAGAATTCAATGAGAATATTATCCAACGCTGTGCCCGCATCCGCAGATTCTTTGATCTCGCACATATAGACAATTGCGTTGATTTGTTATATTTACACGCAATTGTCTATCTCGTAAATTGCGGCTATTTATTAGACTAATTACCGCAATTTACGATAAAAATCGAAAGTTTTAAATAATCTGTATACATATTCTACTATTTGTGCACACAAAATGGCCTTAATATCAACAAGACTGCCGGAAGAGCTTGAAAAAGAATTAGATTGGTATGCAAAGAAGGAAAAAATAGGAAAGACTATAGCGTTAAGACAGGTGCTGGACAAGGGCTTAAGAGGCATAAAGATGGATTATGCATTGGATCAGTACAGGAAGGGGAAGATAACCCTGATGAAGGCGGCAGAAATTTCAGATATTTCTTTATGGGAGATGATTGATGCAGTCAGGGAGCAAAGAATTCCGATGCATTACACTTTGAAAGATGTTGCAGATGATATTAACGCAGCAAATGAGGATTGAATATGAGGAAAGCTGCTGTTTCGGATGCTACTCCCCTGATTCATCTGGCTAAAATCAACAAGATTTCACTTCTGCAAAAATTATTTGATAAAATCTACATTAGTGATGAAGTATACCGTGAGGTTATAACGAGGGGCAGGGAGCTTAACAAGATAGAAATAATTCTGATAGAAGATATGGTTAATCTGGGGTTTATCGAAGTCAAAAGCATAAAGTCAAATTTATCAATTCCAACTTTACATAAGGGAGAACTTGATTCTATGGAGTTGTGCAAAACTCTCAAAGTGAAAACTATGCTTATAGATGAAAAAGAAGGTTATGAGGCGGCAAAATTGCTTGATTTGAGGCCGTTGCGTACTACCGCATTGCTTTTGAAATTAAACTACAAGAAAATATTAAATAAAGAGGAATTCAAGAAAACATTGCTGGAGCTTTCAGAAAGCGGCTATTTTCTCAGCGCAGATACTTACAACAAGATTTTAGAAGCAGCTAAAGGAAAATAAAAACTTTTTCATCCAACACTGTGCCCGCACCCGCAGCTTCTCTTTACGTTTGGATTATTTATTTTAAACCCCGAGTTCTGCAGCCTCTCGACATAATCCACAGTTGAGCCTTTCATGAATGCTATGCTTTCAGGATTGATGAACACTTTCACTCCTTTTTCTTCAAGAACCAAATCATTTTCCTTTGCAGATTTTTCCAGCCCTATATCATACGTATATCCTGAGCATCCTCCCATGACTATTCCGACTCTTAATCCGTATTCTTTCTTGTTTTCTTTTTCCAGCATTCCTTTTACTTTGTCTGCTGCCTTGTCAGTTAACGTTACAATCATTTCCTTTGTTTCCTGTTCCATTTTATGTTTCCTCCAATAATTTTGTTTATCGTTTTTTAAAATAAATTGGCGAGGCGGTTAAGGTGCCGCCGAGCACTGCATATTGTGAGCGTAGCGAACGGAATTAAATTATCTTAACAATAACTGCTTAGGGGATTCTTTTGCGTTCACAAACACACTATAATCTCGCTATTCTTTTGCAGCTTACTTAACGCATTATTTACTATAATCAATAAAATAATTTTTAAAAATAAAATATCTATCCTTTTACTTCCTGCTCTCCCAAATACTCATCATACCCTCTTGCCTCCAGTTCATGAGCCAGCTCTTTCCCGCCGCTCTTAACTATCTTTCCTCTAACCATTATGTGGACTTTGTCAGGGGTTATGTAATTCAAAAGCCTTTGGTAATGCGTGATGACTAAAACGCCAAAGTTCGGGCTTAACAAAGTGTTCACGCCCTCCGCCACTATCTTCAAAGAGTCTATATCAAGCCCTGAATCTGTCTCGTCCAAAATTGCCATCTCGGGCTGCAAAACAGCAAGCTGCAGAATCTCAGTCCTTTTTTTCTCTCCGCCTGAAAACCCTTCATTAAGATATCTTCTTGCAAAAGCGTCGTCTATTTTCAACAGTTTCATCTTTTCCTTAAGCAGCTTGATGAAGTCAGGAACGCTCATTGCATTTTTCTTTACAGCATTGTAGGCAGTCCTCAAAAAGTTTGATACAGAAACGCCTGGAATCTCCTGAGGGTACTGGAATGACAAAAACAATCCGAGCTTCGCCCTTTCATCAACAGCCAATTCAAGCACATTCTGCCCTTTGTACCATACTTCGCCCTTGTCAACAGTGTATTTCGGATGGCCCATCAAAGTGTAAGCCAAAGTGCTTTTTCCTGAGCCGTTTGGGCCCATCAGAGCGCATACTTCGCCTTTTTTGACTACTAGGTTTACTCCTTTCAAAATTTCTTTTCCCTCAATGCTTACGTGAAGGTCTTTTATTACCAGTTCATCTGTCATTTTTTATTCCTCGATTGAAATTATTTGTTTTTAACTTTTATTTTTTTATGTATTTTTCATAAATCAGTATGCTGTTTTTCAATGTGTCTAATGATAATAATGCGCACTTCAACCTCACCGGGCTCAATGGAATTCCCAGCATCTCCAAAATATCATCTTTGGTTAATTTTTCAAGTTCCGCCAATGTTTTTCCTTTTATTTTCTCGCTCAGCATTGAAGCGCTCGCCAGCGATATCGCGCACCCGTGCCCGTTGATTTTGACATCAGCAATTATCTTGTGGTTGTCTATCACCAAATATAAATCTAACTCATCCCCGCAAAGAGGATTTTTCTCATGATGGTGCACGCTGGCATTCTTAATAGTCCCGAAATTCCTTGGATGTTTGTAATGGTCAAGGATGTTTTCCTGGTACATTGATTCTATGTCGTTCATTTTATGATTAGTTTTTTAATGTTAACAGTTAATGGGCTTTTTTTATTGGTTTTTATTTTCATTGGACTTTAAGTTATTCGTTTTGATAATTTTTTGTCCATTTCCTAACGCATTAACCATTTCTCAATTAATCTAAATTTTTAATAAATAATTATAAATTAATTTCCTATAAATAAATTTTTCTCAAACTCCGAACACTTTCTTAACTTTATCCAGCGCTTTAACAAACTTATCTACTTCCTCTTTCGTGTTGTAAAAATAAAATGATGCCCTTGCTGTTGCAGGCACTTTCAAAACTGACATCAATGGCATGCAGCAGTGATGCCCTGCTCTTATAGCGATTCCTTCGCTGTCCAAAATCTGCGAAACATCATGCGCATGCACTCCTTTTACATTGAATGAAATAACCGCGCCCCTTCCCTCCTGGCCATAAACAGTTACATCCTTGTCTTCCTTCAATCTCTTAAAAGCATAATCAACAAGCTCTTTGTCTTTTTGCTGTATTGCTTCCATCCCTATTCCTTTCAAATAATCAATTGCAGCATCCAAGCCAACTGCCTCTGCAATATTCATTGTGCCTGCTTCAAACTTCCACGGCAGCTCATTGAATTTAGTATCTTCAAACCTTACTTCCCTTATCATCTCTCCGCCGTATAGAAAAGGCTGCATATCTTCAAGCAATTCTCTTTTGCCGTACAAAACTCCAATTCCGGTCGGCCCAAGCATCTTGTGGCCTGAAAAAGCATAAAAGTCAGCATCAATTTTCTTGACGTCAACAGGCATGTGCGGAGCTGACTGGGCGCCGTCAACAGCCATCAAAGCGTTATTTTCATGGGCGATTTTTGAAATTTTCTTAACATCATTTATTGTTCCCAAAACATTTGAAACGTGCATCACTGAAACAATCTTGGTTTTTCTTGTAATATTTTCATTTACGCTTTTTTCATCAAGCTTCCCTCCTTCATTTATTTTGATAAATTTTAGTTTCAATCCTCTCTGCTTTGCCAGCTGCTGCCATGGAACAAAATTGGAATGGTGCTCCATCTGCGAAATAACAATCTCATCGCCTTTTTTCAGTTTTGCAGTCAGCGAGTAAGCAAGAAGATTCAGTGATTCAGTAGTGTTTTTTGTGAAAACAATATTTTGATATGAATCTGCATTAATGAATTCAGCAGCCTTTTCATGCGCTTTTTCATAAAGTTCCGTCGCTTCCTCTCCCAAAGTGTGGATGCTTCTGTGTATATTTGCATTATGCTCTTTGTAATAATCATCCATTGCATCAATGACCTGATTTGGCTTTTGGGAAGTGGCTGCGTTGTCAAAGTAGATTAGCCGCTTTCCGCGGATTTTTCTGGATAAGATTGGAAAGTCTTTGCGGATTTTTTCAGTGTTTAGCATTGTTTTTGTTGGGGGCATTTTTTCTAAACTTCTGCTTTTTCTTCAAGTATGGCCGGATTCAAGACCTTGTACCGTCCGTTTCCGGCATCTGCCACATCTGATTCCAGGCAATTTACTTGCTTTACTGCGAAAACTTTTGAACGTTCTGTTAAAATTTCCAGTAGCTTGATTATATCTGCGTGAAGGTAAGCCCCATCATAGGTGACATTATCTATTTCTATTTGGTCTCGGAATTTTGGAAGGTATTTGTACGACCTCACGTGCCATAATGTTATTGGATTATCCATATTTGATTTTATTTTTTTACTTTTTCCCGTATCTTCTCCCTTAGCTCTTCATTCGGTATCTTCATTATAATCGGCTCAAAGAACCCTTCAACAATCATTTTTTCCGCTTCGTCTCTTGACAAGCCCCTAGCCATCAAGTAAAACAGATGCTCTTCGCTAATCTGCCCGACTGTTGCGCCGTGCGATGCCTTGACGTCATTTGCATCAATCTTCAGGCTTGGGATGCTGTTAGCCAAAGTCTTGTCTCCTAATTTCAAAATGTGATTTGCGAGGTAAGAATTTGTTTTCTGCGCAATCTTTTCTATCCTTATCAGCCCGCGATAAACCGAAGACGATTCATCCCTTAAAATTCCGTCAACCATGATGTCGTTTGTCGTGCCTTCAACATTATGGTACACGTTAGTTGTTATGTCAATGTGCTCTTTTCCTTTGCCCAGAAAAACCCCAAGATTGCTGCAGCCTGAGCCCTGCCCGTTGAAAAGAGTGTCTATCCTCAGCCTGTTTAGTTTCCCTCCGAAAGAGCCTGAAATCCAGTTTATGGAAGCATCTCTTTCAGCAGTTCCTATAACGTTTGTAAAATTATAAACCTGGCTTGTCCAGTTGTTTAAATGATAAAAATTTATTTTTGAATTGTTGTTGGCGAAAACTTCAGTTACACAGGCATTTAGCTGCTCGGAATCAGATGGAATATTCGAATACTCCTCGATAAAATCAATTTTGGTATTAGCTTCGCAAACAATCAGATTGTGAATCGCGCTTTTCTTGCCGCTGAAGCTAAAATTTATTCTTATTGGCTCTTTCAGCTCAACATTCTTCGGAACATAAATATAAACTCCATTGGTGAACTGGGCTGCGCAAAGTGCAACAAACTTGTCTTTGTCAATTTTTGTGTTTTTAAAAAAATAATTTTGGGCAGCAGGGTATTTGTCCAGTGCGGAATTGATATCTTCAAGTATTACTCCCTTGCTTTCCAGCTCTTCAAAATTAGCAAAAGCTTCTATTTTGGCTTCAGCAGCCCCATTTTCAAAATTCTCAAGCTTTAGCTTCTCAATCTGAGTGTAGCGCCAGTCCTCGTCTTTTTCCTTCGGCTGAGGCATCTTGTTGTACACTTCCAGCGCATCTTCCTTCTTAGCAGAAGCAAAGCTGCTTTGATTTTGTGTTATTTGTTTTACAGCGTGTTTTGTAACGAGGTTTTGGCTTGCCATAATATTATTAGAATCACACTGATTTTTTGATTTATTTATTTCAATTAAATTTTAGTTATTTTTTATTTTCTTCAAGCATGATTTATCCTGTTATTCTTTAAGTGCTTTCACAGCGCATTAAACGCTTTGACATTAAATTAATTATTTTTTAAAATATTTTAATGATTTATTTTATTGGGTTTTTTATTTTTTAATGTTCAACCGCTATTGGACTGATTTTTTAATATAAGTGTTAATGAAAAATTTATTTTACGACATAAAAATTTTTTATCCAACCGACCCTTCCATGTTCAAAGCAATCAATCTATTAAGCTCAATAGCGTACTCAAGAGGCAGTTCTTTAGTAAATGGCTCCATGAAACCGGAAACTATCATAGTTTTAGCTTGATCCTCGCTCAGGCCCCTGCTCATCAGGTAAAATAACTGCTCTTCGCCTATCTTTCCGACAGTGGCTTCATGCTCTATGTTGACATCTTTCTCATTTATCTCCATGTAAGGCACAGTGTCAGAAGCTGACTTGTCGTCCAAAATCAATGCATCGCAGCTTACATGCGACTTTACGTTCTTGCACCCTTCTGCAACGCTTAACAAGCCCCTGTAAGTTGTCCTCCCGCCGTCTTTGCTTACTGATTTTGAGGTTATCCTGGAGGAAGTGTTTGGCGCAAAATGCAGAATCTTTCCGCCCGCATCCTGGTGCTGGCCCTTGCCTGCAAAAGCAACGCTAAGGATTTCAGCCCTTGCTCCCTCGCCCATCAGATAAATGGAAGGGTACTTCATCGTGATTTTTGAGCCTAAATTCCCGTCAACCCATGAAACAGTCGCATTCTTGTGCGCAAAAGCCCTTTTGGTAACAAGATTGTAAACGTTATTGCTCCAGTTCTGGATTGTCGTGTACTGGATTCTTGAGCCCTCTAAAGCAATAAGCTCGACTACAGCCGAGTGCAAGGAATCTGAGGAGTAGACTGGGGCTGTGCAGTTGTGCACAACAATCCCATGTGCAATATAAGATTCGTCCTCTTCCACGCTGAAATTATAAACTTCAATATCACTTACTATCTCCTTATTAATCTCTTTAACAGGAACAAAAGCAAAATTCTTTATCTCATCTGAAACAGAAAGCTGTTCCTGAACTAATAATAAATTAGAATTATTAATAATCTTTTCTGTAATTGAATAGCCGATTATTTTGTCAAAATCATTTAAACTATAATTATCTGTGTAAATCCCAATAAAATCATTTTCATTTAACTTGCCAGCTTCAATCCATTGCGGTTGGATTTCATTTCCAATTCTTTTAAATGAAAGTACTGGATGCCCGCCCGTAATTTTAATTTTTTCATCTTTGTAGGTTATTGTGCACATTAAACCGTTATGGGCTCTTTTTTGGGTTTTATAAACTTTCTTATGATTTCCTTTATGAGTTAATACTGTATCACCTTCCCTAACATCTTCAATCTTCTTAATACCGTCTGCAGTCTTTATCGGAGTGCCTTTTGTAAAGCAACCCTCGATATAATGCACAGAGCTTCCGGGCTCTGCAATTATCAGCGTCCTTTCAAACTGCCCCATGTTCTTTGCGTTAATCCTGAAGTAAGCCTGCAGGGGCAGATCCACCTTTACTCCGGCAGGAACATAGACAAAGCTTCCTCCGCTCCAGACAGCAGTATTCAAAGCAGCAAATTTGTTGTCATTATGCGGGATTACAGAGCAGAAATATTTCTTTACGATTTCAGGATATTCCCTTAATCCGCCGTCCATGTCAAGGAAAACAACGCCTAATTTTGCAAGGTCATCTCTTATTTTGTGGTACACGACTTCTGAATCATATTGTGCGCCTACGCCTCCAAGAAATTTTCTTTCAGCTTCCGGTATCCCTAATCTATCGAAAGTATTTTTGATGTAATCAGGCACATCTTCCCATGTGTCGCCCTGCCTGCCAGCCGGCTTCATGTAATAATAAATATCTTCAAATTTTATTGTGCCCAAATCAGCGCCCCAATGCGGCATCGGCCTTTTCCAGAACTCCTGAAGTGACTTAAGCCTTAAGTTAAGCATCCACTCAGGCTCATTCTTTATCTTTGAAATCTGCTTCACAGTCTCTTCAGTCAGCCCTCTCTCTGTCTTGAACACGGATTCTTCCTTGTCATGAAAGCCGTACCTGCTGTAGTCCTTGTCAAAAACCTGTTCTGTAATTGGCGCCATTTTTATTTTTTAATTATTTTTTGATTTTAATTTTTTTATTGTAAATTTATTTTTCGTTTTTTAAAATGATTTTTTAGTTATTGTTCAATCGTTAATTTGTTTTTTGTCCATTGGAATTTTTTGTTATTTATTTTTGTTCTGTAAAATTAATTCTGTTTGTTATTCTTTCTGTTGCTTTCTCAGGGCATTAAATAATTAAATTTTTTAATAATAAAAACAATAACCCAACTATAGGAAATAACTTTAATTTTCGGATACATATGTTATTTCCTAATAAGCAAATCACAATAAAAAGATACGAATATTAGTGTGATTTGCTATAATTCCAATAACCTTCTAATCAGTCTTGATTGCAATCAGATTTTCATCAAAGCAAACATTGCAAGTTGCCAGATCCTTTGACTGCGACCTGTGTAAATCACACAAAATCTGCCTTACTGTTGCAAGGCTGCTTATTCTGTACATCTCTGCAATCACTCTCTGCCTGCTGTTCTTGTCTGAAAGAATCTTGCCTGCAGATGTTTTTATTTCGTTGAGTATGCTATCGCCGAATACAACTTCCTTTGCTCTTTTAGAGTGCTGGTACTGGGATATCGCTGCTTCAGTAAGCCCAAGCAATCTTGCAGCTTCTTTCTGGCTGAGCTTGTTGTCATTTATGAAAACCTTGGCTAATTCTCTTCTTATGGCAGGAAGAATGTATCTTACTTCTACCTCTTGGGGCATTGTTTCTTGCATTTTGTTGGTTAAATTATCTGCTATTAATATATAGTAATAAGGCTATACTTAACGATTGTTAAGCTGATATTTAAAGGTTATGGTCTGCGGGGCTTTGTCCGAAAAGTAGTTTTTGCCATCAAGATGTGAAGCTAATTCAGAATTAAAACTTGCAATTTTCGGAGTTCCAGAGAGAAAATTGCAATCAAGTAAGAAAAAATAAGCTGAGCGATGGCAAAAAATGAGCCGAAGGCGACTTTTCGGACAAAGCCGGTCTGCGGTCTGTGGCTTTTTTACCGAAACTGCGTTATTTCACCCAATAAGTCAGGAGAAAAATAGCAATCCCAACCGCAATCCCGGCAAGAACATCTTTCAAATCGTGCTTCTTAAGAAAAATCCTTGAATAGGCAACTAGGCACCCTATAATTAGCGCCGAAATCTCAAACCACAAATTTGAATAATAGTAAATCAATGAAATTGTAACAAAAGCAATCCTTGCCGAATGATTGCTCGGAAAAGAGGACGCATCAATCCTGCCTAAAAACGAATTATGCTTTAGCTTAACAGGCCTCTCCCTGAAGTAAAATGCCCTTATAGACATTATAACTGCATAGATAACAATTAGCCCTATCGCTAATCTTTTCGCTAATGCATAATCTTTCCAAACAACGAAAAAAACAAGCAAAATCAAATAAGCCCAAAGGCTCCCCAAAGCGGTCAAGTCGCGGAAGAAATCATTTTTTTGCCTGTTCAGGAATTCAGAGTCCATAATAGCTGTAAGTTCACTAAAGGTTTTTATATCTATCGCAAGTACTCAAAGAGATGCGCCACATACGCCAGGAAATTTTTTCTGAAATAGGAAAGAAAGGCCAGCTTAAATTAAGGAACAGCTCTGTTGCAATAGTTGGCTTGGGGGCTCTTGGCTCTGTTTCTGCCGAACTTTTGGCAAGAGCGGGAATTGGAAAATTAATTTTGATTGACCGGGATGTTGTTGAGCTGTCAAACCTCCAGAGGCAGTCTTTGTATGATGAAGATGATTTAGGAAAGCCAAAATCTATGGCTGCAAAAGAAAAATTAAGTAAAATAAATCATGAAGTTAAAATTGAATTTTTCATTGGCGATTTGAGCTATAAAACTATAGATAAGATTTTGAAGAAAAATAAAATAAGCTTAATTCTGGACTGCACCGACAACCTTGAAACCAGGTTTTTAATCAACGATTTTTCAGTAAAGAATAATCTTCCTTTTATTTACTCATCCGCTGTCGGCAGCAAAGGGTATGTTTTTAATATAATGCCGGGCGAAACAGCATGCCTTGGATGTTTTATTAAAGAATTAACCTCATTGGACGCTTGCGATACAACAGGAGTTTTGAATTCAATAACCCATTTAATATCTTCAGTCCAATCCAATGAGGCAATAAAGATTTTATCAAATAAAAATTATGAAAAAAGCCTCTTGTTCTTCGATATATGGAAAAATGAGTTGATGAAGATAAAAATAAATAAAAACGAAAAATGTGAATGCTGCAAAAAGAAAAATTTCGAATATCTTTCTGGCAAAAAATCCTCAAGAATAATTAAGTTATGCGGAAACAATATTTATCAGATAAAATCAAAGTCAATGAATAAAAAACAATTCGGCAGTCTAAAAAATAAATTAAGTAAAATAGGAAGACTGGTTGATTTTAGTTATTGTATAAGTTTTGAAAATAAAATAACTATATTCGAAGATGGAAGGGCTTTGGTCAAAGCTAAAGGCGAGAAGGAAGCCAAATCATTGTATTCCAGGTTTGTGGGAAATTGATTTATTTGACAATTTCCACCATAAAACTTTTGTCTATCTCCATTATCTGCCTGAAATCATTATCTTTTGTTCTAAGCTTTATTTCTCTATTGATGCACATGCTGGCTACCAAAATATCTATTGCCTGAATGATTCGGCCAATATCCCTCAATTTAATTGAAATTTTAAGCGCAAGCGCATAATCTCCAGAATCAGGGTATATTATTTCACAATATTTTGCTGCTGGCGGATACTCAATTATGTTAAACAGGGTAGTTGTTCCGGATTCTTTTTCTATTAAGAGACTCGTGTCAATGATTTTAATCGTCGCTTTTCACTCTCCTTCATTTTTTTGTAATGCTTTCTCCAGGTTTCCTGCGGAAGATTCGATATTCTTTCCAATGCCTGTTTAGTTTCATGGCTTAATGATTCTATAATCTCTTTGCCGCTGACGACGCCCTTCAGGTGAAAAAGCTGCTGCTTAATCCCCTGTCTGGCAGCCTCGCTCCATTTTATATGGGGGTGCATTTTAATCTCTTTGTACATTTCGTCCGGTATACTTAGTGTTATATGTGCCATATTTACTTTATGTATTTTATGTATTTATAAAACTTTCGCTCTTTTTTGAGATACAATCAACGAGAAATAAATTAATCTCCAATATTCTAGGCTTGTGGGAAACTGAAACAAAAAATATTAAATACACTTTAATTCTATTATTGTTTATGTGGTTTTTCCATTCAAAAAGGCTATCTAATAAAGAAGTAGATGCAATTAGTAAAATTAGTTATATGATTAAAATATTGGAAGTTAAAAAGAAAAAATGGAAATCGTTCTATCCATATTATATTCCAAAAAGTGATGCATTTGCATTTATGCCGCTCAATATATCTTCAGAAGAAAAATCACTTCGCTATAATCAAGAGAAGTATATGGCAGATGCAAAAAATATATGTCTTAAAATTAGTTCAATTTTTATTAATTATCTTGTGACGTCTCTAAAATATTTAAAAAAAAAGAAAAAAGAGGATTTGAAATATTCTTTGAATGAAATCTTGCAGTTATTGAAACATGAGTTATCCGAAGCAATTTCATCGCAATTGATTAAAGATTTAAAAAAAGCCCACGAAATGGATTACAAAATGTTTTTAAAACGAGTAAAAAATTATAAAAAATTATTGGAACTGGCAGAGAAAAGAGACCCTGCCTATATCTCATGGTTGCATAAACTTGGAATACGCCCAGAAACTCAGGAAGAGCTTGAGGAACATATTGAATTGGCTATCGAGGAGTACAAACGAAGTATAAGCCTAAAAAATTATGAAAAATATTCAGGATTTAGAAAAGATTTAAAAGAATTATTAGAGTTCAAAAATTTCCTAGAAATCAATATAATGGCGGAATTTAAGTTAATCATAGATAATCTATCATAGTGGTGCATTTTCAAATTTTTATTTGTCATAAGCAAAATTTTCAATTCAACATTTGCATTGCCTTAAAACATCCTTAATCAGCCCCGCGCTATTCCTCAGCTGCCTCTTCTCCAGAGAATTCAATGGCATCACAACATGCTCTTTAATTCCATTCCTATTCACAATTGTCGGAACGCTCAGGCAGACATCATTGATCCCATGGTAGTTTTTCAGATAAGATGAAAGCGCAAGAACTTCGTTCCTGTCTGATAAAACAGACTTCACAATCTTTGAAATTCCCAGCCCAATCGCGTAATAAGTCGCGCCTTTCTTCGCGATTATCTCATAAGCTGCATTTTTAGTCTTGGAATATATATTGTCCATTGCCTTTTTATTGTATTTCTTAAAGTTCCTTAAATGGACTCCTGCAATGTTTGCCGTGCTCCAGGCAGGAAATGAAGAATCTCCGTGCTCGCCCATGATATAAGCATGAACGCTGTTCGGGCTCACTTCAAAATATTCCCCAAGAAGATATCTTAACCTTGCAGTGTCAAGAATTGTACCTGAGCCAAAAACTTTATTCTTAGGAAACTTGGAATACTTCAAAGTTAAGTAAGTCAAAACATCAAGCGGGTTTGATACAACAAGAAGTATGCAGTCTTTATTGTGCTTCGTGATTTGAGGAATCATCTCCCTGAATATGGCGGAATTCTTCTTTACCAAATCAATCCTTGTCTCGCCGGGCTTCTGGTGCGCGCCTGCAGTTATGACGGTAATTTCAGCATCCTTGCATAATTCATAGCCGCTCCCAAAAGAAATTTTTACATTCGGCTTGAACTGGAGCCCGTGCTGCAAATCCATCGCCTCTCCCTGGGCTTTTTCCCTGTTGACGTCAATCAGCGCAATCTCTGACGCAGCGCCTTCAATCATGCACGCATAAGCTGCCGTGCTGCCTACAAAACCGGCGCCTACAATGGCGATTTTAGAAGTTTTATTTCTCTTTTTTTCAGGCAATTTAGTTCAAAAATATCTTCTGACAAATAGATATATATACTTTTCTTATTTAACACGCAAAAATGGAAGAATGTGAAGAATCAGGATGCAGCAAGCCGGCAACAAGAGACTGGAACGGAAGAAAAGTCTGCCAGGACCATTACGAGCAGTATAAGGAACAGTATGAGAAGCAGGGAAGCGATATTTCTTAGATTTAGCTGATTATAATGTCGGACACAAAAAATTGATTAAAAATAGTTGTGTCCGCAGAATATGTCGGAAATCACAAATTTAATAATGATTGTTTTGATTTCCGAGCATGCTCAAAAATTCCATTATGTATTCGTAACTTGGAATTTTTGACATAGTGTCGGATTAACATTGCTCATTTATTTACTTCCGACACTATATAAGCAAAATTCTCAGAATCCTGTCAAAGCGTTTTCTGGTCCACAGGAATGTGCAGCAGTTCAATTCCAATTTTCTTGGCGACGTCAAATATCCTTTCATCGCGGTAAAATTCTCCGTAATAAATTTTCTTGATGCCTGCATTCGCAATCATCTTGAAGCAGCTCCAGCACGGGCTTGCTGTAATGTAAATTTCAGAGCCGTTTATCATGACGCCGTTTTTTGCAGCCTGGAGGATTGCATTTGTCTCGGCATGAATTGTAGCGACACAATGGCCGTCTTCCATCAAATGGCCGACGTCATCGCAATGTGGCATGCCCCTTATGCTCCCGTTATATCCCGTTGACAAAATTGTCTTGTCCCGCACTATCAAAGCGCCAACGTGCTTCCTCTCGCACGTGCTTCTTGTTGCAACTTCCTTTGCAATGTTCATGAAATAGTTTTCCCAGTTTGTTCTTGGCATTTTTGGTTTGCTTATTTAATTTAGATTTTCATTAGACTTTTGGTTCTGTTATTTTATCTTTAAGCACGCTGTTTTTATTTTCTTATTTATCGACTTTCACAGCGCATTAATAAAATTTTATAATAATTATTTTAAAAATATTATTTATTGAATTTTTTATTTGATGTTTTTCGTCAATGTTCAAGCGTTAATGGACTGATTTTTTAAAATTGAAACGTTTAGTTAATACTAAATCTATTTATTCAGTTTCTTTCAGCAATAAATCAATCTTCTTATGCAAATCTTCCATTGAGCCATCGTTAACTATAATCCTATCAGGCATTTTGAACGTCGAATCCAGCTGTTGGTTTGTGTCGCTTTTTAAATTTTCCCTCTCTTCCTGCTTTTTGAAATCTTCCAGTGTCTTAGCATCGCCCAATCTGTTTCTTTCCAGCAGCCTTTTGAATCTTAATTCAACAGGAGCATCAACCCCGATAAGAGTGAAATCCTTGTTTTTCATCAGTTCTTTTACTTCAAACGGGCTTCTGATGCTGTCAACCACGAAATTAAGCTCATTATTCTCAGCCAATCTATTTTTTATTTTGAGGTTAATCTGCTCGGCAAGATAATTTGGAGCGTGCTTTGCCCTCAGCTCATTCCCTATCATGATTAAGTTGTTCCTTGAATGCTCGAGATTTCTTTTTGTCGCCTCGTCCCTTATCACATCAGACAGAGAATAATAAAAAAATCCTTTTGATTTCAGATAATTGGCAGCTTCCCCTTTCCCTGCCGCATTCCTTCCTGTAAGGCCGATTATCATTTCTTCGCCAGCTTCTCCAGCTCTTCTTCGAACTTCTCAACATCTTCAAATTCGCGGTAAACGGATGCAAACCTGATGTAAGCCACTTTATCAAGAGATTTCAGCTTTTTCATCACCAATTCGCCAATTACTCTGCTTTCAACTTCAACAGAATCTCTTTTTCTCAAATCAGATTCAACATCATCAACAAGCTTTTCAATTTTTTCAAGGGCAATCTGCCTTTTCTCGCAGGCTTCAAGAACGCCGTTCAAAACTTTCTGCCTCTGGAACCTCTCTCTTCTGCCGTCTTTCTTGACGACAACAATATCCGCTTCTTCAACTCTCTCGTATGTTGTAAATCTCTTGTTGCACTTCAGGCATTCCCTTCTTCTTCTTGTCGCCTCAAGATTTTCAGTCTCCCTTGTATCAATAACCTGCGTTTCCTCGTAATTGCAGTATGGGCATTTCATTTTTTTAATTTATAAACTCTACATTTGTGAAATCCTTAAAGAAGTAATCTCTAGTTACAAATTTTGCTCCAATGGACTCTGCGTATTTATAATTCATTGATTTATAATTCAGGTATTTTTCATTCCCTTCAAAAATTTCCACCAAAGCGTACGTATCCAAAAATATTACCATTCTTCCCTTAGCATATTCTTAACTTCCTGAGCCTCAAGCTTTCCGCTGCCTATGCCAAAAACTTCCTCAAAATTAAATTTATTTTTTTGCTTAAATGCTGACATCTTACGCTTGTAGCTAATAAATTCATCATACTCTTCCTTTGGAATTGAAATAGTTTCAGTTTTGCTCATTTCGGAGCCTAATAATCAAACCTAATATTTAAAACTTGTCTTCATACGGCGTTATTGAAAAGTTGAAGGCTGCCATCAATATGCGAAGCTCATTAACTAAATAAATCCAGCAAAATTCGAGGTTCCAGATAGAATTTTGCAATCTGGCTAAAACATATTCAGCTGAGCCGATGGCTGCCCGAACGCTAGTGAGGACTTTTCAATAACGCCCTTCATACGTAGAAGTTAAGAAATGACTAGCTAGGATTCATGTGATTTCTATACTTTATATAAAATTTATGGATAATGCTTAAAAGCAAGCTGCTATTCCGGCATATTAAATAAAATGGACAGACCAAATTTAGAGAAATATGCTAAGACAGCAGGCACTTCTTTTGATGAGGTAATGGAAATACTTAGGAAAGGGGGCGTTCAGCATAACGTCATCATGCCCCCTAACTTTCCAAATGGAGATTCCCAAATTGAAGCCCATGTTAAAGTGCCATCAAGCGCTATACCTTATTTGAGTGATATGTTAGCCGACTTTAGAACCAATTGTTACGTTGATACAAAATTTCCCGATTCCAAGGTTTATCGCATTGTTGCCCAGTATTTTGCGAGAGAATTATTGCCCAGTCGGTTTCCAAACGAGCCGAAAACAGGCAATATTACCATAAGCAACGGCGGGGTAATAAAAGAATTAACAAAAATTATCATTCAGCAGAATTTTACAGATGCTCCTGTACAGGAAAATTAATCCTAATTCTAAATTCACTCCAGCCCCACTCCGCTCCAAAGCGTCCAGTCATTTGAAGGGGCATATCCTCCAAAGACATAGTAAGGGGGCTTGTTCTGGCCAAAGAAAGAATACTGCACATCGCCCCATGTCTGGGGAACACCGGAGCCTCTAAATCCCATTCCATACACCTGTGAACCAAAGAACTTCCAGGTCTTCATCAATCCGTGAAAGTCGCTTAAGTCTGTGGATGCGTCAGCCCCAGGCTCGACAGTCACAGCCTTGTCATAGCCGTATTTCTTGATTGTTGAAATGATTTCCCTTACCGGGCTGTTTCCCTGCCCGGGCGCCAAGTGGTCATCATGATAGCCATAATTATCAGCCAAGTGAATGTTTCCAACCATCTTGTCCTTTGCAAGGCTTTCAATTGATTTTACTGCCCATTTATTGAACGATTCATCATTTTGTTCTTTTGTTTTTCTTGGGTCGTCCTGCCAGTATTTTCTCCACAAATTGATATGTCCAGTGTCTATTGTTGCCTTGATGTGCCTTTCAGCTAATTTTGTTGCTTCTTCTTTGCTGATTCCCATATAGTAAGGGTTAGGCTGCATCAAGCCGCCGGGTTTTAGCTTATTTTTAGTCAGTTCCTCAGGAGCCATGCTTGCCCCATATTCAATTTCCGGCTTTATCAGGAACTCAACCATTCTTTCCCTTGATTTCTTGATTATCCATTTTAATTCTTCAGGATGCCCTCCAAACCTTTCCGGGAAGATATGCTCAATTGCAACGACAACAGGATTATTGGGGTCTTTTGTTTTCTGCAGAGCGTGGATTGCAGCTTCTGCATACATTCTTACGCCTTCTTTTTCAAGCCTCTTGATTGGCGTGATAATATGCTGCGCAGTTTCGTGCGTGTCCTGCGCCTGCTGCTCCTGCGAAGCTGAAGTGGAACGGTCAAATTCCAATCTTCTTTGAACATCAAACTTTGCTTTTTGAATCATAGTTAAGGGGTCAACCATTTCAGGGCCTGCAAAACCCTGGGTTTGCTGGAATAACTCCCTGTCTTCCCTAAGAAGTTTCCACTGCTCATCCACCGGAATCTTGTTTTTGAGGTCAGTGTAATATCTTTCTGCATCTTCGAGTTTTTTAAGAGCTTTCAGAGCTCCAAGAGAGTTAGACGAATACTGCAATGACCATCCTCTTGCTATTCCTTCCTGTGATTCCAAAGTTGCCTTGACATAAGCCTCTTCAGGATATCTTTTTTCATAATAGTCCGGTTTTCTTCCCTTCAGCTTCTCGAAATATTTATTGTATTCTTCAGCCTCCCTTGCGAATGCTTCAAATGACTTGAGCTGAACTTTGAATTCCTTTTTATCACGGTCAAATTCCGGAACTCTGCCCCTTCTGGCGTCATATGGGTCTATTATTCTTCTGCCCTCATAATCTATGTAATCATCCTTGTTGATATAAACTGAATTGCCATCCTGGTCTGTTCCATGCCTTCCTTCTTTTGACCTGTTCCAGATTGGATGCGCAACAAGCCTGTTCTTCTGCACAGTTTCAATTTTTCCTGATGTCCTGTCGTCCATCAGCTCAAAATGCGCATCTACCTCCTGCGTGTGCGCCTGCCTGAACATCAGCCTTCCGCTTGAGTCTCTTGCCAAATTTAATCTTGCAGTCTCGTCATCAAGGTACATGTCAGTAATGGGCCTTTCAAACTCCCCTGAATGAATAACAACAGAGCCCCCTCCTAGATCTCCCTGAAAATCTATTGCTCTCTTCAGCTCATGCATGTCCTGAGTTGCCCCTGCAAGCGAAAAATTTCCCCTTTCATCCCTTCCCATCATACCCATCAGCTGGAAAGAAGCGTGAGTTGTAAACTTCACTTCATTCGCCATTGACAGCTCCCTTATCGCCTGCCTCTGGTCTTCGCCAAACATTTCAGGAGTCTGGGCATTCCTTGAGCCGGACCTGTAGCCCGGAAACTGAATCTCGATATTGCCAGCGCCCATTCTTATCTTGGAGTAAATGCCTGCAACATTTGCCGCAGAAATTCCCATAGGAACTGACATTCCGATGTCTTTTATTCCAAGTTCAGCCCCATAAGGCGGCTTTTCGCCGTAAGACTCAGGGTCCATAGAATTAAAATAATCAACCACAGGATGATGAGAATAAGAGCCGCTGTTGAATTGCATTTTGCACCTTTTTAATTTAACTTTAAGCCATTAAATTATTATTTTTTTATTGTATCAATTTTAAATGCTTAGTTAATGTTCGGCCGTTAATGGACTTAACTTACCTGTTCTGTCAAAAACAAATTTATTAAGAAACTTGTATAAATAGTTAATGGTTTTACTTGGGGCATTCCCCTTCAGTCCAATACAAAACTTTCTCATCATGGCATGCAAAGCAGCTGTTGCTGAAGGTCTGTGCGCAGGGGTATTTTATGCACTGTATTTTTGCCGGGTCAAACCACCCGCAGACCGGCTGGTAAATCTGTATGCACACGTCGCCCTGCCTTTGGGGCGGGCTGCAATAATTTCTGTTAACGGAATTATTTTCACGCACAGGGCATTCTGCAAACTCGCAATTTGGGCCGGATCTTCCGACAGCGCTTCCGTCAGGGCAGAGCTTTGCTTCCTGGGTGCATGCAACGGGTTGTTCACAGGCTGCAGCAACTACTGCCAATAAAACAATCAACAAAATTAGCCGTCTCATAATAAATTATCAGCAAAGCATGTATTTAAAAGTTTGTTTGCGTTGTATGTGCATAGCATCTTTAAAATTCTAGATAGAATAGTGGAAAGAGCTGCGTTCCCGTATGGAGCAACCCCTCGCAACGCTCGCCGATAACATTTGTTTATAGAATTTTAACTTTATGATGCTATGCACATACTTTGCGTTTTACATATTGAAGAAAGGCCATGCCATAAAACATAAAACAGCAAACTATATAAATTGCCGCAGGGAGGAGATACAAACAATACTCTGAAATCAAAATGGTAAAAACAATCCTTTATGTTCTGAAGCCGCAAAATTATTTTGAAAGCGTAATTGATATCTTCAAGAGCGAGATAAAAGACCATAGCATTATCTATGTCACGATGAGCAAGCCGTACAGCCATATACTCAACCTGTTCACGGAAGCAAAGCTGCAGACAGACAAAATTTTCTTCATTGACTGCATATCAGCCCAGGTCATGAAGAGTACTGATAAAGCGCCGGACAACTGCATATTTGTCGAAAGCCCCCAGAACATAACTGCTATAGTCCTTGCAATTAGCGAAAGCGTGTCCAGGCTGCCGGGCGAGAAGCTTCTTTTTGTTGACTCGCTTAGCACACTGCTGATGTACAATGAAGCAAGAGTTGTCGGCAAGTTTTCCAATTTCATAATAAACAAGATGAGAACGGAAAATGTCAACACCTCGATATTTGCGCTTGAGTCTGACACCGACAAAGACACCATACAAACAATAGAGACTTTTGTTGACCAGGTAGTTAAGAAATAGCAAAGAATATATATTGTAAGCGCACTTATTAAAAATAATTATGATTTTATTTAAAAAAGAGGCATGCAAATGAAGATAGGCTTGAAATTAATTCTGGGATTTTTCATAATCACAATGCTGGTATGGGCTATAGGCCTTGCCGGATACCTGATGTCGCAAAGAGTATCGCACGCTTTTGATACAACTATAAAGTATACCTCTCCTGCATTATTTGCCCTGACAAGCATCCAGGCAAATGCTTTTGAGATGCAAAAGCAGGGTTATGGGTTTGAGCTGATTCAGCCGGGAAATCTTCAGTTAGCCGATATGAATGGCATAAACGCATATAACGAAAAAATTGATTACTGGCTAAATGAATATTCCTCTGTTGCGCCAAGCGGCCAGGATATGGAATTCATTGACAAATTAAAGGAATCCAAAGCAGGATTGCACGATGCAGTTATTGCCATGGCAAATGCCAAAAAACAGGGGATGGCAATGGAAACAATAAGGGATTTAAGCAGAAAAGTGGAAGAAAAATCAAATGAGTTTAACGGAATAATCACCCGGGCAATAGAGCGCAAGCAGCAGGAATTCAGGGAGCAGTATGAAAGCGCCGCAAGCTCCAGCCAGGAACTGGCATTTGCAATAATAAATTTATCAGCCTTTGCAGTTGTTTTGGCAGTTGGACTGGGCATTATCATTTCATTGTCGCTTACAAAGCCCCTGAAGCAGCTCAAAGAGAATATCGAGGATATCAGCATAGGCTCTGTTGACTTTGAAGTCAAAGGCAAGAAGAGGAAAGATGAAATAGGGGATGTTGCGAGGGCGCTTGATACAATTGCCTCAAGCCTCAAGATGATGATAAAAAAGGAAGTTGGGCAAAAAATTAATATGCCGGCAGCATCCCGTACGAAAAAAAATTGATTTTTTCAAAGTCCTCTATAAACATTTTTACCAGTTGGCGTTATTGAAAAGTCCTCGCCTCGCTCGGGTTGCCATCAATTCGCATTGGCTGATTAATGAAGATAATCACAATTCCCATTGCAATTTCCTTGTGATTGGCTAACTTGGATTATAATGCTCATAAAACCAGATGGCAACCTTCGACTTTTCAATAACGCCTACCAGTTCAGCATGTCATGCTGCTTCTTGAAATGATGGTAAGTGTTCCACATCACTTTCTTGACAGCATCCTCTGCTTTCGCCCTTGCAAACACTTTCTTCATCACTTGTGTCTGCGAGATTTTTTTCTTTGCCTGCTTTAATCCCTTGTCCATCTTGAAAGAAGTGAAAAGCTCCGCAAATCCCCTGAACACAGAAACAAAAGCCCCTGACTGCCTGTAAGCCGGCTTGGGCATTTCTTTTTTTTCCTCAAATTCCTCCCCTGCTTCTTTCAAGTATCTCATCAGCTCATCCCCTAAAGATTCAAGTGCAGCTTTTACCGAGCCGTCTATGACGCCAAGCAGCGCAAAGTCCTCTGCTGTTTTCATCTTCTTGTAATTCTCAATCTGGGCATCGTCCCATGCATAAGCCCTGAAGTCAATTTCAACCCTTCCAAGATGCAAAGGCCCTCGCTGGTATTCCTGTGAATAGCTCATCTCCGGCCTTGTCCTGAACAGATAGTGCATCAGGATGCATTGATTAACAGGCCCTGTTGGCTTTACTGCCAAAATCTCTATTTCAATCATTGAGCTTTCAAAAGCGACTATTAAATCAGGCGTGTCCGACCTTGACTGGTCTAATTGCAGCCTCTGTATGTTTTTCAAATATGGCTTAACCCATGTGATGTACATCCTTATGATTTCAAAATGCTGCCTGAGATATTTTAAAGTGAACTTTCTCCTGTTTTTCAGCTCGTCATAAGTGTGCTCTTTCCACGCAAGGAATGCCCTCAGCTTTCTCATCAGGACTTCCCTTACTTTCCTGTTAAACTGCCCCCTTTCCCTTTCAACAACTATGTCAACATCCTCCTGCTTTCTCGGATGAGTGCTGAAGAACAAGTCAGGCAAAGTTGTAAATTGAACTTCCCTTGCCATGCCATAGACCGATGCAGGATTTTTCGCGCCCTGCTCAACAAGGTCAACCCATATCCCTTTTAAAGTGATTTCAGCGCTCTCAGCGCTAGGGCTGCTGGTGAATGAATCTGCATAATAGCTCAGCCTTTCATCCAAAATTCTTAGTTCTCGCACCAGCTGGAATAATTCCCTAACCATCTTCCCGATTGTTGCAAGGAACTGGGATACCTTGTCCTGCTGCAGCCCCAATCTTTGCTGGGATGCGCCGAAGAATGCTGAATTCTCGGCTGCTGCAAAAACATCTGTTATCTTGTCAATCCTCGGAAAGCCGCCGTAATACCTCAAATAATGCAGCGTCCAGAAATACGGCTCTTCAATGGAAATGTTGTAACCTTCGTAATGGAGCCTGTATCTTCTTGCCGGAGTAGGGTAGCCAGTCTTGGTCTTGGAGCTCCTGAACTCTTCGCTCTCCTCATTGTCAGCTTTATTGTCGTCTGTTATAAAGCCGTACTTCATCAGGTCAGAATCGGTTGTCATTTTGCTCTTTTTTTCATTTATGGTTCATTTTTATTATAAATAGTTATTGGTTTTTATCGGGCAGCGTTCAAAATCTCGCCAAAGGCTCGGTTTTGCCATCAGCTCAGCTGATTATATTCAGCCAGATTGCAAAATTCTCTCTGGAACCCCGAATTTTGCTTGATTCATAAGCTTAATGAGCTTCACATTTTGATGGCAAAACTGACATTTTGAACGCTGCCGGTTTTTATCGTGTAAACTTGCCGAAAATTTTATATATCCCTATCATTCATTGATGCGCACGCAACTATTGCAAAATATTTTATCCCAGCTTTATCACAACAGACCCGTTAATCTTTTTGTATCCTTCTGTTCCTGCTCCCGCTGAATTTATGATTCCGGGCTGAACGAACACAAGTATCTTTTCAGTGTTGGATTGTTCATTATAGCTTTCCATTGCATATCCGATAATTCTTCCTGAATTTACTGACTTCGCTGCATATCCTTTCTTTGTTGAGGAGGTTAATGGATCGCCAACATTTATTTGCCCATTTTCCAGTGAAACTTTGACAGGCACCCTGCCTATCAATGCAATAGGAACAGAATTTGTATCTTTTAATTCAGAGCCATACCCCATTATGAATGATGGGTTTGATGAAACAACGCCTATTATATTTGGGTCATTTTGGATATTGGTAGTTTTTACCAAAGCAGCCTTTGCTGCAAGCAGTTTATCTTTTCCGGTTGATGTTTTTATTTCAGAATCTTTTTCATTAAGCCTGTCTAGTATCTTTTGTTTTGGATTTTGATTTGAGATTTTTTCATTATTTAAATTATTATCATTTTCTCCTGTTTCAGCCAGTTTTGAAGCATCATTAACATTTAATTCTTTCATTGCATCCGTTATTTCTTTTTCATCTACCTTTAGGGCTTCTGATGCAATCTTTTCATCTATCCTTGTCTCTGACAAAACTACCACATCCCCTGCTTCAAGATTTTCTGAAGCAGAGAATCTTTCTGCAACGTCATAAGCGTGGTTTGGCTCGTTTATTTCAGCTGCCTTCAGCGAAAATATAAACAGTAAAATAAAAGCGCATGCAGCCAAAAATTTTACCAAAGCTTTCATTTCACCATCACCATTTCCTGCTTTCTTTCATCTCTTTTTTTGAATACATCATGCAATGGGAAAAACTCAAAATAATCATTTTCATCAAACCATGCGCATTTGAAGTAGTATAATGGGAGGTTTAGCTTTCTGGATAAGGCTAAGGCGTAAATTGTCAGTTGCTCTGTCGGGTTTTCGCTTTTGGCGTCAGGCTTGTAGTCTACTATAATGATTAATCCGTTTCTTATTTGGAGAATGTCTATATGCCCTGTTATTGGCGTTGTGTGGCTGCTTAATGGGAAATCAAATCCATTTTGGTTCCTGAAATAGCCCGAATCCCAGTTTGTCAGGTAAATAGGGACTTCAACTGCTATTGTTGTTGAGTCGTTGGTTAAGAAGAAGTTTTGGATTGCTTCATGCCTGTCTTTGTTTGCAAGCGCAAGATTTAATGCCAGCTTTGCGAGCTTGCATGCAAAATTGCTTTTACTGCTGATTTTTATTTTCAGATGGGTGAATTTTATTTGTGATGCCCTTTTATTATTTTTACTTTCATTAATTAAATTATTTTGGGCAATTTCGGCATAGGGGCTACTGGTTTTGGCCTTATCATAAGTAAAGATGCGATGCGGAAATTCATCTGTTCCTATTTTTTCAAGGTAATTCTTTAACGGCTCGTAGAAATGAGCTATATTGTGGAACTGGTTGTTGTATTTGATGCTGTGGAACAATAGGTGTAGTTTTGCTTTGTGGCATTTGAAAGTGTACGGCTGGATGTGGCTTAATTCAAGCTTTTTTATTATGGTTTTTGGAGTGAATAATTTTATTGCTTGATTTCTTAGCTTGGCAAAAGTGCAGATGTTTTTGTATTCATTTATCCAGCTGCTCAGTGTTGATATTGGGATTTTTATTTTTTCTGAGCTTTCGAGCTTTTCCTGGGTTTGCTTTAGGTTGTAGCCTAGGTTGTAGGTAGAGATGGCTTTGAGGATTGTGCTCATTGGATAGGTTTTGTTTTTTGCATTTTCTAAGATAAATTTTGAACTGCACGATTTGCAGAAATATATCTGCTTGGTTTGCAGCTTGCTTTTTCTTGTGCCCTTTTTTGTCACTTTGCCGCTGCCGCAGCTGTTGCACTTGATTTGTGGCTTTGCCATTTTATTGCGTTGAAATGAACATGAGTATTTTGCCTTCTCCAGCTTCTAATGGCTCCATTGCTTTGCCGATAATTGAGTTCCTGCATTTTTCGTTGTTTTTTGTTTTTGACTTTAAAGCTGCAAAATCATCATTGTCATTAATTTCAAATACTTCGCATTTCATCGCATATCCCGGCTTTGATGAAGAGGTTAATAAGTCGCCTTTTGCAATTGGGCCGTTTTCATCTGTTGCTTTTACAGGAACTCTGCCTGCCAAAGCTACTGCCGGCTTTAAAGTGTTGTTCTGGCCTTTCCAGCCGCCCATTGCCACGATTCTTCCTCCTTCTATTACAATTGCCGGCTGGGTTGATACAACACCCACTGCTTTTTTATCATAAGGCTGGCTTGATTTTTTTATTTTGAAATTTTGGGTTTCTTCTGAGATCTCATCGGCATTATTTTCAATACCGAAAGATAATGTTGTATTCTGTGGATTTTTGAGCTGTGCAGGTACCTGATTCTGGAACTCCTGGTCTCGGATATTGGAACTGCCTGGTCTCGGATATTGGAAATCGGTAGGTCTCGCATTTTGGAATTGCTCAGGTCTCGGATTCTGGAAGGAATTATGAGTGGATTTGGGGTTTTGGGGGGAATTGGGCTGTGCGAGGGTGGAGAGGTGGTTCTTTGCAGAAAGCATACTACTATCTTGGAAATTGATTACTACTATGTCGCCACTGCTTACTTCTTCGGAAGCTTCAAACAGCTCTGCTATATCAACGAAGTTGTTGCAGGTTGCGCTTCCTCCAGAGTCACGGCAGTTTGTTCCTTCTATGGAGACGTTGCCATTAACGCTTAATTTTTCAGCTGGAGTTTCAGTCCCTAATCCGAAGTTCCCGCCGTTAAAATAAGAAAAACTGTTTGCGGCAATACGTGTAGATTCAACGCCATTCGAGTTGTACATTCTCATAATGGGATTATCATCTCCACCAAGGTCTACCATCCACATTGGCGCACCTGTACTTCTCAAAACTCTAGATACGTTCGTTGCGCTGGCAGCTGCTTGAACATCTAATTTTGAAGCAGGTGTCGTCGTCCCGATGCCGACGTTGCCTGTAGTTGCACTCAACACCGTTTTCCCCTCTGTGTAGAGAGCGTAATTATTAGTACCAGCGGTTGGAACAGTGGTATAGATACCATAAGCATTAGTAACCGTCCCAGCAGATTTAGTCAGAGTCCCGACGGCAATACCATAAAAATCAGAAATTACTCCATTTGTTGCGTCAGCAGTTGGCGTTGTGAAGAAACCATAAGCCGTACCAGCCGCATTAGGCTTTAAAGTAGTATCAACCTCCAAAGCTCTAACACTCGCAGCTGCTGGGGCGAAAGTACCAGTTTGATAAGACTGGACATTACTTGCAATAGAAGTCCCTACTGCCAACTGGGTACTAAATTGACCAGCGCCTACCACATCCAATTTCTGACTCGGTCCCGTCGTCCCGATGCCGACGTTATTAGCATCAGCATCAACAAACAAAGTGCTGGTGTCAACAGTTAAGTTTCCAGTTGAGCCTATTCTTACTCTTTCTGCCTCGGTCACTCCATTATGGGTATGGAAAGTGAGAACGCTTTCCCCTGTTGAGCCGGATAACTGGAAAGACCTTATCCTTGCAAAAGCTGTGGCAACATTGTTTCCTGCTGCATTCAGGAAATCAATTTCCCCTCCTTGATTTGTAGCATCTGCTGCCCCGTTCTTTATCGCTAAAATAGGACCAATGCCTCCAGACAAGGTTCTTTCAATATGTAATGTTGCATTTGGAGTTGTAGTTCCTATTCCAACTCTACCGCTGCTTCCATTTACATACAAAACACCTGATAGATTAACATCTTTTCCAGCAGTAGCTTTCGCTGTTGTTAATAAATAATCTGGAACCGTTGTTCCGATGCCGACGTTGCCGTTGGCATTATTCCAAAACATCACTTCTCTTGTTCCTCCACCACTTCGTAAATACAAATCATCTGTGCTCGTAAGTCGTTGCAGTCTCCAGAGTAGACCGCCGTTTCTGTTAAACTCTAATTGTGATGACTCAGACCCGTCTATAGCGATTATTCCATCACTAGTAGTCGATTTTACGAGAATTCCTCCTCCGCTGACATTTAAAGAGCCAGAAACATTCACATCACCTACTACTGTTAGCTTCTGTCCTGGAACAGTTGTACCGATGCCGACGTTGCCGACATTATCAATTCTCATCCTCTCTCCAATTGCATCGTTATTTAATGTCCAGAATGATAAATATGCATCACGGTCACCACTGGCAACCATGTCTCCAATCTTTCCAGCTCGTATACTTACCCCACCAACAGTGTTTCCACTGCCCGAGCCTAATATCAAATTAAGTGAAGCTGTTTCTCCTGTTAAACCGCTTCCGCCTGCTGCATTATCGCCTCTAAACACAGATGAATCGCCATTGGAAACATCTTTTCTGACTTGGAATTTTTCAGTTGGATTCATTGTGCCAATTCCAACATTGTTAGTGCTGTTTTGAGTTGTGAATAATGCCTGTGTTGTTACATTTAAATCTCCAGATACATGAAGCTTTGCTGTCGGACTCGTCGTCCCGATGCCGACGTTGCCGTTATCTTGAATTCGTATCACATCCGTACCTCCTGCTCTAAGTTGGAAATATTCACTTCCTGCATTCTGATTCCAAAGAAGGTAGTTATCACCGCCTGTAGCCGTAGGACTTCCAAAGCCGAGGAAAGCATTTGTTGAGTCTGGAACTAAAATACTTATGCCGCCTGCCGCGCTATTCTCTACTGTTAAATCATCCAAGTTTACGTTCGCAGTAATTGAACCTGCGCTTGCTGTCATAACATGCAATTTCCCATCTGGCCCCGTCGTCCCAATGCCGACGTTGCCGTTATTATCAACATACAAGTCTCCTGCAGACGTGCTTCTTGAGACATTCAAAGTGCCGACAACAGTCAGAGCGCTGCCTGGAGTTGTTGTATTGACTCCTATATTTCCGCCCGAATCGATAACGAGCCTTGCATTGGCAGTCGACCCATCTTCAAATATCCTGAATTGATTTGTGCTTGAGCGCATTCCAATGCCCCATTTCTCGGCTGTTGAATTCATAAATCCAAGAGCGGCGGCAGCGCCATCGCCCAACCTTTGAATCCTCACAATTGCATTGCCTCCGCTGGCGATATGCAATGGAATGCCGGAAGTTGCTGTCCCGATTCCAACAAAGCCTGATGTGGAATTAACAAAGAATACCGTGTAATTTGTCGAGCTGTTCGTAATCCTCAATCCTCCGGAATCTCCGGAAGCATTAATGTGCAATGTACTTAACGGAGCAGTCGTCCCAATCCCGACGTTGCCGCTGTTTATATAACTATCACCATAACTACGAAACAAGTGGGTAGTTGCCCCGGCACTATTTGTCAGCGACAAAAACATTCCGTTGTTCAAAGAATTTTGAAGGTAAACTCCTGACTGCCCAGTACCATAATAGCCCAAAACATCAAGCCCAACAGTATTCGCATTAGTTGCGTTGACAGTTAAAGTCCTGTCAGGTGCCGTCGTCCCAATCCCAACGTTGCCTCCAGTAGGCGCAATAAACACATCGCTTCCATTCAAAATCAGTTTAGGCGTCAATAAACCGTTAGAAGTTCTTGTATAGAACGATAAAGCAGATGCTTCGCTTCCGTTAATCGCATTGACCAAAGAAGCATTAATGAAAGAAACATTAACCAGTTCAGAATCATTATTTACTGCCCTAAACAAAATTCCTATTCCAATTCCACCAGTTGAATTAGCTGGATTATTTAAGTTATGGTCAAGGGTAATAAGATTGGTTGTTGATTTATTATAGCTGTCAGTTATATTCAAGTGCAGTAATCCGGGCTGCCCTGCTAAATTAGCATCAGTATCAGTTCCCCTTATTGTCAATCTATTGTCAGGGGTTATTGTTCCGATGCCTACTAAATCATCAATAAACTTAAGATATGTGCTTGCGCTGCTTCTGTTCCACAATGAAGAATTCTGGGCATTCAAGTTGGAAGTGAAGTTAGCCAGCTTGTATCCTGTTGAAGCATATTCTGCAGAATGATTAGCCAGAGTAAATGCTGCATTCTGCAGTGCTGTGTAATTTGCAATCTTAAAATAAGCCTGAGCTTCATAATTGGTTGTGAAATTAGCTAATCTAAATGCAGAATCTTCCAATGTTGTATAATTTGCATTTTTAAATCCAGTTGAAGCATACTCAGCAGAATAATTAGCTTTAGTGAATGCAGCTGCCTCCAGATAAGTATAGTTGGTGTTTGTAAAGGCAGCATTCTCCAGCGCTGTATAATTCGTTATTTTAAACCCGCTGCCTGCATACTCGCTTGAATAATTGCCAATATTAAACACAGCATTAACAGTCTGCACCTGGTTATTGTTTTGCAAAATAAATGATGAATTAAAAGACGTTGCATTCAAAGAGCCATAGACAGCAGCAGAGCCAATCACAGCAAAAGTGTCATTTGAAATGTTCCTGTTCACATCGCCAATCCTAACTAAATACGCTGCGTCTTTCAGGTAAACAAATAAATTTCTTGATAAATTCCACAATGAAGTATTCAGGTTGCTTGCATTTGCGTTTGTAAAGGCAGCGTTTTCCAACGAAGTATAGTTAACATTTCCAAACCTGTCAGCCCTGCTGTCATAAGCGGTTGTGAAGTTAGATAATTTAAATCCAGATAATGCATATTCAGCAGAATAATTAGTCAATGTAAACGGCTTTAAGTTTGTAAAGTTTTCATTATTAAAAAATAAAGGAATGTAATTATTAAGTTGAGTTGTAAAATTGCTTATTCTAAAAGCAGCGTCTTCAAGCGCTGTATAATTCGCATTATTAAACGCACCAGAAGTGGGAATCAAATTATTTCCAATCCTAATCTCCGTTGCATTAATAAAAGTCGCATTAAGCGAGCCAAAGGCGCTAACAGAGCCAATTACAGTTAATGCATTAATCGGATTTATTGTCCCAATTCCAACCAATCCAAATGAAGGGGTTAAAATAACATTTCCGGTTGTTCCGTTTATTATAAACAGCGCTGATGTTTTATTCTCAACAATGAAATCTTTGGCTGCGAAAGCATTTATGGATGCAGCAATCAAGAATAAAATTATTGGCATTAATTTTATTGAATTGAAATTCGATATTCCTGCCTGTGATTTTTTCTCTTTCATTTCTTTTTCTTCTTCCCCAAAGCCAAATCTATCAGGTCATTCTGGTTGACAAGCTCTTTTGTAGCAATAAGCACGCCGTTGAATTCATACCAGTAAACTTCAGAATTTGCTTCTATTGCTAAGTCCTTCCTGCCTTCCTGCGGCAGTGTCAATTGCCCCTGCGTCGTCAGCTTCGCCTTTCCCAGAAATTTTACTTCCATTTTTATTAATTTTAATATTTTTAATAAAATTACTACTATTTTTACTATTATTAGAATTAATATTTATAAATGTTTCGGTTTTGTAAGATAATATGTATTAAGAAACAGGTTATTTTATACTAAAAACCCAAGAAAATATCGAGAGATATCATTCTTATTACAGGATGTCTTCCGCATATTTCATTGCTAATTTTGCATCGTCCAATGTTAAATTAAGATTTACATTATGCTCTGCCATTAAATCCAAAAATTCGCTTAAATTCAATCCTGCAAATTTGGCAGCCAAGCCAATGCTTATTTTCTTATTCTTATAGAGATTGATCGCTTTCATTTTTCTTCCTTCTTCTAAAAGATCCCGCACAAGTTCAGACCTGCTTTCTTTTAATATTTTTCCAAAATAATCCAACTCCTTAAGATTATCTAACCTAATCGAGACGGTTTCCATTTCATTTCACCTTTTGCTTGAAAAAATTGTATATTTCATTTGAATACCAGCCATGTTTGCGCAGATTCTCCAGTTTTTCCAACGATTCCTCAGCTGTCAATTTTTTATACTTGAATAATCTCACAATGACAGACATGGCAGTTATAAATGCTGCACCTTCAATTTTGCAGAGTTTAATTAATTCAGCATCATCAGTCAGTATCGCTGCTGCTTTTTTTTGCTTTAGCAGGGCATAAGCTGCTGCTTCTCCTTCATCAAGCCTGAATTGGGCAATAATGCCTGAATACTCTTTTTTCTCCACATTAAATAACAGGATTCTTTTTTTATCAACTTCTTTTTTTATCAGCAGCACATCCAGCGAATCTTTAGCGGCTATTTCTTGATAAACATTGTTTGGAATTAAAATAGTCTTCACATCATCCAGTAAAATTGACAGTGCATCAACTTTCGCAAGCAGTATAAGCGTTGAAGTATTTGACACTAACATATATTGCGTTTGTATACATTCGTAATATATAAATCTTTCGGCTTTACAGCCAAAAATAATTTCAAAAAGAAAAATTTAAATAGAAGCTCGAATTTCTTTTATTTCATGAAAAACTTAATTTCATCAATAAATGTAATTTTTGAATCTGTTTTGACTACTTCTACAACTACATTGACAGCGTAAGCTGTTTTATTGTTTCTCAGCGCCAAAAGGCTTTAGCGCCTAAGTTTTCTGGGTCTTGTAAACCTACAGGAAAATTTTGGTTCTACTGCTTTGCCGGGAAAACTGGATCGATGAAAATTTTTTCAAGAGTATTTTTTGGATTTTTTATCTAAAATAAAAAACAAATTAGCGAAAGCTATAAACCCAAACGGAGGCAAGTAAAAATGTTAAATGAAAAACTTCAGCTTTATGAAATCGACATTAAAAATTTAAAGGCATTGAGGCAGATTGAATTATTCAATTCTGCTTCTGGAGTATCGCCGCAGGTTGTGGCTGTTGACTATTTAGGCAGAATCCGCATGGGAAAACTGGAAAAAATTGTTCACATGGAAAACGGAAAGGGCGAAAGAGATATAGTCATAAATGTCCCTGGCGAAGGTTACCTGACAGATGACGAAGTCCGGCAGGTTTATTATATAGTGCCAATCACAATTTGCAAAAACTGAACCAAAAACTATATAAAAAAATCAAGGCTAAGGTGATTAATTATGCAAAAAATCAAAATAACTCTGCCTGACGGAAGCGTAAGAGAATACATTAAGGGAGTTACAGCAAAAGAAATAGCTTCTGATATAGGCAAAAGGCTTGGAGAAGATTCAGTTCTTGCAAAAGTAAATGATACAGCTAAAGATTTGCACGAGCCGATAAATGAAGATGCAAATATAAAAATAATAACTTTAAGGGACAAGGAAGGGCTGGACGCATTAAGACATTCGGTGGCCCATCTTCTTGCAGCTGCTGTGCTGGAAATGTGGCCAAGCGCAAAAAGGACAATAGGCCCTCCGATTGAAAACGGGTTCTATTATGACTTTGAATTTGAAAATCCTATAACCGAAGCTGATTTGCCGAAAATTGAAAAAAAGATGTGTGATATTCTCCCTTCATGGGATAAATTTGAAAGGTCAGAGCACTCTGCTTCAGAAGCGAAAAGAGAATTCCACAACAACCCTTTCAAGATTGAGCTAATAGATGAATTTTCAAAAGACGGGAAAAAAATATGCTTCTATAAATCCGGAAACTACACAGACCTTTGCAAAGGAGGCCACCTCCCCAGCATGAAAATGCTGAAGCCCGATTCTTTTAAATTAACGCACATATCCGGAGCTTACTGGAGGGGAAAGTCAGAAAATCCGCAGCTTACAAGAATCTATGGGCTTGCATTTGCAAACAAAAAAGACTTGGATAATCACCTAGCCCAGCTTGAAGAGGCTGAGAAAAGAGACCACAGGAAAATTGGAAAAGAGCTGGATTTGTTCAGCTTCAGCGAACTTACGCCAGGCAGCCCTTTTTTTCATCCAAAAGGCGCATTCATTTTCATCAAGCTGCAAAATTTCCTGAGAGAGTTATATCCAAAATGGGGCTATCAGGAAGTTATTACCCCCTTGATTTACGATTCTGAATTGTGGAAGCAGTCGGGGCACTGGGACCATTACAGAGAGCATATTTTTGAGGTGAAGATGGACCATAAAGATGCTGCATTAAAGCCGATGAACTGCCCGAGCCACATCCTGATTTACAAAACAAGATCAAGAAGCTACCGCGACCTTCCTTTAAGGATTACTGATTTTGCCCCATTGCACAGAAATGAGATAAAAGGAACTTTAGGGGGCCTAATGAGAGTAAGAAAATTTTCCCAGGATGACTGCCATGTCTTCTGCACGCCGGAGCAGATAAAGAATGAGGTTAAATCCCATATTGAGCATGCAAAATATGTCTATCAGGATATTTTCGGATTTGATTTCAAGATAGAACTAAGCACAAAGCCTGAAAAATCAATGGGCTCTGCAGAAATGTGGGAGCTTGCTGAAAAATCTCTGAAAGAAGTGCTTGATGAAAGCGGATTAAAATACAGCATCAATCCCGGAGACGGCGCATTTTACGGCCCTAAGATAGATTTTCACATCAAAGATGCCTTGGGCAGAAGCTGGCAGTGCGGAACTGAGCAATTGGATTTCCAGCAGCCGCAGAGGTTTAATGCCGAATACAAGGGAGCTGACAATGCCGACCATACTGCTGTCATGCTGCACAGAACAGTCTTGGGCTCGATTGAAAGATTTATGGGAATCCTGATAGAGCACTTTGCAGGAAAATTCCCTTTATGGCTCAGCCCGGTTCAGATAAGAATTTTAACTGTTGCAGACAGGTTTAACACTTATGCAGAGAAAATAAAAGAAGAATTTGAAAAACACGGTTTAAGAGTTGAGGTTGATGTAAAGACCGAAAGCATAAGCAAGAAGGTCTTTGAAGCCGAGATGGAAAGAATTCCATTGATTATTGTAGTAGGAGAAAAAGAAGAAGCCGCAAACACCGTATCAGTAAGAACTCTTGAAGACAAGAAGATAAAATTCGGGATAAAGACAGAAGAATTCCTGAAAAAAGTTTTGGATAATATCAGAGAGAAAAAGATTAAGGTTGAGATTTGATTGGCACTGTTAAATAAATAAAAAATAATAAAAATAAAAAAATCTTATTCCATCGCAACGCCTCTTCCTCCGCTGGCCTGAGCATAAACAACAGGATAAACTTCCTTCTCATAAGGCAAGCTTATTGTTTTCAATTCCTTGCTTATGTCAGCTAAGTCATTTGCCTTTATCTTTATCCCGGACACTGTGTAAAGCACATCGTCCATGAACAGAGACCTTCTGACAGCATTTGGAGAGCCGTACCAGTAATAATACTGCTGCTCATCACCTTCGTTATGGCTTATCGTCCCTTTGACCTTGAACCCGTCTTCAGGAGTCAGGCTGAAAACATAAGCGCCCTGCCAGTATCTTTGCGTGTAATAGCCGAGCCTGTCATTATAGATGAGCTTTCCCTTGACTTCTGTCACCGGAATAACAAGCAGATTCTTCTTCTTGTCAAAAAGGAATGCCTTGTGGTCTCTTAATGCCTCAGAGTCCGTTCCTGCCTCTCCTATCTCATATTTAGCAGCCTGTTTGGGATTCCTGACATCTGAAACATCAAACAACGCAAGCTTCACTCCCTTGATTGAAGTTCCGCCCCATTCGTTGCCTTCAGTCTCCTTGCCGATTCCTATGACATATTTGTCGTCGTATGGGTGCAGGTAATCTGAAAATCCCGGTATCTTTAATTGTCCAAGCACTTCAGGATTTTTTGGATCAGACAGGTCAATGACGAACAGTGGGTCAACTCTCTTGAAGGTTACCATGTACAGCCTGTCGCCCATGAATCTTGCTGAATATATTCTTTCATCAGGCGCAAGAGCTTCAAGCTTTCCGACTACGTTCAGGCTGCCATCAAGAACAAATACATTGTTGTACATTATGTATTTCCTTTGAACCATAGGGGGCGCAACAGGAAATGCCGATACTTTCTCAGCCTTTTCTTCCTGCGTTGAAATCACCTGGACATTTGGCTGCTGTGTTTTGGTTTCTGTAACGGTCTGCTGTTCAACTTTTGTTTCTGCCATTGGCGCAATTCCGTAAAACTCAGTTGTCGTTGCAATCCTGAAATAACCGTTATTCTCGTCCATTGAAAATTGGTTTAGGGCATGGCCGGGAACTTCTCCCTTTGAGCCGTAATCAATCTTGCCGTTATCAATTTTTATCCTGTGAATAACAGTCTTCATTCTCTCAGCTTCCTGCTTTGCCTCGTATTCCTGGACTGCATTCTCTATCTTCGCAATCAATTTTGCGGTTTCGTCCTTGCCCATACTGCCGTACATATCTTCAAGTATTGTGGAAATCTTGTCCCACTTTTTGTTTGCATCCTGGCTGCCGTCATCTTTTATTTCATTTATGCTTGACCGGACATCGGACGGAAACAGCGGAACAACAGCTTTGTAGAATCTCTCTTCTCCCTGCACTTCATAATAGTAATAGGGCAGATTCTTCCGGTAAGTGATGTAAATATTATTTTCTGAAACGTAAATGCTGTTGGTGTACCCCATCATGAAAGTCTTTGCATTAACTTCATCTTTGTCCTCAAAGATATTAAAAGAGGCAACTGTGTTGAAGTTGTAGTTGTATTCCGCGTTGTCAAAATAGTAAATCTCCGGCCTTGCTACAATTTTTGAAGACTGCATGATTGCAGGAACATCTAAAATCCTGTTGTAATAATAGACATTTTCCTGGGATATGAAATAAACATATTCCCCAATCATCCTCGAATCAAAATAATATCCGTTTAAGTTGTAGTCCTTGAGCAATTTTGGATTTTCTTTGTCAGATACATCATAAACGAAAACATGCGTTCTTGGCGTGTATCTTGGCCTTGGCATGTAATCATACTGCGCAAGGACAGGCACTTCCCCGTTATCGTCTGAAAAAACAATTACCCTGTCCTTGTTCAAAAATAGGTTTCTTGGGTTGCCAGATACCTTAGTTTCAGAAGCAACTTTTGCATTCTCTGCAGGATAAGCATCAACAATTACAAGCTTGTTTTGAGTCAAAGTATAGATGTATTTATCGTCGTTCTTTACAAAATCAGCCTCGTCAACTCCCTGAACCTGGATGTTTGTTGCTGAATATTCGCTTGCCCTTTGGGAATTGCCTGCGCCTGATTCAGACTGCGGCGCAGCTGAAAGTGATTTTGCATCCATCATCATGTCACTGGCAATTCCTCCTCCAAAATATCTTGAAGTTCCCTGGCTTACTGAAGCTTTGTCAAGGAAATCTTTTAATTCCTGTGTTGATGAGAACTTTTTCAGTTTCTGCGAACTTTCAGGGGTGTTTGGGCTGCCTGGCGGATTATACGGATTAATAGTTTCACATGACGCTGCCAAAATTAATAAAACCAATAATGCTGAAATTAAAATTCCGTATTTAAAATTTGTTTGTTTCATTTTTTTACCTCGTTAAAATGATTTTTTATTGACTTTTTCCTTGATAAAGTCAGACACATATAAATACCATTTCATGACTTTGAACCGGGTTGAAGTTATTGCGATTATGTATAAATGCCATCAAAATCGTAAATGACTTTTCCATCTATTGCGTTTATTACAAACTGAGCCGAGCCTTTAGCTGCTTTAATATCCCAAACTAAGTAAACTTCAGAAGGATTTGTCGAATCGGCCCAATACGCAAGATTTACAGTATAATCTCTTGCAAACGCAGGCCATTTCCTGATGCTTTTGGCTGCAGCTTCCTCAGCCTGCTCTTTGGATACCTTTGGGACGACAGGCAAGCTTGAAGAATCAAGAAAAACTAAATACTCGCTAGATAATTTATTGATTATCTGGCCTGAATATCCTTTTAAAAGATATATTTTACCGCTAACTTGGGGATTAAGTCGGCCATCATCAAAATGAAGTATAAATGTCGGATTATTGCCAAATGGGATAGTTTTATATGATTGCCTAAGCCCAACGTGCACGCCATCAGAAGAGTTAGGATAGGTTGATTTGTCATATTTTGCCAAATTAACCTTTAGAATTTCAGCATTAAACTCCCCTTCATTGAATAAAGACAGATTAATTCCGTTTGTGTCCATAAGTTTCGCGGCAATAACGAGGTTCTCAGGACATTCTGCAAACTCGCATTTTGGAGGGATTCTTCCAACACCGGAGCCGTCAGGGCAGATTTTTCTATCTTTTTGGCAGCCTTTATTGAATATTGATTTATCACAGCCAGAAACAATTAATATAAGGATTATTCCAATCATTCCAAAGATTGCATTCATGTTTTTCATTTCAATTCGGCTCTCTCCTATACCAGCTTATCATAAAATAAACCAGCAATGCGAAAACAGCACCGATAAAAAACCACAATGCGATATTCTTCCAAAGCGGAGATACTACTATCTGCACTGCATCCGCTGCCTGGGCCATGGCAGGAGCTGATGCAATTTCCCTTTCTGCTATCATTGATTTTGCCAACATATCCTGAGCAGCAAATGTTCTTGTAGCTGGAAATTTTTGAACTAATTGGATTATTCCCGCAGCTCCTGCTGCAATCAAAGCAACAGGAAGTATGCTTCTTAATTTCTCTTTGATGCCGTAAGTCTTCTTCGGCGCTATTATGATATACTTGTTTGCCAGCCTGTAATGGTTCACTTCTTTCCCTTTTGGGCTGTAGTGATATTCTTCAGCGGAAACCAAGCCTGTTTCCATCAATTGCTGCAGATTGTAATGCACAGTTGAAATGGGGATTTGCAATTTTTCAGCCAGTTCTGTTTCAGTCGCTTCCCTGTCAGCCAGATAGTCCAGTATCTTCCTGCACGATTCATTGCTGATAACATTTGAGATTTTTTTTATCTTGTCATCTTCCATTGACAGCAGTATGAAGTTCTTCTTTGCCATAGTAACCAATCAGATAACTGCTTTATATATAGTTTGTGATAGGTTTGAATTGAGTTGAAGTTAATTGGTTTTTCTTACCTTATATGGAAAAGTAAAAATATATTGTGTCCGTAATCTATTTTATGACTAGTAAAAATGAAATTAATACAATTAAAATGGCACATAAGATAAAAAAGGTATCTTCAATTAGATTCGGCTCCCGGCCCGGGCTTAAAAAATTCAGCGAAAATGAGAAGTCGCGCTTCCATGAATTATGATTACGTCATTGATTCTTATGCATGGGTAGAATATTTCAGAGGCAGCGAAGTTATTTTACAAACTCTACATTTTCCAAATCTTCGAATTTCTCATCTCCTGTCAGAAATCTTATTCTTAACCTTTTTGAAATAACATAGCCGATAGAATCCGGAACTGAAATCTTCCTTTTTGCATATTTTATCTTTATCTTTGTTGCTTCTTTAATATCTTCCAGCTCAAAATTAACGACACAATGGGAATATTCTTCAAGAACCTCATCTGCAATTTTGTTCCCGAATATTCTGGTTACATGCAAATGGAGCTCTGCCAAATTAAAAGCAGATATCATCGCTCTGCAATCTTTATAATTTTCATATTTAGGATTCCCCTTGAGACTCTCTATTATTGCGTAAGTATCAAAGAAATAGTTAGTTTCAATCATCCCAGCTGTCTTGCCTCATCCCTTTTATGATGTCTTTAGTTGGTGTTTTCCATCCCTTAAGCATTCCGAATGTCTTCTTGACAGGATTGGAATTCTCCAGAATTATAAGCCTAATCTTTTTATTCTCCTTTAAGCTTATCTTATCGGCTATATCTTTCGGTATAGTCAATCCTATTGAATTTCCCCATTTTCTCGCAACAGATTCGCATTCTATCATTTTATTGAAAATATAATTAAATATAATTAACTGAGTATAACCTGTATATAAAAGTTTGGATTTAATTGTCATATCTAATAAGTAGTAAATATAGAAAAGTTTAAATATCCATAAAAGTGCGTTTGCCTGAGTAAAATGCAGAAAATAATAAGTTTCGACCATAACCAAGTTCATTATCACGTATTCAGGTTTAATGGAAACACTGATTCTGCTACTGTAAAGAATGCTGGAGCTTACGAAACAATTGAGCATGCAGTCAGCCAGGGTGCAAATGTTATTGTAAATGTAAGTTCCGGGAATAATGCCGATGCCCTGAGGAAAGAAGTTCTAGAATACAATCGGAATAAGCCTATAGAAGACAGGGTGAAAGTTATTCATATAATTGGCGAAAGCCGGGAGTTGGAACGGGGGCTGTCAGAATGGTCTTGGTCAATTCCTATTGTCTCGGATAATTTGAACACGAGATGGCTAACCTCTAGTGAAAGAGTAAATATGGCGAGAAGATATTTGGAAACTTATGAGCCCAATTTCAAGATTAAGGGCATGATTGATGCAACCCATTACCTGCCAAAAGAAAATGTAAGGCAAGCTATGGAAATAACAGAAACTAAAATTGATGGAAATTACCTGAACGCCATTGTCATTCCGGTAGGCGGAGGAAGAACAATAACCGCTTTCGACACCGCATTGGCTCAAATAAAAAATCAATGCACGAAGCTGATCGGGTTAGTTCCGGAGGGGGAGCACCCATTATTTCATAATTTTATTGTCAGGAAGGAAAATCCGGACGGAATATAATATATTATTGATAACTATAATCCTAAATCAAGAGCAGACAAGCTTTCATGCCCGGGAACTGATTTGATTGAAAAGCTTAGGGAAATTCAGGCGAGACATACTTTCCTGGAGATAGATGAAAAATCCATACAGAAGGCAAATACAAGAGCCTTCAGGTTAGGAAGAAAGAATAAGCACGACCTGACTCTCGAGGACAGCGCATCAATAGGGTTTGCAATTATTGAGCCGTATTACCAGGAAAAATCCGGAATAAATCAAGGAGACAATGTCGGCATCTTTGTAACCGGAAGGGGATTGTATGCCACACCTTCATGGGAAATTGAGAGAATGAAGGTTGATGGCAGAAGAAAGCGCCTGAAGGAAGTGGCTTATATCGCGCTGGGTTTCGTGGCGCTTAGGCTAATTGGTTATGGAACAGGATACCTTGCGGACATGATGCAATCAGAAAGTCAGGAAAAATCAAATTATTTTTTTGCAGCCAAGAAAAAACAAATTCAGGAAATAAGGGGATATGATAATACAATGGAAACTGCAATAGATGATGTCTTAAAAAGTGAATTTGAGGGCGGCAGGGGCTATGCCATTGGATTCCTGGCTAGAAGCGATCTGGCCGTCCCGAGTGAAGCTCTTGATAAAATTATTTTGAAATACATAGAATTAAATGGCGAGAAAATAAAAAATGCCATGGACACAAGAGACAGGATTATTTTCGAAAATTTAAAAGCCCTGGTTTGGGAATCGCAGCAATTGCAGAGGAAATAAAAAATTAAAAACTAAACTCTTTTAAATTACAAATTATTCTTATAGGCAATGGTCCTTGAAAAGCTGTCAGATTCATTAAAGAACACTCTGCAGAAGATAGCAAAATCCCTTTTTGTAGATGAAAAGCTCATCAACGAATTAATCAAGGACATCCAGAGAGCTTTGCTTCAGGCAGATGTGAATGTCAAATTAGTTTTCGAGCTTACAGAAAGAATAAAGAAAAGAGCGCTGGAAGAAGAAGCTCCAAAAGGCCTTACAAAAAAAGAGCAGATAGTGAATATTGTTTACGATGAGCTTGTAAATTTTCTTGGAAAAGAGCAGCAGAAAATAGAAATTATGCAAAAGCCTTTCAAAATAATGCTTGTAGGCTTGTTCGGCTCCGGAAAGACAACAACATCGGGAAAGCTGGCAAAATTCTACACCAAAAGAGGATTCAAGGTTGCGTTAATGGGTTTGGACATTCACAGGCCCGCGGCAATGGACCAGATTGAGCAGGTCGGGAAAAATGCAAACGTAAAAGTATTCTCTGGCAAGAAAATTAAAGATCCAATAGAGATTTGGAATAATCACAAAGAAGAAGCAAATAAATTCGATGTTTTGATAATAGACACTGCCGGAAGAGATGCATTATCTCACGATTTAATCGCTGAAATTGAAGAAGTCAATAAAACAATCCAGCCTAATGAATCGCTGTTAGTAATCTCGGCAGATATAGGGCAGGTAGCGCAAAAGCAGGCAGAGCAGTTCCACAAAAGCTGCGGCATAACAGGAATAATTGTTTCAAAAATGGACGGAACTGCAAAAGGAGGAGGCGCTTTGACAGCATGCTCTGTCTCAGGCGCGCCAATCAAGTTTATAGGTGTCGGTGAAAAAATTGATGACCTTGAGCAGTTCAATCCGCAGGGATTTGTCGGCAGGATTCTTGGGATGGGTGATTTGGAAGCGCTTCTTGAAAAAGCAAAAGATGCAATAACGACAGAAGATGCAGAAGACATGGGAAAAAAATTCCTAAAAGGAGATTTCAACCTTATTGATTTATATGAGCAGATGGAAGCAATGTCAAAAATGGGCCCTCTGTCATCCATTGTCGAGATGATTCCCGGCTTCTCATCGCTAAAGCTTCCGAAAGAAATGCTTCAGGTCCAGGAAGGAAAATTAAAAAAATGGAAATTCGCGATGAACAGCATGAGCAAGGCAGAGCTTGAAGACCCTGAATTAATTGATTCTTCCAGGATTGAAAGAATTTCAAAAGGCTCCGGAATGCCGGCCAATGAAATAAGGGAATTGATAAAGCAGCACAGGCAGTCAAAGAAGATGGTCAAGATGTTCAAAGGCAATAAAGGGGACATGTCCAAGATAATGAAGAAATTTGGCGGAAAGCTGCCGATGGGCGGTTGAAAGTAACCACCTTGGCCAATAACATTGCTTAATTCAACAGCATACCGACCATAATACTTATAAGCATGCTCTTCCTGAATACAAGAATATGGACTTATCCAGCAAAATAAAGCCAATTATTCCTAACCCTTTCTCCAAAAGGTCGGGCTATTCTGACCTAACCCAACGGTCAGCACTCTCTGGTGAAGTTATAAACTTAGTTTTCATATTCAAAGATTTAGTTTTCCTGTTAATTGTGGGGCTTATCCTAGTTATATTTCTGAAAATCCCTGTTGTGGTTATCTCAGTCTTAGTGGGTTTTGAATTTTTTGTTGCAATCCTTGTCGGGTTGGTTTCAATATCAAAACTTAGAGCAGTATACTCTTTAAACTCAGTGGATGATGCAAAAGGCTTCAGAGAAATTTTGGTAGTAAATGAATATTACAAGCTAGTAAAATCAATAATTGGAGTTATTGCAAATTTCGTATCACTAATTCTTATTTTCTGGTTTTTCAGGAATGAAATTTTAGGATTCATAAGTGAGTCTTCTTTTGCAAACATACATTTGAGAAATGTGCCATTAAATTATCTAATTTATGTTTTTATATTATTGAGATTATTCGAATTCTTTATGAATCTTATAAGGTACAGGTTGATCAAAAAATTGAAAGTCAGTGATAATTTTGCAGAGGTCCTCCAAGATTGGACTCTCATTGATAAGAAGTTATATTTAGTAAAACAGCTGCCGGGGATAAGCATTTTTCTTATAGTTCTTTTATTAGTTGATATCCCGATTTACGTCCCTATTTTTTTTGTCGGAATCGTTGCCCTTATGGTTCTTATTTCAATTACAGAATTAAAAGAAATAAGTAAAGCGGATTTTAATAATACAAAAGTGGACTCATCGCTGGTGAAAACAAAGTTAAATATTTATAAAAATGAGGATATAGCGGTCTCAATTTTTGGAATCATGAACGTTGCTTCTGATTTTAAGAGTATACTCACTCCATGGGGCTCGAGAAATCCATACATTGGCAAAGTGTATTATCCTGAGAATACGCTTGTCATAACTAATTGCAGGTTACTTTTCATACAGGTGCCAGTTACGGGTGGGAATATGACACTTGGCAGTATGGACTATGTGCAAAGCAATTTTCTTTATAACCGAAGTGAAATCAGAAAAAAAGGAGAACAAATTCTCAGAGTGAAGTCCGTGCAGAACATATTAAAATACGGACTTAAAGATTTTTTGTATAGAGACATAAAAACATTAACCTTAAATAAAATGGAGATATATATTGAAAAATTCAATGGGGAACCTTCTAAATATTTATTTTTGGACAAAGAGTATATAGATCCATTGAAAAAAGCTCTAAGGTTTTACCTTAAAAGTAAATTCATAGAATCATAACTGAGGTCCATAAATATAATGAACGGGATTTTATAGACATTAGGTCACTCCAAAAACCTCGGATTGAATTTATCATGCCATTCTCTTTTCTCAGCTTCATCAAGAAGATTTGTAAATCCAAATGTTGATGCTTCAGGGTAAATCTCAATTTTCCTGTCAAAGCCGCTCTGAAGAGCATAGAAAGCGGAAATCTTGAATGCTGCAGAATTCTCATTGACAATCTCAGAAGGATCATAAATCAATTCAACCATTTTCTCATTCCTGTCAAAAACAGCGCCTACAGTGCTTGTGCCGTTTTCGTAATCAGAATACGAAACATAAGCTTTGTCCAGCAGCGAATCAAGAAAAGCAGCGAATTTTTCTGAGTTGCTGATTTCAACCTGATTGGTGCTTGACCTTCCGACAGATTTAAGCCCGGGTATCCTTGAGGCAGAGTTTGCAAAAAAATCCTTGACATTCTTCTCTTTTACAAAAAGCCGGATTTTGAAAGCCTCAATAGTTTTTTTCGTCCTTAACTTTACTCCCTTGTACTTCTTGTTGAATTTTTCAGCAAGCCTTTCATATTTAGGAAGAAGAAAATCAAGATGATGCGAAGCCTCGCCGTAATACCTGTCAATCTCATTTCCGACTTTCATCATCTGGGTAAAATCATTCTTGAAGTGGGAAATATCCGAAGGGCTGAATCCGTTGAGAATGTCGCCGTTTGCCATAAACTAATTTATTGGAAAGGGGTTATTTAAATGTTGCTGTGAAATGATTATTCCTTTCCAATGGTTTGCAATCCATGATTATTGAAAACAATTGCAAAATTTCGAAAATACAGAAACACGGGAAATGCGCTGTCCCCGACATTATGGATATACCATCTTGGGATTCTCAATGAATCCCGGGCCAATGAGTACTCTGACAATTTTGCAATTGGTGTTGGGTGAGGCTCAATTAAAGACATTTCCAATCTTTGTCCGCCGCGCTTTCCGTCTTTATTCGGATCCAATGCTATATTCGAACTGCCCCAGCTAACATCTATCGCTCTTTCCTCTCTTGCCATATGGTAAAAATCTGTGAAAAAATATTCAGTTCCCCCTTTAGTGGTTACCCCCCTTTCTGAAAAAATAAGCCCAGTCTTGCTTGGAAACAATTTATCAATGGATATTATGTCGTCTTGTATTGAATCAGGAACACAGTGTAGTACCTCATCAATAAACCCTTGTGTGTATGCAAATTCTGAGTCAAATACTTGAGGATGCACCGGTATCCTGTTTGGGGCCAAGATTTTTTCATACCTAGATTTGGGGTCCAATAATTCTGAATGAATTAGATGTAAACTGCTCATAATCTGAGTAACTTAAATCAATTTATAAACTTAATCTGAAACCTTTAAATAAAATAACCTTATCCTTAACTTTATGAAACTCTTCGCAGACCTTCAGATTCATTCAAGATTCTCAAGGGCAACAAGCAATGCAATTACCCTCCCAAATTTAGAAAAATACGCAAGGCTAAAAGGAATAAATCTTCTAGGCACAGGCGACTTCACGCATCCCAAATGGCTCCAGGAATTAAAAACAGAATTAAAAGAAGACGGCTCAGGAATTCTTACATCCAAATCAGGATTTAAATTCGCGCTTCAGGGTGAAATTTCAAACATATTCACCCAGGATGGAAAAGGAAGAAGAATCCACACTTTGCTCATGGCAAGGAATTTTGAAGTTGTCGGGCAAATAAACGAGGCATTATTAAAAAAAGGCAGATTGGATTATGACGGCAGGCCAATATTCGGCTTCTCTTGTATAGAATTAGTCGAAATGATGAAAAGCATTGATGATGATATTGAAATAATTCCTGCCCATGTATGGACTCCCTGGTTTGGATTGTTCGGCTCAATGTCGGGCTTTGATTCTGTCGAAGAGTGCTTCAAAGACCAGGCAAAGCACATTCATGCAATTGAAACCGGTTTATCGTCGGATCCTTCAATGAACTGGCGAATTTCAGGATTGGACAAATACACTTTGCTGAGCAGCTCCGATGCGCATTCATTCTGGCCCTGGAGGCTGGGAAGAGAATGCAATGTCTTTGATCTTGAGCCAAGCTATGACAATTTACTGAATGCAATTAGAAAAAGAAAAGGCTTCGTTGAAACCATTGAAATGTGGCCGCATGAGGGAAAATACCATTACACTGGACACAGAAACTGCGATGTCTGCCTTTCTCCAAAAGAATCCTTGAAATTAAAAAACATCTGCCCAAAGTGCAAAAAGCCCTTGACAGTCGGCGTTGCGCAGAGGGTTGAGCACCTTGCAGACAGGGAAGAAGGGTTCGTTCCAAAAAACTCAGTCCCTTTCAGGAATATAATCTCATTATCTGAAGTTATCGCAGGAACCATCGGAGAAAAAGTAGAGTCAAAGAAAGTCTGGGAAGAATATTACAAATTGACGAATGCATTTGAAAATGAGTTTAATGTAATTCTGGACACGGGCGAAAAAGAATTAAAAAAAATAACATCTGAAAAAATATCTGAAAACATAATCAGGAACAGGAACCGGAAGATTCCCTTTAAGCCCGGTTACGACGGCGTTTACGGAGTCCCAATGTTTGATGAAAGCGCAAAAATAGAGGGCAAAAAAGAAGTTAAAGATAAAAAAATAAAAACAAGCCAGAAAGGAATAACTGATTTTATCTGAATTAAAAAAATCCCCGCGGCCGGACTTTCACCAACCTTATTGGTTGTTTTGAACCAGCGACCTCTCGGGAGCTGTGCTGTTTTATCTTCATCCTGTGCATGATGCATAGTCGATAAACGATTTCTCTACAGCCGAGCACTCCACCAGGTTGAGCTACACGGGGAAGATATCTTCAGAATTAAATTTTATTTATAAATATTGTGTAAGGAAAGTGTTCTCACTCTAAAATAAAGAAAAGTTTTTATACAAGCTGCATATTTCAGTTTCGGGGTGAACACCGTAAAAATAAAAAAATTAATGTTTTTCTGCATTTTATTGGGAATAATCTCATTAGGTACAGCAAGCGCTGCCCGCACTGTCATGGTATTAAACGACCTTTTCATAGATTTTTCAGTAACCTCAAACAGCCCTTACTGGATAAATGACAGCCAGATTGTCCACGGCATAGGCAGGATTAACTATGAAGGGGACGGAAGGTACATAATGACAAATTCAAAAACTTACTATTCCATACTTGATAGGGCTTATGGCAATAAGCTAAGAAACGCCTGGGCAAAGCACGTTGGCACAGACTTTGACAAGGACGTCATAGACTATTATAGCCAAAGGCCGCAGATAAATCTCTCCCAAGACCTTGATTTGAAGAATTACTGGAAAGAAAGGAAAGATGATGTTTTCGGCAATAAATAAATTTTTCTCATTATTAATTATCAAGCCCATTTAAATAAAATTTTAAAATTAAATAATTTAAAAAATAATAACAAAAGTCCAATGGGCAAAAAATTCTGATAAAAAATCCCAATGAAAACAAAAACCTTTAAATATTTCCTATGAACTGAAATAACTCTAAAATGGTAATTCATCACATAAAGAAGTTTTTTGAAAAACATAGGAAGAGGCTGCAGGAGAGAAGAAAAGAGTCAGACAAGCTTGAATCTTTCAGGGAAACCGAGGAGATGAAGAAATCTGAAGAGATAAAGAGGGAAGCAGACAGGCTGGCCCAGCTGAAGCAGTACCAGACGGCAATCGAAGAATACAACAAGGCGCTTGAATATTACCCTTTCAAAGGCAATGAAGAAGACATGTTCAAGAACGCCGCTGAATTTCTTTTCAAGTGCAATTTCAACATTGCTGCATGTTATTCTTATCTTGATAATTTCGACGATTCAATAAAATTCTTTGACAGGGCGCTTCAGGTCAGCATGGCAGAAGATGAGAACAAGGTAAGAGCACTGATGGGCAAGGGAAGCACCTTCTACAGGAAAAAGCAGTTTGTTGAAGGAAAATACAGGGCAGGCTCTTACAGGATTTCTATGGACACTGACTGGGAAGTGTCTGACAAAAAGATTGAGGAATACAAAAAAGAAGACCAGAAAAAGAACTACACCAAGATGGCGCATGACTGCTTTGCACTTGCTGCAGAGCTTGACAAGAGCCATGTTGAAGCATGGTACAACAAAGGCCACATGGAAGTTTTGATGGGAAAAATAAAGGAAGCTGTCCAGTCATTTGACAATGTAATCAACATAAGCAAGACCTACGAGAACAAGGAAGGAATTGCCCTTTTTGATGAAATCAAGAGAGACCGTGGAGTTGCGATAAAAGCTTCTGAAATAATGGAAAGAAGCGACAGCGCAGAGCCTTCATTCAGGACAAAGACAGGCCATCTTGTAAGAACAAGGGCAGAGGTGGAAATAGCAAATTTCCTGTTCGACAACAGCCTGTTGTTCCAGTACAATGCAGTCGCAACCTGGGCAGACAAGGATAATTTCAGAACATCTTTTTACGTGCCCAAGCTTGACCTTTACATAGACCACCACCCTTACGATTATTTAAAAGAGTACCAGAAAACAATGAAATTAAAGTTAAAAGAATTCGACAAGCACAAGAAGAAGCACATTTACATTGGTTCTGAAGACGAGAAGAATATAGAGGAATCCATAAAGCTCAAGATGAAGCCGTATATTATATTGTAATCAGGTTGGTTTTGTAAAAGTTATATCTGCGCAGAATCCGTAATTCTCATCATTATACAGATTTACTTTGATTGGAAGTTTAGCGGCTTCAAACCGCTTTTTAAGTTTCTCTATCATCCATTTAGTTTCAAATAACATCTGATTAAATTGTACTCCTTTTAATTTTCTCCTCTTCGCCTCTTTTATGATTACATAAATTAGTTGTTGCCCAATTCCGAATTGCCTGTATGCGCGCTCGATATAAATCCCTTCACCAACAATCACGTGACCTTCGCGCCACGTTTTTGCAGCCATAAAACCAATCAAAACGGTATTGTCAAAAGCACCATATTTTACATCACTTTCTCGCACTTTTATGATATCATCCCCCAATCCGTGGACTTCATGATGGAACTTCATAATCATTTCTTCAGGAATATCACCTATTCTTCGGATAGAAATTTTTGGTTTATTAAATAAATATTCATAATTTTCGAGATAAATCTCCTTCAATAGAATTATTCCTTCCCCAATAGAATATTTATCTTTATCAAATCCAAATTGTTGCCGAAATGAAGAGTCTTGTAAGAACGTATTGAGATTTTGAATAAACAACCTTAATTTCTTGCCGGAAGGCCTGCCGGCTCCAAGGTCAGAAACAAACGGAATTTTTTTAAATTCTTCCAAATTCTTAACCATACCTGTCCAATTTATGCCTAACATTTATATTTTTTGCTAAAATCCAGCTCTCTGACCACTGGACATGGATGCCTAAAATAGAAGTATTAGATAATGTTAAGAAAATATTGAATGGATAAAATCTATTCACTCTATTTTTTATAAAAATCCACCAAACAAAAACCTTTATATATAACCTAGGTTTACTATATTGTTCATCGCCTCCAGTTCAATATTGGTTAGATATTTTCAATTCTACGTACAAAATATTGAAGGCTGATGTTTTATTGCCGTTTGAAAAATAGGCAATATTGTGCCTGATGTGTGCATCAAGTACATGTAGGAAAATTAAGTTTCAGCTCAAATTGACGTAAGCGACCAATAATAAAAGGAAGGATAATTTTAAAGTCGGCTAATCAAGGAGTAAAATCTGAGATTAAAAAATAATTCCCGTTGATCCTGCGGGAGGTTGCTGCTATTAGGGTTCGATTAAGCCATGCAAGTCTTTCCGCAAGGAAGGCATACTGCTCAGTAACACGTCGATAATCTGCCCTTAGGTCTGGAATAACCTCGGGAAACTGAGGGTAACACCGGATAAGGAAATCCAACTGGAAGGTGGATTTCCTCAAAAGCAATGCCTAAGGATGAGTTGGCGGCGGATTAGGTTGTTGGCGAGGTAATGGCTCACCAAGCCGAAGATCCGTAGGGGCCTTGAGAGAGGTAGCCCCGAGAAGGGCACTGAGATACTGGCCCTAGCTCCACGGAGTGCAGCAGGCGCGAAACCTTTACAATGCACGCAAGTGTGATAAGGGAACCCTAAGTGATAATGCAAAGCATTATCTTTTGCCAAGAGCAAATATCTTGGAGAATAAGTGGTGGGCAATACCTGTGCCAGCCGCCGCGGTAACCCAGGAGCCACAAGTGGCAACCACCTTTATTGGGCCTAAAGCGTCCGTAGCCGGTTTTGTAAATTTTCTGTGAAATCGTTGCGCTTAACGTAACGCCGTGCAGAAAACACTGCAAGACTCGGGACCGGGAGGAGTTAGGGGTATTTTGGGGGGAGCGGTAAAATGCTATAATCCCCGAAGGACCACCTGTGGCGAAGGCGCCTAACTAGAACGGATTCGACGGTGAGGGACGAAAGCTAGGGGAGCAATCCGGATTAGATATCAAAAATTCTCTGAAATTTTTGGAATTAGTCTCGCATAGATTGCAAAAACTACAAGTGCGAAATGAAAGCCAAAGATTAACGATGAGGGTGCTTGACTAATTACCCGAGTAGTCCTAGCTGTAAACTCTGCGAGCTAGGTGTTGCGCATTCTTAGGGAATGCGTGGTGTCGTAGCGAAGGCGATAAGCTCGCCGCCTGGGGAGTACGGTCGCAAGGCTGAAACTTAAAGGAATTGGCGGGGGAGCACTACAAGGGGTGCGGCGTGCGGTTTAATCCAATTCAACACGGAGAATCTCACCAGGAGCGACGGCAGGATGAAGGACAGTCTGAAGGGCTTTCCTAACGAGCCGAGAGGTAGTGCATGGCCGTCGTCAGCTCGTGCCGTAAGGTGTCCTGTTAAGTCAGGCAACGAGCGAGACCTGCACACACAATTGCTAACGAGACCAGCAATGGATGATCGAGCACATTGTGTGGACTGCTCTAGAAATGGAGAGGAAGGCGCAGGCAACGGTAGGTCTGTATGCTCCGAATCTTCTGGGCTACACGCGCGCAACAATGGTAGGTACAATGGGATGCAACACCGAAAGGTGGAGCTAATCCTCGAAAACCTATCCTAGTTCAGATTGTGGGTTGTAACTCACCCACATGACGTTGGAATCCCTAGTAATCAGGCTTTATTAGAGCCCGGTGAATATGTCCCTGCTCCTTGCACACACCGCCCGTCAAACCACCCGAGCAGGGTTTAGATGAGGTCTTATTTTAAATAAGTTCGAATCTAAGCTCAGCGAGGAGGGTTAAGTCGTCACAAGGTAGCCGTAGGGGAACCTGCGGCTGGATCACCTCCTTTTTTTTTATTTTTTTTATTTCATAATCAAAAATGTTATTGACCTAAAAATCAATAATTCAAACACAATCATGTTGGGCCCGTAGCTCAACCGCAGAGCGCTGCCCTTGCAAGGCAGAGGCTTCGGGTTCAAAATTAAGGCCCAAGGGCTTTATATGGAAGTCCCGACGGGTCCATATTTTCAAAAACAAAATGGCACCAATAGATTATGTGGCTGTAGCGAATCGGAAATTTTCCGAAGTTGAAAGGTCAGTTATTCCGAATGCTGCTCCGAGCAGCGGATATTTCAATAAAGAATACAACCCAATCACGGCAAATTACGGAAGCAACAGGAAAAGCTACAAGAGTCCAATGTCAGAATACAACAACTGCAACAATTGCTATAAATGAATTAAATAAATCATAAATTCAAAAAATCAATTTCAAAAAAATATAAATAAATTGGCGAGGGTTGAGCGCCTGGCAGACAGCGAAACCCGAGCACTAGATATCGTGAGCGCGATAGCGCGAACGGAAATAAAAACAAATCAAAAAACCAGAACAATAACGATTGAACATTAACTAAAAATCACTAAAATTTATTTAAATCAAAAAATCATCAAAATAAAAAATATCACAAAATAAATAATCAATTCACGCTCATTAAGCAATTAATGATAAACGCCTTCCCAAGGCACAACGAATCCAAACAAAATCTTGGGACGGTAAAGGTTGAAATTCATGAAACCATGCATAGGCTTTTGTCTAGCACTAGAGCAATAAATAAGCTATTAGGTGGATGACTCGGCTCAAGCGCTGATGAAGGGCGCGACAAGCTGCGCAAAGCTCCGGGTAGCCGCACGTAGGCGTTGAACCGGAGATACCCTAATGCGACTTCAGCATTAAATCCGTAAGGATGGGGAACGCGGGGAATTGAAACGTCTTAGTACCCGCAGGAAAAGAAACCAATTGGGATGCTGTTAGTAACAGCGAGTGAAAACAGCACAAGGCAAACTGAATCCTTTGTAGAAATGCAAAGGAGATGTGGTGTTTGGTCCATACGTTAAATTCCTAACCTGGAAAGCCAAAGTTGCCTGGAAAGGCACGCTATAAAGTGTGATAGCCACGTAGGCGTAACTGGGAGGAGCTAGTATGGTAATCAGAGTACCGTTAACCGGATACTTAACGGGAATTTGGGGGGCATCAACCTCTAACCTTAAATACGTCTTGAGTCCGATAGCAAACTAGAGTACAGTGATGGAAAGTTGAAAAGCACCCTTAACAGGAAGTGCAAAGAACCTGAAACCTAATAGCGATAGTCGGACACGGCGATGAGTTGTGTCATACGTTTCGAATAACGTGCCAGGGAGTTTATTTGAGTGGCAAGGGTAATTCCTTAAAGAAGGACCCGAAGCGAAAGCAACATGCCCGCAATTCATGAGGGGCGCGGTACGAAAGTGCCGGTAGTCACTTGGATACGACCCGAAGCCAGACGATCTAGCCCATGGTAAGGTGAAGCCCCGGTAAAACGGGGTGGAGGCCTGCAGAGGTTCTACGAGCAAGTGTTCTTCTAACCTAGGGCTAGGGGTAAAAAGCCCATCGAGTCTGGCGATAGCTGGTTCCTATCGAAGTTGGCCGCAGTCAAGCTTTGGCAGAGATTATCAGGAAGGTAGAGCTACGGGTTAAGAGCTTAGGACCCGAAAGGGTTCGGCACTTTGTCCAACTCCGAATTTCCTGACATCGAAGAAGCCAAAAGACGGGTAACGTTGGGGTAAACTTCGTTACCGAGAGGGGAACAACCCGGACTGGAGTTAAGGTCCCAAAATATCGGCTAAGTGTTAAAGGGATAAGGGCGTCTATTGTCAAAGACAGCGAGGAGGTTGGCTCAGAAGCAGCCACCCTTTAAAAAGTGCGTAACAGCTTACTCGTCAAGACAATAGGCCCTGAAAATGGACGGGGCTAAGCCGGTTACCGATACTTCAGACATGCTAAAAGCATTGTGGTAGATAGGCGTCCTGCGAGGGCAGAAGTGCCTTCGAGAGTTGGTATCAACCTCGCAGAAATGAGAATCCTGGCGGTAGTAGGATCATAGAAGAGTTAGAATCTCTTCCACTGAAAGGGCAAGGGTTCCTTGGCAATGCAGATCAGCCAAGGGTTAGTTGGTCCTAACCAAACTCATAGATTGAGTCGCAGGAAAGGGCAAGAGGTTAATATTCCTCTACTATTCAAGTATGTGCGGCAACGCAATTTCTGTTTCTGACGCTTTGGATCAGGCTAACACGGATAGCTTTTCGTGTCAACCATTGCAAATCAAGGGAGTATCATAACGATGAGAACTTGATTAAAGGTGGGACGAGTACTCCTTTGGAGTATTTAACTGATATCTTGAGCCCCTGAAAAAGGAACAGAAAAAAATCTTGGATAACCATACCCAGAACCAGCACAGGTGCCCCTAGGTGAGAAGCCTAAAGTGTGAAGGGTTAACCCAAGTGAGGGAACTCGGCAAATTAGCTCCGTACCTTCGGTATAAGGAGTCCCTGCTGTTGTTTCGCAAGATGCGGCAGCAGGGTGCAATTACAAAGGGAGCCCGACTGTTTAACAAAAACTTAACAGACTGCAAGCCTGTAAAGGTGTGTATAGTCTGTGACGCCTGCCCAGTGCCGGTACTTCAAACTCGGTTTCAACTGAGCTAAGAGCCGGTAAACGGCGGGGGTAACTATAACTCTCTTAAGGTAAACATTACGATTGCCTTAAGGTCCGCAAGTAGTTAAACAAATACGTCGGAAAATACGGAATACAAATTCGGCTATATGCTGGGAAATCTCGAAGAAAGTTTCTAGGAAAATTTTTGGCGACAAAAATAAAATCTAAAAATGAAACTGGAGAGATTATCAGCAGGAAAGACTGAAAAAAATCATCGGTTGGGTACTATATATCCAGCCGTAAACAAAATTTCAGAATCCTCAGAGACTATATGCCGGAACTTGATAATAGTCAAGTAAGAGATAGTCCGATCCATTAAGCGATTAATGGAGATAAGCAGAAATGTTTATCCGCCTCAGAAACGAGGTTAGTACAACAATAAAATGTTGGAAGTAACAAAAATGAGCGTAATACCTTGTCGATTGAATGTCGACTTGCACGAGTGGCGTAACGAGGTTCCCGCTGTCCCCACTTGGTTCCCTCTGAACACTCCTTCCTGGTGCAGAAGCCAGGGATTTCCAGTGGGAAGTGAAGACCCCGTGAAACTTTACTGTAGCTTAATGCTGCGGCATCGGGCTTGTTGTGTAGTGTAGGTGGTAGCTAACCAATCGCAAGAAAGGAGCGCGACAATGAAACACCACTCTTCGAGTCTGATGCTGCTAACACAGCAATGTGGACAACATTAGGTGGACAGTTTGGCTGGGGTGGCACCCTGCTGAAAATGTATCAGCAGGGCCCAATGGTTGGCTCAACCGGGTCAGCAATCCGGTGTAGAGTGCAAGGGCAGAAGCCAGCCTGACAGGATGACTAACAATATGGCATCCTGAGTAGAAATACTGGCCTAGCGAACCTCTATGTCCTCCTTGATGGGGGCTAGAGATGACAGAAAAGTTACTCCGGGGATAACAGAGTCGTCTCGCCCGAGAGTTCACATCGACGGCGAGGCTTGCTACATCGATGTCGGCTTTTCCTATCCTGGGCGTGCAGAAGCGTCCAAGGGTGCGGGTGTTCACCGATTAAAAGGGATCATGAGCTGGGTTCAGAACGCTGTGAGGCAGTTTGTTTAATATCTACTGGAAATGCAGATGTCAGAAAGGAAGGGACTTCTAGTACGAGAGGAACGGAGTCTCGGCGCCTCTGGTCCACCTGTTGTCCGGCAGGGCAAGCAGGGCAGCTACGCGCTACGGGATAAGTGCTGAAAGCATCTAAGCACGAAACCCCCCTTGAAAAGAGACATCATAGGACACTTGAAAAACACAAGTTTGATAGGAGCGGTGTGTACGCACGAAGCTTCGGCGACGTGTTCAGCATGCGCTCACTAACAGTCCATCAACTAGTATTTACAAAAGCCTATGCATGGTTTTATTTTTTTTAACCATTTTTTTCTTTTTTAATTAAAAAGAATTAGAGTAATCTATAAAAAAATAAAATATACATCCCATCTTATACTTCTAGTTCCGAACCCAGCTCAAAATAGAAATCTATAAATAAACACCCGCACCGATACGACTGAATGAAAAAGCCCGCATTCAATCCATACTTGTCTGTAGCTCTTGCAACCATAATCTGGGGCTCTTCAGGAATATTCATAAAATACCTTAATCTCCCGGCAACAACATTAGCCTTTTTCAGGACTGCTGTTCCGACGCTCATACTCTGTTCCTATTTCGGAATAAAGAAGATAAATCCGTTCAGGAAAGACTTAAGGCTTATACTTTTGGCTTCTTTTATATCTGCTTTGAGCTTCTTTTTTTATTTTGTAGCATATAACCGGACTTCAATCGCGAATTCACTGGTCACACTATACACTTGGCCGATTTTTGCCTTAATTTTTGGCACGTTTTTTCTGAAGGAAAAAACCTCGATAAGAAATACATTTTTGATAGCATCGTCTTTTGTCGGAACTATTTTTATTTATTTTGGAAATAGTATATCTTTTTCAAATAATGATTTCATCGGCATAACATCTATGCTGATATCAGCAATTTCATACGCAATAATAATCATGATATTCAAGAAACTGAGCGCAACGCACAGCAGCTATGAGATAATTTTCTTCGACAACTTCATGCCTGCAATTGCTTTCACGCCCTTCCTGTTTATCAACACCCAGTTTCCCACTACTAATCAGTCCATTGTTGCAGTCACATATGCGCTTGTGATAGGGCTTTTGGCATACATCCTCTATTATTTTGGACTGAGGCATTTAAGGACATCAACTATTTCATTGCTTTCTTATCTTGAAGTTGTAAGCGGAATTTTGTTTGCTGTTGTTTTGCTTAATGAAGTTTTGACTTGGAATATTGTTTTAGGCGGAGTTTTAATAATTGGCTCGGCTTTGATGATCAAGAAATGAAAAATTTATAAATAAATGTTAACTTCCAACTGAAGTTACAAATGCGCACATTAGAGGGAATAGTAAGGGACAAGAAAGAAATAGCGAGAAGATGGGTTGCCGGAAAGCTGATAGACTTCATGAATAGATCCGACACTGGCAAAGCCATAATGCACACTCAGACTGAAAAATATTTTGGAGGCCACAGCCTTGAAGAAGGGCTTCAATCCGCCGCCAATTTATACAAGGACCAAGATTTTCGCACTTCTATGGATGTTTTAGGAGAAGACGCGCACACTATTGAAGATGCTGATGGCTACGTATCGGATTTCTTGAATTCTATTAGGTGGATTAGGAGCCACCTGCTCCAGAATGCAATTTCAGTATCACTGAAGCCAAGCGCTGTCTGCGGAATAAAAGAAAGGCAGGAAGGAGACAAAAAAGTATTTGATGGGCTCCTGAGGCCGCTTGAGCCGACTTTGGATATTATAGTAAACTTTGCCAAAATGATGGGCGTCAAAGTAACTTTGGATATGGAAGACCATAACTACACTAATATTTCTTTAAAGGCCGCCCAGTATATTTGGAATAAAGGATATGACAACTTTGGAATAGTTGTTCAGTCAAGGCTGGATAGGACAGAGGGAGATATTAATTGGCTGTTTAATATGTCCAAGTATAGTATCCCTATGAATTCAATAAGAGTTAGGTCAGTATTGGGAATTTATCCTGAAACTTCAGAGATTGCGTCCGGAAAAAGCGAAGGCAAGCAAAGGCTGGTCAAAAGAATCTCGGAATTGTTCGATGCAGGCGTTTATGTTGAAATTGCTACCCATAATGCTGGTGTAATTGACACTATAATAAACGATATAATAAAGCCGCGCAATATCCCCAAGGACAGATACGAATTCCAATTCCTTAAAGGCGTGCGTTCAGGAGAGGCCAAAGGGAAAGAGCTAAAGGACGAAGGCGAGATTGTAAGATACTATTGGCCGTTTGAGACAAAAGCAGGTGCAGGGATACCATACGGAGAAAGAAGGGCTAAAGCAAATCCAGACTTTATAAAATACGCCGTATGGGATGTGCTCAATTCATTCAGAAAAAATCCCACAGAAACTACAAAGGAAATTTTCGGACACACTGGCAGAAAAGCAGCATAATTAAGAAATCTTTTTATTAGACAGCGATATTTCTTGTTTTTATGAAGTGTCTAGGCATCGAATCCACAGCCCACACTTTCGGCTGCGGGATTGTGGATGATAAAGGAAAGATTTACGCAAACATTACGGATGCGTATAAAACAGAATCTGGAGGAATAAACCCGTCTGATGCAAAGCTGCACCATGAAAGCGTAAAGGATAAAGTTGTTGCAGGTGCTTTGGAAACTGCAAATTTAGAATTAAAAGATATTGATTTGATTTCATTTTCCCAAGGCCCGGGATTATCACCATGCTTGCTGGTTGGAATGAAAAAAGCAAAAGAGCTGGCTAATAAATTAAAGATTCCCTTGGTCGGCGTAAACCACTGCATTGCACATCTAGAAATCGGAAAGCTGATGACAAAGGCGAAAGACCCTGTTCTTTTGTATGCTTCAGGCGCAAATACCCAGATAATAGCTTATGAAGGCGGAAAATATCGCGTTTTTGGAGAGACACTAGACCAGGGCGTTGGAAATTTCATTGATTCTTTTGCAAGATACATTGGGCTTGGATTTCCAGGCGGCCCAAAGATTGAAAATCTTGCATTGAACGGGAAAACATACATTGAACTGCCTTATGTAGTCAAGGGAATGGATGTTTCTTTTTCAGGAATTCTTACAAATCTAAAGCAAAAGCTTGACTCTAAAAAATATTCAACTGATGATTTAGCATACTCTTTGCAGGAAACAGCTTTTGCAATGCTAGTTGAAGTTTCAGAAAGGGCAATGGCGCACTGCGGAAAAAAAGAATTGGTTATTGGAGGCGGCGTCGGATGCAACAAAAGATTAAGGCAAATGTGCGGGCTCATGTGCGAAGAGAGAAATGGAATATTCTTTTCGCCTCCAAATGAAGTTCTTGTAGATAATGCCGCCATGATAGCTTGGTTAGGGATCCTTCAGAAGAAAATGGCAACAAAAGATTATGATTCAATCGACATAAAGCCGTATGAGAGAACAGATGATGTCGAGGTTAGGTGGAATCAGTGATTGTAAGGGGGTGTAGGGTCTTTTCCAAGGAGATATATTAATTTTTGTCTGATATCCCCGTCCATTGGCACATAATGCCGATCATCTTTCTGCAAAACCGGGTGATCCACGACTGCATAATCTGTTTTCCCACCAACTCCAAAATCTTGGATTCTCCTAATTTTTTGAGGCAAATCCCTTGAGTGTACAGATGTCAGTTCAGCAACCTGCTTACCGTCTTTTATAACCGTCATCCTTAAGACTGCATTGTCTAAATTATCTACGATACACGCCTGCACAGTTATAGTTCCACAATTTATTGGTGCCATAATTACAGAACGGAGATGGATTACTATTTATAAAATTATGCAAAAACATCCTTATGAAAGAACTGATGATGTTGAGTAGGGAGATTAAATAATTTTGATTAGATACACTCAAACGCCGAAAATTGATTTTATTTCTTTGTACCCTTTTTGTTCCGCGGGCGAAAATGGATTTTCTCTTCCTAATCTTTCAATTTTTTTCTTCCATAAAATGGCTGCTTCCTGGAGGAACTCCCAAACTTTTTGCTCTTTTTTCTGTTCAATTATTTTTTTAACTGATTGCAGCTCTTTGGAAAACGAAAGAAGTCCTTTTGGCTTGTTGATAAGAAGTCCGGTCAAGTAACCGACATAGTACCAATGGACATTCCAATTGCCATAAGCTTGGTTAGGATAATTCTTATCAAAAATATCAACTTGATTGAAAGCGTTTAATATGACCCTGCTCGAAAAAGTTATGGAGTCAGAAGACAGTCTGGATTTCTCGTAGCCTTCTTCAAATTGTTCCAAATACTGCTTGGAATAATTACCGGGTGAGGTTTGTGCAATCAGCTCTGCTGCTGCATCCCTGCAGGGGGTAGTTAAGGTAAATGCAGCCTTAAAGGGCTTGTAGATTTTCATATTATATTTTTATAAATCAAGTATTTAAATAAATTTCTCTTTTTCAATCCGCAGCCTGTATCTTTTTCAGTATGCCATGCTTCCCTTTCCAGTCCAGCACAACTTTAAGAACATCTGTGATAGTCTCAACAGGAATTATGTTTATCTTTCCAATTTTATCTTTATCGATTATTATATCCCTTAGATTTGTTTTTGGAACAACCACATTTTTTATTCCGGCTTCAATGGCAGCCTCTACTTTTGCAGTAACTCCCCCAATAGGAAGAACTTCCCCCCTAACAGACAAAGAGCCGGTCATTGCGAAATCCTGCCTGACAGGAACTTTTTTGAATGCCGAGATTATTGCAATGGCTATTGCCACGCTTGCCGAATCACCTTCAACGCCTTCATGAGTCTGCAGGAACTGGACATAAATATCGTATTTTTCCCTTATATCCTCTCCAAAGTACTTCTTAATTATCGCGGTAACATTTTTTACAGATTCCTTGGCAATCTCTCCCAATTTGCCTGTTGCAATGACTTCATTTATCTTTCCGCCCGGAGTAACTTCAGCCTCAATGGGTGTGATTATTCCGGAATAAGGCGGCACAACTCCGAAGACAGCCAGCCCGTTGACTCTGCCGACTCTTTTGCCTTCTGTCATTATGACCTGGTATTCTTTCTTCTGCTCAATAATCTTGTCAGCAATCTGCTGCTCAAGCGTCCTTGCAATCTTCTTTGCATTCATTATGTGCTTCTTCATTACAAGCTTGGCTTTGTCTTCAACAGCCATGTCTCCTGCTGCCCTAATCAAGCCGCCAAGCTCCCTCAATCTCAAAGTCAGATGGCCTTTTCTGTTTGCCCTTCTTTTTGCTTCCTCAATTATCGCATCAACAGCTTCCCTGCTGAAATGCGGAATCCTCTTGTCCTTGACAACTTCCTGGGCGACAAAAACTGCAATCTTGTTCCTGTTCTCCTCAGTATCGGGAATAGTCTCTTTCATGTAAATTTCATAGCCATATCCGCTTATCCTGCTTCTCAGCGCAGGGTGCATGTGCTTTATCGTCTCAAAGTTTCCTGCAGCTACCATCACATAATCACAAGGAACCGCTTCTGTCCTTACCATCGCTCCTGCGCTTCTTTCACTTTGTCCTGTTATTGCAAATTTCCTTTCCTGCAATGAGGATAATAATTCCTGCTGAGTATTAGGCTGCAAGGTTGCAATCTCATCAATAAATAAAACACCCATATGCGATTTGTGAATCATTCCTGCAACAACTCTCTCGTGGGCTGGAGTGCCTAAACCTCCAGATTGAAAAGGATCATGAAGCACATCGCCTAAAAGCGCTCCTGCATGAGCGCCCGTTGCATCGTTGAATGGAGCCTGCTTTCTCTTGAAATTGTCAACAATGACTCTTGGAACTTTCACTTTTTGCTCGACTCTCCTGCCCATCATCAGGCTTAATCCGAACCCTATCACGAAAAGAATTGCAACAATTGAGCTTGCAGCTGTCATGATAGCAGCTACTGTGCTGCCATACTTGATGTAATAAGTCCATGCCCACCACGGAAGAATTACTGCGATAATGACAAAAATAAACATTATAATGTTCTGGTTCTTGAACATTGTCATGCTCTGGAACTTTGCCTTTGCAACCAAGTCCCTTCCCTGCCCTGCTGGAATTGTTCTTATCAAAGGCATATTCTCATCATTGGGATTAGGAAAAGAAATTATGTCAACCAGCTTTTCCATTGGCAATAATTCAGCCAGGGCAAACCCAAGCATGGATTTTCCTGTCCCGGGCTCCCCAATCAAAAGAACGTGCCTTCTCTGCTGTGCAGCCTTCTTTATGACTTCGACTGCCTCTTCCTGCCCGACTACCTGGTCCACAATCCTCTTAGGAACTTTAATATCTGCCGTAGAGTTGAATTTAAGGTTAACCATCCCAATGATAGATAGTGTTTGCGTGTTTTTAAAGCTTGCTATTAACTGTATAGTAAAAATATGCTTTTAAATAGGAAATAAATAAAAAGAAAGGGGTTTTAAAAGAAATTTAAGTTTGTTTAGCCAGATTAAATTAAATATAAAATTATTATTTAATGCGCTTGGAAAGCACAAAAAGATTAAACCAAAAGAAGCAATATGGCAGTTCAAAAAAACAGAAGTAAAATCGTTAATGGGAAAATATATTATTGAACATTAAAAAATCAAGATAAAATTAATTAATTCCGTTCGCTGCGCTCACAAAATCTTGGCTCGCCGCATTGCTCGCAAATTTATAATAAAAAAATAAATAAAAAAATAAAAATTAAAAAATGAAAGAAAACACTTTGCTGAAAATCGCTTTAATCTGCTCTTTGCTTGGATTATTCATTTTATACTTCATCTCAACAGTAATTGAAATCAAGGACTACAAGCCAAATGTCTTAAGCAACAATGTGGGCGATGAAGTCAAGCTGCAGGGAAAGGTTGCAAAAATAACAGATAAAGGAAATGTTGTTTTTCTCCAGATTTCGCAGCAGGCCACTGTTGATGTCGTTATATTTTCAGATGAAAACTCCACCAAACTAAGAAACGGCGACACAGTGGAAATATTCGGGAAAGTTCAGAGCTATAACGGAAAAGATGAAATCATTGCAGAAAAAATCAGGGTCATAAAATAAAATGTTCCCGGAAATCCTGATTGCAATAATCCTCGGATGCCTGATGGGCACAATAACGGGCCTGACACCGGGCCTCCACATAAATCTTGTTGCCCTGATTTTGCTGAGCATTTCCCCTGTAATTTTGGGCTATACAAATGTCATAGCAGTCGCGTCTTTCATAATCGCAATGTCGGTCACGCATACTTTTACAGACTTCATAAGCTCAACCTATCTTGGCGCTCCTTCGGATGACACTGCGCTGGCTGTACTGCCTGCCCACAGATTATTGCTTGACGGAAGGGGACATGAGGCAGTAAGATTGACCACAATCGGCAGCTTGCTTTGCCTGATTATTACAATTGCGCTTGCCCCGTTGCTGATTTACATCGTTCCGTTCATTTTTAACAGCCTGAAAAATTATGTAGGCTGGATTTTGCTGGCTTTGGTTGTGTTCATGATTTTGAGAGAAGAAACAAATGACAAGAGATTCTGGGCTTTCATCGTGGTTCTTTTATCAGGCACTCTCGGGCTTGTTGTTTTTAACACTCCAAACCTGGAAGACCCTTTGCTGCCTATGCTTTCGGGGTTGTTCGGAGTATGCGTTCTTTTACTCAGCCTAACGCAAAAAGTAACAATCCCCATTCAAAGGACTACTGAGATGGTGAAAGTCAAGACATCAAATCTCCTGAAGGCGCTTTTTAGCGGAGTTTTTTCTGGCTCTCTAGTTTCAATATTTCCGGGGCTTGGCCCTGCGCAGGCAGGCGTGTTATCAGCGCAGATAGTCCGCAAGATTGATGTGTACAGCTATCTGATAATGGTGGGCGGAATAAACACAGTTTCGATGATTCTGTCATTGATAACTCTTTTCACGATAGAAAAAGCGAGGAATGGCTCAATAATAGTCGTGCAGCAGCTTTTGCAGGTGATAAATCTGAACACTTTGATTTTGTTTTTGTCTGTCGCTTTGGTTGCAGGGGGAATTGCGACATTCTTTGCGCTTTATGTCAGCAGGATATTTTCCTCGATAATGAACAGGCTGAACTATTCCATGCTGAGCATTTCCATAATCCTTTTTGTTGTATTCATGGTTTATTATTTTTCAGGATGGATTGGATTGCTTGTTCTTGTTGCTTCCACCTCAATCGGCTTGATTCCGAATATAGTTGACGTTTCCAGAAGCAATTCCATGGCTTGTTTGCTGATACCTATTATTTTGGTGAATTTGATTTAGTTAAATATGATTCAAAAACAGCAACATTTTTAAAAGCAACAAAATTCTATAATGTATTATGGAAGGCACAATAGTACATTTCAGGGGCTCGCGAAGAGTCAAGAGAAGCAACCAGATGGTTGTTCTGGTAAATAATGTTGATTCCAAGGAAAAGGCTTCAAAGCTTCTTGGAAAAAAAGTAGTCTATAAGACTTCAGGGGGAAAGCAGCTTCTTGGAGAAGTAACTAACATTCACGGCAACAACGGCGCTTTAAGAGTCAGGTTTGGCACAGGCATGCCGGGCCAGAGCATTGGGACTAAAGTTAGCATTGAATAAGAATTCTAAAGGTTGAGATTAATGTCTGATGATAGAAAATTAAACAGAGAAAGACCCCATACAGAAGCTAGGATGTATTTGGACAAATTGAAAGAATCTATTGATAATGGGGAAATTGTATTGGTTTCTCAGTGGTCTTTTGATGAATTTGTAGATGGCGCAAGAAAATCTCTGGAATATCTTATTTATGTTCCTGATAGCGGTGGAAAATTCAGATTAAAATCAAGATTTACAGGCACCCCATTAAGAGAAAATTATACAAATTACAGGACATTATAGCAAATCACACTAATATTCGTATCTTTTTATTGTGATTTGCTTATTAGGAAATAACATATGTATCCGAAAATTAAAGTTATTTCCTATAGATTATTTGCACAATGTAAGGTGCCCTTTGCCGGACTACGTTAAGGAAGTAATAGAGGGGCGAGAGGGCAAACCTAAGGCAGCCATAGTTAAGCCAAAATCCTCTCCTTCATCATCTTCACAGCTTTATCAGCGACAAGCCGGTCAATAAATAATTATTCCTCGAGCTAAGAAAATGAGGTTAATGCCGCTTCAAGTTTGCTAACAATTTCCCCGTCATCCGTTCCTTGGATTCTTTTTTTAATGCTGTGCCGTATTGGCCTTACCTTCTCTTTAGCACTTTCTGGAATAAATGTAAAGAGTGACCAAGGCACATCCGCAAGAAGCCTGTGAAGACAGATGCTCTTAATTGGGAGGGCTTTATAATCTGGATGTTTACCGGCAACGATTTGGTATTGTGACTTTATATATCCATGCGAACTCTCTCCAGTTATTGTTTTGCTGTGGAGCCTGAAAAAATAGGAAACAAACGGATGATATGTCGTGTTAATCCCTTTGTTTAATGCAACTTCAAAAGAGGATAATGATACATCTCCGTCTTCTCCAAAAGAAAGCATTGGGTCAAATATGCCTTTCTGATTATACTTAACTCTTGCAAATTCCTTTAATTGCCTTATGAAATTAATATCCCACATGATGGTGTGATGATTGAATTCATAGAAATTCCCATTTGAAATTTTAGAGTCTTCACAAAAAAAGTTACCGGGCTTTACCCTCACAATTCTTCGATCATTATCAAAAAATGCAACATCAGTATACACAAAACCACCATTCACCTGCCCAAACCTTTTTTCTATGCTATCTTCCGGCAGTAAATCATCAGAGTAAAGAAGGCACAATGCCCCTAATCCATTTGCTTCGGATTTTGTAAAAACTTCGCTGTTTCTTTGAAGTGCATAATCTATTCCATTATTCATGGCATTGGACGCTGTTCTCAAATCGCCCGGCATTCTTTCCCTTCTAACATACCTAAATCTTGGCTCATGATAGCTTTTTATAAACCCTTCAACATCAACAGGAGATCCATCATCAACAATAATATGCACTATATTTAGATTAGTCTGTTGCCTGGCTACACTTCTTAAAGTTTGGTCAAAAAGTTCCAGCCGCCCATTTTCCGGAGTTGCATAAATTGGCGTTACTATCGCTATAGTTGCCATAATAAAGGATAAGCATTACCTTATTAAAAATCTTTTGTTTTTAATTACTTTAAGATGGTATCAAATTATTTTCAAAAATCTTCTCCTTCATCATCTTCACAGCTTTATCAGCAACAATCTTTAGGTTGACAATGTCATACTCATTATACTCAACCAATAAATTCAAATAATGTTCATCTCCGGTTGCGCGGTACATTTTCCATAGCGTCAGTGCATCTCCGCCGTAGAATCTCTCAACCAAATCGCTTCTTCTTATTCCAAGTGTTTTCTCGATATTCTTTAAGCCGCCGTTAAGGCCCAGCCTGTTGGTAACGCACCTCACATCAAAATTGGGTATCCTTGGCAATAATCCGGGATATCTTTTCTCAATGAAGGGCAAATCGAAAGAAGCTCCGTTGAAAGTCACAATCAGTTTGTATTTTTGCAACTCTTTTTTCAGCAGATTGAAATCAAGGTTTATACCCCGTATCATTGTTTTCGTATTTATCCCGTCATAAAGCCCGAAAACAGTTATGTCATCATGATTTTTGCTTAATCCGGTTGTTTCAATATCAAGAAAAACAGCATCCTGCCTGAAAAAATCATAAAGGCGCCATGTTTCTGACTGCGGCAGCGTTTCCAAGAAATAAGATGAATCAAAATTAAACAAAGCTTTTTTTGCCTCAAGAATCTTTCTGTCATAATAATATTTTCTAGTTTTTGAAATTCCAATCACATGGTCTTTTTTAAGAAAGTCATCCCAATGGCGAACCTCATTATGCCAGATATTTTGCTCTAGCTTATCGCCTACTCTTTCCAAAAATATAAAGCTGTTTGTTATCATAATAAAGCGCCGCGGCTGGGAGTTTCACCCAAGAGGCTAAATCCTGCAAAGGGATTTGAACCCAGATGCTGTTTCCAGCAGATAGGTATCAACTATCCGCTCTACCGGATTGAGCGACCGCGGCATAAGATTTAAATACTAGCAATGATTTGGAAGATTGGGTATCAACTATCTGTTCGCCAGATTGGGCGATATTTTTTTCTTTTTTCTTAAATTCAAGAGAATTCAGGGTTTATATATTTTAGGCATCCATGTCCAGTGGTATCCAATACCTAATTCCTTCCGAAAACTATATTAATCTAATTCCCTTATTCAAATAAGTGGAAAAAAAGAATGAAGACTGGAAAAAGAAACTCACTCCTGAGCAGTACGCTGTTTTAAGGGAAAAATCAACAGAAATGCCTTTCACAGGCAAGTTCGTCCACAATAAAAAGAGTGGAATGTACACCTGTGCCTGCTGCGGAGCTGAATTATTTGCCTCAGATGCCAAATTCGATTCAGGCACAGGCTGGCCCAGCTTTGATGGGCCCAAAAACACAGAGAATGTGGAGCTTAAAAAAGATTTCTCGCACGGAATGATAAGAATAGAAGTATTATGCAAGAAATGCGGAGGGCATTTAGGCCACTTGTTTGACGACGGCCCCACTTCAACAGGAAAAAGGTTCTGCATCAACTCATGCGCTCTGGATTTTAAGGAGAAGAAATAGAATTTTAGATTTGATTTTTAGTTTCGTATTATTAATATTCTAAATTTTTAATTAATGCGCATGGAGAGAAAGATTAAGAAGTGCAAAAAGTCTAATGAACAAATTTTCAATAACGATTAAAACATTAACGAAAAATCAATATTAAAATTAAATAAAAATTATAAAAAGAAATATAAAAACAAAATAAAAAAATTATAGGCTTAGTAGCCCATGTCCTCTCCGCCCATGCCTCCCATTCCAGGTGGCATCTGGGGACCCTTTCCCTTTGAGCCTGAAGATGCAATGACATCATCAATCCTTAATATCATTATTGCAACTTCTGCCGCGGAGCTTACAGCCTGTGTCTTTATCTTCAAAGGCTCCATGACTCCTTTTTTCCAGGAATCTGTTATCTTGCCTGTGAAAACATCTACACCTGCCCATTTCTGCTTCTTTGAATGGGCAGACTTAAGCTCTGTCATGATGTCAATCGGATCCAAGCCTGCATTCTCAATTAAAGTCCTTGGAATTATCTCCATGGAGTCTGCAAATGCCTGCACTGCAAGCTGCTCTCTTCCGCTTAATGATTCTGCGTATTTTCTCAAAATCATTGCAAGCTCGACTTCAGGAGCTCCTGCTCCGCCTACAACTTTCCCGTCCTTGAGCGCAGCAGCAACATCGCCTACAGCATCTGTTATAGCCCTTTCAATCTCGTTTGTGACATGCTCTGTGCCGCCTCTAACCAAAATTGTAACAGCTTTGGGGTTCTTGCATTCAACTATATAAGTGAACTGGTCGTCTCCGATTTTTCTTTCTTCAACTGCGCCTGCAAATCCCAAATCTTCCTTGGTCAGGTCGTGAAGGTTGCTTACAACATTTCCGCCTGTTGCTTTTGCAATCTTCTTCATGTCTGAGTCTGAGACTCTCCTGACAGCATAGATCCCTTTCTTTGCAAGGAAATGCTGCGCAACATCATCAATTCCTTTCTGGCAGATTAAGACGTTAGCGCCTGATTCAGAAACCTTTTCAACCATGTCCCTTAACATTTTCTCTTCCTGGTCAAGGAATGCCTGCAATTGGTCAGGTGAGGTTATCTCTATCTTTGCGTCAATCTCAGTCTTCTTGATTTCAATCTCCCTGTCAAGCAAAGCAATCTTTGCGTTCCTCACAAGCCTCGGCATTGATGCATGAACCTTTTCCTTGTCTATAACAATTCCTTTTATTAATTCAGAATCCTCAACTGAGCCGCCGCTTCTTTTTTCCAGCTTGATGTTATCCTGGTCAACTGAATTATCCAGCTCAGCGACTAATTTGACTGCTTTTACTGCAAGCTCGCTCAATGTTTCTCTCGCATATTCGGCGCCTTTGCCGGTCATTGCAGTCATTGCAATCTGCTTAAGCACATGCTCGTCCTTTGGAGTTATGGTTTCTGCCATTTCATTAAGGACTTCCAAAGCCTTGTCAGCTGCCAATCTGTATCCTCTCGATATGACTGCAGGATGGACATTCTGGTCCAAAAGTGTCTCTGCATTTTTCAGCAGCTCTCCCGCAAGAACGACTGCAGTAGTTGTTCCGTCGCCGACTTCATTTTCCTGCGTCTTTGCGACTTCAACTATCATCTTTGCAGAAGGATGCTCAATCTGCATCTCTTCAAGAATCGTTACTCCGTCATTTGTGACAGTTACATCTCCTAAAGAATCAACAATCATCTTGTCCATTCCCTTCGGGCCTAATGTTGTCCTTACAGTTTCTGCAACAATCCTTGCTGCCATTATATTTGTTCTCTGCGCGTCTCTTCCAACGCTTCTCTGCGTGCCTTCCGGCAAGATAAAAATTGGCTGTATCTGCTGTCCCATTTTAGATTCCTCCACGTAATATTTTTTATTATATCAAAAGTAGGAGAAATGGTATACATTTGGTTCTATATAAAACTATCGTTTTTAAAAAAATTTAACTTGAAAGTGATTATTTTTGGGCGTTATTGAAAAGTTGAAGGCTGCCATCAATATGCGAAGCTAATAATCCTAAATATTTAAGCAATTTTCGCAGTTCCAGATAGAAAATTGCAATCCGGCCAATCTCTAAACAGCTGAGCCGATGGCAGCCCGAAGCGAAAGCTGAGAGCTTTTCAATAACGCCTATTTTTGCAAAGTTTTATAAAAGAGGAAAGTATACTATCACCTATGAATAATCGGAAATTTTTAGCATCGGATAACGGAGTGCCATTTGAAACAGGTTATACCGGCATAACAAATGCTGGCCATAACATTGATGGGGTGGTGCAGGGAATGTATCTGAAATGGATTGGAGGATCTCCCCAGATATTCTCAACAGATTTGGGAAAAACTAATGGAGATGAAAAATTAAGAAGTAACTATATAACTAATCTGGAATCAAAATCCCCCGTACACTCAGGTGGTACAATAATGAAAGAAGTATTATATGCTATGAATGATGGCAAGTACCAAGGTTCTCAGCTTGCTGATATGCTGGAACTGTTGGAAAGAGATTCTGTAAGAGTATACGCAGCAAAGAAAGACATGTCAGATGTAAAAACCCTGGACCAAGTTATGCAGCTTCCTTCAATTCAAGTTAAGCTTAATAAGCATGTAAATGATATTGATATACCTACATTAAGAAAATTAGCTAAATCGAGAAAAACGAAAGGATATAAAGTAACAATACATTAGGTTAACATCTTACTTCTTCACAACCTCATGCCCGCCGAATTCATTTCTTAATGCAGCAACTACTTTCCCTGCAAACCTTGGGTTTTTCTTTGACTTTTTTCTTGCGTCAAGCGCGTATTTTATGCTGCAGGCATCAACTCCAAATTCTTTTGCGGTTTTAACAGTCCACTCCCCAGTCTCTCCGCCGCCGACAACGCCTTCGATTTTATTTAGCCTTGGGTCCTTCCTGAATGCTTCCTCTGCCAGCTCAACAAGATAACTCCTTATTATTGAGCCGTTCTTCCATGCTGTGGAAATTTTCCTGAAATCAAGATTTTTGTAAGGCCCTTTGAACAATAATTCATATCCTTCGCCGTAAGCCTGCAGCAAAGCATATTCTATCCCGTTATGCACCATCTTGACGAAATGCCCTGCACCTGAAGGCCCGACGTAAGCGTATCCATTTTTGGAAGAGACAGATTTGCAAACCGATTCTATTTTCCTGAAGATTTTTTCATCCCCGCCTATTGTCAGGCAAGCCCCGTATCTTGCGCCTTTCAATCCTCCGCTTGTCCCAATATCAACAAAATTTATTTTTTTCTTTTTCAGATATTTGTATCTTCTGACTGAATCATTGTAGAAAGAATTTCCTCCGTCTATCAGTATATCATCTTTTTTCAGGTAAGGCAATAATTCTTCAATAACGGCATCAACAGGCTTTCCGGCAGTAACCATGAGCCAGATTATTTTTTGATTTGGTAATTTGTTTATCAATTCCTTTACAGAATAAGCAGCCTGCACACCTTTCTTTTTGATTTCATCAACAGGCTCTCTGCTTCTGTTATAGGCAACAACATCAACATTGTGGTCTTTGAGATTAAGGGCCATGTTGAATCCCATCCTTCCCAACCCAATAAAGCCGAGTTTCATGAAACAATTTAATAGCGATTTCGTTTATATATTTTATCATTTATTCTGGCCTTGATGTTATTATTTTATAGTGGTTAAAATGAAAAGCTTTTTAAAATGAGCCTATCTTCATTGTGCAATGAAAAATTTAAAGTCGCTTGATTTCATATTGGCTGGAGGGGGAGGCCAAAGGCTGTACCCTATCACCAGAGATCGGGCAAAACCGGCAGCGCCTTTTGGAGCCAAGTACAGAATTATAGACCTTGCCTTGAATAATCACGCTAACTCCGGAAGCAAAAACATAGTTGTGGTGGCCCAGTACAAGCCTGCGTCTCTTAAAAGGCACATTAGCCATGCTTGGCAACCTGAATTTGAAAGGCAATCCAACGAATTTATCAGGGTAGTTGAGCCGCCTCACGGGGAGTACCATGGGACTGCCGATGCAGTCTACCAGAACATGGGATTAGCTGAGGCAGATAGGCCAAAGCTTGTAAGTATTTTTTGCGGCGACCATATTTACCTTATGGATACTTCTCAAATGAAGCAGTATCATCTTGACAGCGGCGCAGATTTGACAATTGCTGCAATTCCGTTAAAAAAAGAGATAGCGGCAGGAAAATTTGGCGTTATGGAAGTCAACAAAAATAATGAAGTAATTGGCTTTGAGGAAAAGCCGTCCAATCCAGCTTCAATGCCGGGCAATGATAGTTATTGCCTTGCTTCAATGGGAAACTATGTCTTCGATTGCAGGTTTCTAAAAAATGCGTTAATCGCAGATCAAAAAAAGGAAAGAGTGCTCGGGGACAACAGGGAACTAGTTGGCAGAAATCAAAATATTTACACATTAAATGATTTTGGATTTAATGTTATACCTCAGGCCATTCGTGATGGTAAAAGAATTATGCTTTACGATTTCAGGAGTAATAAGCCCGATGAAATTCCCGTAGTTGGATATTGGCGCGATGTAGGGACGCTCGACCAGTTTATAGAAGCAAACATGGATCTGGTAGGGCATGCTCCTAACTTCGTTGTGGACAATTCCGGCTGGCCAATAATTACATTTGATGAGGCCCATGGCAAGCCGATAAAAGGAGCAGAGTTTGCTGTTGACTCTGCGCTGGCTAATGGCGTTCACCTAACAAATTGTTTGGTTGAACGATGTGTGGTATCTTACAATACTTCAGTCGGGAAAAAAAGTGAAATCTCCGATTCAATTTTAATGGGCGGCTCCCAGATAGGGCAAAACGTACGATTAAGGAAAGTGGTTATAGACCGCGGGGTGCACGTTCCGGATAATACCCGGATAGGGGTGCTTAAGGATGAAGATTCAGCACGTGGGTTTGTTTTTTCACCCAGCGGATATGTAATAGTTCCCAGAAATTACCAATTCAAATAAACTTTATCTAATCTCCCGCCAGAACAGCCCTGACAGGAGAAGCATCCCCATTCCTGATTTTTAGTGGAAATCCATAAAAGAAATATCTTCCTGATTTTACTTTGCTCAAGTCCAATCCTTCAAATATTATAATATCATTCCTTAATAAAATCTTATGCGTCTCGTGATTCGGCTGGCTTCTTTCAATTCCAAGATTGTCAATGCCGACAGCTTTAATTTTCTTTGAAGCTAAATATTCTGCTCCTGAGCTTTCCAGAAAAGTGAAGTTTGGATTAAAAGAATTTTCAAATTTATTTTTTGTCTTCAATAAAACAATATCATCTTTTTGAATTTTAGAATTTTTAAAATCATTTTTCGTAATTGAGTTTTTAACTTTCGTAAAATCCAGAACAGCGCATTCTCCCATGAATCTGCTTAAATCAATCCTGTCAACAGTTTTCCCATTTTCAAAAAAATGAAACGGAGCGTCAACATGAGAGCCCGTATGCAGCTCCAGTTCAATTTTGGATTCATTCGCGCCGTCTTTTAATGTTCTTGTTGGAATTATCTTAGGCTTTTTCTCTGCCTTGTCTTTGTAGGCAGCCATACCTTCCGATATTTCAGGCGATAAGTCGTAAAGCTTCATTTTTTAGTTTTATTGTTTTTTATTGGGTTTATTTTAATGTTTTTCTTCAATGTTTATTCGTTAAGCCTAACTGTTTGTTTCTTTCCTAGCGCAATATTAACTTATTTTTATTATACTTTCTAATCATTAAAATCTATCCAAATAAATCTTATTTATCCAGCTGGTCAGCATAACTCGGCCTTTTAGGCTCAATCCACTTTCTTCCGTCTTTCTGAATTAAATCATCTGCTTCTTTGGGCCCCCATGTTCCTGCTGTATATTCTACCGGCACCATTCCCTTGAACCCTTCAATCAGAATGTCGGCAATCTTCCATGCGCTTTCAGCTTCATCCCATCTTGTGAACAAAGTCTGGTCGCCGTTCATGACATCAAACAATAACCTTTCATAGGCTTCCGGGCTGTTTGGGCCGAATTGGCATTCATGGCAGAAATCCATGTTCACATCATCTATTATGAACTTGTTTCCCGGGACTTTGGCGTTGAACTGCAAAGTGATTCCTTCATAGGGCTGCACTCTGATTTTCATCATGTTCCTTTCCGGATTTAATCCAGAGAACAAGCCAAAAGGCACATTTTTGTAAACAATCACTATTTCAGTTGCCCGGTCTTTAAGCCTTTTTCCGGTTCTCAAATAAAACGGAACATTCTTCCACATGTTGTTTTTGATATTCAACTTCAGCGCAACAAAAGTTTCGGTTTTTGAATTCCCGGCAACCTCGGGCTCTTGCGTGTAGGAAACCACTTTGCTTTCATTAATCATTCCGCCTGAATACTGGCCCTTGACAGCGATTTTCTTAAGCTCACTTTTTTTTATTTTGATTGACTTCAAAACTTTTACTTTCTGGTTCCTGATTTCCTCGACATCAAGGACTTTTGGGTCTTCCATGCCTACCAGGGTAAGGAGCTGCATCATGTGGTTTTGAATCACATCTCTGATAGCCCCTGCTTTGTCGTAATAATCCCCCCTTCCTTCAACCCCGAGAGTTTCAGCGACAGTAATCTGGATATGGTCAATATACTCCCTGTTCCACAAAGGCTCGAATATGCTGTTTGCAAAGCGAAGGACAAGAAGATTCTGCACAAGCTCTTTTGCCATGTAATGGTCAATCCTGTAAATCTGCTTTTCCTCAAAGACCTGCGTTATTGCATGATTCAGCTCTCTTGCAGACTTCAGGTCATGGCCGAAAGGCTTTTCAAACATGACTCTGTTGTACGGCTTGCTGTGCGAATGCTTGTCTGCGAGATTGAGATGCTTGAGGTTTTTTGCAATTACGCTGAAAAACTGAGGCGGCACAGCCAGGTAAAAAATCCTCTCGCAGTGGCTGCATTGCGCTCCTGAAACCCTTTCAATTTCTTTTTTCAGATTTTTATAATTATCCCGATTGGAAAACTCAAGTTGAATGTAAGAAATTCTTGATAATAGCTTATTCAGCGTATCATCACTTACCTTAACCCTTGAAAATTTCCTGACTGATTCAGCTGATTCTTTCCTGTACTCTTCGCTTGTTTTTCTCTTTCGTGCAATGCAGATTATCCTGAACTTATCTTTTAATTGCCTTTCATGCTCCATGAAATAGAATGCAGGGAGAAGTTTCCTGTTTGTCAGGTCTCCGGTTGCGCCGAATATTGAGAATATGCAGTAGTGGTCTTTCATTTTATTTTTTATTTATTTTATTGGATTTTTCATTAATGTTCAATAGTTATTGGAAATCTTTCCATTGGACTTTTTGTAATTACTTCGTTAATGTAAACTTAAAAATTTCAGTTAATTATTTTTTTTAATGTTATAAATTAATGTACTCATTTTAATAACTGAGCTCCTGCAAAGCCTGCGCCCATAAGGCCTGCATTGGGATTGGTAATCAGATAAACCGGAACCTGCTTTAGAAAACCTGAAAACCTGTCGTTTTGCATGAATATTCTTACAAATTCTTTGTTAAAAATACCCGGATTTTTCGGCGCTATTCCACCTGCAATATAAACTCCGCCGTATGTTTCCGATTCAATGGCGAAATTTCTGGCAAAAACTGCATAGGCATTCCTAAAAAACTCAAAAGTTTCCCTGCAAGTTCTGTCAATTGATTTGTATTTTGAAATCAGCTCAGGCTTGCCGCCGTCTTTTAAGGAATCTATCTCTCTTGTATGCTCTGTGGATTTAAAAGCTCCGCTTTGCCTAATGAACTCATAAATCCTAATTATCCCCCTGCCAGAAACAATATCCTCATAGCTGACATTATTCAAATTATTTGATTTTTTGACAAAACTTACCAAATTACTGAATTCCTCCAGAAATGGAAAGTCTGTATTGCCTGCTTCTGAATGCTGAGGCTCATATAATTTTCTTTTTTGGTCATAATAAAGCGTTGCCTTTCCTAATCCCGTCCCAGCCCCAATAACTAAAACTGGGTATTTCTGCTTCTTTCTTTCAACTGATTTCACCAATCTTGTATCTTTGGGCTTCAGCGTGTTTATTCCCCAGCCAACTGCCTGAAAGTCGTTAATCAGTATAGTTTCAAGCCCGGTTTCCTTTTCAATTAAACTGCCGTCAACAATCCAGGAAGAATTTGTCATCTGAACCCGGTTTTCTCCAATTGTTCCGCCTGCAACGCCAAGGCATGCCCCTTTTATATGTTTTATATACTCTTTTTTCGAATCTAAAGCATAGTTTATTGCTTCTTCAGGCCCGCTCAAATCAGCAGTCTTGAAATCAAATTTTTGAACCATTGAAGGCATTCCGTTCTTAATTTCAAATATGCCAAGCTTTGGATTAGTGCCTCCAATGTCCCCGCCCAGTATAAATCCCGATTTCATCTTCTTCTAAGCCATATGGCTAAATATTTATATTTATTGTTTATTCAGGAAGATTATGGACTATCAAAAGGCTCTTGAATATCTCTATAGCCTGGAAAGCTCAAATATCAAGTTAGGGCTTGACAATATTAGGAACCTTCTTGAGAAAATCGGAAACCCCCAAAATGAATTAAAGTGCATCCATGTTGCAGGAACAAACGGAAAAGGAAGCGCCTGCTCAATGATTTTCTATATTTTAAGAGAAGCAGGATATAAAGTTGGAATTTACACCAGCCCGCATCTTAAAAAATTCAATGAAAGGATAAGAATTAATGATAAACTGATTAGCGATAAAGAAATAGTCGATTATTTTTTACAAATCAAGCCGCACATAGCCAGCCAAAGCTTTTTCGAGATAACAACGGCAATGGCATTTCTTTATTTCAAGGAAAAGAAAGTTGATTTTGTAGCTCTTGAGGTTGGATTAGGCGGAAGATTGGATGCAACCAATGTTGTCGTTCCTATTGTTTCAATAATAACAAACATCGGGCTTGAGCATACAGAACTGCTTGGAAAAACAATCAGGAAAATTGCGTTTGAAAAAGCTGGAATTATTAAAAATAATGTTCCGGTTGTTACAGGTGCGAAAGGGGAATCATTAGAGGTTATTAAAAAAATAGCTAAAGAAAGAAATTCTCCATTTTATTTGGCAAAAAAACATGATGAGATTGATTTTAAATATTTAAATGGCGCATTCCAGCAGGAAAATAAGGACATTGCATTGACAGCAATTGAAATTTTAAGAAAATATCATTCAGTAAAAATAAATGATAATCAAATTAAGAATGGAATTCAAAAAACTAGATGGAAAGGAAGGCTCGAATTCATTTCCAAAAATATTTTGGTTGACTGCGCCCACAATCCTTCGGGATTTGAAGTTTTGAAAAAAGAGTTATTGATAATTAAAAAAATAAAAAGCATAAATAATTTAATTTTCGTAATGGGGTTTTCCAATGACAAGGATATCGAAAAAATTTTAAAGATTATAAATTCATTGGCATCAATAATTATTTTCACGAAATCAACAAGTGAAAAAGCTGCGGAGCCAAAATCAATATTAAGAATTTTCAATGAAATGAATAAAAATAAAAAAATCCAAGCAAAAATAATAGAAAATCCAAAGAAAGCTTTGAGTTATGCAAAGAAAATTGTGAAAAAGAATGACTTGATTGTTGTTACAGGCTCAATTTTTCTGGTTGGGGGGGCTGTTTGATAGAGTTATAGGATAATCATTTGTTACATTGAAGGAAGTGCCAATCTATGCTCATAAGCCCCTTCTGTGCGTAAATCTCTTCTTTTTAATTCCCCTCTTTTATCAATTAGGGGTATCATTCTGTCAAAATTACCAATTGCTGCAATAACAGCGTCTTCTCCAATTACCAAACATTGCCTAAAAACCTGCCATGAGTGAAAGGATACATAATGCTCATGCCTAAAATCATACTTCTCAAATTTTGATTCGCCTGTTTCTTTGAGATTGGGCGATATGCCTTCAATTATACCATTCACTAATTTTTCTCCATCTTCTCTACTGCTAATCCAACTGCCATTTATGTTATAACCAGTAAAAATTTCATTGGCTGTTTCTTCATCAAACCACTCTGTGATTGGTACATCCTCACAGCATTTACGCACTAAGGAGTCTTTGAGATGCCTATCCCGTGAAAATAATTCTTTTACATTAGAAGGGAGCAGAAAGTACCTAATCATTTTAAACCCTTTATCCGTGTTTATATAATGTGATAACCTTATTGGATCATTTCTAACCTCTTGAGGTATATGCATGCAATGTTTAAGCGAATGTGAAACTCCGTATAAGTTGGTGTCAGTATAACTTTCCCACCTTTCTTCCGGCCTGGAATCAATAACTAAAAATCCAGTAACTCCATAAGTTCCCATGTAGAAGTCACTTCCAAGGAAAAAACGAGAGTGGACTAAATCCGTTAAGACATTATTAGGCACGACTGCAGAGGAAGCTATTCTTTCCAAAGGACTGTCTTGAAATATTAATACATTTCTTTGTTGTAATTCTTCCCCCATATTTCAAAGTAAATCAAATTGAATTATAAATGTTTTGGCGGATATGGGATGTTACTCGTTTCATTTAATTTTTACCATAACCTATATAAATCCCCTTATTTATCATTTCATTGTGAGAAAATGGGCGGTGTAGACGTTGAATTAATCAGCATAAAAGAAATGCCTGACAGCCAGATTACTGATTTTCTGAAGAAGAACTCAATTTCTTTGAGCATCTTTGAGGCAAGAAAAGTTGTTGAGCTTATAGGAAGAAATCCTACAATGACTGAGCTGTACATCTTCAACACCCAATGGAGCGAGCACAGCTCTTACAAAAGCAGCAGAAGTGTCCTTAAAGCATTGCTGCCTACCCAGGCTCCTAATGTAATCCTTGGCCCTTCGGAAGATTCAGGAATTGTGGAATTGGGCTACATAAAAGGAGAACGATACGGGATTGTTGCAAGCCATGAAAGCCATAATCATCCGAGCCAGGTCGTGCCTTACGAAGGCGCTGCAACGGGGGTAGGCGGAGACATTAGGGATGTTTTATGCATGGGCGCAAAAGTCATTGCTCTTGCAGACCCATTAAGGTTTGGAAACCCTAACGGAAAAAACAAAAACAAAGTAAAATACATTGCAAACGAAGTCATAAATGGGATTGCAGGATATGGAGACGCTGTTGGAATTCCAAACATTTGCGGCGATGTTTATTTCAATGATTCTTTTGATGAAAACTGTTTGGTTAATGTTGTCTGCCTTGGCATCATAAAAGAAAAAGACATCATACATTCAAGAGCGCCAAAAAACGCAGAAGGCTATGACATAATAATAATTGGAAAAGCAACTGACATGTCAGGATTCGGCGGAGCAGCCATGGCTTCAGTAATTCTGGATGAGGGCAACAAGGAAAGCAACAGGGGCGCTGTGCAGGTTCCTGACCCATTCCTGAAAAATGTAATTATCAGGGCATCTTATGCTGTCTTTGAGGAAGCAAGGAAAAAAGAAATTGAATTAGGGTTCAAGGACATGGGCGCAGGAGGAATAATGTGCAGCACGTCAGAGCTTTGCTCTTCTGCAAATTATGGCGCTGAAATAGACTTAAGCAAAGTAAATGTATCGATTCAAAATTTGCCTCCTTTTGTAATAGCAAATTCAGAAACCCAGGAAAGATTTGCCTGGATTTGCCCGACGTCATTTACAAAAACTCTTTTGAAAATTTACAATGAAGAATTTGACATCCCTAACATAAGCCCGGGCGCAGGAGCTTTTGTGATTGGCAGGGTTACATCGCAGCAGGATTACATTCTGAAACATGAAGGAAAAATTGTCTGCAATGTTCCGATAAATGCAGTAACTGAAGGCATAAAATATGAAAGGGAAAAAAAAGCGCCAAGAAGAAATTTCAAGGAGCCTAATTTGAAAGAGCCTAAGGATTACAATGAAGCATTACTCTCTGTGATTAATCATCCGAATGTCGCAAGCAAGGCAAAAGCATACAAGCATTATGACACTTCTGTGATGGGCAATGCAGTCATTGAAGCAGGATACGCCGATGCAGGAGTCATCAAAGCTGTTGACGGAAGTTCTTTTGGAGTTGCGCTAAAGACTGACTGCAATCCGAGATACTGTAAAATTGATCCTTATTGGGGCGCCGTCAATGCAGTTGCAGAGTCAATGAGAAATGTTGCTGCAGTAGGCGCAATCCCCAGCGCGCTGACCGATTGTTTAAACTATGGCAATCCGGAAAAGCCGGAAGCATTCTATGATTTTTACGAAGGAGTTCGGGGAATTGCGGATGCCGCAAAAAATTTGCAGTACAAGGGAACAAAATATCCTGTGCCGGTAATTTCCGGCAATGTAAGCTTTTACAATGAATCAGCTTCCGGAAGCTCTGTTGACCCGTCTCCTATTATTGCCTGCATCGGAGTTATTAAAGATTACAGCAGGGCAATTACCATGAAAATAAAAAAAGAGAATTCAACATTATTCCTGCTTGGCGAAAGAAAAGACGAATTAGGCGGCTCAGCTTATTATGACATAAATAATGAAATAGGCGCAGTTGTTCCGATACTCGATTTTGAAAAAGAAAAGAACATGATTTATTTTGTCATTGACGCAATAAGCACGGGGTTATTTTTATCGTGCCATGACATCTCAGACGGAGGCATTGCAGCAACAGTTTCAGAAATGATTCTTGGCGGAGATGCAGACGGGGAAACTGGAGCTGAAATAGATTTGGGATTTTGCGAGCTAAGGGCAGACAAGGCATTATTTTCCGAAACGCCTGGCTTCATTTTTGAGGTTGAAGAAAAAAATCTTGAAAGGTTAAAAACGCTGTCAAAGTTTTACAGGATAAATCCGATTGAGCTGGGAAAAACAAAAGGAAAAAATTTGATAATCAAAAACAACAGCAAGAAAATAATTGACTTGCCGATTGCAAAGCTGAAGGAAGCGTGGACAACGGGATTTGTTGAGGCGTTGGAATAGATTTTTTATTGATTGGGAATTATAGCAAATCACACTAATATTCGTATCTTTTTATTGTGATTTGCTTATTAGGAAATAACATATGTATCTGAAAATTAAAGTTATTTCCTATAATTAATATAAGATTTAAAAGTGATGCGCCGGGAGAGCAACAAAAAGAATCAGCAAAAAAAAATCAAGCGTTTCGGGAAGTTAAGATGAACAAAAGTCCAATGGACAAAACCGAGTATTGAAAATCAAATAAAAAAGATTTCAAATTAAAAGCCCAGTCCAATAACGAATAGCATAAAATAAAAATCCAATAAGTAAAAAATTTAAAATTAATTAAAAAATAAAATTCAAACCAAAAAATGAGAAACCCAAACATTGCAGTCATCTACTTCCCCGGCAACAACTGCGAGGAAGAATCTTTGAAAGCCGTCTTAGCAAGCGGAATGGGCGGCCAGATTGTAAGGTGGAACCAAAGAAAGAATGTTCAAAACTTTGACGGCTACATAATCCCGGGGGGGTGGGGCTATGAGGACAGGATAAGGGCCGGAGTTATCATGGCAAAAGACCCAATTTTCGATATAATAAAAAAAGAGGCTGAAAAGGGAAAGCCGGTTCTTGGAATCTGCAACGGCGCGCAGGCTCTGGTTGAATGCGGCATGATACCGGGATTGAAAAACAAGGTTGAGATGGCCCTCGCTCCAAATACAAACCCGTTCATTAGCGGCTATTACTGCACGTGGGTTAATGTTAAAAGCGTTGAGGAAAAATCAATCTGCGCATTTACAAAATTCATTGAAAAAGATGAAGTTATTCCTGTTCCTGTCGCGCATGGGGAAGGGAGGTTCACAACAAAAGACCCGGAATTGATTCAGAAGCTGATAAAAAACAGGCAGATTATTTTCAAATACTCCACTAAACTGGGAAAGATTGAGGACAAATTCCCCACAAACCCGAACGGCGCAGTGCTTAGCATAGCGGCAATCTGCAATAAGAAGGGAAACGTTATGGCCATGATGCCGCATCCTGAAAGGGCTTCTGTTGTTAGGCAGCTGCCGGATACATCAGAATTAAAAAATAGCTCCGCAGGAAGAATTGATGAAATGGAAAGCCCGGCTCCTGCCATGAAAATTTTTGACTCGATGAAAAAATATATTGAAGAGGAAATATTGTAAAATTATAATGAGGTAAACCCATGAGCATAACATTAGCAGCAATTTTAACCCCGGTTAGGGATTATTTTTCCCCTCCGGCAAAAGAAAGGCCTATTGCTGAACCTATGCAGGCAGCGCGGGAAACCGGCACATTGCCCCAGAGCGTAAAAGAAAGGCTGGAGATTATTTTGGAAGCGGCGAATAATAATACTGCCGGGCCGGAGCTGCTAAAGCTAAAAGCAGAATATCTCGCCCTTCTTGACCCCTGCAATGCAGCAGAAGACAGAAGCGGACAGATAAATAATTTATGGAGGAGGTACAACTATTCCGATCTTAACTCACCGGAATTGCATAATTGTAAAGATAACCCCTACAATAAGCCCAAACAAGCCAAATATGAACCCAAACAATCCAACTAAACTCAAAATGCCAAAAACAGCTGAAATGATTGTAAGCCTGAAAATTCCTGATGCTACTGCAATCACTGCGCTCCAGACTCTTCACAGGACGGGATTTAAGAAAATAAGCGGCATCAAAAGGTCTGATTATTACAAATTCTCATTTGACGGCGATGCAGGGGATTTCAAGAATAAAATAAGCAAAGTTGATATATTGGTGAATGCAAACAAGCATTCATGCGGATTTTTGATAAGGAGAGATGACAGCGTAAAACTTCTGGTAAAAAACACAGATGAGGGAGACGGCCTCCTGAAAACACTGAAGAACAGGCTAGGATTCAGTCAAATAAAAAAAGCTGAAAAAGGAACTTTGTGGGAAATTTCTGTGGACGGAGACGAAAAAGAAAAGCTCAAGATTGCCGAAAAAGCAGCGAAAGAGTTATTAGTGAATGAGAATTACCAGGAATTTGAGATTTTATAAGGTGATGGAATGAAAAAATTATTAGGGTTGGTTGCTTTGGCTGGTTACCTAGGGTATAATCTAATGGCGCCAAATGTTATTGCTCAATCTAGGTATTCACCGATAAGGTTTGGTAAGGATAAGGAATACTCCTATTCTGCAAGTTATGATAAAGAGGAGTCTAGTAATTTTGAAGTGTTGGGGAGGGCAATTAAATCTGCCTTTTCAGGAGCGGATAAAGTACGATTAATTGATATAAGTAAAAATTGGGGGAAAATTTATATTGGTGAACAGGGAGATTCTGTTGTGTGGGGGGTATTAGATGGAGTGTTATTTTATAGTGAAAAATTTATTGATACGAGAAAAATAGATATAACTAAACGTGATGTTACAGTACAATTTGATGATATTCCAAAAGCGTCTCCTGGAAATGACCATGCTACTGTAAATTTGGAATATGTTGTAGCCCTTGGAAATCCAGGTTTTTATGAGGGTCCGGTGCCAATTAAACCATGGGAACAGTTGACTCTGCAGGAAAGACTTCATAGCATTTATTCATTTTATAGCGCAGCACTGAATTTAAAAGAGGTAGAACAAGCGGCACAAAAATCAAAAGTAGTAATACCCCCAAATGAATTACGAAAATCTTTAGATATATTTTTAAAAGAAATACAAAAAATTAAGCCTCCACAATAGAATCATTATAAAATTAAAATGGTTGTCAAATGAAAAAAGCATTAATTATTTTCGGCTCTAAGTCAGACGAGAAGGTGTATAAAGAAATTTCCAAAGAATTGGATAAGCTCAAGATTGATTTTGACCTCAGGGTAAGCTCCGCTCACAAGACTCCCGATGATGTGGAAAAAACTCTTGAAAATGATTATTCTGTCGTGATTGCTGGCGCAGGCCTGGCTGCTCACTTGCCCGGCGTAGTTGCAGCAAGAATCCTAAGGCCGGTTATCGGAGTTCCATGTGAGGGAAATTATCAGGGTCTTGACTCATTGCTGGCAATTGCTCAAATGCCCCCGGGTGTTCCTGTTTTGGCTGTTGGAGTGGGCAATGGCGCCGCTGCTGCTAAGAATTGCGCAATGATGATGAAAAAATATAATTCAGTTACAATAATTGGCGATAAAAACAATGAAGCAGTAAAAAAAGCCGCCGAAACGCTGAAAAAATTTGAAATAATCCCTGTTTTTGACAGCATGCCAAATCCAAAATCGGTCAATATAGAATTCACTTATTTTGACGAGCCAGTTGAAGAAAAAGATGAGCTGGTAATCTACTGCCCGCTTTTGATGCAGAAAGATGATAAAGCAGAAGCATCATTGAATTTTCTGAAACATACAAATCATGGCTTGTGGGTCGGATTAAATAACGGAACGAATGCAGCGATTGCAGCAGTAGAAATACTGAGCTTCGACAATGAGTTTGAGGAAAAGCTGATAACCTACAGGGGAGACATGGGAAAGAAAGTCTTGGATTCCAACAAGTGAATAATGATTATATTGATGCCAAGCTCCTTTTTCGAAACTCTTAATAAATAAATCAGATTTCTAAGTTAATATGGGTTCACCCAATGGTTTATTGCTAACGCCAAATTTGATGAAAGATTTTGAAGTTAGATATGGGTCTTCAGATGTCGAAATTGAGTCCTTAAGGAAAATCATGTTGGCTATGTTTGTAGACACTCAAGTGGCAAGCATTGATAGAATTCTATTAAATGAGATTGCGGAACCCTATGCGTACAGGGCCAATGATCCCGGGATATTTAAACAGATAATTGCGGACTATTATCTTTTAAGGTTTGTTCAAAGATTGAGCTTTATTAGGAATTTTGAAAAAGTAGAGTTAATAAGGGGGGATGATGGTTCCCAAGTGGAAAGCCGGAATTTTCAGTTTACTTTTCAGCCAAATCGAATGTCCCTTCAAGTGCATAATAAAGGTGATAATAACACTTGGTCTGCTATAAACTCTTTAATTGGCGTTCATCAAGGAAGGAATCATCACATTATTATTGGGGATTTTAGACTTGGAAAAACTCTAGATGATTTATTTGTTTACAGAAGAATCAAAGCTGCGAGGCAATTCTTGGCGGCTTCTGGAATAAGGTATAACACATTATCTTATCTCTTGTGTCTGCCAAATGACTTAGTTTCTGATTTTATGCTTTACGACCGTTCTAGAACGGATACTCCAATAGGGAATTATAAGCTTATTAGGGATTATCTTACAAAACCCAGTGCGGATTTTTTATTGGTTTTATCTGAATCAAGTGACTCTATTTCTAAACTGGCAGGCGAATTAAGCAGTATTGTAAAATTTGAATACGCAAATCAGGCAAGAGAAAGCATTGGGTGGGGAAAGTTTGTTGCAAAGCATAAGGTTTACTTTGCTAATCTGGGGTCAGCAGCAAGAATACTAACTAACGGCTATAATAAAATTGATAATATTCATGATGGATTGGTATCATTAGTGGAATCCGATTCGGCATTGTCAAGTGTTAAATCCGGTAAAGCAGTAGAATATTCTGCAGGTAATCCTGAATTGGAATCTTTGATTCAATTGTCCCTTCTTTATTGCGGGAGAAGAAAGTATGAACTTTTGCTTCTTGATATGGCGGAAAAAATTTACAAGCTCCTGAGAAATTCGTCTCCGGAGGATCAATTACTTTGCGCAAATTTATTATTTGAAGCGATCCCGCAGCCAGATATTTCATCTTTTCGTAATTTAACATCGTCTTTGTATGGTGCAAAAATTATACCAAGAAGATTTATTAAAGATGCCAGGGGATTTTTATCTTACACTCTTGCTGAGTTGAATGAAGGTCGAGATGAACCAATTGGTTTCACAAGAAAAACTTTTGAGGAAGCTTTTAGTAAATACATAGGGGCAATTACAAATCCTGGGATTTTAAATCAAAAACATTAAATACTAAATGGATTGTCAAAATTACTTAAATGATTCCCGACACAATCCTAAAAGCACAATTGCAGCGCACTTTAGGCAGGACTAATTTCAGCTTTGGTAAAAAATACGAGGGAAAAGTAAGAGACAACTATTCATTTGACGGAAAAAGAATCATCATAACAACCGACAGGATTTCCGCATTTGACAGGGTCTTATGCACAATCCCCTTTAAGGGGCAGGTTTTGAACCAGACATCAGCATTTTGGTTTGAGAAAACAAAAAATATCATCGATAATCACATAATCAGCATTCCGGATCCAAATGCGATGCTTGTAAAGGAGTGCAAATTGATTCCGGTCGAGATGGTAGTAAGAGGCTACATAACCGGAGTCACTACAACCTCTGCATGGTACAATTATGAAAGGGGAATAAGAAATTTCTGTGGCAATCCTTTGCCTGATGATATGAAAAAAGACCAGAAGTTTGACGAGCCAATCATAACGCCTTCAACAAAGGCAGAGCATGGCGCCCATGACGAGTCTGTCTCAGGAGAAGAGATAATCAAAAGAGAGCTTGTAGATGAAAAAATGTACAGGCAGATGGAAAAAGCCGCGCTTGCATTGTTTGATTTCGGTTCCAAGCTAGTTGCGAAAAATAACCTGATACTGGTTGACACAAAATATGAATTCGGAGAGCTTGACGGAAAATTGGTTTTAATTGACGAAATTCACACTCCAGACTCATCGAGATACTGGATTAAGGACACTTACGAGAAACTATTCTCCGAAGGAAAAGAGCCTCAGAAGCTGGACAAGGAATACGTCAGGATATGGCTTTCAAAAAGAGGATTCATAGGTGAAGGAAAAATTCCGGAAATTCCTGATGAAGTAAAAGTTGAAGCCGCAAAGAGATATATTACTGCTTATGAGATGATAACCGGAAATAATTTTGAAGCCAAGAATGAGGATGTTTTAAAGAGGATTGAAGGGAATCTGAGTAAATCAGGAATTAAGATATAATCTTCATTAATCATCCAAGTTTAAATGCGGCTTCTTCTGTAATCTGCTCAAGCTCTTTTTCTGGCATTTTTAACCTATATCCTGCAGAATGAAGCTCATCTATTATTTGAATAAAATCTTTAGGAATAACCGCTATGAACGGCGGTGGAATGTAACCAATAGGCTCTCTTAAAACATAACCTATGATTTTAGCTACTTCAGGGCATGGTTTAACAGTTATAGAATTTATACTGACGCCATTAACCATAGTGTAAAACTTTTCAGAAGGCCACGTTCTATTTTGGTGCAAATTCATTTAATTCAATTAGATTGAACAACTCGTATAAAAATATTTCTGTGGATTGTATGTGCATAGCATCATAAAGTTAAAATTCTATAAACAAATGTTATCAGCGAGCGTTGCGAGGGGTTGCTCCATACGGGAACGCAGCTCTTTCCACTATTCTATCTAGAATTTTAAAGATGCTATGCACATACTGTGGATTATGCTTAACTTTGCAATAAGTTTAAATAATCATTAAAACTAAATTCATCCATGAATCTAAAACGAGAAAAAGGTGTTGCTTTAAAAGCAGCAAAATCAGCCTCTAAGATTCTCATCCGTTACTTCGGCAATAATAAGGGCATAAAAGAGAAGTCAAACAAGAGCCTTGTAGCAAAAGCTGATTTGGAAGCTAACAAGGCAGTTATATCCTTGATCAGAAAAAATTTTCCAAACCATAGCATTCTTTCAGAGGAAACCGGCATTGAAAAAAATAAATCGGATTTCAAGTGGGTTATTGACCCTTTAGACGGAACCCATAACTTCATCCACGGAATTCCAATCTTTGGAACTTCAATCGCATTGGAGCACAAAAATGAAGTCATGCTTGGAGTTCTCCACTTCCCTATCCTTAAATTAACAGCTGTAGCAGAAAAGGGAAAAGGCGCATTTGTAAACGGCAAAAAGATAAAAGTTTCCAACAAAAAAACATTGGATTATTCATTCCTGATGCTTGAGTATTCTTCAACAGAAAGGCACAAAACAGCTGCACTGATTAAAAAACTCAAAGATAATACCCTCGATGTAAGGAATTTTGGCTCTGCAATTTACGATTTGCTCCTTGTCGCATCAGGCAAAAGCGAGGCATATATAATCTTCAGGACAAACGAGTGGGATGTTGCGGCAGGAGTTTTATTAGTTGAGGAAGCCGGAGGGCAAGTTACCGGCTTGGATGGAAAGAAATATTCATTAAATGATAAGGAATTTCTGGTTTCTAATGGTAAATTAAGTAATAAGCTATTGGATTTTTTAAGATAGGTATTTAATTACTGAACATTTCCACATAAAAAATAGAAAGGTTTATAAATAATGAACGATTTTTTTATATTACCTAAAATGGAAGAATTATCCAACATTTTCACGAAAATAAACATACAGATTCTGGAGCTTTTGTCAAAGGAAAAGCTGCACATAAGGGAGATAGCTGAAAGAATAGGCTGCTCTCCTGCGAAAGTGCATGCATGCATCCAGATATTAAAAAAGAACAGCATAGCAAAGGAAGTAAATGAAAAGAACAGGAAAGTGATTGTTCTAAATCTCGAAAATGAGCTTACCAGGCACATCATTCAATTGATTAATTCCGACAAAAGCATTGAGGGGCCATATCTGATCCCTGAAAAAATAAACCTTTTTGACACAATCAGCCCTCTGGATTTCAGGTACTACGGAAGAAATAAAAAAATTTTCGACAGGCTCCAGCCTTACCTCACGGAATCCGCATTCATAAAATATGCCTTGATGGCGGAGGCAGCATTAGCAAAAGTTCTTGCAAAAAATAATGTCTGCTCAAGAAAGATTGCAGAAGAAATTGAAAAAGCCTGCAGGCAGGTAACTCCTGAGCAGGTTTATGCAGAAGAAGACCGCATCAAGCACAACATGAGGGCGTTGGCAAATTCCATAAGAAACAAGGTAAGCGATGAAGCAAAGCCATTCGTTCATTTCACAGCCACAAGCTATGATATTATTGCAAGCTCAGATGCATTAAGGTACAAGGATTTTGCAAACAATGTCTTGATTCCGGAATTAATAAAATTAGAATCCGCTTTAATTAATATCGCGCTGAGAGAAAAAGACACTTTGCAGATTGGAAGAACCCACGGCCAGCATGCAGAGCCGATAACTTTTGGATTTGCAGTTGCGCAGTATGTCAGCAGGCTCGGCTCGTCAATAATAAGAATAAAAAAGGCAGCTTCAAATGTAAGGGGCAAGATGGCAGGCGCAGTAGGCGCTTATAACGCTTCATCATTATTTTTCAGCGACTCAGTCAAGTTTGAAGAAGATGTTTTGAGCGAACTCGGAATAAAGCCATCTCCTATCTCGACCCAGATAGTCGAGCCTGAGTTTTTGGTTGATTACCTTAACAGCGTTATAACTGCTTTTGGCGTCATAGCAGACCTTGCTGATGACATGCGGCACCTTCAAAGAAACGAAATCGGGGAAGTTGGCGAGCATTTCGAGGCAAAACAAGTGGGCTCATCCACAATGCCGCAGAAAAGAAATCCCATAAATTTTGAGAACGTGAAAAGCATGTGGAAAGCCATGATGCCCAGGATGATGACAATGTACATGGATCAGGCTTCAGAGCACCAAAGAGACCTTACGAATTCCGCTTCAATGCGCTTCATTCCCGAAATCCTGGCAGGCTTTTATGTTTCAGTTGCAAGATTGGAAAAAGTCATGTCAAACCTTGTTGTTGACAAGGCAAACATGCAGAGAAACTTCAACATGAACAGGCACATGATAATAGCAGAGCCGCTGTATATTTTGCTTGCTGCAAACGGCCATCCCGATGCGCATGAATACTCAAGAGAAATGACTTTAAAATCACAATTGACAAAAAAGCCGCTGATTGAATTGGTAAAGAATGATAAGTCTATCCAGCCTTATCTGAAAAAATTCACTAAAAAACAGATTGAAATATTAAACAATCCGGAAAAATATACAGGGATTGCTTCTGAAAAAACGCAGATGGTGTGCGACTACTGGAAGAAAGAGCTGAACGTTTCATAATTAATTATCTACTTGTTTATCCGGTTCTGAAATAAATTAATTAAAAAAATAAAAAATAAACCCTCCTATTTTGCCAGTTCAGAATCTATAACCTGCTTAAAAGATTCAAACGGATATGCCCCCTCGATCAAGATTCCGTTTATGAAAAAAGCAGGAGTGCCTGACACTCCATAAGAAGAGCCGTCAGAAGCGTCTTTCTTGACTTCAGTAGCCATCTTGCTTGTACCGAGGCAGTCATTGAATTTTGCTTCATTCAAGCCTAAATCTTTTGCATACTGCTTTAAGTTTTCCAATGCCAATGCCCCCTGGTTGTCAAAAAGCTTGTTGTGGTATTCCCAAAACTTGCCCTGCTCATCTGCGCATTCTGATGCTTCGGATGCCTTCTGAGCGTACTGGTGGAATCCCAAAGGAAAATCCCGGAAAACGAGCTTTACTTTTCCAGTTTTGATATACTGCTCTTCAATTGAAGGCAATGTTTGTGAATAAAATTTCCCGCAGTATGGGCACTGGAAATCACTGAATTCAACAATCGTCACAGGAGCATTCTTTGAGCCCTTAGAGGGATCATCATCAGCGCTGACAGAAATTCTTGAAGGCTTCTGTGGCTGGCCGGGTGCTTGGTTTTCTGCTGCCATGCTATTTTCATCAGCTTTTTGCGTAAGTGCAGTAACCTGCCCGCCTATGTCATTGAATTTACGCTGCATTGAAAAAGTTCCGTAAGTGTTCACCAAGGTCAAAACAAGAATTATTGCAACCAAAATTGTAAGCAGCTGAGCCCTTTCCATAATTTCACCTTCCGTAATTTGTTTAAAATAATCCAATTCCCGCAAGACAGCAGATTATTAAGCATATGGGGACAATCATAGAACTAAAAAAATCATAATCAATCATGCTATGGAAATTTTTAAGCCTCAATTTTACCAGTCAATTCACCCATGCATCTACAAATTTATCAACAATCTTGTCAAAAAAGCTTTCACTGTGGGCAATTATTATTTTAATGACTTCAGCCCTATCCCTGACGTCAAAGCGCTTCCCCCTGCCGTTTTTGCTCGCTGCAAGGATATTTCTTTCAATGAGCTGGCTTATGTACCAGGTTGCAGAAGAAGGGGAAATTTTCAAATATTCTGAAATTTCCTTGTGAGTCAGAGTTCCATCATTAAGAATTTTGATTATTATCTTTCTGAAATTATTCTGCCTCAGCACTCCTAAAATTTTTCTTTCACTGTCATTCAATCCAAGAGGAAAAAATCTTTTGTTTGGCTTTGCCTTCTCAGCTTTTATCAAATCCGCCTTTGCCAGATAATCAAGATGATACTCCAGGTTTCCGGTGGCTATTCTGACTTTCCTTTGCAGCTCCCTGAAATGAATGCCGGGAAAATAGCCTATGGCAGAATAAATTTTCCTTCTTACTTCTAGCAGCAGGACTTCCTCCTTCCTTGCAGAAGGATCAGCTATCATTTTAATATGCCGGCTGCAAACAAAAGCAATATTACGAGGTCGAGGGCATGAGTCAGCACCACAATCGGATCCGCCCCTACAGAAATTATATTGACCGCAAGTATAATCTCCTTGATTGCAAAAACCAAAAAGGCGCTGCAAATGAAAAGGAATTTTCCCCTTCTTGTCCTTAAATAAGTTATCAAAGATATAAAAAACAGTATTCCTGCAACAAGTGCAATTATAACATGCAATGCATCATGCCACAACATGCTTAAAGCCATTAATACCACCCCAGGTTAATATTTATTTCAAACTTTCATTGTTAAAATCTTCCCAACTTCTCCAACAAAAATTTTGCATTCCTCTTCAGTATTGTACAAATAAAGCGATGCCCTTGCGCTTCCGTCCAGCCTGTGATTGTTGAACCAGCTGTGCGCGCAGTGAGCCCCGCCCCTTACCATTATACTCTTTGAAGACTCAAGAATCTTGGAAACATCATTCGGCTTCATGCCCTTAACATTGAAAGAGAATATTCCGCCTCTTTTTTCGGGTTCTTTGGGGCCTATAATTGAGATATTTTTATCATCCGCAAGCCCTTCTGTGATTACCGAATTAAGTTTCTTCTCATGCTGCTCAATCTTCTTCAGCCCAACTTTTTTGAGATATCTGCACGCCTCCCCTAATCCTATTATTCCTGCGTAATCCTGCAACCCTGCTTCAAACCTCATAGGAATTTTTTCCATTTTGTAATCGGTGTAAGTTGAATCAATGACTGTCTCTCCGCCGACAATGAACTGGTCCATTTTCTCAAGAAAATCAATTTTCCCGTAAAGAACTCCTGTTCCGGTAGGGCCGAGCATCTTGTGGCCTGAGAAAGCGTAAAAATCGGCATCCAACTCCCGCACATCAATATCTTTGTGAGGCGCTGCCTGTGCCCCATCCACCAAAAGCGCAGCTTTGTTCTTATGGGCAATCTTTGCTATTTCCTTGACTGGATTTGTTACGCCGTCAATGTTTGAAGAATGCACCACAGAAACAATTTTTGTCTTTGGAGTAAGGCATTTGCTGAAATTTTCCAGATTAAATGTATTGTCGGGATTGCTTTGCGCTACTTTTACCTTTATCCCTTTTTTCCCAAGCTTCAGCCATGGAATTAAATTTGAGTTGTGCTCCTTGTCGCTTATAATGACTTCATCCCCTTCCCCCAGCCCGATTGAATTAGCGACAAGATTAATTGATTCAGTCGTGTTTCTTGTGAAAATTATTTCAGAATCATGTTTTGCATTTACGAAATTCTTCAATTCATTTCTTGAAACAGCTACTTCATCCTCTACTTTGGCAGCAAGCCTGTGGGAGCTTCTTCCGGCGCACGCAGTATACTCCTTATAATATTCATTCATTTTTTCAATGACCTGAACAGGCTTTAATGACATGCATGCATTGTCGAAGTAAATCAAATCCTTAGAGAGAATTGGAAAATCTTTCCTGTATTTTTCAGCATCATATCCAAAAATCATTTTTTCAGCTCCTCATCTATTATTGTCTTGAATGTCCTGAACGGCTTTGGGCCCACAATCTTTTGCTCATTTATGAAAAATGTAGGCGTTCCTTTTACTCCTGCGTGAAGCCCCATAAGCGAGTCCGATTTTACTTCATCGCTGTACTTTTGAGTCATGATGCAATTGTCAAACTTAACCGTGTCAATTCCGATAGCCTCAGCCATGCTGTGGAATGAATTATTTTTCATTGCATCCTGCATCTCAAAAAGAAGGGAATGGTATCTCGGATAAGCTCCCTGCTCCATTGCGCAGTTTGCAGCCAAAGCAGACTGAAAGCTCATGTTATGGTGCGGAATGTAAAAAGTCTTGAATTGAAGGTTAACTTTGCCCTTGTAATGCTCCAGCACTTCTTTAACTATTGGCTCTGCTTTTTTAGTGTAAGGGCAGGCATAGCATCCAAACTCTATTATTGTCAGCTTTGCGTTCTTGTTTCCTATTATTGGATCGTTGCCTTCCAGAGTCGGATACACAATTTCAGATTGGGTGTAAGTATCAACCTCGGATAATCCGCTGTTCTCCCCGCCCGGATCAAACATGCAGAATCCTGTATCGTCGGGCCCGTTGCAGTTTCCGTAGTAATAATAATTATAGACTCCGACTGACGCAGCATACGTGCTCCAGATAAAAATAACCGCCAGAACCCAGGATATAACCTTAAAATTCTTATAAATAAATCCTGCAGCCCACGGCGAGTATTTCATCGTTTTGCCAGTCATGGAAGATTTTATGCGCTCATCAAGGCTGCTTCTGCATTTTCTTAGAGTTACTGTCCTGAAAAGGCAGTCAACAGCCTCATAAGTCAGCTTTCTATATTTCACGCTGAATATTCCAAGAATTGCAAACACCGGAAGGGCCAAAAAGCATAATACCATCAAACCACCTAATAATTTTGGCTTTGAAGAAGTAATTAAATGTTTCTGTTTGGCTAAAACTTCTTCAAAAAATAATGCGCAACATTCAGCTTCGACCTTATTTCCCTTATCCTCCTGCTTCTTATCGGGAAAAGGAAAAAACCGACGAGCATGAATATTGCGCCAATTATAATCAAAAATACTGAGAAATAAACCAATTCTTTCTGCGTATAAAACTTAAAGATAATCAATCCGCCGCCGATGAATGAAAGCGCTGTCCTCAGATAAGCAAGAGAAGTCCTTTCATTAGCCAATCTTGTTCTTTCTTCATCAAGCCTTGTCCTTTCAAACTCAAGCTCATGTCCTTTAAGAATATTTTTTGGCATAAAACTAATTTATAAGTTGTCTTTTAAATATTTTTTGATTAGCCATTCCAAAATCTTTATAAACGTTCAGGAACTAACAGCTTCGGTGAAAATGGAGTTGCCGTCAAATTGCGAGGCTCTGAATTTTAATAAGTAAAAACCGACAAGGGGGATGTCCCTTACGGGGAACGTCGGTCATTGCTTTCACTTTTACAGCCGAGCCGACGGCAACCTTGAAAAGATTTTCACCGAAGCCAAACTAAACAAAAACCAATGACAACCCAGTTAAAAGAAGCAAGAGGCGGCACCATAACTAAACAGATGAAATATGTTGCCGAGCAGGAAAATGTCGACTCTGAATGGCTGAGGGAAGAAATATCAAAAGGAACAATAATAATTCCGGCAAATATAAACCATAAAAAACTCCACCCAATTGGAATTGGAAAAGGATTAAAAACAAAAATAAATGCAAACATCGGAGCTTCTAAAATCAGGGCGGGCATTGCCGAGGAATTAAAGAAGCTGGAATTCTGCATAAAGTACGGCGCAGACACTGCAATGGATTTAAGCACAGGCGGAAACCTTAATGTAATAAGACAGACTATAATTGATAATTCTCCGATAACTATCGGCACAGTCCCGACATACCAGGTTGTTGAGGAAGCAAACGGAAAGATAGCTGACATGAAGGAAGAGGACTGGCTTGATGTAATTGAAGTGCAGGCAAAGCAGGGCGTTGATTACATGACCATTCATGCAGGAATCTTGAGAAAAACCCTCCCATTAGTAAAAAACAGAATTACAGGAATTGTTTCAAGAGGCGGCGCAATTCTTGCACGATGGATGGTTGAAAACAACAAAGAAAATCCATTGTACACTCAGTTTGAGCAGATTTGCGATATCTTTGAAAAATATGATGTGACTTTTTCAATGGGCGATTCATTAAGGCCCGGATGCATTCACGATGCAACAGACGAAGCCCAAATAACAGAGCTAAAAATTCTTGGAGACCTTACTTTGCAGGCATGGAAAAGAGACTGCCAGGTAATGATAGAAGGCCCGGGACATATTCCCTTACATCAAATAAAGCTGAATGTTGACTTGCAAAAAAAATACTGCCACAATGCGCCGTTCTATGTTTTAGGGCCTCTTGTTACTGACATTGCGCCCGGATATGACCATATAACCTCTGCAATCGGCGCAGCAGTTGCCGGGCAATACGGCGCAGATTATCTTTGCTATGTGACTCCAGCAGAGCATCTTGGCCTGCCTGGGCCTGAAGAAGTAAAGCAGGGAATCATTGCTTACAAAATAGCAGCCCATGCAGCTGACATTGCAAAAGGAATCCCTAACGCAATGCAGAGAGATAATGAGCTAAGCAAGGCAAGGTTTGACTTCGACTGGGAAAAGCAGTTTGCTTTGTCCTTAGACCCCGAAACAGCAAGAAAAATAAGAAGCGACCTTGGAACAGATGCTGATTTCTGCTCAATGTGCGGGCCTGATTTCTGCAGCATGAGAAACTTCCACAAGCTGATTAATGAGCAGACATTCAACGAAAAAAGAAGGGAAGAGAAAAGAATCAAGCTGAAGCAGATGGAAGAGGAAAGGCTGATTTAATTTTGGCTGGCCGGAGCTGCCTTAAATTGCCCAAGATATTTTTTTATTTGTTCAAATAATTGCCCTTCACGGATTGGAGATTCAGTTTCACGATGGTACATTGTGTAAAAAGGTATTGAATTGACCATAATAGGGTATCCTTCTTTTTGTTGTGAAAATTTAACATCAATCTATCATATTACTTTAATCACACCCAAAAGTGCATCTTTTTTATTTTCTGTTTTGAACTTATAGAGATATTTATTTAGCCCTTTTCTAACACTTCGTGCCTTTGAGTTAAATTTTTTTGCTCTCATCAATTTTTTAGTGTCATAAACCAGCAATAAGTCAATTCTAACTGCGTAACCTCTATCTAATGGTGCATGTTCACAAAAATGATAAACTATATCGCCAAAAACTGATGGCACCCTATCTTCATTATTTATAACAATTTTTGAATCTTTTATTTCAAATGTTCCTGCTTGTATATCATAATCATATCCAGAAAATTCTTCGTGAGCAACACCTCTTTTTTTAGAGTCGTATTTATCTGTTCCAGTTTTAAGAATTATTTTTACCAGCTCTTCCATTGATAAATTCAGATGATCCCGGCTGCCAATAGAACGAAGAATGTATTTTCCATTTTGAAAATTTTTCCCCAATACTCTATCCATCTTCTTTCCTATTTTGAGATAATCTGGCTTGTTTTTTACAGCATATTCAGGAATATGCACTTCAATTATTTTAACTTCCATGGTTTTAACAAACTTAGTAAATTCATTTTTCCTCGGGCGGCAATCCTAAAAACCTGTAAACATCTTCTTTCCTTCTTGGATTTAGGGAAACATGCCACTCTCCTGTTTTCTTTAGTTTAGTTAAGAATTCCATTTTGAACAGTTCATCAATTGCATTTTGCACAATTTTTGTGCCCCTCATATGTTTTGGCAGCCCTTTAAGCAAATTATCTTCTTCAGTATGTGAATTGCCCCATTTTGGAGGGTTCATTGCCATCAGTTTTCTTAAGATTTTTTCCTGAACCTCTTTTTCTTGCATTCAATTAAATTTTATCAAAAACTATATAAATCTTACCCCCTACAAAAGTATATCAATATACCAAAATAGAAACATTTAAATATTTGGATATTAAGCAATAACATTATGGCAGAAACCACAATATTCCGTGAAACTCTCGGAGACACTCCTGTAATAAGAGTGCTGGACTTTTTGATAGAGGGAAGAGGAATAGACTATTCATTATCAGATATTGCGGAAAATTCAAGCATTGGCTGGACAACTTTGCATAGGATTTGGGATAAAATGCTGAAGTCAGGAATGGTTAAGCCAACAAGAGAAATTGGAAGAGCTAAACTGTTTAAATTAAATGAAGAAAACCCTGCTGCCAAAGAATTAATTAAGTTCTATGACACTTTGCTTTATCAGCATACAGAAAAGCATCTTTCTAAAGAAATAGAAATAAAAGTTTAAAACAACCTCTCTTCTTAAGAATCATTGAAGCAGATGGAAGAGGAAAGGCTGATTTGATTTATTATTCTTAAATGATTTTTGAATTTTTAGCCAATAATTTTCTTGAAATTCTTACTTGAACAATATAAATAAAATTCAGGAAAAAACAAATCTGAATGAAGAGCAAATAAAAAAAGCCATAACATTCAAAAGAAAAGCTCATGAAAATTCAGGCGGAGCAGAAAGCGTTGAAGAGCCAATCCAGCAGCAGATAAGCAAGCCCCTTGAAGTCAACAGAATAGCAGAAAAGGTCTCTGTAATTAACGGCTCGATTATTCCAAAGCTCGGGTAAACATTTAAATACAAGGGCATTTATATTATTATCAGCATGAAATACCGAATTAATATAGAAACTGATGAAGATGGCATTTTCATAGCGGAATGCCCAGCATTGCATGGTTGTGTATCCGAAGGGAAAAGCAGGCTGGAAGCATTAAGCAACATTAAAGATGCAATCAAGGGATATTTAGAAAGCTTAAGAAAGCATAATGAGCCAATTCCCCCTTCTATTAATGAAGAAGTGGTGGAAGTAAATGCCTAAGCTGCCCGTTATTTCTGGGATTAAGATTGTCAAGGCACTGTCAAAAATTGGATATGAAATTGACCATCAGACCGGAAGCCATATAATTCTCAGAAATAAAGATGAGCCGCATAGAAGAATGACGATACCTGACCATCACGAAATTGCTAAAGGGACTCTAAGGGCAATCATAAGGGAATCCGGACTAACAAGAGATGATTTCTTAAAACTTCTGGATTAAACAACCTATAGTGTAGGCAGTATAATGCTAAATAAAAATTTGGTAACGGCATATCATTAAAATTCTAAAAAATTTGCAGCTGGATATGGCAAAACTGTTTGTGAGTCTGCAGCAATAACACGCTAATAATTGCCTATGCAGCGAATTATCAATAAAACTTTAAATAGAATTGGCTGTTTCCTGCATTTTTCATTGTTAAACTGGAGGTAGCTTGATTTGAGTTTCAAAGAAGTCCTTGCGCTTAATAAAAAATCATTGAATGCTGTTGCTTTTGTAATTTTATTTCTTGCAGTTGCTGCCCTATTTTCAAAATACTCTTTTGCCTTTACCATAGAAGACAATTTTGTGAATAACACCGGCCCTGCAAGAGGGGAAGTTGTGAATTTTGCAGTATTGATAAGCACCCCTCCCAATGTGATGGGCGTTTCTTTCCAGTGGAATGCAACCGGCTCTTTCATCATAATCTCAAATAAATTGTATTATAATCTCACAACAGCAGAGGACAAAGTAAATTCTTCAGTGAACCTGAGCATTACTGCTCTGCCAACATCAAGAATAGGCTGGCAGTATATCGCAAATGCTTCTGACGGCACTTTAATCACTTATCCAAACCCGCCATTGACATCCACAATTCTTACTGTTATGAACATCCCGCCAACCATTCCAGTAATAATCTTCCCTTCAAATAAATTAAACACAAGCAAGAATTCAGTTGACCTGAATGTTACATTTCCTGCTGAAGTTGAGAATGACACGATAAGCATAAGCTACTACATTAACGGAAAATTCAACCAGACAATTGGAAAAAACATGACTGTCAATGCAAGCGACGGGAACTACACAGCCATTGTGAACTCATTCGACGGATTCAACTTCTCAGGCAATTCATCAGTAAACTTCACCGTCGACACAATTGCCCCAAAAATTCTCTCTTTTAACAATATCCTGAACAATTCCAATATTTCAAAAATAATATCACTTAATGCATCTGCCTCAGATGACGGCACAGGAATTTCAAATCTTGTTTTCAGGATAGGCAACCAGACAATCTCAGCTATTAAAAACTTTAACATAACCTACACTTCAGGCTTCGACACAAAAAATCTTCCGGACGGAATTTATAATTTGACTGCAGCAGCGCAGGATTTTGCAGCCAACAATGATTCTGCTTTTTTAACATTAACAATTGATAATAATGAGTTTCCAAACCTCACCCAGCCGCTGCCCGGCATAAAATTCAATGAAGATGAATTTAACCAGTCATTGAATTTAAGCCAATATTTTATTGACATTGACAATGCAACATTGATTTACAGCTATTCCTCAAATGACTCAAATGTATTTGTAACATTTTTCCTTAACAATACGGCGAAGTTCAATGCGTCGTTGAATTGGAACGGCGCTGCAAATATCACAATAACTGCCAGTGACGGCAAACACAGCGCCAGCGGCAATATAACAGTAAATGTAACTGCTGCCAATGATGCTCCAGTTTTGTTTCTGTCAAATATAATTGTTAACGAATCAGATGTTGCAAATATTAACGCAAGCGGAAACATAAATGCAACGGATGTTGAAGAAGATGGCATGAATTTTACTTACTCAAGCCCGCTAAACAGCTCAGGCAGATGGCAGACTAATTTCACTGATGCAAGGAATTATACTGTCACAGTAACTGCAAATGATGGCAACAGCGGAACAGCATCAAAAAGTGCAACAATCACGGTTCTCGACAAGCCAAATGGGGCAGATGACACGGTAATAGGGGATACGGGCGATATAATCTCGACATTAAATGTCACATTAAAGATTAATAATTCTCTGTTCAATTCAAGCAGGGCGTTAACCGGAATCAATCATTTAAATTTTTCAGGAGGCAATTTTACAATCTTTGATTTTGACTTCAATTTCACAAATGCAACAAAATTCAGCTTCCTGAGCATAAGGATTAACAGCACTTTTATCAACGGAAGCCAGGGCATAATCATAAATGGCATTGATTTAGCTTCTCAGGGAAGAACAAAAACAGTTTACCTCAACAGGACAAATGCAACTTTTAATTCCGTCTGCATCAAAGATGCCGAAATAAGCTCGATAACGGAAGTAAGCGGCGGCTGCGCTTCAGGGGATGAAACAAAACTCGCCAGCGACGGAATTGCAACAAGTGGATTTACATGCGCCCTTGAAGGGAATAATTATAAAATAACAGGAATGCGGCATTCAGGAATTAAGCAGATAAATTATGCAAGGCCATCAAGCCCCTCGGGCAGCAGCCCATCCGGTGATGGCGGCGGAAGCAGTTCAGGCAGCGGAAATTCCCTGATATGCAGCATGGGCTGGAGCTGCAGCGCATGGTCTGAATGCATAAGCGGCAAAAAGTCAAGAGAATGCTCATTTGCCGAAGTTCAGCAGCGCTTCCAGAACGAGCCCTGCCCTGACGCTTCAAAAAAGCCGGCTGCATCAATGGACTGCCCCTCAAAAGAGGCAATTAAGCCGCGACAAGGCACAAATAATGCCGGTTACATCCCCAAAGCGCGAAACCCAGCCGGAAAAACCGGCAGCCAAAATGAAAAAACGGCAAATGATACGCCATTTTCTTCAATAACCGGATCTGTCATCGCAGCAGTAAATAAAATATCGGCAAATCCAAAGGCAGCAAGGGAAGTTAAAATTTACACAATTGGAATAATCTCAATTTTAGTGCTGGCTGCCGGGTATAAAAAAATTAAGGCGGGAAAGCCGGCAAAAAGGAAAAGAAGAAAAAGCAAGCACAAAAAGAGAAAATGAAAATGCCTAAACTTCCCCTAAAATTCCGCCTTCTCAGGCGCTATGGAAAAGTTCTCGCCTGCTGGCTCGGGTTGCCATCGTTCGCATGTAAAAGTGTAAGTTTATTGCGAAAATTCCCATTGCAATTTCCTTTTCACTTGATAGTCAACTTTAAGATGCTCACAAATTGATGGTGTAGTGCCAAGTGACATATGTCACTAGGGAAGCTTTTGTCAAAAAAGATTATCAAAAGCATGATAAATATCAGCAGGAGTCTTGTTATCAAGACTGCTGTGTGGCCTGAAGTGATTGTATCTCAGC